>OBAH01000002.1_pt1 | contig 336393 bp, 313 predicted proteins | sample 1517491 | NCBI WGS metagenome assembly OBAH01 (sample SAMN04571697, study PRJEB22368) | human gut metagenome | biome: human gut; material: stool | host: Homo sapiens | place: Luxembourg | collected 2012-08-03
CGGTCGGTGCTTCTGCACTTTGTGCAGAGGTCTCCACCGGAGACCCGCACCCTTTGCAAGGGAGGCAAAAAGGGTTAATTTATTTTTATTCGGCGCGCTTTAGCCACTTTATCGACAGTCTGTAAGGAGAACTGGTAATTCAGTTCTCCTTTTCTTTTACATATTTGAGCAGCGTTTCTTTATTATTTTCTATATCACCGTTAATTACTTTTTGCAAAATACAATCAAGGCAGTTTCCTATTTCTTTGCCCTTAAAGCCGAGATTCATCAAATCAAAGCCATTGATTTTTAAATCTTTAATACTGTAAGGTTCCCCGTTTGCAATAATTTCATCAAGCAGAGATTCTGTGGTAACAAGATTTTGCAGTTCTTCGCCTGTCGTTTCAGGGTTTTGCCCAAGCTTATCGGCTCTTTTAACTTCTATCAAGTTTCTTAAGCCCTGCTCACCCAATAGATTTAGATATTTTTTTATATTGGCTTTATTTGTACCTATATGAATATCATGTATCGGAATTATTTGCATAACGCTGTCATACAGCTCATTAGAAACTTTAAATCTTTTAAGAATAGGTGCTGAAATATCGCCACTTATTTTTTGATGACCTTTAAAATGGTCTACTCCCCTATCATCAGTAGTTTTTGCCTGCGGTTTGCCGAGGTCGTGCAAAAGCATTGTAAGGCGCAACGATAGTTTTTTTGGCGACTGCTCAACAGTTTTTGCTGTGTGCGTATAAACATCATAAATATGCCATACCGTATTTTGCTTGCAGGTAAAAGTAGGAATAAGTTCCGGAATTATAACAGCCAAAACCTCCTTATATTCAGTTAAAACAGAAAAAACATTATCCCCCATTAAAAGTTTTGAAAGTTCGCTGAAAAGCCTTTCTTTTGAAACATTTTTTAAAAGGTCTTTATTTTTGAAAATTGCAGTTTTGGTTTTTTCCTCAATGTTAAATGAAAGTGTGGATGAAAACCTGACAGCACGCATAATGCGAAGTGCGTCTTCATTAAAGCGTAAATCTGCATTTCCCACAGCTTTGATTACCTTATTTTCAATATCTTTTTTTCCGCCGAATAAATCGACGATTTCATTTTTATTAGGATTAAACGCTATCGCATTAACAGTAAAATCACGGCGGGATAAATCATCATCTATATTGCTCACAAATTTCACATTTTCAGGATGACGGTTATCCGAATATTCACCGTCGGTTCGATAAGTGGTGATTTCAAAAGAGTCAGAGTCTATCAAAGCGGTAACCGTACCGTGCTTAAGACCTGTTTCAATATATTTAATTTTATTTTCCGTCAATATTTTTTCAAGCTCAATAGGTTTAGCCGATGTCGTAATATCAATATCATTACAAGACTTATTCATAAAAAAGTCACGCACACATCCGCCTACCAAATAAGCTTCATATCCGGCATTTTCAATTATTTTAATTAAATAATCTGCTTTTTCAAAAATTGTCATATCGCACCCAAATAAAATTATATTTCAATAATATTTTAGCACAATTAAAGCAATAATACAATTATGAAAAACTTTTATATTTATTTAGCTGTCGGTCTAATCGGCGGTGGCGGATACTGCTTAATTGAATTACTTACAAGAGGGCGAACACACTACTCAATGTTTTTTGCCGGGGCAATAGTTTTAACTTCGTTTTACTATATAAACCAAAAATATGAAATGAATTTTATATTAAAATGTTTAGTAGGAATGCTTATTATAACGGCAGTGGAGCTTTTATTTGGATTGATATTTAATATTATATTAAAAGAACATGTGTGGGACTACTCCGGCGTACCGCTCAATTTTTTAGGTCAGGTTTGCGTCCCGTTTTCACTTATATGGTTTGCACTGTCTGGCGTGGCATTTAAGGTGATAGATACGGTGCAAGAAAATATTGGGGTGTAAAAAAACAAGCACAGCCGAATGGTTGTGCTTGTTTCATTAAAGGTAAATTTAAAAGTTGAATTACTTGAGTTCAACCTTTGCGCCAGCTTCTTCAAGCTTAGCCTTAAGAGCTTCAGCGTCAGCTGTTGGAACTGCTTCCTTAACAGCCTTAGGAGCGTTATCAACGATTTCCTTAGCTTCCTTAAGTCCAAGACCTGTTGCTTCACGAACAGCCTTGATAACCTGAATCTTGTTAGCACCTACTTCTGCAAGTACTACATCAAATTCTGTCTTTTCGTCAGCTGCTGCTGCGCCACCTTCTGCAGGTGCTGCTACTGCTACTGCTGCTGCAGCGCTTACGCCGAATTCTTCTTCTACTGCTGATACGAGCTCTGAAAGCTCAAGAACTGTAAGAGTTTTAAGCTCTTCAACAATTGCTGTAACTTTTTCTGATGCCATTTTATTTTCCTCCGATTAAAGATAAATTTTTAATTAGTTTTGATTTAATTATTCAGCTGTTTCTTCAGCCGGTGCTTCTGCAGGAGCTTCTGCTTCTTCTGCAGGTGCGTCTTCATTAGCTGCGCTTTCACAAGCTTCAACGCCGCCCTTATCTACAATAGCCTGTACTCCACGAGCAAAAGCTGCGATAGGTGCATTGAATACGCTACATACAGTAGCAAGAAGTACTTCTCTTGATGGAAGCTTTGCAAGAGCAACAAGCTTTTCCATTGAGATTACTTCACCGTCAAGGTAACCGCTCTTAAGAGAGAAGTTATCGTGTGAATCAGCGAACTTTTGAAGAATGCGTGCTGATGCTACATAATCATCAGCTGATGTTGCGATTGCTGTTGTACCTTCAAGAACATTTTCGAGACCTGCAAGACCTGCATCCTCAACTGCTCTACCAAGAATTGTATTTTTAACTACTGTGTATTCAACTCCAGCTTCACGAAGTTCTTTACGAAGCTTTGTGTCGTCTTCAACATTGATACCCTTGTAATCAACTACAACACCGGCACAAGAATTTTTAATTCTTTCTGAAAGGTCAGCAACCATTTGCTTTTTTCTTTCAAGAACTGCTGTACTTGGCATTTAATTTACCTCCATTGATATTTGCCGTATTAAATACGGACTTGAAGGCTGTTTAGCTATAACAAAAAGTGCATCCCGAGAACCTCGGAATGCACGAAAACATCAAAATAACATAATGCTACTTGAATGTCCATTCCTCGGCAGGCGAAAACTTACGCCGTATCGGCACCTGCTGTCTTTGGCTGAACAGCTATTGTATTTTAACACAAGGATTATTCCTTGTCAATACCTAAATTATTCTGCAGTTGCAACTGTACCAACTTTGTTAGGGTTGATTTTTACACCAGGGCCCATTGTTGAAGCAACTGCTACTGACTTAATGTACTGTCCCTTTGTTGAAGCAGGCTTAGCCTTAATGATAGCATCAAGAAGAGCATTAAAGTTTTCAAGAAGCTTATCTGAACCGAATGAAGCCTTACCGATTGGGCAGTGAATAATATTTGTTTTATCAAGACGGTATTCAATCTTACCAGCCTTAGCATCCTGAACAGCCTTAGCTACATCCATAGTAACTGTGCCTGCTTTTGGTGATGGCATAAGACCACGAGGACCGAGAACCTTACCTAAACGACCAACGAAGCCCATCATGTCAGGTGATGCGATAGCTACATCGAAATCCATCCAGCCGCCCTGAATCTTCTGAACAAGGTCAGCATCGCCGACAACATCAGCACCTGCTTCAGTAGCAGCTTTAGCAAGGTCACCTTTTGCGAATACAGCAACTCTAACTTTCTTACCTGTACCGTTAGGAAGGATAACAGCGCCACGAACCTGCTGGTCAGCATGACGAGAGTCAACACCGAGACGAATGTGAACTTCTACTGTTTCATCAAACTTTGCTGTTGCTGTCTTAACTGCAAGGTCAAGAGCTTCTTTTGAATCATATAAATTTGCACGGTCAATAAGTTTTGAACCGTCTGTATATTTCTTTCCGTGTTTCATAATTAAATTACCTCCAGTGGTTAAATCGGATACTTCCTCCCACAAGGGAATTAGTCTTCTACTACTATACCCATGCTGCGTGCAGTGCCTGCAATCATAGACATTGCTGATTCAAGATTTGCTGCGTTAAGATCAGGCATCTTTGTTTCAGCAATTTTCTGTACATCAGCCTTTGAGATTGTTGCTACCTTGTTCTTGTTAGGAACACCGGAAGCCTTATCAATACCACATGCCTTTTTAATAAGAACTGCTGCAGGTGGTGTCTTTGTTACAAATGTAAATGAACGGTCTTCATATACTGTGATTACAACAGGAATGATAAGACCTGCGTCATTCTTTGTTCTTTCATTGAATTCCTTTGTGAATGACATAATGTTTACACCGTGCTGACCGAGTGCCGGACCAACAGGTGGTGCCGGAGTTGCTTTGCCGGCAGGAATCTGAAGTTTTATTAAACCTACTACCTTCTGTGCCATAATAATTTCCTCCTAATATTGTGGTAAATGGCGAAACCTTTGGTTTCTCCCACCATCGCTTAAATGCCACAGTGCAATCAAACGATGATAATAAGCAGATATACTGCGAATTACTAAAGTGAATAAATGATTAGTCTTCTTCGACTTTTTCAAGCTGGTCAAGTTCAAATTCAACCTGATTTTCTCTGCCGAACATTGAAACTGTAACCTTTACGCTGTTGTTATCAACATCAATTTCATCAACAGTGCCTGAAAATCCTTCAAGCGGGCCGTCAACAACATTAACAAGGTCACCGACCTCATAGTTAACTTTAACACTGACTCTTTCAAGAGCGTTGTTTCTTACTTCTTCATCTGTAAGCGGCTGCGGTTCACCCTCCGGGCCAACGAAGCCTGTGCAACCTCTTGTGTTACGAACAACATACCAGCTGTCATCAGTCATAATCATTTTTACGAAGACATAGCCGGGCATCAATTTTCTTTGATATTCCTTTTCTGTGCCATCGCTTTTAAGTTCTTTTACTGTTTCGGTTGGAATAGCAACCTCATAAATTAAATCGTGAAGGTTACGATTTTCAACAACAGTTAAGATGTTGCTTGCTACTTTATTTTCATATCCTGAAAATGTATGTGCAACATACCATTTTGGTTCTTCCATCAATAATCCTCCCGAATAATTATTTTAAGTATTAAGTACAAAGTAATTATTCAGCAGCTTTTGTTGTTGCTTTATCAAGAGCAGCGGCTGTTGTACTTTCACCCTGTTGAGAAACAGATGTAGTTGTTGTAGTTGTCTGCGCAAGATTTTTGATACCCTTCATTCCAAGAGAAAGAAGTGAATCAACACCGTAGATAGCTAAACCTACAATAATAACTACAATAAGAACAATAACAGTGTTTTTAAGGACATCTTTTGCCTGTGCCCAAACAACCTTCTTGCCCTCTGCCTTAACACTTTTGAAGAATGACGCAATGGATTTAAAAGGATTTTTCTTTGACTTCTTGTCCTTAGACTTAGTTGATTTTGCAGGCTTATCAGCCTTTTTTTCTGCCTTTGGTGAAGTCTTCTTTTCTTCAGCCATTCGGTCTTCCTCCAATCACTTTGTCTCTCTGTGGAGAGTGTGTTTCTTACAGAATGGACAATACTTGTTCATTTCCAATCTGTCAGGTGTGTTTTTCTTGTTTTTCATTGTGTTGTAATTGCGTTGTTTGCATTCAGTGCAAGCTAAAGTAATTTTAACTCTCATAAAATAGCACCTCCATTAGTATTTCGATAATATAATCTCCCTCGTTCGCCACGCAAAGCGAAGCAGGCAAAAAAATAACGCCTGTCGGCATTTCACCTACTACGAGGTAAGCACTACTATATCACAGAATGTAAACCAAGTCAAGTATTTTCAACAAAAAGTTTGCATTTATGAAAAATTTATATTATTATATAACAAAATCACAGATAAGGCAACTGATATTATGACTGAAATTATAATCGGCGCAGGGGCAAGCGGGCTTGCCGCAGCAATAAGATTAAAACAGAATATCCCTGAAGATGAAGTAATAATTCTTGAAAGGCTCGATACTCCCGGCAAGAAAATACTTGCCACCGGAAACGGACGATGCAACTTATCAAATACAAACGCAGAACATTATAAAGATGTAATAGACTTTTTCGAAAACATAGGGCTTAAAACAAGAATTGATGATGAAGGGCGAATATATCCGTATTCAAACCAAGCCGCCACCGTCAGAAACATACTTATAAAAGAGTGTGAAAAACTCGGTGTGCAAATAGTGAGTGAATGTACGGTTAATAATGTTGATAAAGATTTAATTGTTTCCACCGACTGCGGAATTTATTACGGTGACAGTGTTATTGTTGCAACAGGCGGCAAAGCACAAAGCTCGCTCGGTTCAAACGGAAGCGGATATGATATATTAAAAAGTTTAGGCCACAAAATCACAAAGCTGTCCCCTGCTTTAGTTCAGCTAACATCATCAAGCAAATACCCGCGGCAATTAAAGGGGCAACGGGTAAAAGGCAATATGAAAATTTTGCTCGACGGCGAATGTGCCGTCCAAGATTTCGGCGAAATATTATTTACCGACTATGGCTTATCGGGAATAGTAACAATGAATTTAAGTGAAACGGTAAGCAAGAATTTTGAGAAAGATGAACCTAAAAAATGCCACGCTGTAATTGACCTCGCAAGTGATTTCAGCGAAAACGAACTTTTAGAGCATATAAACAGATACGGCTCGCTTGAAGGTATATTAGGTGAAAAAATATCGTCACTTCTTGAAAAGCAAGCAAACGGTGATAAAGAAAAAATATGCAAATATGCAAAGAATTGGCAATTGATAATCACCGGCACAAAGGGCTACAATTTTGCACAAATCACATGCGGCGGTGCCGATACAAAAGAATTCAGAAATTTCGAATCTGTAAAAGTTGAAAACTTATATGCCTGCGGTGAAGTGCTTGACAAGCAATTTAAATGCGGCGGTTATAATCTCAATTTTGCATTTTGGAGTGGAATATGCGTTGCCGACAGTATATTAAAAAAGAGGAAACAAAATGATAAGAATTAACGAAATTAAATTATCACTTGACGAAGATGAAAGCTTACTTAAAAAGAAAGCTTCTAAAATTCTGAAAATAAATGAAAAATATATAACCAAATATACTATTTTTAAGAAGAGTATCGACGCAAGAAAAAAAGACGATGTACATTTCACATATTCGCTTGATGTTACGATTGCTTTAGATGAAGAACAAATAGCTAACAAATGCAAGTCGAACAAAGTGCAGATAGTAAAACCTTATGTATATGAACTTCCCGAAAACAAAAGGGTAAGCAAATTCAGACCGGTCGTAATCGGCTTCGGGCCGGCAGGAATGTTTGCAGGGCTTATACTTGCACTTTCGGGTTTAAAGCCTATTATTCTTGAACGCGGGAAAGACATTGACGCAAGAAAAGCCGATGTTCAAAAATTTTGGAACGAAAAAAAGCTTAATGAAGAATCAAATGTACAATTCGGCGAGGGCGGCGCAGGTACTTTTTCTGACGGAAAGCTGACAACAGGTATAAAAAGCCCATATATAAAAAAGATACTTGAAGAGCTTTATGAAGCCGGCGCGCCGGAAGAAATTTTATATTCATCAAAGCCGCATATCGGCACTGACAGGCTTGAAATAGTGGTAAAAAATATACGAAAGAAAATTGAAAGCTTGGGCGGTGAAGTTAAGCTTGAATGTAAGCTTACAAAGCTTATTGTGGCAAACAAATTTGTTCACGGTGTAAGCTATGAGCATAAAGGCGAAAGCTTTGACCTCGAAACAGACACAGTAATTATGGCAATAGGCCACAGTGCAAGGGATACGGTAGAAATGCTCTATTCACTCGGCGTTGATATTATGCAAAAGCCATTTTCGGTGGGTGCAAGAATTGAACATCCGCAAAAGCTGATTAACGAAGCTCAATACGGCAAATTTGCAAATCATCCAAAACTCGGCGCTGCCGATTACAAGCTTGCCTGCCACGGACTTCACGAAAGGGGTGCGTATACATTTTGTATGTGCCCGGGCGGTACAGTTGTTGCCGCAGCAAGCGAAAAGGAATGTGTAATAGTTAACGGAATGAGCAGCCTTGCCCGTGACGGTGAAAACGCAAACTCGGCATTACTTGTAGGAATTGAGCCAAAAGATTTTCCAAGCGAACATCCACTTGCAGGAATTTATTACCAAAGGGAAATAGAACATAAAGCATATGAAATTGCCGGCAGTAATTACAATGCACCTGCGCAGCTTGTGGGCGATTTTTTAAAAGGAATCGAATCAAAAAAGCTTGGAAATGTAAAGCCGACCTGCCCTACCGGTGTTACGCTTACAAATCTTGATGAATGTCTGCCGCAAAAAGTATCGGCAACTATGAAAAGCGCAATAGTTGAAATGGACAAAAAGCTAAACGGTTTTAATTTATACGACGCTGTATTGACTGCGCCTGAAACAAGGTCATCAAGTTCAGTCAGAATACTGCGTGATGATTTATTGCAATGCAACATCAGGGGTGTATATCCGTGCGGCGAAGGCGCAGGATATGCAGGCGGAATTATTTCTGCGGCTGTTGACGGAGTTAAGTGCGCACACGCTGTACTTGAAGACGAACATTAACGAAACGGGGACATAGCTATGAGAATGAAAAGAAAGAAAAATCTTGACGAGAGAATCGAAGCTTCAAGTGATTACCTTATTACAATGAAAAATGACTCTCTTGATTTTCAAGACGCGATAAAAGAAAACCACTTACTTGATTTTAAAGAAATATTTAAAAAGGAGCAGCCTGTTTATCTTGAAATAGGATGCGGCAAAGGGCAATTCGGCAACACATTTGCATCATTGAAGCCTGATAAAAACATACTCTGCGTTGAAAGAAACAGAAATGTACTTATTATGGCGATTGATAAAGCAAGAGAACTTAAACTTGATAATATTATGTTTCTTTGCGGCACAGCGGAATATTTACCGTCATACATTCCAAATAATTCGATTGAAGAAATATATCTTAATTTCTCCTGCCCGTTTCCTAAAAATAGCCACGAAGCACACAGACTTACAAACCCACGCTTTCTTGAAATATACAAGCCTATGCTGAAAAAAGGAAGTGCAATTTGCCAAAAGACAGATAATATGCACTTTTTTGAATATTCAATAGAAAGCTTTTCAAAATGCGGATTTAAACTTTCAAATATTTCACTTGACTTACATCACAGTGATTTTGAAGGAAATATTGAAACCGAATATGAGCAAAAGTTTTCATCGCAAGGCTATCCGATTTATAGATTGGAAGCACGATTATCATAATAAGAATAGCTATATTTCAACAACTAAACCGAGCTGTATTTTACAGCTCGGTTTTTTCTTGACAAAATTGGTCTATTATGATAGACTAAACATAGAAGGTCGGCGATTATAGACCACTAAAGGAGTGATACAAATGAATTTAAAATTATGTGAAAGTGATTACAAGTTTATGAGCATTATATGGGAAAACGAGCCAATACGCTCCGGCAAGCTTGTGAAGTTATGTGCAAGCAGGCTTAATTGGAAAAAATCAACAACATATACAACTTTAAAAAAAGTATGTGATAAGGGTTTAGCACAAAACGAAAACACAATAGTAACTTCACTTGTAAAGAAAGAAGAAGTGCAGGAATTTGAAAGCAAACACATTGTGGAAGAATCATTTTCAGGTTCGCTGCCAAGCTTTTTAGCATCGTTTTTTGCAGGCAAAAAAATCAGTGACAAAGAGGCAAATGAATTAAAAAAACTTATTGATGATTTCAAGGAATAGGTGATTATATGACTAATTTGTTTTATACCGTGTTAAATATGAGTATAACATCGGCAATAGTGATAATTCTTGTAATAATTGCAAGAATGTTAATAAAACGCCTGCCTAAAAAATACAGCTATTTGCTATGGAGCGTGGTTGCATTCAGGCTATGTGTACCGTTTTCATTCAAATCACTGCTAAGTCCGTTTAACATTGCTAAAAGCGAAGTATTAAACACACAATCAGGCAAACTGACTTATGTTGATGAAGGCAATATTTCTGCACTTAACACAATAATCAGCTCATCAGGCAATTTAAACAACAGTGCAAAAGCCCTAACATTGTCTGACATATTGCCATATATATGGATTAGTGTGACCGTTGTTATTTTAGCAATAAGCACAGCAAGATATTTTAACCTAAAGCAGAAGCTAAAAAGCGGTAAGAACTTTAAAGAAAATATTTATTTTTCGCACCAAACCAACACACCGTTTATTTTAGGAATAATAAAGCCAAAAATATATATTCCGTCGAATACAGATAAGCAGTACATTGATTATATCATTGCACACGAAAAATATCATTTAAAGCGAAAAGACCATATCATAAAAGCATTTGCATTTTTACTTTTGGCGATACATTGGTTTAATCCGTTTTGCTTTATTGCATTCAAACTGATGAATGATGATATGGAAATGAGTTGTGATGAAAAAGTAATAGAAAGCCATAAAAACATTAAAAAAATTTATTCGTCTGCCCTATTATCATTTGCAGCAAAAAACAATGTTCCGTCATCAACTCCCCTATGTTTTATAGAGAGTAAGGCAAAAACAAGAATTAAAAATGTACTTAAATTTAAAAAGCCTAAAAAAATAATCGGTATAGCAGCAGTTATGCTTTGCCTTATTATTTTGAGTGCGTGTGCATCTAATCCGATTGATGTAAAAAAACAAACAGATAAAATAAGTATAAATTCAAGTTCAAATGTATCAGTAAAACAAAATAATACAATCAGCGATGATTATATTTTAGGTAATGTGATCGCAACAAATACAGGACTGTCAATTTCGAGCATACAAATTGACGGCGGAAATACAGTAATCAAGTTTGATAAAAAGAAGTTAATCTTAAATATTGAAACAGAAGAAATTGAATATAGTGACAAAGTTGAAGAAAAGGAATATACGCGCAAAGAATTTTTAAAAACATACGCAACATATAAACTTGATGCAGACGAAAAATACTTTTCGAAAACAAACAGCATAAAAGAAGTAAAATACTTTAAAGGTAAATATTACAGCAGTATAATTTACTTTGATAACAGGCCGACCTTATATAATCAGGAGGGTGTAAGAATTTACGCAATTATGCCAAATTCAAAAGGCTTTAACGAAACACTTTCAAATGAAATTTTAAAGCATATATCACCAAATTACGACTATGAAAAATACAAAAGCGAGGCACATTATATTTATCAAAAGGAATACACAAGCAAAAATACAATCAGTGTTTATTTAAGATTTTATACTGCAACCTATTCCACAAGGTACGGCTATGTAAATGATGAAAGCGCTTGGATTAGTGACGCAAAAATTGATTTAAAGCTTAACAATAATTCCGATTACAGCGTTGTTAAATTTACTGCGGCACAGGACGGTACAGATTACCTGAAAAGTATAAAGAAAATGTTTTCAAATGATGTATATACTTATTATTTTGAAAATAATTCAAATACCTCACTGCAAAATCAAGAACTTACTGCACAGGCAATGAAAGCATTGATTGAAAATAATAAGGAAATCGACATTAACAAATCTATTGAAACCTTGCTGAAAAGAATAGGCAATATCAATTTGATTGACACTGAAACAGACGCTTATTTGATGAATTTAGTAGATTACGGCGAATACACCGTGCGTTACACATTTAACGCTTACAAAAACGGCACGCTCAGCGAACCGCAGGGAAAAATACTGCAATATGCATTTTTAAAAATCGCCGGTGATGAATATATTAAAACTGCTGCCGACACAGGCAAAGAATATTTTGATGAATTTGACAAACATGCGAAAAGCATTGCAGAGAAGAATAAAATTTACGATAAATTCAAAGCAGAATATCCTTATACATATATTTATATTACCGAATATATGAAACAATAAACTAATAAACGAGCCTATGGTCTAAAACCATAGGCTCGTTACTTTTACTTAAATACTATTTTAACCGGGCTTTTTTTATTATATTTTTCAAGTTCTTCGCTTAGCTGTTTGAGTTCATCCTCGTTAATAGGTTGCTTTTCTTCCGGATAATCCCAATTTGAAAAAGGGTTTTCCTTTATACAAAGCATATTTCCACCGTCAAGCACCCAAGGCAGTGCAAGTATTTTCCTTTTATTTTTCACATAAAAGAGAACACCTGTACTTCCATTTGATACATTTTTGAAATATACAAGACCTTTAGCTTCTTTCATAATAAGCCTGATTTGCTGGTCAGGTTCAAGATTTCTGAATTGCCGGCGATTAACAAGCGGAAATATAATTATACCGAGTATTAAAACAACAGCAACGATTGTAATTATTTGAGCAGTTGTCATTTTAAACACCTAATGTAATAATTTCAAAAGGTTTATATTCTATCAAATCTGTTTTGCCAATTTCATTTTCGAGCATATCAAGAAGCTTAACCGGCTTTGAAAGTTTAATCTTACCGCGCTTACCGTCTTGCTCGCTCAAGCGAATAACCGTCATTGAACCGTCTTCGCTTTGCTTCATAGCCTGCAAATAAAGAGGTTCAAATGTATCACCGCTGTACTGAACATCAGCTTTTACAAGCTGTTCGTTAAACTGAAATGCAATTTTATTGATATTGGCGTCAACAGCATTTTTATTATGCGGATAAATCATATAGCAGAAATTATGCTGCCCCATATCAGATGTTACATCAGGGCGAATAGTTGCACGAAGAAGTGAAAGCGACATTGTATTTTCATCAAAACCGATACCGTATTTACCGTCATTGATAATTGCAATACCGCCGTCTGTTTCAGAAAGGTCAGCCCACTTATGATGGCAGGTTTCAAATCTTGCCTGCTGCCAAGTAGTGTTTTTATGTGTATCCCTTTCTATAAAGCCTGCCGAAGTATCGCAAAGTGCCTTACGGGTAAGAACATTGCAATCAAATTCAGCCTTTGCAAGCTTATGCTTTTCATTCCAATCAACAATATTTTCAACTTCAATACCGCAGCTTCTTCTAAAGAATCTAATAAACATAGTCCAAGTTGATTTTTCAGTTGAAAGAACAGTTTTAAATGTTGCACATTCACCGTCAAGTTCGGCAAGGGCAAGCTTTTCCTTAACATTTATTTCTATTTGCTTATCCTTATAGTTAGGAAGAATATCCCAAGCATCATAGTTACCCGGGTGGTCGGTATATATTTTAAGTTTATTAAAATCACCGTCAACCCACTGCCTATCCTGCTTTTTATCAATAAGAGAAGCGATTGAGCCGTCGTCATTAAGCACAGCTTTATAAAACGGAGTTTCTATATTATTGCCATTGCAGTTAAGCCATTCGCCATTAAACTTAGTTGCACGAAGAGATGATGAAGAAAGAGCCGGAATATTAGGAATAATCCAATTTCCGCGAACACCGTAACGAGTGGAAGTACCTTTTTTATTAGGTACAAAAGTAAGCGCATCACGGGTGAAATTAAGTGTATTAAAATACTTTGAGCCTGTGCCGATAATGCCGTCAACGCACTTTTCAATATCACTGTAATCTTTCATTGCATCTTCATAAACCGGGTGAATATGAGAACCCGGAAGAATATCGTGAAATTGATTTATAAGAAGCTTTTTATACGCTGATGTAATAGCTTGTCTATTATCCTCGCCTCTTAAAACGGAAAGCATTTCTGCATCACGAAGCTTATATTCAAGCCTTCTGTTAGCACGCTTCATTTCAGACTTCGTAGTAAAAGTACCCCTGTGCATTTCAAGGTAAAGTTCACCGTCCCAAGTCTGCAATTCCTTATTATTTTTAAGATTTTTTTCAAGGAATTCTTGGCCGCCCATATGCTCACATTTCGGCATAATTGAAAGCTTATCAAACCTATGCATAAGCTCAATCATTTCTTCCGTACAGCCTGAACCGCCGTCACCGTAGCCAAACATATTCATAGTTTGGCCGCCTGAATCTTTATCAATATATGCTTCCCAATTTTCCTGAATTTGAGAAGGCATATTCCAGGTAATAAAATGAGTAGGCGGAACGCATGCTAAAACATCCGTGCCATCAATACCTTTCCAAATAAAGTTATTATGAGGAAAACGGTTAGTATCATTCCAAGTTGACATTTTGTTTGACACAAAGTAATCAACACCGCTTTTTTTAAGAATTTGAGGTAAAATCCAGCTATTGCCGAACACATCCGGAAGCCAAGCATTATTTACTGTTTTGCCAAACATTCTTTTATATGTTTGCTGACCGTAAAGGCACTGGCGAACAAGGCTTTCGGCAGTAGGAATATTACAATCAGGCTCAACATACATTGCGCCTACCGGCTCAAACTGGCCGTTTTTAACTTTTTCCTTAAGCTCTTCAAATACATCAGGATAATACTTTTCAAGTGTTTCGTAAACATAAGGTTGGGTATGAGTATATTTGAAATCAGGATATTTATCCATTAAACGAAGCTGAATAAGAACTGTACGAAGATTTTTTTGCACAGCGTGAATTCTTCGCCAATAATATGCAATATCAAGATGCGAATGAGCAATAAGTGCTACATCACCGTTGCCTTTGTAATTATCGTTTGCAAAAACAACATCATCAAGATACTTTTGGCATTCATCAATTCCGTCAAGCTCATCGCTGTCAAAATCAATCAAATTCATTGCATTATTAAGTTCTTTATTAAGGAAGTTGCGATAATCTTCATTAAAAAGTTCACTCTTTGCAATATCCAAAAGGAGTTCAAAATCCCAAACAAGATTTTGTACCTTATGATTAACTGTGCAGATATAAGCACCCTCAAATATCTGGCGGCAACCGCGAACAGAAAGTGATTCGGGGTTACGCTCATCATCAGGCTTTGAACGGTTATAGCCCATCATATCAAAATGAAGCGTCTTTTTATCATCAATATACGGAGAAAGAAGCATTCTTTCTCTGTTAGGGTCAACACCGCCTACATACTTTCCGTTAACTTTAACGCAAATTTCGGCAGCTGTTTTAAGTGAAAACCAAAGTTCTTTTCCCTGAAGTTCCTTTGGAATATCAACATCAGCTTTAATAAACGCTGTTCCGTCAGGTGTGAAATACATATCGCCCTTATTAAGCGGGCGGTAATCATCACTGTAATATTCAAATTCCATTTCGGATATTTGGCGCGCGTCCCTAATCATAAGATTGGTAATTTCCCACTTTGAAGAATATATATATCTTTTAAGCCAACCGAAGCGCAAATCAGTCCACTCTTCAGGACGCATAGAACGCCTTACTACTTTAATATGTGCCATTTCTATACCTCCTTAAACATCTTGAAAATAAGGCTTTTTACGAATTGCATTAACCTTAACATTCTTTTTCAAATCTTTTTTTATCTGTTCTTCAATCCAAGCGGTACAGCGGTTCAAAATAAGGCATTTTGAACATTCGCCCCTAAAAATTAAAGTAAGCTCGTCTTTATCAAGGCTGACATATTCAACCCAGCCGCCGTCGCCTTGAAGTTTCGGCTGCAAAACAGTTTCAACATAATTTTTGACTTTTTCCATACTTCGCTCCCATATTATGCGTTTATAATACTTTTAATTTCATTTCTGATTATTTCAAGGCGTTTGCCTGCATTTTCCTTTGATGCATCAACTATTGAGTAATACACCTTGATTTTAGGCTCTGTACCCGATGGGCGAACTGCCATCCACGAACCGTCTTTCCAAATATATTTAAGAACATTTTCTTTTGGCAAATCACGAATACCTGTTGAAAAATCAATTACTTCTTCAATTCCGTCAAAAAGGGCTGTTCCTTTATTTCTAAACGAAGTCATAAGATTTTGAATTTTTTCTGCTCCGTCCTTACCCTTTAATACAAATGAATCAAGATAATCAAGAAAATATCCGTATTCATCATAAATTTCATTTAATCCGTCAACAAGGGTTTTGCCTTGATTTTTATACCAAGAAGCCATTTGGCAAATAAGCATTGATGAAACAACAGCGTCTTTATCCCTTGCATGAGTGCCTACAAGATAACCGTATGACTCCTCATATCCGATAACAAATTCCTGCTCGCCTGTTTGCTCGTATTTATTTATTTTATCGCCGATATATTTAAATCCGGTGAGTGTTTCTTCAATCTGAAGTCCGAATTTTCTGCCGATATTTGCACCAAGTTCTGATGTAACGATTGTTTTAACCAAAGTTGATTTTTTATTTAAAGTGTCTTTTTTCATAGTTAAAACAAATTTTACAAGAAGCGCACCTGTTTGGTTACCGGTGAAAAGCTTATAATCATCACCGTCTTTAACAGCAATGCCTACTCTGTCACAGTCAGGATCAGTACCTAAAACAAGATCAGCACCGATTTCTTTAGCTTTTTCAATTGCAATTGTAAGTGCGTCCTTTTCTTCAGGATTAGGTGAACGAACAGTTGAAAAGTTACCGTCAGGAAGTTCTTGCTCTTTAACAACCGTAACATCCATTCCCTCAAGCATTTTTCTTACCGGAATATTGCCTGTACCATGAAGCGGAGTATAAACAATTTTCAAATCGCTCTTTTCTTCATAAAGAGATTGTTTTTTAACCTCTGCAAGAAAAGCGTTAAGTTCGTTTTCACCTATGTAATTTATAAGCTCACTTTCTTCAAGAAAAGGAATTGAAGAATAGTCGGTAATATCGTTTATAAAGCCAATTGCGTTTTTAGCATCTTCTGTGCAAAATTGGCAGCCTTTACTGTCATAAACCTTATATCCGTTATATTCCTTTGGATTATGTGATGCTGTAATCATAACACCGGCTGTGCAATTCAAATAATGAGTTGTAAATGACAAAACCGGAACAGGCACAACCATTTTATAAATATTAACCTTAATATTCTGTGAAGCAAATATACCTGCCGCAACCTTTGCAAAATATTGTGAATTATTACGAGTATCATATGCAATTGCAACGCTTATTTCACCGTCATTTTTACTTTTTAGATAACGGGCAAGTCCCAAAGTTGCCTTACCTACCGTGTAGCGATTCATTCTGTTAGAACCTGCACCCATAATACCTCTTAAACCGCCTGTACCAAAAGCGAGGTCTTTATAAAACCTGTCTTCAATCTCTTTTTCATCTGTTATGCTTTCAAGTTCGGCTTTTGTATTTTCATCTGCAAAAGCGAGCCATTCATTATATTTATCCTTGTAATTCATATTTAAGCCCCCAAATTCAAAACTTATTTAAAGTACATATAGTACTGGCATTTTATCATTCCGTTATAAAGCTTTCTTCGCTTATCCGCTTTTCTGCCAAATTCGCGTTCAAATTCCTCATCCGGAGAAATTATACCATAGCTCCAGCCACGCTTAGCCACAAATTTTTCACCCATAATGTGATAAATATTTTTCGCTGTTTTAATATCAAGCATTCTTTCACCGTACGGTGGGTTGGTAATAAGCGTACCCTTTTCGGTAGTCGGGTTAAAATCTTTAATATCCTTTGTATCAAGCCTTAAAAACTTATCAACTTTAATTCTTTTTGCATTTGCCATTGTAAGTTCAAGCGCATGAAAATCAATATCACTGCCGAATGCTACAAAATCAGTATCTGTTTTAATAATATCGTGGCAACGCTCTCTTTCTTGCATCCAAGCTTTTTCAGGAATAAATCCCCAGCGGTCACATTCAAAATTACGGTTAATACCCGGTGCAATATTATGAGCCATCATTGCCCCTTCAATAAGGATTGTACCGCTGCCGCAGCAAGGGTCATACATAGTGTGATAATGCCTGAGCCTTGAAAGTGAGCAAAGAGCTGCCGCAAGAGTTTCCCTAATCGGTGCATCATTAGCTTCAGGGCGATAACCCCTTTTATGAAGCCCCCTGCCTGTTGAATCAAGCATTATTGTAACTTCGTTTTTCATAATGGAAAATTGAATTTGATGAACCGGACCTGTTTCTTCAAACCAAGATATGCCATAATCTTCTTTAAGCGATTCAACAACTGCTTTTTTAATTATCTTTTGGCAATCGGGAACTGAATGAAGGGTTGAATTGATACTGTAACCTTTAACGGGAAAAGTATCGCTTGAGCCTATAAATTCTGACCAAGGCAATGCCTTTACAGCCTGAAAAAGTTCTTCAAATGTTTCTGCCTTAAATCTGTCAAGAACGATAAGTATTCTTTCAGCAAAGCGGCTGTTGATATTTGCCCTTGCAAGCATCGCTTCATCGCCTTCAAAAAATACACGCCCATTTTCCGCCAATACATTTTCGGCTTCCATAAATCTTAATTCATCTGCTACCAAGCCTTCTAATCCCAAAAGGCAAGGTGCTGTCATCAATAAATGCATAATACTTCCTTTTCAATAACAAAAATAAGGGTGTAATAATACACCCTTAAATGAATTTTACTTACCCGATGAAATATCATAGAAAACGATTTCATCACTTTTTACATAGCCCTTTTCTCTCGCTTTCTTTTCGATATATTCATCCTTATCTTCATTATCAAGCACAGCCTGGAGTTCCTTATTTTCCTCCTCTTGTGCTTCATACTTGGCACTAACCTCAGCCTTTTCCTTTTGCAGCCTGCTTATATCGGCATTTTTATTAACCGTGCTGATAGAAAAAAATGCAAAAACAGCTACAAGTAAAACGCCGACAAGAATTTTGCCGACACTGTATTTGCCTATATATAGCTTTTTAGACTTAGCTTTCTTGCTCTGATTTGCCAAATTCGTCACCCTCATATTTTTTATGATTCGGTTTTTTAAACTTTACTTTGATATTATAATATAATAAATATGGCAATTGCAATACTTTTTTAAATTTTTTTAACCGAATTTTAACTTTTTTTGCAATTGTTTTTTGGATAGGCAAAAAAAGCTTTCCGAATGACAGTATATACACCAAAAAGCCAACTAAAATTGTGACGAGATATATCCACCTAATCTCACCGTTATTAAAAATCAAAAGATATGAAAAAGTCACGAATGAACAGCTTACCCAAAAAAGCAAATCAAAAAATAAATCAAGACCGACAGTCAAACGAAAAAGTCTTAAAATATCATAATAAATTCCAAATCCTATACCTACAAAAAAGGCATAAAACAGAGCCTCACCCACCGAAAAGCCTCTTTAAAAGTGAAGATGACGAAAATTTTTCACTGTATGTAAGCGAAGTAACCTTTCCGCTGACCGATACATAACCTGTTTCAAGATTTAATTCTTCAATATGAAGAAGTTCGCCTTTTATTGTAAGTTCACCGCAGGAGCAAATCGCAACAATTTCTTCTTCATTAAACGAATCCACATCACTTATTCCGCTTAATGATAAATGCTCCCTGTTTTCAAGTGTTAAGGCATGGCTTGTTTCACTGATATTTTCCATAAAATCACCTAAATAATTTTATGTGACTGCCGGCGATAATATGCAAAAACCACCCGCAAATTTGCAGGTGGTTTAATTATAATATTTCATACATTTTTGCCGCGTCTTCCTTAAGTGCATGCTCGTTTATTGCAAGCACCTTGTAGCTGTTTATTTTAGTTCCGAGTGTAATTTTAATTACATCACCGACTTTTACATTATATGATGCACGCGCGATCTTTCCGTTTACTTCTACTTTACTGGCATCACAAGCTTCATTTGCAATGGTTCTGCGCTTAATAATACGCGATACTTTTAAAAATTTATCAAGTCTCATAATTCACCTTTAACTAAAAAGAAATAGGGTGCCTAAAAAAGACACCCTAAAAAGCCAAAACAAAATTACTTTACAGCATCCTTAAGAGCTGAACCTGCCTTAAATGCAGGAACCTTTGATTCAGGAATTTCGATTGTTTCCTTTGTGCGAGGATTAAGGCCTGTACGAGCTGCACGAGTCTTAACTGAGAAAGTACCGAAACCGATAAGAGAAACCTTATCACCTTCAGCAAGAGCATCCTTAACTGAATCAAATACAGCGTTTACTGCTGCTTCTGCGTCCTTCTTTGAAAGTTCTGCCTTTGCAGCTACTGCTGCTACAAGTTCTGTCTTGTTCATTTTAATTTCCTCCGTTTATTGCCGAATTATCATCGGCTTTTAATATTTCTTTTGCCTTATCCCACAAGGCATCAAGCTCTTCAATAGAAGAAGATTTCATATCAATATTATTTTCAAGTGCCATTTTTTCAACTAACTTAAAGCGAGTAATAAATTTATCGGTAGAAGCTTTTAAAGCCTCTTCGCTGTCTACCCCTATAAAGCGTGAAACATTAACACAAGAAAAAAGAACATCGCCGAATTCATCTTCAATTTCAGCCTGATTGTTATGTGAAATTGCAATTTTCAACTCGTTAATCTCTTCATTAAGTTTTGAAAAAGCACCGTCTTGACTTTCCCAATCAAAACCAACTTTGCTTGCCTTTGATTGAACCTTTTGTGCGCGCATAAGAGCAGGAAGTTCAAGTGCAATACTATCCATTTTGCTTGAAGCGGTTTTAGTACCTTTTAAACTTGCTTTTACGCTGTCCCAGCTGTCAAGTGCCTCTTTAGTATTGTTTGCAACAGCGTCACCGAAAACATGAGGGTGACGAACTATAAGCTTTTTGCAAAGCTCATCGCAAACATCATTAAAGGTAAAATTGCCCTTTTCACTTTCCATTTCACAGTGAAGTGCAATTTGAAGGAGAACATCGCCTAACTCTTCCCTAAGACCTGATATGCTGTTTTTATTTATAGCTTCAATAACCTCATATGTTTCTTCAATAAAGTTACTTTTAATTGAAGTATGAGTCTGCTCACGGTCCCAAGGGCATCCTCCCGGCGCCCGAAGCAATGTAATAAGTGAAATCAAATCATCAATATTATATTTATCTTTAAATTGAAAATCCACTTTAACACGCCCCTATGATTAACTTGTCAATGAAATAATACTATAAATCCGTGTATTTTGCAAGTATTTATGCACATTTTTTACGTTATTTGGGTGATATTATATCAGAAAGTTTTATACATTTGAACAAAAGCAGTAATAAAATTGTCAAAAAAGTGAATATTATGCCACAAATTATCAAAATAAGAAGAGAAGAAAATTGATTAAAAAATGACTCTTTTATTACTTTCACGGCAAAATAAACCGTTGCCGAGCAAAAAATCGGCTTAATAAATATATCTTTTATACTGAATTTAGCCCCTGTTTCTTTGCTCACCGTAATCATATTCCAAATAAGAATCAATAAAAATCCGCCGAAATTTGATAAAGCAGAAGAAGAAATATTCATTTCAAGCTTTGGAATAAGGATGATATTCAGTACTACTCTAACAATCCCCGAAACAAGAAACGGGGCAATGGTTTTTTTAGAAAGCCCGAGCGACTGCGAGCAAAAAACACAGCTCGAAGCAAGGCAACAAGGCAAAATAAATACACCTAAGTAAAAGAGAATATCACTGCCGTATTTGGAAATATCCGAATTTGAATTGCCGTAAAACAGAGTAAGTATTTCACTTGAAAAAAGTGCAAGAACGCACCCGCCGAAGCACGCAAGAATACTTGTATATTTCATAATGCTGTTAATAAGAGCATTAAATTTAGGCGAATTACTTTCGTAAGACGAGCTGACAGCCGGCACGGCGGTTACACCGAGAGCCATCACTATCCCCGGAACGAGATTTTTAAAATCAAGTGCTGATGAATACACGCCAAAAACATATGTAAAAACATCTTCATCAAAATAATTATATTGTTTTGAAAGAAGTGATTTATCACAAAGAGTTAAAGCATATTGAAGCGAAGAAGTGTCAAAAAACGAAGCCACGCTTTGAACTGCTGTTGCTATAAGAAGCGGAAATGAAAACATTACAAGTTCGTGATACATTTCTTTTGATAAATCTTTTTTAGGCTTTGGCATTTTATACTTATTTTTAACATAAAGCGAAACATAAACATACCCTGCAAATCCTCCAAAGCTTACACCGAGCATTGCACAAGCTGAAGTAAGCGGATAAATTGCCGAAAGAGCTTCTTTTTCGCTTTGATATGCAATATTTAAAACCGTGCCTAATTCATAATAGTTTGCCATAAAGTAGCTCATTGAATACCTTGCAAAAAGCAAGCCGAACACCATTTTAAATACCGCTTCGATTATTTGGCACAACGCAGTAGGTTTCATATCTATAAAACCTTCGGCAAATGAACGGCGGCCTGCACCTAAACAGCAGAAAAACACGCTTGGTGCAAGTGCAAAAATCGTATAAATACTTTTAGGTGAATTTGATATTAACTCACTGTAAGGCTTTGCAGCAAGCAACATAACCGCAATGCCTGCAAAAGATGCAAAAAAGAACAATTTATTACCGGCTGATTTTAATGCCGTCACCCGCTTTTTATCTCCTATTGCGTTATATTTACTTACAAGTTTAGACATGGCAATAGGAAAAGCCCCCATAGTAAGTGCGTGAATAGGCAGGCAAAGATTATATGCAATAGAAAAATATCCCCTGCCTGTTGCACCAATATATGCCGTAAGCGGAATTTTATAAATTGCAGATATTATTTTAACTATAACAGTTGATACAAGAAGCAAAAAAGCACTTGAAATATACTTTTCTTTAATACTCTTTTTCAAATAATCACCCAAAGAAAAAATAAAAGAGCAACAAAAAGTTGCTCTTTAAAATTCCTTTATTATTTTATTCCTTGCCATTTTCATCTTCAACAGCAGTTGCTTCAACTACTTCAACACTGTCAGCTTTCGCTTCGGTTTTTGTGCAATTATCTACCGAAAATGCCTCCTTGGTTTTTTTAGCCATATTTGCCATTGATTCATTAAATTCAGCTTTTGCCTTTTCTATTTCGGCTGTATAAAGCTGTATTTTTTCTTTATTATCGGCAATTGCGTTTGCACAATCGGTTATTTCTTCATCACTGACTTCTTCACCAATATATTTTAAATATTGAAGTTTGCCGAATTTTTCATAAAGCTTGGAAAGCTTTGCTTTAGCATCAAGAAGCTCAACCTTTTTACGACTGATTTCAAGCCTTTCAGCACTCTTCTTGCTCATATTTTCGGCAACATCTTTAGTTTTATTAAACATTTCTTCAAGCTTTTGATTATTAAAAGCTTCATCCATAGAGCCAAAAAGTTCGCTAAGTTTTATAGACATTACTACCACCTCGCTCACATTATATTACAATCTGTAAAGCAATGCAATACAATATGAAATTTTAATTATTATTTTATATAAAATTCTTTGATTAAATCTTTTCTCTTTAATATTTCATCAAATCTGTCAATATATTCATATGGATACTTATAGTTATATATGCGTTCTATTTTACCTGTGTCTTGATTTTTAAGCCTTGTTACACCGCCGGCACCCACAGCAAAAACAGAATGTGTTTCATCCATCATATACACATTATAAAGGCAATCTTTATTATCCTTGCACCAGCCTACATTTTCTAAATTTCCCACAGATTTTGACTGGCGATACATATAATAAGGATAATATCCGTTTTGCTTCAATTTTTCATTTGAATATTCTACCATATCAGAGGTGAGAAGCTTATCTGATAAATCATATTTGTTTTCACTTGTTACCAAATATGCAGATGATTTCATAGCAAGGGTGTGTACCGTTATTGAACTTGCACCAAGGGAAACAGCCGTGTCAACACTGTTTTTAAAAGAAGAAAAAGTATCACCCGGAAGCCCTGCAATAAGGTCCATATTTATATTATCAAAGCCGCATTTTTTTGCAAGTTCAAATGCCTCAACAGTTTGGTGCGATGTATGGCGCCTGCCGATAGTGTTCAAAACATCATCATTAAATGTCTGCGGATTTATTGATATTCTGCCTACTTTGGCATTTTTTAATGCTATAAGCTTATCCTGCGTCACCGTATCAGGCCTGCCGGCTTCAACAGTGTATTCACGCAAGGCGGATAAATCAAAATTATCACTAATCACATCAAAAAGTTTTTTAAGCTGCGAAGCCGAAAGGGTAGTCGGCGTGCCGCCGCCGAAATATATTGTTTCAAGACGCAAACCGAGTTGCTTTGCAATATGCCCTGTTTTTTCAAGTTCACTGCAAAGAAGATTAACATAAGGTTCAAGAAGCTTATGTGTTTTTTCAATAGAATGAGAAACAAAAGAGCAATATGCACAGCGAGTAGGGCAAAACGGAATTGAAACATAAAGCGAAAATGAATTATGCGAAGAAAGAGAAATGATTTTATTTTCACGGTGCATTACTTCAAGTGCCAAATCGGTTTTTTGAGGAGAAGCAAGAAAAGTATTTATAAAATGATTTCTTGCCCTTTCTTCACCCAATTCTTCAACATACCTGTGCATAAGCTTTGCAGGGCGAACACCGAAAAGAATTCCCCAAGGCGGTTTAAAACCTGTTATTTCACACAGCACATTAAAGAGCAATACTGACATTTGAGTTTGTGCGTCATCCCCTGTTTTTAGCTTATATGTTTTGATAAGTGATTTATCATAAACACGGGCATAAACAGAAAATTCATTTCCGTTTGCACTTGTAACAACTTCAATATTATCTTCACCGTCATCCTTAATTTTTTCAAAAGGAAAAAACACAGTGCATAAATGTGACATTTCATATATAAAATCGTGGTTTATTACTTTTAAAATCATAATTAAGCCCTATTCAAAAAAGGATTATTTGCCCTTTCAAAATCAAGAGACGAAAAACGGTCATGCCCCGGATAAACAGTCAAATCACCTTTCAAACCCGCAATTTTTTTCAAGCTTTGCATGATTTCCTGTGATGAACCGCCCGGAAAATCAGTTCTTCCGCAGGAGCAAAAAAACATAGTATCCCCGGTAAAAACATTATTATCACAAACATAGCACACTCCGCCTTTTGTGTGGCCGGGTGTAGCAATAACTTTAATTTTGCTTTCGCCTAAAGTTATAACATCACCGTCTGCCACATTACCGTATGCAGCAGTATTATTTTGAACACCGCCGCAAAAAGCCGCAAGGCTTAATTTAGAAGATGAAAGCATGGGTTCATCCTCTTTAGAAATTAAAACTTTTGCGCCTGTTTTTTCAAAAACTGCTTTAACTCCGCCGATATGGTCAAAATGGCCGTGTGTAAGAAGTATATATTCAAGGTCTGCACCTTTAATAAAATTCATCATTTTTTCGCTGTCTTCAGTACAGTCAATAAGAGCGCTTTTATTTGTTTTTTCATCTGTGATAAGATAGCAATTATTTTCAAGACTGCCGAAAGTGGCTGATTTTACACTTAGCATTATTTTAATTCCTTACTGTCTAAAATTATTGTAACGGGCCCGTCATTAAGCAAATCTACTTTCATATCTGCACCGAAAATGCCTGTTTTCACATCTTTCACACCGGCTTTTTTCAATTCATCTGCAACATATTCATAAAGTGCATTAGCCTCTTTGGGCGGTGCCGATTTAATAAAACTCGGTCTCCTGCCGTGTGAGCAATCTGCGCAAAGTGTGAATTGTGATACTAAAAGAATTTCACCTAAAGTATCAAGAAGCGAAAGATTCATTTTTCCGTTATCATCTTCAAAAATTCTTAAATTAGGTATTTTTTTAACAAGCTTGTTTGCATCTTCTTCGGTGTCACCTTCCATAACACCCAAAAGAATCATAAAGCCATTGTTAATTTTGCTTATAAGTTCACCGTCTACCGTAACAGACGAGTGCTTTACTCTTTGAATTACTGCTTTCATATATTATATTGCAGACCTTTCTATATGATAAACGCCCTCAATTTTACGAATTGATTTTTCAATAGAATCAAGATGTTCCTTTGAATTTACCGTAATGGTCATTGTAGTAAGGCAATTTCCGTCGTTAATAGGGCGGGCATTGATTGAATGAATTTTCACATGCGAATTTGCAAGGCAGGTAGTAATATCAAGCACCATTCCGTCACGGTCAATAGCATAAACATCGATAGTTGAGCGTGCGTCAACTTTAACATTACTATCCCAATGCGCACCTACCCAGCGTTCAGGTTCAGGGCAATTTTTCAAATCTTCAGGTACATTTACACAATCTCTTCTGTGAATAGTCAACCCTGTTCCGCGGTTAATAAAGCCGATAATTTCCTCACCCGGAATCGGTGAACAGCAGCGAGCCATTTTAATCAGGCAATTATCTATTCCGTCAACCACAACACCTGAACTATCCTTTGATGTACGCGGTTTATCAACAGTATTACTGCTTGCAAGCGGAGTTTTGTTTTCCTCTTTTTGAACTTTCCAATTGCGGTTATATTCATCCTTTATACCCGGCATAAGGCGTGTTATTTGAATTCCGCCGTAACCTACCGCCGCATAAAAATCATCAACATCCGTAAAATGCTGCCTTTCTGCAATTTTGGCAACAAATTTAATATAATCATCATTTTCAAGGCGAATGAAATTACGCTTGAGTTCACGCTCAACTTCAGCCTTACCCTGAATGATATTTTCATCACGCTTTTCTTTCTTAAACCAAGAGCGAATTTTACTTCTTGCTTCACCGGTTGTTACAATATTGAGCCAATCACGGCTTGGGCCTTTGCCCTGCGCATTAGATGTTAAAATTTCAACAATTTCACCTGTTTTAACCTTATAATCAAGATGAACTATTTTACCATTTACTTTAGCACCTACCATTTTGTTGCCGACTGCGGAGTGAATGGCATATGCAAAATCTATTACCGTAGCACCCTTTGAAAGTGCCTTAACATCGCCGCGAGGGGTGAACACATAAACTTCTTCACTTGATAAATCACCCTTAATTGTAGTAACAAGTTCTTCGGGTGTATCGGTAGATTCACCGTGTTCAATCATACGGTGTATCCATTCAAGGCGGGAATCAATACTGTCTTTACCGCCCTTTCCGAGCTTATATTTCCAGTGGGCAGCAATACCGTATTCGGCAGTGCGGTGCATATCCCAAGTACGAATTTGAATTTCAAACGGAATACCGTCCTGCGAAAGAACAGTGGTATGAAGCGACTGATACATATTAGGCTTAGGCATTGAAATATAATCTTTAAACCTGCCGGGAAGCGGCTTAAACATATCATGAACAATACCGAGTGCATTATAACAGTCAATCATAGTATCAACAATAATTCTGACTGCATAAATATCAAATATCTGCTCAAAATCCTTACCCTTAATATAAACCTTACGGAAAATACCGTGAACAGATTTCACCCTTGATGTTATTTGAACATTTTTCATAACAGGGGTGATTTTATCACTGATTTGCTTTGTTATATCGGCAAGGAATTTTTCACCCTGCTCTTTTTTCATAGATAAGTTTTTTTCTATTTCTTTATATGCAATAGGGTCAAGATAATAAATTGCTAAATCTTCAAGTTCCTCTTTAATAGGACGAATACCTAAACGGTGTGCGATCGGAGCGTAAATTTCAAGTACTTCAAGGCTCTTTTCCCTCTGCTTATAAGGCGGCATATGCTGCAAAGTTCGCATATTGTGAAGTCGGTCACAAAGCTTGATGATGATAACTCGAACATCCTCATTCATAGCAATAAACATTTTTCTTATGTTTTCAGCTTGAACATCTTCCCTTGTGGAAAGCGGAATTTTAGTAAGCTTTGTTACACCGTCAACAAGCAGTGCAACCTCATCACCGAATTCACGGCGAATATAATCAAGGTCATATTCAGTATCTTCAACAACATCGTGAAGAAGCGCGCCGATAATACATTCATTATCCATTCCGAGTTTGAAAAGAATTTTTGCAACAGCCACAGGATGCATAATATACGGTTCACCTGAACGCCTGCGCTGATTTTTATGTGCATCACGCGCAAGGTCGTATGCTTTTTTTATTCTTTCAAGGTCGTATTGAGGATTTTTCTTTATTTCTTCAAAAAATGCGTTAAATCCGTCATCGTAATCATCGGTATATACACTGTTTTCAGAAGTTTCCAATTATAATCTTCCCTTCAAAACCTTAAGTACATTTGTATCTTCAAGGTTTGTTTTTGTTTTTACATCTATCATTTTAATACTGCCTTTGCGACTTATCAATCCCACTTCTTCAAATGCGGCAAGCGCATATTGAAGCTGGCCGAATGTAACTTTCGGCGCAAGCTCAAAGTACAAATCATCCACAGTATATTTATATCCTTTTTTCGATTTTAAATATTTATATATATAAACACAAATATCCCTTTGCGGATAAAGCTGTGTTTTATTTTTTCTTCCGAGTTTAAAAAGGAGATAATCGTTTTTCTCCTCATAATATTTATCTATGTCAATTCCTGTTTTTCTCACATCTGCAATTTGAATTGAAATATATTCTCTGCCTTTAAATTCGTTTTTTGAAAGCTTGACAGCGAAATCAAGATTATCCCCTACTTCATATGGGAATTCATCAAGAGTTGTTTTAAATTTAACCATATGCACTGCCTTGCCTTTTTTAACAGCGTCAATTTTAAGATGCTTGCCGTCACCTATTGCAGAAATATTGGTTACCGTTAAATTATACAGCGCAAAAATCGGCTGTGTATTATCAGTTCCGTAAGGCTCTAATGATGATAAATTGTTAATCAAATCAAGCGTTAAATAAAACGGTGAAAGCTTGCAATCAATTTTAAGAGATTGCATTGGCATAACAGGATAATTTTTCTTTGCAAAATCATTTATCCTTTTTCTGAATGCAGCAATGTCCTTTACATTTAAACCCATACCGGCAGCAAGCGGATGACCGCCAAAGTGATTTAGAATATCCGCACAACTTGATATTGCGTCAAATATATTAAACCCATCAACACTTCGTGCCGAACCGGTAGCCTTTCCGTTTTCATCAATACCTATTACTATTGCAGGCTTGCCGTACATTTCTACAAGGTGGGATGCGCATATGCCGATAACACCTTTATGATAATTATGGCCCGCTACAACAATAACTCTGTCTGTTTGATAAGTTTTATCCTTTGAAATAATAGAGTAAATATCATTATCAATTTTTTCTTCAACTTCGTGGCGATGTGCATTTTCTTGATTTAACTTTAAAGCCGTTTTTTCGGCTTCTTCAATATCTTCGCAAACAAGAAGTTCAACTGCTTTGCTTGCATCATCCATTCTGCCTACCGCGTTAATTCGCGGGCAAATTTGAAAAGCAACATCAAGGGATGAAAAGTTTTCTGCTTTGGAATTGGTTATTTCTTTCAGCTTCGTTATGCCTATTTTTGAATTATCGTTTATAAGCTTTAATCCGGCTTTGACAAGAGTTCTGTTTTCATTTAAAAGCGGCACCATATCCCCTATTGTGCCGATAGCCACATAATCGGCAAAATATTCAACTAAATCTTCAACATCACCGTTATATAAAGCGCAGGCAAGTTTAAAAGCAACACCTACACCTGCAAAATCACGAAACTCAAGTTCATTATCAATCCTATGCGGATTTATCACAGCTTCTGCCCTTGGCAAAGACTCACCGATTTGGTGGTGGTCTGTAACCACAAGCTCCATACCTTTTGAATAAATATATTCAGCCTCTTCAAGTGCTGAAATTCCGTTATCCACAGTTATGATTAAATCTGTTCCCGCTTGCTTAATTTTATCAATAGCGTTGAAATTCATACCGTATCCGTCAGTAATTCTGTTTGGAATATAGTAACTTACAAAACCGCCCAGAGAGCTTAAAAAGGTGTAAAGAAGTGCGGTTGAAGTAACACCGTCGCAGTCATAATCACCATAAATACAAATGCTTTCTCCGTTGTCAAGAGCGCGATTTATCCTTTCAACTGCCTTGTCCATATCTTTAAATGAAAAAGGCGAAGAAAACCTGCACCCGTCGGATAAAAATTCCGAGACTGCAAGTTCATCATCAATCCCTCTTGAAACCAGCAAGAAAGCAACAAAAGCATCAATATTCAGTTTTTCGCTCAAAGCAGATGCTTTGGCTTTATCTATTTCTGCATTTACCCACTTTTTATACGACATTATGAATTCTTATCTACCACATGAAATTTTTTTAAATTGCCTGCTTTTTCTGCACGCTTTCTTAATTCTTCGTCAACATCATCGCAGGTTATGCCCTCATTAACCATCATAACGAGTGTGTGATAAATAAGGTCGCAAATCTCACCTACTGTTTCTTCTTTCACTCCGTTTTTAGCGGCGATAACCATTTCTGTTGATTCCTCGCCTACTTTTTTGAGTATTTTATCAAGTCCTTTTTCAAAAAGATAGCAGGTATATGAACCCTCCTGCTGCGCATCTTTTCTTTCAAGGATAGTTTCATAATCATTTCTAATATAATCCATTATTATTCTCCGTTATTTTCAAGTTTAATTTCATTAAAAAAGCAAGAATGATTACCCGTATGGCAGGCCGCACCTGTTTGAATCACTTTAATAAGCAAGGTATCATCATCGCAGTCGCCGAAAATTGACACAATTTTTTGCAGGTGACCTGAAGTTGCGCCTTTATTCCAAAGTTCTTTTCTTGAACGCGACCAAAACCAAGTATACCCCGTTTCAAGAGTTTTTCGCATTGATTCGCGGTTCATATAAGCAAGCATAAGAACTTCACCCGTACTCTCCTCCTGCACTATCGCAGGAAGCAAGTCGCTTTTTTTAAAATATTTTTCTACATCAATCATTTGCAAACCTCCAAAGCTTCCCTCAAATCAAGTGTACCCTGGTAAATACTCTTACCGCAAATAGCACCATAAAGCTTTTTTTCGCGAAGTGACAATATATCAGAAATATTTGTTACACCGCCGGAGGCTGTAATATCGCAGGACACCGCATTATTTATTTCCACAAGCTGTTCGATATTAGGCCCTGCGAGTGTACCGTCACGCGAAATATCGGTAAATATAATATTTTTAACACCGACATCTTCCATTCTTTTTGCAAGGTCGGTAAAATAAACATCACTTTTTTCAACCCAGCCTTCAGTTGCAACAAAGCCTGATTTTGCATCAATACCCACTGCAATTTTTGAGCCGAATTCCTTAACCGCTTCTTTAACAAGTTCAGGATTTTTAAGTGCGACGGAACCTAAAATAATACGCGAAATTCCATTATTTATATAATAATCAATATCATTCATCGTTCTTATTCCGCCGCCGAGTTCAACTTTAAGATTTGTATTTTTGGCAACTGAAATAAAAGTTTCGGCATTTACAGGCTCTTTTTTTAATGAACCGTCAAGGTCAACCATATGTATCCATTCACAGCCGATTTTTTCAAATCCGAATGCAGTTTCAAGTGCGTCACCGGCAACCTGCTTGGCTGTTGAAAAATCACCTTTTAAAAGGCGTACCGGCTTTGAATCTATAATATCAATAGCAGGGAAAATAATCATATTAAAGTACCCCTTTTGTAGATAACACAGCACCGTTTTCATTTTGCTTTACAGCAACTTTGAGTGCGTGTGCGCAAGCTTTAAACATCGCTTCAATTTTATGATGTGAATTTGTACCGTAAGGCACATCAATATGAAGTGTGATACCTGCGTTAAAAGCAAAAGCTCTGAAAAATTCTTCAGTCATACAGGTTTCATAATCACCGCATTTTTCCTGCTCAAATATGGCATTAAACACAAGAAAAGGTCTGTTAGAAATATCAAGTACACAATTTGCCAAGGCTTCATCCATAGGAATTGAAAATGCACCGTAGCGTTCAATACCACTCTTATCCCCAAGTGCTTCATTAAACGCCTTGCCAAGTGCAATACCCGTATCCTCAACTGTATGGTGGGTATCAACATTCAAGTCGCCGTTAACTTCAACCTTTAATCCAAAACCGCCGTGAACACCGAAAGCTACAAGCATATGGTCAAAAAAGCCTATACCTGTTGATACTTCAACATCTCCACCGTCAAGGCAAAGGTCAATTTTAATTTGTGTTTCCTTTGTATTTCTTTCAATTCGAGCTTTTCTCATACTTATACCTCTTAAAATTTATTCAAATCTGACTTTAATTGAATTTGCGTGTGCAGTAAGCCCCTCTGTATCAGCGAGCTTAACAATATCATTGTGTGCCTTTTTAAGTTCATCTTCAGTATAATAAATGAATGAACTTTTCTTAACAAAACTGTCAACAGAGAGTGGAGAAAAAAATCTGGCAGTACCGCTTGTCGGAAGAACATGGTTTGGACCTGCAAAATAATCGCCGAGCGGTTCAGGCGAGAAATTGCCGAGAAATACACTGCCTGCATTATCAAGCCTGCCGATATATTTAAGCGGCTCTTCAACGCACATTTCAAGATGTTCAGGCGCAAGTTCATTTGCAAAATCAATAGCTTGGTCAAGATTTTCACAAACAATGATTTCACCGTAATCATTAAGTGATTTTTCGATGATTTCCTGCCTTTCAAGATATTTAATCTGCCTGTCAATTTCCCTTGCGGTAGCGCGTGCAAGTTCTGCCGAAGTTGTTAAAAGAATTGCAGAAGCCCTTACATCATGTTCAGCCTGGCTCATAAGGTCGGCGGCAAGGAAAGAAGCTTTGGCACTTTTATCCGCCACAATAAGAATTTCACTCGGGCCTGCAATCATATCAATATCAACAACACCGTAAAGAAGCTTTTTAGCAGTTGCAACAAAAATATTACCAGGGCCTACAATTTTATCAACTTTAGGTATTTTTTCAGTACCGAATGCCAAAGCGGCAACAGCCTGTGCCCCGCCTACAAGGAATACCCTATCAACACCGGCAACTGCGGCAGCGGCCATAATATCAGGATTAGGGTTACCGTCTTTTCCGGGAGGGGTAACCATAATAATTTCCTTAACACCTGCAATTTTAGCAGGAATTGCATTCATCAAAACAGATGAAGGATAAGCGGCAGTACCGCCCGGAACATAAATACCTACTCTGTGAAGTCCGCGAATTCGCTGGCCCATAATGACACCGTTTTCCTTGGTAGTCATCCAAGACTGCTGTGCCTGGCGCAAATGAAAATCATAAATATTATTTTTAGCCTTAATTATTGCATTTTTAAAATCTTCATCAACGCAGTCAAGGTAAGAATTAAGTTCATCCTTTTCAATAACAGTTTTACGCGGCACAATTCCATCAAATCTGGCGGTGAATTCCCTTACGGCTTCATCGCCCTGTTCCTTGACCGAATTTATAATTGTAGTTACGGCTTCAACGATTTTTTCATCTGTTTCGCCTGAACGCTTTTTCAGGTTTTCGATAAGTTCATACTCGTTTTTACCGTTTGCTTTTGTAATATTCATTGCCTTTACCTCTTTTATCAAACTTTAGATGCAAGCTCTAAATCGTTTAAAAATTCTTCAATTTCTTTTTTACGAAGCTTCATTGATGCCATGTTTACTATAACTCGTGCTGAAATCGGCATAATTGTATCAACTACTTCAAGTCCGTTTTCTTTAAGGGTTGAGCCTGTTTCAACAATATCTACAATACCGTCTGCAAGGCCAAGCAACGGAGCAAGCTCAACACTACCCTCAATTTTAATAATATCAACATCCATACCCTTTGATTGAAAATATGCCTTTGCAACCTTTGGATATTTACTTGCAACAACTTTTCTGCGGTAGCCGGAGAAAAAGTCTGTACCCTTTGGGCAAGCAAGGGCAAATCGGCATTTGCCGATATTAAGGTCAATAACTTCATAAAATGAATTGCCATGCTCAACAATGGTATCCTTACCTACAACACCAATATCACACACCCCGTGTTCAACATAAGTAATTACATCAGGTGCTTTGGAAAGAACCGCTTCAAAATCACCGACAGGGAGAATTAAACGCCTGCCCTTATTTTCAAGTTCTGTTGTATCAAGTCCCATTTTTTGAAAAAGAGATATTGATGATTTTTCAAGCCTACCTTTAGTTAAAGCAATACGAATAGGTCGGTCAACATTTATTTCTTCACGCATTACATCGCAAAGTGCATTTACATTAACACCAAATCCTATTGCAGGGGCATCAAGTCCGAATTCACCGAGAAGATTATCGTACCTGCCGCCCGAAACGATTGTTAAGCCGCTACCCTCCGCATATCCGCGAAAGATAACGCCGGTGTAATAATTACTTCTGTTTACCAAACCCAAGTCAATAGTAATATTATCACCAAGTCCCATATCGCAAAGCTTTTCATAAACACTTCTTAAATAATCAAGTGCTTCATTCGATTTTTCATCATTATATAGCTTTTTAGCTTCATTGATAACACTTACATCACCAAAAAGACGAGGCAGTTTTTTAATAACATCAGCCTCTTTACTGTCAGGAAATTTAGCAAGCATATCACCAAGTGCGGCATAGTTTTTACCCTCAATAAGCTTGCATATATCAGCCTTTTGCGTTGCCGTAATATTCATTTTATTAAGGATTGATTTAAAGAAACCTGCGTGGCAAAGTTCAAGCTTAAATGACGCTACATTATTTCTTTTCAAAGCTTCATAAGCCATTGAAATAACTTCAATATCAGCGTCAATACTTCCATCACCGATAAATTCAATACCGCTTTGCTCCGTTTCATCTGCTCTGCCTGCAAGGCTTTTATTACGAACATATACATTTTGGTTATAATAAAGCTTTACCGGAAAATCTTCCTTTGAAAGGCGGGTAGCAACAAGGCGGGCAATAGGTGCTGTATTATCAGGGCGAAGTACCGTGGTTCTGCCCAAAGAATCGGAAAGCTTGTACATTTCTTCAGCTTCAATACCCAAGTCATTTTCACTGAATACATCAAAAAATTCGACTGTCGGAGTCATAACCTTGCGATAATTATATTCTTTAAACAAAGCTGAAAGAATGGATTCAACATTTCTTCTGTCATCACATTCCTCAAATAACAAATCTCTTGTTCCCTGCGGAATAAGCTTTGAATATCTTTTCATAACAATAAATCTCCTGTCACTTTAGCGTAGTAGAGTGTTAATATGCTAACATACTACAACGCTAATGTCAAGATTTTTTAAACATTTTCTATATTTATTACATTAAAACACATTTTAAAACAATGATATTTGGTTAGATTCAGGCATATCACCAAGTGCGCCTGCATTTTTAAGTGCTTCGCAAACACTTTTACCTACACCTGCTCTTGCCATCAAATCATCGTAAGACAGGAATTCCCCGCCACCGTCATTGCGTGCATTTGCAAGGGCAACAGCGGCGTTTTCGCCGATTCCGTCAACAGCACCGAAAGGAAGCCTGATTTTTCCGTCTTCAATTTGGTAAATTCTTGCATCTGACTTATAAATGTCAACAGGTAAAAATTCAATACCCCTTGCAAGCATTTCAATTACAATTTGAAGAACTATATATGTACTTTCATCCTTAGCGGTTTTATCATTACCTTTAAGCTTGATTTCTTCCATTTTCTTTTTAACTGCCTGCTTGCCGGCCACCGCTGCAACTGCGTCAATAGCACCGCCGCGAACAGTAAAGTATGCCGAATAAAAGTTAATCGGCTTATGGATTTTATACCAAGCAAGGCGCAAAGCGGCAATAACATATGCTGCCGCGTGAGCCTTAGGAAACATATACTTGATTTTATAGCAGGAGTCAATATACCACTGTTCAACACCGACTGCTTTCATCGCTTCCTCATAAGGCGGAAGTTCCTTTGGTGCTTTGCCCTTACGGGTGTATTCCATAATTTTAAAGCAATCTTTCTTTTTAAGCGGTGATTCCTTTCCCGTTTCTCTTTCATAATTCTCCGCTTTATGAAGAAGATAGGTCATAATATCATCACGGCACCCGATAACTTCGGAAATTGTGCAAGTGCCGTTTTGGATAAGTTCCTGTGCATTGCCGAGCCATACATCAGTACCGTGTGAAAGGCCTGAAATTTGAAGAAGGTCGGCAAAAGTTTTAGGTTGAGCTTCAAGAAGCATTCCGATTACAAACGGTGTACCCATTTCAGGAATGGCAAGTGTACCTGTTTGGCAATCTATATCTTCAGGTGAAACACCTATCGGCTCGGTAGAAGTGATAAGCTTGTACAAAAGCGGGTCTGATAAATCAACATCCATTACAGGAATACCGGTTGAATCTTCAAGATACTTATAAAGAGTAGGATTATCGTGGCCAAGCTCATCAAGTTTTAAAAGTGTATCGTGAAGTGAATTTTTAAAGTCAAAGTGGGTTGTATATGTACCCTTTGATTCATCATTAGATGGATACTGAATAGGAGTAAAATCTTCAACAGTATATTTATCCGGCACAACAACCATACCGCCCGGATGCTGACCTGTGGTTCGTTTAATACCCGTACAACCTACTGTTAATCTATCTATTTCAGCTCTTGGAGTTACATTTTGAATACCTCTTTCATCAAGATATTTCATAACATAACCGTAAGCGGTTTTATCAGCCACCGTTGCCATTGTTCCTGCTTTAAACACATATTCTTTACCAAACAATTCTTCGGTAAATCTATGTGAGCGGGATTGATATTCACCGGAAAAGTTAAGGTCAATATCAGGTTCTTTATCCCCATCAAATCCAAGGAAAGTTTCAAACGGAATTTCATGCCCGTCACGCTTCATAGGTGTACCGCAATTAGGACAATTTTTAGGCGGGAGGTCAAAGCCGGAGCCATATTCACCGTTAAGGAAAAATTCGCTGTGCTTACATTTTTGGCAATAGTAATGAGGTGCAAGCGGATTAACTTCAGAAATACCGCCGAAATGTGCGGCAAGTGAAGAACCTACCGAACCTCTTGAACCTACCAAATAACCGTTGCGCTCGCTTTCTTCAACCAAACGCTTGGCAATAACATAAAGCACACCGAAACCGTGACCTATAATAGAATCAAGTTCACGCTGAAGCCTGTCTGCAACATATTTAGGAACAGGGTCACCATAAAGGTCTTTAGCCATATTCCAGCATTTTTCCGTAAGCTCTTCATTAGCTCCGTCAATATGCGGCTGGAATGTTCCCGGCGGAATAGGCGGAATATTATCCATAATACTGTCAGCAATTTTTTTAGGGTTATCAATTACAAATTCCCTTGCTCTATCCCCTGCCCAAGCAAAATCATCAAGCATTTCACGGGTAGTTTTGAAATAAAGCGGAGGTTGATTATCTGCATCATCAAAACCTTTTGACGCCATAATAATTGCACGGAATTTTGCATCGTGTTCGCTTAGGAAATGCACATCGCCCGTAGCAACAACCGGCTTGCCGAGTTTATCGCCGAGTGCAATAATTTTTTTATTTATATTTATTAAATCTTCTTCACTGTTTACTCGCCAATAACGGTTTTTCTTTTCTTCGCCGCGCTTATTAGTTACATATTCCCGGTCGCTTGTGCGAAGCATAAAAGCATTGTTACCGTTTGGCTGAATTTCAAGATAATCATAAAATGAAGCAATTTCTTCAAGCTTTTCTTCATCAACATCTTCCAAAATAGCCTGATATACTTCACCCTGCTCACACGCAGAGCCTACAATAATACTCTCTCTTTTTTGCCTTAAAAGTGATTTTGGAATAAGCGGTCGCTTTTTAAAATACTTTACATTTGAAGCGGAAATCATTTCGTAAAGATTTTTTCTTCCGTATTTTCTTTCTTCTTTAGGTATAGATTCATCCATAGATGTATCTTCTTTTACAAGGAATATAATATGATAACGCTCATACTGGTTAGTTTTCATATTGATAAAATCAGGATATTTTTCATCATCTACAAGATAACCTTCCATACCTAAAATAAGTTTAATTTTACTGCCCTTGCCAGATGCGGCATATGCTTCCGGCAAAGCCTGCACAACGCCGTGGTCTGTAATAGCCACAGCTTCATGCCCCCACTTAATAGCCTGCTTTACAAGTGCAGTAGGAGATGAAATTGCGTCCATTTCAGAAAGTGAGGTATGCATATGAAGTTCAATTCTTTTTTCAGGCTCATCATCAGTTTTTTCTGCCTTTTTAATACTTGCAATTGCATAAGGGCGAAGAACATACTGATTTGAAAAAGTATCAAATTGATAGCCGCCTGAAATCACAAGCGTACCGGCTTCGTTTATTTTATCAACAAGAGGGTCAATAACACGCTTATCGTCAAACATTTTAACCGTGATAGAAGATGTGTAATCCGATATATCAAAATCAAAAATTTTGCTTGTGCCTCTTTTGGTTTCACGAACTTCTGTTTTAAGCACATCGCCCCAAACGGTAATATAACCGTCTTCCGTTGATACATCTGCTATGTTTTTCGGCTTTTCGCCGATTGATTTACCGTAAATCTTTTTAAGTGTGTCTTTAAAAACAGGAAGCTCGTCCCACAATTCGTGGTTGACATTTTTTTCTTCCTCTTCTTTTTTATGCTGCTCTTCCGCTCTCTTTTCTTCAACAGCTTTTTTAACTGCTTTTTCAATATCAAAGGTTTGCACTTCAAGTAAATTTACTACCAAATCCAAATCAAAAAGTTCATATATTTTGTTTGAAATTGCACGGTCAACCTTTTGTGATTCAAGAACATCTTTACCGCCTTTTTTTAAGCAAAGGGTAAGGGTTCTGTCCTCAAGTTCGGCTTCACATCCGTCAAAAAATCCGTTGGCCGCAGGAGTTTCGTGCCTTACATATTCAAGAATTCTTTCAATACCGTCAAGCGAAAATTGGGATTTTGGAAAGCGAGGTTTTAAATGAACTTTTTTAAGTTCCATAGCCTGTGCAATTTGATTTTGTGCTTTGTCAATAACAGCGTAATCAACAAAACTTTCAAAAGAAACGCCGACTGTTAATTCTCTGTTTTGGCGTGAAACCGTGAAAGAAGAAATATCACCGTTACCTATATATGTAATTGTGTCATCATTAACATAATTTGAAAAATAGTCTGCAAATCTATTCATTATAATTTATCAATTTCCTTCATCAACTCATCAAGTAAGTCTTTTTCATCAACTTTTCGCAAAATTTCGCCTTTTTTAAAAATAAGGCCGCATCCGTCACCGCCGGCAATACCTATATCTGCTTCTTTAGCTTCGCCGGGGCCGTTTACAATACATCCCATTACCGCAACTTTAATAGGCTTTTTACAATCCTTAAGTTTTTCTTCAACCTGCTTTGCAAGGCCTACAAGGTCAATTTTAGTTCTGCCGCAGGTTGGGCAGGAAATAAGATAAGGGCTGTCATTTTTAAGCCCGATAGCTTTTAAAATATCAAATGCGGCGAATACTTCTTTAACAGGTGAATCTGTAAGGCTTACACGAATAGTATCACCTATACCGTGGGTAAGAAGCGAGCCTATACCCACTGCCGATTTGATAATACCCATTCTTTCGGTTCCGGCTTCCGTTACACCGAGGTGAAGCGGATAATCGCACTTTTGAGCCGCAAGCTCATATGCGTTAATCATAGTTTCAACATTGCTTGATTTTATAGAAATAATAATATCGTCAAAATCAAATTTTTCAAGCAAATTTGCGTGGTAAAGCGCAGATTCAACCATAGCTTCAGGGGTAGGTGAACCGTATTTAGCCAAAATATGCTTTTCAAGCGAACCTGAATTTACACCTATTCTGATAGGAATATTTTTTTGCCTGCAAGCATCTGCAACAGCCTTAACTCTGGAATCATCACCTATATTACCCGGATTTATTCTGATTTTATCTATTCCTCTTTCAGCAGCACCGAGCGCAAGCTTATAATCAAAATGAATATCGGCTACAAGCGGTACATCCACTGCATTTTTAATAGGCTCAATAAGATTAAGAGCCTCCTCGTTAGGAATAGCAAAGCGAATTACCTGGCATCCGGCAGATGCAAGTTCCTTTGCCTGCTGAACAGAACCTTCAATATCGCTTGCAGGAATATTAAGCATACTTTGAACAAGAATAGGACTGTCACCGCCGATAAATGTATTGGCGAGTTTTATTTTTTTACTTTTTCTTCTTTCCATAATTTTCACCCAAAAAAGATTTTAAAAGAACTTTGTTATATCGCTGAAAGTTACAAAGCACATCAACGCAAGAAGTGCTACAAGACCGACAGCGTTGATTAAATATTCCGCCTTTTGCGGAAGCTTTTTGCCGGTTACACCCTCACCTATTAAAACAAACAAGCGCCATCCATCAAGCGCAGGAATAGGAAAAAGGTTAAAAAGGCCGACATTTATAGTTAAAAAAGCCATTATTCTGAGCATTGAATAAACCGAAGTTTTAACCGCGTTTGAAACAACGCTTACTGTTCCAATCGGCCCGCTCATATCAGAGATACCGTAACGGCCGACTATTAAATCGTGAACGGAGAGAAATACCATTCTTGCATAAGAAACAAATTCCTTACCCGTTTGTGAAATGACATTTGCAGGTGTTTTCTTCACCCCGCGCAGCCAAAAATCCATTACCGTGTATTGATGCCCTTCATATTTTTCCGTGCCGAATTGAACCTTAAGGCTCACATCTTCGCCGCCGCGTTCAACAACAAGGTTAACATTTTCGTTTGAGCATCTTGAAAAGCCGGTCATAACATCATTGGTGGAATAAACCCTCATTCCGTCAATACTTTTAATTTTATCGCCGACTTGCAAACCATATGATTGGCTGATTGCGTTATCATCAAACTTTGCAATTTCAGTTGTGCCTACAAGATTTTGAGAGCATACAAGAATAAGTACAATTATCAACCCCAAAATAAGATTCATAACCGCACCTGCAACAACTACAAGTATCCTTTGCCAAACTTTTTTATTAACAAAGGCATTTTCACTGTCGCTTTCTTTATCCTCGCCCTCCATTGAGCAGTAACCGCCAAACAGAATAAGCCTTAAAGAATATTTAGTTTTTTTACCTTTATGTTGAAACAGCTTCGGCCCCATACCTACCGAAAATTCATTAACCTGAATTTTCATAAGCTTTGCCACTGCGAAATGGCCTAACTCGTGAATAACAATTATCAATTCAAAAAATAAAATTGCTATTACTATGGGATACACACTGTTCCAAATAGATGTTATATTCACCCTACCGCCTCAATTACATATTCTCTTGCTTTTCTGTCTGCTTCAAGGACATCTTCAAGAGTAAAGTTTTCTTTTTCAGGGGCATTTTTCATTGCCTCATTATTAAGATATGCAATATCTGTAAATTTAATTTTACCGTTTAAGAAAAGTTTTACGCTTTCTTCATTTGCACCGTTTGCAGATGCGGGGTGAAGCCCGCCGAGTTCAATAGCTTTTTTGCAAACATTTATACATTTGAAAGTATCATAATCAGGTTCAAAAAAGGTAAGCTTGCCGTAATCCGTAAGCGAAAGTTCTTTAACCGGGCTTGGCTCTCTTTCAGGGTAAGTCAGCGCATATTGGATAGGAATTCGCATATCCGGCACACCGAGCTGCGCAATCATTGAATTATCCTGATAAACAATAGCTGAATGAACTACGCTTTCCCTATGAACAACAATTTCAATATCGTCATTAGGCATATCAAAAAGCCATTTAGCTTCAATAAATTCAAGGCCTTTATTCATCATAGTAGCAGAGTCAATGGTAATTTTTGCGCCCATATCCCAATTAGGATGTTTAAGTGCGTCCTTTGCTGTTACATTTTCAAGTTCTTTAAGTTTTTTGCCGAAGAAAGGACCGCCCGAAGCTGTAAGAATAATTTTTTTAATAGCTTTTTTATTCGGCATACCCTGCATTGACTGAAAAATTGCTGAATGTTCGCTGTCAACAGGAAGAATTTGAACACCGTTTTCCTTTGCCAAATTTGTAACAAGATGACCGCCGGCAACAAGTGTTTCCTTATTTGCAAGAGCCAAGGTTTTCTTCGCCTTAATAGCTTCAAGGGTAGGCTGAAGACCAACCATACCTACTACCGAGTTTAAAACCGTATCAGCCTTATCATATGTTGCACATTCAATAAGCCCTTCCATACCGCAAACTACTTTTGTGTTCGTATCACTGATTTTTGCTTTGAGTTCTTTTGCGGCAGTTTCACTCATCATACAAACCATATCAGGCTTAAATTTACGAATCTGCTCTTCCATAATATCAACTTTTGAATTAGCTGTTAGGCATTTCACATCATAACCGTGCATTTCGCATACATCAAGGCTCTGTGTTCCGATAGAACCGGTTGAACCTAAAAGTGATATTTTTTTCATAAGGTATCCTCTCTTTCAAAAGGTTAAAATAATTTGGTTGCAACAAGTGCAATTGCATATGTAACAGGCAAGGTGAAAAGTGACGAATCCATTCTGTCCATCACACCGCCGTGGCCTGGAAATATCTTGCCGAAATCTTTAACTCCAAAATTACGCTTTAATACAGAAGCTGAAAGGTCACCCATCATACCCATAAATGAAGTAGGAAGTACCATTGCAAGAAGAAGTGTTGCCATATTTTGAGGAATAACACTGTTTGCCAATTTATTATAAAGGGTGAGTGCAACTGCGTTTAAAACCATACTAACCACAAGTCCGCCGAATGCACCCTCAATAGTTTTTTTAGGTGAAATATTAGGTGACATCTTATGCTTGCCGAATGCCATACCGGTAAGCTGTGCGCCGGTATCGGTAGCAAGTGCGCAAATAAGAGCATATAAAATAAGGTAAATACCAAATTGCTCATCAACAAACATATCACGAAGCCTAATGAAAATTGAGAAACCGAAAGGTACAACCACGCTTGCAAAAAACGATACGCTTACATCTTCAAAAGTGGTATAAGCATAATTTTTAAGCATTGCAAGGAAAAATACAAGGCAAAGAACAATGATGTAAACAATATTCGGCACGGCGCCGATTACTTTTCCCCAAACTGCTTCGCTTACCCAAGGTTCAAGCACCCTCGCGCTTGCAAAAAGCTGGAAGCACGCTGAAAAAATAATTCCCACCACGCGAATAAAAGTATTTTCAACCTTTGCACATTTCATAATTTCGCCGCTTGCAACTGCTGAAAGAAATGCAACAGCAATAAGCAAAATCGGTGTATTTATTTGCCACACAACAACTGCAAGTACTGCCAAAAGGCAAATTGCAGTAATAACTCTTTGTTTCATATTCGTATTCTCCTATTATTTCAAAACAACAAAATTATCTGATATTTATCCGCCGAAACGACGATTTCTCTTTTCAAAATCACGAAGCGCCATATGCAAATCTTCTATTTTGAAATCAGGCCAAAGTACATCACTGTACCAAAGTTCACTGTACGCAGACTGCCAAAGCATAAAGTTTGAAAGTCTTTGCTCACCCGACGGGCGAATTATTAAATCACATTCAGGCGGGGTAAAAATATTATCGCTTATATCTTTTTCGGTAATATTTGTTTTGCCCATAGCAACAAGCTTATTTACAGCATCGCAAATTTCAAGCCTGCCGCCGTAATTAACTGCCAAATAAATTGTAGTACCTGTATTATTTGATGTATCTTCCTCGGCCTCATCCATAAGGTCAAGCAATTCTTTGCTCATACCCTCACGCTCGCCGATAAATTTCATTTTCATATTGCCTGCCGCTGTAATATCACTTTTAGCTTCAAGCAAATAATCTTTAAAAAGGTGCATAATTGCATCAACTTCTTCTTTTGGCCTTTTCCAATTTTCAGTTGAAAAAGCGTAAAAAGTTGCGCTTTCAAGCCCTAATCTTCCGCATTCCTTACTGATAGTACGAAAAACCTCTGCTCCGGCTTTATGCCCTGCACTTCTCGGCAAAGCTCTTTTTTTTGCCCATCTTCCGTTTCCGTCCATTATAATGCCTATATTTTTCGGAAGTATATCAAACTGAGCATCTGTTTGGATGTTTTTTTTACCGAATATTGCCATAATTTCCTCCTAATTAAGTGAGAATTAAAAGCAAACAAGGAGCTGTAATTCAGCTCCTCTTTATGCTAAAGCTATATTGAAAGGATTTCCTCTTCCTTCTTCTTTGTAATAGAGTCAGCCTGTTTTACAAAATCATCGGTAATATCCTGAAGTTTCTTTTCTCCGTCTTTCTGTTCATCCTCGGTGATTTCGTTATCTTTTTTAAGCTTTTTTATATCATCCATTGCATCACGGCGAACATTACGGATAGCTACTTTAGCTTCCTCGCCTCTTTTAGAAATATCCTTTTGAAGATTCTTTCTGTGTTCCTCTGTAAGCTGAGGGAATGAAAGTCTGATAACCTTACCGTCATTTTGCGGATTGATACCGATGTCTGCTGTGTTAATAGCTTTTTCGATTTCTTTAAGTGTTGATGCATCCCACGGTTGAACAACAAGAAGCCTTGCTTCCGGCACGCTTACGGCAGCCATTTGGTTAATCGGAGTAGGTACACCGTAATAATCAACCATAACTTTATCAAGTACAGCTGGGTTAGCTCTGCCGGCTCTGATTGCGGCAAAGTCCCTTTCAAGTGATGTTAAACACTTATCCATTTTTTCTTTTGTTTTTGCAAATACGCTTTCCATTTCAATACCTCTCTATAAAAAATTGATTATTTATTAGTTTTCAACAAGTGTGCCGATTGCTTCACCTGACACAGCTTTTACAATATTTTCCGGGTCTGTAAGGTCAAATACAAGGATTGACAAATCATTGTCCTTGCAAAGTGAAAATGCTGTTGAATCCATAACTTTAATATCCCTTGCAAGAACTTCTTTGAAAGTTACATTATCAAACTTAACCGCATCATCATACTTGTTAGGGTCTTTATCATACACACCGTCAACATTAGTTGCTTTAAGAAGAACATCTGCATTGATTTCAACTGCACGAAGCGCAGCGGCAGTGTCAGTTGAAAAGAACGGTGAACCTGTACCGCAGCCGAAAATAACGATTCTGCCTTTTTCAAAATGGCGAATAGCTTTATTTCTGATATAAGGTTCGGCAATTTGGCGCATTTCAATAGCAGTCTGCACCCTTACATCAGCACCAAGCTGCTCAAGAGCGTCGCAAAGAGCAAGAGAGTTCATAGCAGTTGCAAGCATACCGATATGGTCAGCTCTTGTTCTGTCCATATGCTCGCTTGTTCTGCCACGCCAGAAGTTACCTCCGCCGACTACTATTCCGACTTCAACACCCATATCGGAAATTTTTTTAACTGATTTGCAAATAGTAACAACAGTATCGTTATCAATACCCGTACCCTTTGCACCGGCAAGCACTTCGCCGCTTAATTTAAGTAAAATTCTTTTATAAGCAATACTCATTTTTCTACCTCCGAATAAAAGAGTCATTTTTCTTCTTATATATAATAATATAAAATTAACATAAAGTAAATATTATTATTAAAATATATTATTAAAAATTAGTTACAAACATACCAAAAGGCAAAAAAATTACCGGCAAAGCACTTTGCATTGCCGGTAAAATTGTAATTATTTAATTTTTTGATGATTTTTTAGCAACCGCCTGTTTAATAAGCGCGTAATCCTTCGCATTGATTATTCCGTCACCCGAAAGTTCAAATAAATAACCGTTTGTAACATCTGTCGCCTTTTTATTAACATTATTTACATTCCACGCCGCTAAAACAATAGTTGGATTGTATGATTTAACATCACTACAAATTGAGCAGGTATATGTAAGTTTTGCGGAATTTGCATCATATCCCGAATACGAATAATTATGCGCACCCGTAGCTTCAACCGTACGATTTCTTGTTGCACCGCAAAATGTGCAAGTATCTTTATAAACTGCAGATGTGGTGCAGTTACCGGCAACAATTGTTTCAGTAGTATAATTACCGTCTACCCATTCAAGATGATATTTTTCATTTTCCGATTTCAAATCTTGGCAACGGGAGCATATAACTTTTCTGTCAACATGGTCAGTATGTCCGTCAATTGCGGTGTCCAAATTTACATAATTGTGGCCGAGTGCATCAAGCACAATATCATATGCTTCACCGCAAGTAGCGCAAGTTGCAGTAGCCGCACCTCCTTTGGTACAAGTAGGTTCAACCGTAATTACATAGCTGTCATCAGCCGGAGTATGCCCTGTTGCAGAGTTTTCAACTCTTGTTGTAGCACCGCAAGTTGAACATCTGTAAATAATATATCCTGCGGCTGTGCAAGTAGGTTTAACCTCGGTTTGCACAACATTATTATGCCCAAGTGCAGGTATTGTTTCGCTCTTGGTGGCATTACAATTTTGACATTTATAATAAATCGTACCGGTAGTGGTACATTTAGGCTCGGTTCGGCTTGTTTGCTGCCATACATGCTCACCGTTTGCAGGAATTGAAACAGTCCTTCTCTGCCCGCAAATTTGGCAAGTATCAATTTGAACGCCGTTAATGGTACAGGTAGGCTTGGTTAATACAGATGATTTATACTGCCCCTCAACCCATTCAACATGGGTTGGTGTTGACTGCTTTTCACCGCATACTGTGCAAGTTTCAACAAGATAGGTATGGCCGTCTGTTGTTGTATTATCAAGCGTTTCTTTATTTTCTGAAAAAGTATGGCCCAAAGCAGGAATAGTCTGTGTAACTTCAGTATTGCATACCGAGCAAACACCCTTTTCTTCACCCGCCTGCGTACAGGTAGGTTGTTTTGTTACAGTTGATTTTTCAATAGTATGCCCAGTACTTGGAACTGCCTTAACTTCAACTTTATTGCAACCTTCAACCTTGCAGGTTTTTGTTTCTATTCCGGCTTTTGTGCAGGTAGCAGTAGTTTTATAATCATAATACCCTTCAACAAAAGCATTATGTGTAATAACTGTTTTTTCATCATTACAAGCAGAGCATTTTTGGTAATCATAAGTATGCCCGTTATTATTTTCTGTATTTACTGTTTCATAACTGTGTCCCTTTGCCGGAAGCTGTGTTTCAGACACTACAAAGCCACAATTATCGCACACTTGGGTGGTGGTGCCGGCAGTTGTGCAGGTGGGTTCAAGTGTAATAACCTCGTGTGTTGATGAATGGTCGCATTCATCAATACTTTGGAAAGTATATCCCTTTGCTTTGGCATAAGTTTGAGCAGTAGAACCTGAATGTCCCCTAACTATAAGGCTCTGCTGTGAACCGTTAAATGGGTCTTTACCGCCGCTTGCATCTGCTTGGCCGATACCGTCAAACACGCAATTTGCGTTATTAACAGTAACACTTTGCAAAGCGGTACAGTTTGCAAATGAACGAATACTTATTTTTTCGACGGTTTCCGGAATTTCAAGATTTACAAACATACAGCCATAAAAGCTCCACGGTGAAATTTCCGTAATGGTAGAAGAAAATTTAACTTTGCTGACACCTGAATTTCTAAATGCCATATTACCGGTTACCTTCACACCCGTACCGAAAGTTACGGTTGAAAGAGCTTTGCAATCCTCAAATGCCGAAGTACCGATAGTAGTAACACTGTCAGGTATTTTGATAGATTTAAGCGAAGAGCAGCCTTTAAAAGCGGCATGACCGATAGTTTGAAGCTTTGAAGGTAAAGTTACATTTGTCAATGCCTTGCAGTCAACAAATGTTCCGTATTCAAGAAATTTTGTATCCCCGATTGCAGTCAAAGTTGACGGTAAGCTTACACTTTCGGCAACTTCACATTTGTAAAACATATAGCGTCCCAGCGCAGTAATACCCTCTTCAACAACAATGCTTTTAATCTTATCCCTTGAATCTTTCCAAGGGGCTTGATTTGAGCCTACATTACCGCAATCTTTGGTTGCGCCTTTACCTGAAATAGTAAGCACACCGGTTGAAGTATTTAAACTCCATTTTGCATTAGTACCGCCGAAATTTGCGCCGCAATTACCGTTTGTAGCAGCAAAAGCAGTGCTGACATCAAAGCAGGCAAGCATAGCCACAAGCATTGAAAAAACTATTATTAAAGAAGTTATTTTTTTCATATTCCACACCTGTAAAAGCAAATAATTTTTAAATAATAGACAGTTTTAACAAAACTATACAGATAAAATATATCACATTTTTACAATATATTCAAGCAAAAACAAACACAAAATAAAAAAAGACAGCCAAGCGGTTTCCCGATTGACTGCCGTTTATGTTTATATAATTATGCCATAAAGGAGCGAATAACTGCCTCGCAATCCTTTTTATCCATAATCTTTGGTACAGGATAAAGTGGGTTACCCTCTTTAAGAGCACGCTCAATAAGAATAGGTAAATCTTCTTCCTTGATGAAATCGAACTTTTCAGGAATATTCATATTTCTGTTAAGAGTTCTGATAGCTTCAATAAATGCCTTACCCTTACCTGCGGTGTCAAGACCTTTACCGATACCGACAATATCTGCAAGCTTTGCAAGCTGCGGATAAGCAGCGTCAGCATAGTAATCCAAAACATAAGGTAAAATTACTGCATTAGCCAAACCGTGAGGTGTACCGTACAAACCGCCGAGATTATGAGCAATAGCGTGAACATAACCTACATATGCGTGAGTAAAAGCACGACCTGCAAGATATGAGCCTTTAAGCATATTACCTCTTGCTTCAAGGTTCTTACCGTTATTGTATGCTTCTTCGATATTATCAAAGATAAGCTTTGTAGCTTGTTCAGCTTCTTTGATAGTTTCTTTGGTATTACTCTTTCCGATATAAGCTTCAACTGCGTGAGTAAGAGCATCCATACCGGTTGTAGAAGTAATATGAGGTGGCAAGCCTACTGTAAGCTCAGGGTCAAGTACAGCGTACTTAGGCCTAAGACAAGTATCGTTAATAGCATTCTTCTCGTGAGTTTCAGGGTCAGTTACTACTGCGGCAACAGTTGTTTCCGAGCCTGTACCTGCTGTTGTAGGAACAGCGAAGAACGGTGGAAGTGCCTTATGAACTTTAAGCTGACCTCTCATAGCACGAACAGACTGCTTAGGCTTTACAACCCTTGCACCTGCTGCTTTAGCGCAGTCCATTGAAGAACCGCCGCCAAATGCTATAATGCCCTGACAGTTGTTTTGATTATACATATCCTTGCATTCTTCGATATTAGGGATAGTAGGGTTAGGCTGAACACCATCATAAACAACATATTCAACCCCAACTTCTTCGAGTTTCTTGAATAAAGGATCAAGAAGATTTAAGCTCATAAGCCCTTTATCGGTCACGACTAAAACCTTGTTAATACCTTTGCTCTTTATGAACTCCGGCAGTTTGAGAACACTGCCTGCACCTTCAAGAAGCTGTGGCTCGGACCAGTCCATAAAACACATTGCAACCTTAAAAACCTTTTGGTAAATTCTATACCAAATCTTTTTAAGTTCCCAAAGCATATTAAAATTCCTCCTTTTCTTTAATATTTCCATTCTATTGTAACTGTTTGATAAAAGATTTTCAAGTGTTTTATAAAATACTCTTTTAAAAACTTTTTGCATATGATATTATAGTTTTATAAATTCATTGAGAGGTCATATATATGAGTGGCGAAAAAGTTATATTTTGCGGTAATAATCCTGATTTTTTAGATAAAAAATTAACCGCACTCAGCAACAAATCAAACGGCTCAAACGCATTTAGAATTCCGAGTTTAATAAGGAGCGGCAAAACGCTTATTGCCGCAATTGACGCTCAAAGCTGCGGTGCCGACTGGGGATATATAGAAATTGCAATAAGGCGAAGTGAGGACGGCGGTGAAACCTGGAGTGATATTGAAATCATTGCCGCCCCGCCCGCAAGAAAAACAATGCTGAGTGATGAATGCTACGCCTCGGCATTTTATATTGACCCTTGCATGGCAATTGCGCCTAACGGGGATGTAATACTGCTTGCCGATTTTTACCCGGAGTGCAAAGGCTTACATAAAAGAAGCATACTTGATAAAAAGAAAGCACCTTACGCTCTTTACAACAAAGAGTTAAGGCCGACTTTATATGACCGTGACGGAAATTTTTATGTAATAGATAAAAGCCGAAATGTACTTGACCGCAATTTTAATACTACCGGCTTAACTGCAAAATATGAAACCGGCGAACTTTTTAAAGGTGATGAATATCTCGGCAATATCTTTTTAAACGGAAAGTCCCCATCGAATATTAACGAAGCAGGGGTAAAAACCACATTCGGTGCACCGCTGAAAGCACCGAAAAGAAATTATCTCTTTTTATTTAAAAGCAGTGACAACGGCAAAACCTGGAGCGAGCCGAAAGATATTACAGGTCAGGTTTTAATTAAAGCAGACGGAACATTTTTAGGTGTTGCACCGGGAGTAGGAATCACAACGCACAAAGGCAGAATTGTAATGCCACTTTATGTTGACAGAAAAGAAACCGTATCAATTTACTCGATTGACAACGGCGAAACCTGGCACAGAATGGCAGGTCACCCATATGCCCAAAACATTGATGAATGGCAAATGGTGCAAGCTCCAAGCGGTGCCGTAATAGCACTTGGCAGAGCAAAAAGATACGGAAAAACACCTATGTCTATCTCTTATGACGACGGAAAAACTTGGATAAAAGCAGGCAAAACAAATCTTTATGCACCAAAATGCCAAAAGAGCATAATAAGTATCGGCGATTATGTTTTTTGTTCACATCCAAACAGCAAAAAGCGTGAAAACGGTGTAATAACAGTCGGCAAATTTTACAAATCGCACGGTAAGGTTGCGGGAATAAATTGGTACAGCGAAACGGAAATTAACAAAGGATTTTTTGCTTATTCCTGCCTTACAAGAGTTGATGATGAACACATTGGTATTCTTTACGAATCTGAACCGAGTTCATTTATTTTATTCAAAAAATTTAAAATTAAAGATTTGATATAAATAAAAAATGATTAGGCTTAAACACCTAATCATTTTTCTGTTTTGCCTATGTATAATTCCGACTTATTTGGCATAGTTTGGCCTTGCTTTTACATAATTTTCCGCTTTGTTATTAAAAAGATTTAAATTATCCATAAGCCCACCTCTTTTTAAGCATATTACTTTTTAAGCATATTATAAGTATTTATCAAAATATATTTGTAAAAATCCATAATAGATATTGAAAATAATATAAGTAAACATTATAATATAAACGAAAAAATCAGAAAAGAGAGAGTCAAATGAATATTTTTGAAGCGATAAAATCACTTGTTAATTATGCAATCAATAACCAAATGATTGAAAAGGAAGATGAAATTTGGGCAACTAACCAAATTTGCGAAGCTTTAAGCATTGACACTTACGAAGAATGCGAAGCAAAAGAAAGCGACCTTGAAAAAATCTTGGCTGTCATATTAGATTATGCTGTTTCAAACGGGCTTTGTGAAGACAGTGTTGTTTACCGTGACCTTTTTGACACAAAGATTATGGGGCTTATTACCCCAAGGCCAAGCTATGTTATCAACAAATTCAATTCTCTTTATGAAAAGTCGCCAAAATGTGCAACTGATTTTTACTACAAATTAAGCCAAGACAGCAATTACATAAGGCGTTACAGAATAAAAAATGACTTAAAGTGGATTACTAAAACTGAATATGGCGATATTGACATTACAATCAATCTGTCAAAGCCTGAAAAGGACCCTAAAGCCATTGCCGCTGCACTTAAAATGAAAAGTGCATCATATCCAAAATGCCTTTTATGCAAGGAAAATGAGGGATATGCCGGCAGAGTAAACCACCCGGCACGCCAAAATCACAGAATTATACCTATGGTGCTTGGCGGTGATGATTTCTATCTTCAGTATTCACCGTATGTATATTATAATGAGCATTGCATTGTGTTTAACAGTGAACATACACCGATGAAAATTGACAGAAGCGCATTTGAAAAGTTGCTTGATTTTATCGAGCTTTTTCCACATTATTTTATCGGCTCAAATGCAGATTTGCCTATTGTAGGCGGTTCAATACTTACACACGAGCATTTTCAGGGCGGCAATTATGAATTTGCAATGGCAAAAGCACCTATTGAAACGCAAGTTAAATTCAGCGGTTTTGAAGATGTAGAAGCAGGAATTGTAAAATGGCCTATGAGTGTTATCCGTATTTCAAGCAAAAGCAAGGAAAAGCTTGTTGACCTTGCAGATAAAATTCTCACCGCTTGGAGAGGATATACAGACGAGAACTCATTCATTTATGCCGAAACGGACGGTGAAAAGCACAACACCATCACCCCGATTGCAAGAAAGAGGGATGGCAAATTCGAACTTGATTTAGTTTTAAGAAATAATATTACTACTGATGAATGTCCTTTAGGTTTTTACCATCCGCATCCTGAATATCATCATATTAAAAAGGAAAACATCGGCCTTATTGAAGTTATGGGACTTGCAGTTTTGCCAAGCAGATTAAAAAATGAAATGGCACTTTTAAAAGATGCTATGTTGCAAGGCAAAGACATCAGCAAAATTGATGCAATTGCAAGCCACAAAGACTGGGCAAATATGATTATGAATAAATACGACATCACAGCAGACAATTGCGAGGAGATTTTGCAAAAAGAAATCGGAATAGTATTTACTTCTATTCTTGAACAGTGCGGCGTATACTCCCGTGATGAAAAAGGCAAAAAAGACTTCATTAAATTTATTGAAAGCGTGAAATAAATGTTTAATCTTCACACCCATACGTACCGTTGCCACCACGCAAGCGGAAAAGATGAGGAATATGTAATAAAAGCGATTGAAAACGGATATAGTACAATCGGTTTTTCCGACCACGCACCGTATCTTTTTCCAAGCGGTTATGTAAGCAGTTTCAGAATGCTTCCAAGCGAAGCCGAAGGATATGCAAAAAGTATAAATTCGTTAAAAGAAAAATACAAAGGCAAAATTGACATCAAGCTCGGCTTTGAACTTGAATATTACCCTGCACTTTTTGAAAAGGAAATTGAGTTTTTAAAAACATTTAATTATGATTATTTAATTTTGGGTCAGCATTATGTTGACAATGAATATGAGGATTATGCGATATATTCAGATTCACCTACTAAGTCGCCTGCCGTGCTTGACAAATATATAAGTCAGGTAATTCTCGGTGCAAAAAGCGGATATTACACCTATGTGGCACATCCCGATTTAATAAACTTTAAAGGTGACAGCGAATTATATATTAAAAAAATGACATATATGATTACAGAGCTTAAAAGAATCGGCATACCGCTTGAATTTAATTTTTTGGGCTTTACAGCCAAAAGAAATTATCCTAATCTTGATTTTTGGAAAATAGTAAGCAAAGTCGGAAATGATGTTGTAATCGGGCTTGACGCACACAGCCCAAGCGTTTACGATGATAAGGAAAATTTGCAAAAAGCAAAACAAATATTGCAGAATTTAAACATCACACCACTTGATAAAATAGAATTATAATAAATTAACCCCAAAACAAGAAAATGATATGCACCCCAAAAGTTAGACACTTTTTGGGTGCATATCATTTTCGCAATTAAAACAGTGCTTTGTGCAATTTTATTTTTTAGTTTTACCTTTCGCAGTCAAAATTTAAAACCATTCTTTGTTATTTTGAACATAGGTTTGATAAAATTCCGCGTCAGATTTTGTTAGGTAAAGTATGCCCTCAATAAGAGCTATTACAGCCATAACAGTTGCACCTATTCCAAATGTAAAGAGTGATACAAGAAGCATAATAACGCCGCTTTTAGTATAGCCCAGATAGAATTTATGAATTCCCAAAGTGCCAAGGAAAATTGCAAGCAAGCCTGCTACAAGTTTATCCTTAGTAGGCTCGGTATTCATCTGCTGAGGATTATAATTCACTTTCTGCTGTTGATATTGTTGATTTTGCTGACCGTTATAAAAATATTGACCGCTCTGATGCTCATTTTGGTTGTAATATTCATTTTGACTTTGCTGATAGCCTTGTGCGTTTTGCTGACTGCCTTGTGCATCATTATGCGCACCGCAATATGGGCAGAAAGCTACATTATCGTCAATGTTTGCTGAACAATTTTTACAAATCATAAATTTACCTCTTTTCATTGTTATATTGATTATACAGTCAGTGTAACATATACAGATAATAATTGCAATATGAATAAAAATGTAAAAGCAAAAATCGGGTTACCACATAAAACAAAGCCTTCATTTATATTATTTTCCATACTTTTAATTTCCTTGTATTTTAGTAATGTAGCTACCAAACCGTTTCTATTATATACTAAAAGCAGGTCAAAGACCTGCTTTTTTACATTTATAAAACATCATCAAATTCATCAGCCACATTTATAACATCAAGGCCCTTTTCAATTGCGTAATCAACAGTTACGGCGGTTCCGCTTTCAAAATCAGTTAAAAAGCATACGCAAATACTACTGCAATCTACCATATGGCGATTTTTCTTGTGAATGCAACCGTCATAATATGATTTTGATACATATCGAATTTTATCCGCTTGCTCCTTTATTTTGTTATATTCCTCAACATTTTCTGCTTTCCAATACCTTGCCTGGTCTTCACAGGGCAGCACAAGTATAAGTTTTATTTGCGGATATATCTCGCGAACAGCAAGCACCGCTTTTGCGGCAATGGTATCAAATCCTATTGCACCGCCCGTACCAAAATAGACAATACCGTTTTCAGCCAGCAAAGTAATTATATCTTTAGTTCGTTGGTAAACATAATTGTAATCATATTTACCTAAATTTCTATGCCCGCTGAAACAGCAAGTCTTATCTTTCAAGTTCATATTATCCCCGCCATGCCAAAAAATTATATTTACAATTTATCATATTATAATAAAATAAGCAAGAAAAAAAGAGCATCTCTTTCGAGATGCTCTTAAATGTTTAATTAGCCGTTGATTTGAACCAAACATAAGAGCCGAAAATGCCCCATAAGCAGTGCATTTCTTGTGACTCAACGACTACAATTAGACCATACTAACTATTATAAATAGTATTAATTTATGTATTAAGCAATTCTTTAGCACTGTTTTTAACAAATTCACCGAGGATTTTCACCATTTTTGCCGGCAAATGATAAGTTTTATCAGAAGTAAATTTAAAATCAAGAATCTTTCTTAACACTTCAATCTATTCAACTATGCAAAAATGGCTATTTTCAATTTCTAAAATAAAGAAAATCCGAGAACCTGGATTTACATCCAAACCCTCGGAAAAGCCTTATTTTTCATGCATTTTCACACTTTTACTTGTGTACCTTAGTCAACAGAACTACGCTCTCCACGCGGCTCGGTTCTCCAACGGATAACCTACTCATACACGGGAATGGTAGAACACCTATTTTAGCCTTAAAACGGGTATGTTGAACCGCTTAAAGCCTTGATATTGCCATATTCATCGAACATGACAATATACGGATTTTCTTATTTTTCTTGTTCATCTTTACATAATTCAGCCAGTCTATTAAGAGCAATAATGAACCAGCTCCTGTTGGGCATAGAAAGTATATCTGCTGCATCGTATGCCCAATGATTGAAATATCTCCATCTGGAATATATAGCTGATCCAAGCAAAGAAATATCATTTACATTTTCAATGATGGTATCTAAGGCTCTTGCATCATATACAGCTCTTTCAAATTTTTCTTCAAAAGCATGTCCACAATCCATATCAAATCCAAGTGCTGAACAATCATCTGCCAGATAGTGATCAACCAACTCTATATAATCAATGTCTGGATCACGAAATTTCTCGATCCACTTCACGGCAAAATTATAAACATCATTTCTTTCCATTCAGTACTACCCATTCACTAATTATCATTATATCCATTCTTGATGGTATCAAAGCATCTTTTCCAATATTGCTCTCTTTCCAGAATCTTTATAGGATCATATGAAAGGCCAAAATATTCTAACAAGGTATATGTAAAATACTTCTCGAAATACTCCTCGCCTTTTAGCTCATAGAGTGCTATAAGTTTCTTATTGCCACCATGCTTTGAATCCAGATAATTACCCCATCTTTGAGCAACTCCTTCTTCTCCTGTGGCAGATCCGATATATAATTTTCCAGTATTGGTATCGGTCAAACAATATACTCCAGTTATCTTCTTTAATGCCTCATAATAGGTAGGTAATATTCTACCATTAAATATGTCTGACAATCTATGAAATGGCAAGTGTACTCTATCATAGCCTTCAAATTTCTCGCCACTATAAATACAAGGCAAAATTTCCTTCACAATAGTTTGGTCGAGGTACTTACGCAAATTAAATACATATCTTGAGAATGTATTTCCTTTTTTGCATTTGATAATCAGTCTTCCAAACAAAGGTGCATATTCTTCTAATACCTGAACATTCGCCCAGTCATTAGCAGGCGTATCTATTATCTTTGCTACAGATATAAGCAGCCACTCATCCTCTTGCATTCTTGCAAAGCTGAAAACCCATTGTCCAGGATAGAAATTCCTCTGTTTCCCATACCATCCCCAGTAAGAGCAGTCCTTACATGTTCCAGTTTCTTTTTCTTCGTCCGTATGCTTTAACCATCTATCAAGAAAGGGCTGACCACCACTTCCGGCTTGCATATTAAATTCAATTTTACTATTATCTATCTCTTCTTCCGTAAGCTTTAAAATGTTGTTTAGTAACAACTCCATAAGTACACCTCATAAATATTGTATTTTCACCTATTTATTAAAGTTTTTATATTGTGGACAATTTTCGCATTTTATTTCACAATCTTGCATTTCAAAATATTGAGAATTCCTTTTAATGCCAACATAAGGTATATTCTTTTTGTTGCATATTTCAATGATCTTTTTTCGATTTTCTGGTTTCATTCGATTGCCAAGATAAACCTTTGTTATAGGAAAAAACTTTACATTGTAATTGCTACCATCTCCATGAAGAGGCAACAATAATCTCCATTCATTTTGAAATGCCCAATCTATACTTTTCCTTAGTGCTCCGCTAAAATATATATCCCAAAGTGCATCCTCTGTGATATTTTCATCTTTAAATGGAACCAATTTTGCAGTCATATCCGTACGAATTTTAGAATATATCATAGGAAACAAATTAAAATAAACGTCTTTATATTCTTTTGCGTCAGGCAGAACAGTATATTCTATACAAAAACCCTTATGACAATTCGCATACGAACCGCCCCACATAAGTTGCGAATATGGTGTCGTAGCAAAGCAACTAATCCTAAATGTATTTTTCAATGATGACATGTAATCAGAATATTCTGATTGTATTGCTTTTGCTACAGCCTTTGAAAAATCATGTGTTTTATTAAGTTCTATAATAACATATTTTAAAAACAGTTGATTTGTAAGATTTTCAATTTCAGAACTTGGCTTTTTAATGAACACATTGTCAAGACTATTATTTGTCCGGTAATAATCATATAAATTTTTTGCTAAAACATTACCTATAGCCTCTAAAGGTTGATTTTTATTAACATTAAGACCACATCGTTTGCAATATTCAATTAATCGAAGACGATGATATATAGAAAAGTCAACATTTATATCAGAATCATACACATCATCAAACGCTGTTGGAGTCTGAAGAAAAACGGTATTTTCTTCTAATGCTTGGATTGAATAATTAGCAGTCTTCCCCGTATTCTTATCTACTGTTTCGTGATTAGGGTAATATCTATATAATCGTAACGGCATTATTTTCTTCGAGAGGAGAGAAAATTTTTCATAACCCATATTTTGTATTTCATCAAGTTTCATAATGTTTCCATTTACAATACAATATGATTTCAATAATTCCGGAACAAAATCTTGAATACCAGTAATCAATGCGGAAATATCCATTTTTAACCTCACCAAATGTCTAAGCAACAAAATCAATCATTATTTTACCTAAAACTAATTATACCATATAGTTACTAAATTGCATACACATTTTAATAATATAATTTAAAACGAGTAATTTTAAAGTTGCATAGTCCATATTTCAGTACATATAAAAAAGCAAAACCAAATTTGAGTTAAAAACAAGTGACCATTTTTGCGACACAAATCTGACCATTATAAGGGTAACAAGTGGTGATATTTTGCGATATTTTATGATAGTCTTGCAATTTTTATGTGGTCAGAATTTGACATAAAAAAATCGCCTGAAAGCCCCTAAAATAGGGAGTTTCAAGCGATGATTTTTTATTTAATTTACGGTTTAATTAGCCGTTGATTTGCTTTGCGATTTCTTCTGCGAAGTTTTCTTCTCTCTTTTCGAGACCGTCGCCCTTCATCATTCTGATGAAACCGTTAAGCTTGATTTCAGTGCCGAGTTCCTTGGCAACTGAATCAACATAGCCCTTAACTGAACCTTGGAATAAATCGCTTCTTACGAATTCCTGGTCAACAAGGCAGTTTTCTTTATAATACTTGCCCATCTTACCGGCAGCAATTTTAGCAAGAACTGCTTCAGGCTTAGAAGCCATTTTAGGATCTTCTTTCATTTGAGCTGCAAGGATTGATTTTTCGTGTTCAACAACTTCAGCAGGAACTGAAGCTTCATCAAGATATGCAGGGCTCATAGCTGCGATTTGCATAGCAACATTCTTACCCATAGCATCAAATTCAGGAGCAGATGCCTTTGATTCGTCAGCAACATCAAAGCCAACCATAACGCCTACTGATCCGCCGCCGTGAATATATGTTGAAACAACACCGTCCATTCTTTCAAAACGACGAACTTTCATGTTTTCACCGATTGAAAGAACAAGGTCATTAAGAGTTTCGGTAACAGTTCTGTCTGTACCGTCAAACTTTTCTTCCTTAAGAGCTTCAACATCAGCAGGATTTGTTGCAAGGATAGTTTTTGCAACACCTTCTACGAAGTTCATAAATTTCTCGTTTTTAGCAACGAAGTCAGTTTCAGAGTTAACTTCTACTACAACACCCTTTTTAGCCTGTGCATCATAATATGGAAGAACTACACCTTCAGCAGCAATTCTTGTTGCTTTCTTTTGTGCAGCAGCAAGTCCTCTTTCACGAAGAAAGTCAACTGCCTTATCCATATCGCCGTCAGCTTCAACAAGAGCCTTCTTACATTCCATCATACCAACGCCGGTCTTCTCACGAAGAGCCTTAACATCTTGAGCTGTAAATGCCATTATATTATCCTCCTATAAAATAGTTATAATTATATTAAATTATTCAGCAGCCTCTTCACTTGCTTCTTCAGCATTTTCTTCTGCTGCTGTGTCATTACCGTCTCTGCCTTCGATAACAGCATTAGCAATAGCGCCGGCAATAAGCTTTACTGCACGGATAGCGTCATCGTTACCAGGGATAACATAGTCAATTTCATCAGGGTCACAGTTTGTATCAACAATAGCTACGATTGGAAGACCAAGCTTAATTGCTTCTGATACAGCGATTCTTTCTTTGCGTGGGTCAACGATGAACATTGCATTAGGAATCTTCTTCATTTCTGTGATACCGCCAAGGTACTTTTCAAGCTTTTCAATTTCGAGTTCAAGGCCAACTACTTCTTTCTTTGGAAGAAGGTCAAATGTTCCGTCTTCTCTCATAGCCTTAAGCTGTGCGAGACGAGCAACTCTGCCACGGATAGTTTTGAAGTTTGTAAGCATACCGCCAAGCCATCTTGCGTTAACATATGGCATTGCGCAACGCTCTGCTTCTTCCTTAACTGAATCCTGTGCCTGCTTCTTTGTACCTACGAAAATGATTGAACCGCCGTCTGCTGCAAGATCACGAACGAACATATATGCTTCATCAAGCTTCTTAACTGTTTTCTGAAGGTCGATGATATAAATACCGTTACGCTCTGTGAAGATGTATTCAGCCATTTTAGGGTTCCATCTTCTTGTTTGGTGTCCGAAGTGAACACCTGCTTCTAAAAGCTGTTTCATTGAAACTACATTTGCCATTATTATTTCCTCCTTTAAGGTTAATTCCTCCACACCGAGTATGGCAAAAGCCCATTAAAATCACCTAAGGCTTAACTCGTGTGTGTGCGTATTCGCTTGTATTTCTACGAATGCTGAAGTATTATAACAAAAAAGGCTTGAAAAATCAAGCCTTTTTTCAATATTATTTGGTTTTTACAGTCTTAATCTTTGACCAAGAAGAATAAACCTTTTTACCGTTTACTATTTTATATGTGCGAACTCTTACATAATACTTTTTCTTTGCCTTAAGCTTTTTAACGGTAGTCTTTGTAGTTTTCTGCTTTTTAATTGTTACGGTTTTCTTATTCTTCTTAAACTTCTTGTCAGTTGCAACTTGAACTTGATAACCTTTTACGCCCCTGACTTTTTTCCATTTAACAGATATTGCCTTTTTAGCCGACTTAACCGTTTTAGGACTAACCGATTTCGGCTTTGCAACACTAACTTGCTCGGTAGTTGTATCATTTTGAGTTGACTGCTGTTGAGCAATCTGCTGTGCAACTTGTTGTGTTGATTCCTGTGTAGGTTGAGTTGGCGGCTGCGGTGCCGGGTTAGGTGTAGGTGTTGGTTCAGGTGTTGGGGTTGGTGTTGAACTACAATGCAATGCAGCATTTGTTAAACATTCGTTATAATCACCGATTGTTATTTTATTCCAATCACTTTGACTACCGGAATAGTAAACATTTGCTAAATTTGTGCAATCATAAAATGCATAAGAGCCAATACTTGTCACACTGTTAGGAATTGTTACACTTGTTAAACTTTCGCAATTATAAAATGCAGCACGACCAATACTTGCAATGCTATTTGGTATTGTTACTTCACCAATTGCATAAGTAGGACGCATTCTAACAAGCTCATTATCTTTTATACAAAAGCCTTTATCATCTGTATCAACAATTGTCGGTTTTGAAGAATCATCAAGTTCAACATTAGAATTATTGACAAAATTTTCAGATGTGAAATAGCAATCGGAAAATGCCCAATCACCAATACTTGTTACACTTCTTGGTATTGTTACACTTGTTAAACTTGAGCAACCTTCAAATGCAGCACTACCAATACTTGTTACACTATCTGGTATTGTTACACTTGTTAAACTTGTACAATCAGAAAATGCAACAGAACCAATGATAGTTACACTATCAGGTATTGTAACACTTGTTAAACTTTCACAACCTGAAAATGCATAATCACCAATATTTGTTACGCTATTTGGAATTGTTACACTTGTTAAACTTGAGCAACCTAAAAATGCAGAATAACCAATACTAGTTACACTATTTGGTATTGTTACATTTGTTAAACTTGTGCGACCTCTAAATGCTTCACCAGCTATAATTCTCGTACCGTCTTTAATTATATAATCGGTCGTCGACTTAAAATTATCGTTTGTATCAATTAAACAATTTGATAAATACAATACACCTTTATCCCAATTTGATTCATCATTATAATATGCTGTTTTATAAAACGCATTACTACCAATACCTGTTACGCTATTTGGTATTGTTACACTTGTTAAACTTTCACAATAAGAAAATGCATAATCACCAATGCTTATTACACTATCAGGAATTGTTACACTTGTTAAACTTGAGCAACCTAAAAATGCACCATAACCAATACTTGTTACGCTATTTGGTATTGTTACACTCGTTAACCTTGAGCAATCTTGAAATGCATAAGCACCAATACTTGTTACACTGTCAGGTATTTCATATGTATTATCTGTTTTACTTGAAGGATATTTAATCAATTCTGTCTTATCTTTATTAAACAAAACTCCGTCAACTGAAGAATAATTTTTATTATTATCTGAAACTTCAATTGATTTTAAACTTGTACAATCAGAAAATGCATCACTACAAATACTTGTTACACTGTTTGGTATTGTTACACTTGTTAAACTTTCGCAATAAGAAAATGCATAATCACCAATGCTTATTACACTATCAGGAATTGTTACACTTGTTAAACTTTTGCAACCATAAAATGCATAATCACCAATGCTTATTACACTATCAGGAATTGTTACACTTGTTAAACTTTTGCAACCATAAAATGCATAAACACCAATATTTGTCACACTGTTAGGAATTGTTACACTTGTTAAACTTTCGCAATCGAAAAATGCATAACTACCAATACTTGTTACGCTGTTTGGTATTGCGTATTCACTGTCTGTTTTACCGGCAGGATATGTAATCAACTCCGACTTGTTTTTATTAAACAAAACTCCGTCAGTTGAAGAGTAATTTTCATTGTTATTTGAAACTTCAATTGATGTTAAACTTTCGCAACAATAAAATACACCGTCGCCAATACTTGTTACGCTGGTAGGTATTGCTACACTTGTTAAACTTGTGCAATCTCTGAATACCCAATTACCAATACTCGTTACACTATTCGGGATTGTTATACTTGTTAAACTTGAGCAATTGTAAAATACCCAATCACCAATACTTGTTACACCATTTTTAATGATTACCGTTTTAATGTTAGATTTTTTATAAAATGGATTATTTTCATAATTATAGTTTTCCATATCGCCTTCACCACTGATTGTGAGCACACCCGTTTCAGCGTCAAACGAATATGTAACATTTTTGCCACACTTGCCGGTGGTTAATGTGTCTGCATAAGCCGAAAAATCAACTACTGACACAATACTCAAAAGCATAGTTAATGACAGAAGCAAACTGATAATCTTTTTCATAATCTTTCTCCTCTAAAATATTAAAATTCGCACGATTATTTAATTGAGTTAAATAATTTAATAGTACCGTCAATAATCGGCTGTTCACCAACTTGCTCAATAGTGTGCCTGCCAAAGTCTTTTTTACCAAGCAAGTCGAATTTGCTTAATGTTTCAGAACTTATTTTTATAATGTTTGCTTTGCGGCAAGTATATATATCAAAATCCTTAAGATAGCAGGTTAAAGACGGAACATCATCAATAATTTGTGCAAGGTAACGCTCATGGGTAACAGGATTTTTCAACCAAACCAAATCACCGTTTTGCATATCCGATAAATACTTTACTGCTGTGCGGTATCCATCATAATCACGATAATAATAATCGGCAAGTGCTTTGTATTGCGACCAATCATAAAAAATTGCATCAAATCCCCAACCAATTGCCAAAATGGATTTTTCAATACAAATCTTGAATTTAAGTTCTTCATCGGCATTGCGATTTTCGACACTGCGGCTATCCTTTAAATTCATATACCAAACATTCATAACAAAGCCTCCATAAATCAAAATATCTTATAAAAATACGCTTTTGTACTATATGTAATTACAGTCTACTGCAATTTGCGGTATTTGTCAATACAACAATATGCGGTAAAGTATAATAGTAGCGGTGATACTATGTACAAACGAATACGCGATTTAAGAGAAGACCACGATTTGACGCAAAAGCAACTTGCAAAAATACTCAATTGCTCTCAACAGGTTTATTCAAATTACGAATTAGGGCAGAGAGATATACCGACAGCGATTTTAATAAAATTAGCAGATTATTATAATGTTTCAACAGATTATATATTGGGCAGAAAATAAATAAAGGCACTATGAATTTACTTCATAGTGCCTTTATTTTAACTATTAAGCTTATTTTACATACAGTTTCATAACCTGCGCCCTTGCCTTATCTTCAAGTTCATCATCAAGCGGAGCAAGGGTACATGAGCCATATTTGTTTTTCACTGCCAAAGAAATAAGCAAATCGGCAAGCTGCGGATTTTTAGGCAAAACCGGACCGTGAGAATATGTGCCGAAAGTATTTTTATACCTGACACCCTCTGTGCCGTCCTCACCATTATTGCCGAAGCCTTTAATCATTTTACCGAGCGGTTCAACACCCTTGCCGAGATAAGTTCTGCCGCTGTGATTTTCAAATCCGACTACTTCAATACCCTCTTTGGTTTTGTAGGCGAAGTTGCCAATCATTCTTTCATCCTTACCCTCGGTATAAAAATCAATTGCGCCGATATATTCAAGCATTTTACCGTCGTGAGTTTTATAATACTTGCCAAGCATTTGGTAACCGCCGCAAATTGCGAGCATAACCTTACCCATTTCAATTGCACGCTTAATTTCTTTATCTTTACCTTTTTTCAAATCTTCAAGCAAAACATCCTGCTCAAAATCCTGACCGCCGCCGATAAAAAGGATATCATAATCATCGGCATTAAAAGATTTACCCATAGTGATTTTATCCACTTGGGTGGAAATACCGCGAAGTTCCATTCTTTTAGTCAAAGCGATAATATTACCCCTATCACCGTAGAGATTAAGCATATCAGGATAAAGGTGTGCTATTTTAATCATCATTCCCAAAAGTCTTTACCTCCAAGTCTTTTAGCAATTACAGGGCGCATAGTCATCATAGAAGTATAAGTAGGAACTATATAAACATCCCTGCCCTGGCTTGTTGCAACATCAACGAGTTTATTATAATCTTCATTTTCAATAATCTTAATTTCGCGATTTCCTACGCCTTCGTATTTAACACGAACCGCCATATCGTAGCAACGCTTACCGGTTACATAAAGCTCTTTAACATTAGGCTTATCAAAAATGCCTGAAAAATCAACATCCCAAATCCAGCTTATATCTCTGCCGTCGGCAGCATTATCATTAAGCGAAAGAATCAATGTAAAATCATCATCAATACTTTTTAGAAAATTCATTGTTTGGCTGAAGCCTGCCGGATTTTTAACAAGAATAAGATTAACCGTGTTATTTCCGGCTTTAAAATGTTCCATTCTGCCGAATGCACCGTTAAAGTTTTCAATAGCGTCAATAATAATTTTTTGCTCAATACCAATTGCAGTAAGTGCAGCCGCACAGCCGATAGCGTTATAAATATTATACGCACCGCCGATATTAACCTTGATTATATTTCTGTCACCGTTGAGATTTGCAACAACAACGGAATGGTCGTTTTTCATTTCTTCTACACTTTCAACCGCAAAATCAGGTTGCGGCCTTTTATATCCGCAATTGTTGCATACAAAACCTCCGAGATGACCATAGGTATGGTAAGTATAATCATATTCGTGCTTACAAAAAATGCAATATTTAGCGTCGCTTATTTCAGGTGCTTTTGCATTTTTATCAAAAGGAACATTAACACCGAAAGTGATGATTTTATTAGGAATTTCCTTTGACATTGAATAAGTCAACGAGCAATCGGCATCAAGGCAAACAATTGCATTAGGCAAGTTTTTAACCGATTCTTTAATAGCGTTAAGTGTATGCGTAACTTCACCGTAACGGTCAAGCTGGTCACGGAAAACATTAGTTACAAGAATAACATCGCAATGAATATATCTTGAAACTTCTTTAAAAGCGTTTTCGTCACATTCAATAATGGCATAATCTTTTTTGCACTTACCGGTAACGGTTGAATTCATTATAAATGAAGCAGTTACGCCCGTAATAAGATTTGCACCGGATTTATTGATAAAATATGATTTGCCTGCTTTTTTCAGACCTTCTTCAAGTATACGGCAAGAGGTGGTTTTACCATTAGTACCGGTTACAACTATAACCTTGGTATTTTTTGATAAATCTTTTAAAACATTTCTTTTAACTTTAAGTGCAACCTTACCCGGCATAGATGTAGCACCCCTGCCAAGCTTATGCAAAACAAAAGTTACAATTCTGCAAACAAGGCAGCTTAAAAAAACTCTCATTTCGTTCTTCCTTTACTAATTATTATCAAATCAATTTTAAACTAAAGGCGATACCAAGTCAATAACAATATGAATTTTTATTTTAATTAGATATATTTTATGGTATACTTTATTTACTATAATATGAGGGATAAATATGGAATATTTAAGTTTTAACAAATATTTGAAAGATAAATTTGGGCAAAAGGTTTACAAAATCAGTTTGGACGGCGGATTCACCTGCCCGAACCGTGACGGAAAAATAGATACAAGAGGTTGCATTTTTTGTTCAAAAGGCGGAAGCGGTGATTTTGCACAAAACCGAGATCTAAGCATTACCGAGCAAATTGAAAGCGGTAAAAAAATAGTGGAAAAGAAAATCAAAAGTGGGAAATATATTGCATATTTTCAGGCTTTCACCAACACTTATGCACCGGTTGAAATACTAAGAGCAAAATACAGTGAAGCAATAAATCACCCTGACATTGTTGCACTATCAATTGCTACAAGGCCCGATTGCTTGGGTGATGATGTAATAGAACTTCTTGATGAAATGAATAAAATCAAGCCTGTTTTTGTGGAACTTGGGTTGCAAACAATACATAGCGATAGTGCAAAGTATATAAGGCGAGGTTACAGTTTAGAAGTATATAACGAAGCTGTTAAAAAACTAAAAAACATTGGCGTAAATATCGTGGTGCATATAATATTAGGCTTGCCGAATGAGAGTGAAGAAGATATGCTTGAAAGCGTAAAATATGTTTGTCAAAGCCAAATAGACGGAATTAAACTCCAGCTTTTGCACATAATAGCAGGAACAGACCTTGCAAAAGACTACGAAAAAGGATTATTTAAAACCCTTGAATTTGATGAATATGTTGAACTGATTGCAAAATGTGTTGCAATTATACCGAAAAACATTGTAATTCACCGCCTTACCGGCGACGGAGCAAAAAAAGATTTGATTGCACCGCTTTGGTCGGCAGATAAAAAGAGAGTTTTAAATGCGATTAACAAGGCGTTGAGAGAAAGTTAATCAAAAACGCTTGCCGGTGTGGAATTTTATCTTGAAGTTAAATAGAAAAGAATATAACAAAAGACAGCCTAAAAATCAGGCTGTCTTTTTTATTGCGTCGTTAAACACAAATAAATCTTACTTGGTTTTTACGCTTTTTACCTTTGACCAAGGTGAATATATCTTTTTGCCGTTTACCGTTTTGTATGTGCGAACACGAACATAATACTTTTTCTTAGACTTAAGTTTTTTAACGGTAGCCTTTGTTTTCTTTTGCTTAGTAACAGTAACGCTCTTATTGTTCTTTTTAAATTTTTTATCGGAAGAATACTGAATTTGGTATCCCTTAACACCACTTACTTTTGCCCAAGTAACGGTAAATTTCTTTTTGCCTTTACTGAGTTTTTTAATCGATGTCTTTTTAGGCTTAACCGTCTCAGTGTTCTTAGTTGTGCTCAGTTTTGTTGTAGGCTGAGTTGTTGAAGGAGTTGTTGCAGGTTCGCTCGGCTTTGTTGCAGGTTTGCTGTCCTTAACCTCGTCCTGCTTTGTACCCTTAACCATAACGCTTACACTTCTGTAAGCCGCATTATCGCCCAAAGGACCCGGATCAAAGAAGAAATCTGTTTCTTCAACAAACGAAGCTGAATAATATGTTTTAACCGTAAGTTTAACCATAGTATCCTTTTCAGGTCTTGTTACCTTACCTGTTTTTGCATCAATAATTTCGGGGTGATCGGATACCCAGCTTGAGCAAATTGAATAATAGCTGTAATCATCCGTATCTGCAGTATTTATCAAATCAAGATTGCGGGTAACATCAGCTGCACTCTTGTTTTCGCCCTTAATATTTGCAAAGTTTACGGCATAAAGAGCAGCGCTGTCAAGTCTTTGAAGCCTTGTAAACGTATGATAAGGAACTACTACTCTTACCTCGCTTTCTTTAGTCTTATCGCCGCAAGTTAAAGTAAGTGAAAGGTCGTAAACTGCGCCGTAAAAATCTTCGTCATAATTTGAAGAATCAACGCCCTTATAATAGATATTGCCGTTTTTGAAAATAACTGTATTATCATCGTCACCGTCAATATTTTTAACGGCGTTTAATTTAACCGTGATTTTTTCATCGGATTTTACATTTGAATTGATTTTTTCTTCAACTGTTTCAATAACGTTTGTATCTTGATAATCGGAGTCAACATCAGAAACGGAACCGAAATCGCCGTCTGTATGAACGCCTGAAAATTCAGTCATCATCATTCCGTCGCCCGACTGAGCAAAAAGATAATCGTCTGCTTTATTAAGAAGTGAATCATAAAGCGAGTCAAGTTTAACGGTAATTACATAGTTATTATTTTTAAGAGATGTATCGGTAGCATTAAATGTCTTACTTACAGTAATAAATCCCTCTGCTTCAACGGTATAACGGTATTGACCGTAAACAACCGTATAATATCCGTTTTCATCAGGCAAAATTTCGTCGCCGTAAGCGCCGCTTGAGCCGTTCTTTTTAAGTGTAATTTTTGCATTTTCGGGTGTAACATCAAATTTAACCTTATATTCGGTATATTTAAGATTTACCGTTATATTAAGTGACTTTGTACCCTCTGCGACAGTAAATATACCCGCTGCCGTTTGACTGCCGCTTTGATAAGTTGCATAGTATTTATATTCGCCGGGGGTAAGCTCAAACTGTGAGGTTTCATAGCCGTATTCGTCCTCTATCGGAGAATATGTTTGACTGCCGTTTGCTGATGTTACTTTTAAGGTAGCGTTATCCGTTTTAGCTCCCGTTGCAAGTTTAACTGTAAAATCAACTGTTGCGCCCTCTTTTAATATAACATCAAGTTTAGTATTTTGAGTTAAAGTGATTTTTCTTATGTCACGAACATATCCCAAAGCCGAAACGGTAAGAGTGTATTCGGTATTAGCGCTGAGTGACGACGGATTTTGTTCAATATTACGACTGTCAAAAACACTGACTTTTGCGTTGTCAATAATCTCGCCTTTTTCATTCTTAGCAGTTACGTCAAGAGAATAAGTAGCAAGTTTTGTTTCAATATAAAGAACATAATCTCTTGTTCCTAAAACAGTTTTGCCGTCGGTTTTATCTAATATTTTAAGAGTAAGAGTAACAACCTTAGCACCTTCATTATATGACGGATGAGTGATTTTTGCAGTAGCGGAATAGCTGCTGTTTGTCACCTTTGCATAAGTATCGTCGCTTGAACTCCAAGAGGAAGTATAAAGCTTTGATGACGTGTCCTTTTTAAGAGAAACACTTGTTTTGGAAAGAGGGATAATATATCTGCCCTCATCATCCTTTTTAAGGTTGCCGTACGGGTCGATTGCCTTTGCGTATGTGCTGTTAAGGTACGCCTCAACCTCGCTTGAATTTTCAGCCATAGCAGGAAGTGCGCTCATAAGTACAAGCATAAGTGACATAAAAACTGCCAAAGCCTTTGTAATTGTTTTTTTCATCTTTTCTCCTTTCAATTTAGAGCATAAAAAAATGCACCGTTTAAAACAGTGCATAAAAATTGTATCGCAAAAAGCATATGGGCATAGTTATCCCATATGTTAAAACTGCCGACTTCCAACCTAAAGCACTGCAAAAACCATATACACGGCAGGTCTCCCGACTAATGCTTCAACCTTAAAATAAACCTTCTCACTCAAAAGAGCAATGGCCGCCTTTAGCGAATATTTCTCGTCAGCAAATACGGTAGAGGTTCGGACTGCTCCGGATTCGCACCGGATTCCCTTTTAATTTTATATTCAAAACAAATATAAAAACCTATGTATATCAGATTTGTTTTATTATATCTTGCAGTGCAGTATTTGTCAATATTTGTAAATGTAATAAAAGGCAACTCGATTTTTGAACTGCTTTTTTATTGCGGTGCGCCGACACGGCAACGCTGCGTTTTTATTTAGTTACTTTTTGGGAATTTGCATATATCTCATTCATTCTTTCATCAGGAAAATGATTATCAAGATACTGCTCATAAGCATTATTAGGTGCCTGACCTGCGTCACGCTTATCCATACGAAGCCCCGCAGTAGCGGAAACAAATGAATCAAATACAAAAAATACAATAAATGCCCACATTATAATTGTGCCGAGTTTGACCGGCAATTTTTCAATAACTTTTGACATTATAGGATAAACAGCTTTTATCCATAATATTCCCAAAAGCCCCCAAAAGCAAGAATACAAGAAGCAAACACGCCCGTTAATATTAAGCGGCATATTGCTGTAATCCCACGCAACAGAGCCAAACACAATTTGCTGCCCGAGTGAGCAGATATATTCCGTTATTGTACCTACGATAAATGATACACCAAACACTTTCCAAACAGGTGCATCCTTAACCTTATAAAGTGCAAGAGTTAACACAACTGCACCCATACCGTAGGCAACCGAAAACGGTCCCCAAACAAGCGATTGGCGCGATTCGATATATCCGTGCTTAATTAAACACCACAGTGTTTCAACAAGAAAGCCCACTATACAGCTAATCATAAAAATCCAAACAATCTTGTCAAAACACAAGTCTTTTGCAAACTTGTTTTTTTCAACAACTTTTTCTTCATTTTCAACTTTATCAGTCATAAAATCAGCCTCCCTTATTTATCACGCTTTAATTATATCACGCAAAAAATAAAAGAGGCTAAACTAATTCTAAACTTTACAATTTTAGCTTATACAAAATTATACAGGTGTATAATCATTCGTAAATACCAACTGATTTAATAATAGGTGTTGAACGACTTTGGCGAATTACAAAGCGAATACCCTTTGCCTTTTTACCTTTAAGATTAACAATTTTTTTAGCGCCGATAACAGTACCTTTATAAACACGCTTGAACTTACCGTTTGCTTTTTGAATATAAAGGTCAAAAAGTTCAACACGCTGGCTGTTTGCAACATCTTCCTGCAACACAACATAATTAACCTTGCGAACATCGTTGAATGTGAAATCAATAAATCCATTATCCTTGGTAAGTTCACCGAGTTCCTGATAAACAATAGGATTTTGAGTAATGTTATTTATCATTTTACCAAGCTTTTCAAGGTTTTTAACATCTTTTTTATGTATTTCACCCTGTGCATTTGGCGGAATGTTGAGAAGAAGCGTGCAGTTATTGCCAACCGAATTAAGATAGATTTTAAAAAGCTTTTTAGCACTTTTCGAATTTCTGTTGTCTTTTTCGTGGAAGAACCAACCCTTGCGGATAGAAACATCTACTTCGGCAGGAAACCAGCAAAGATATGCGTTTTTTTCAAGAATTTTTCTTGAACCCAAATCTTCATCCATTTGATTATACTTTTGAAGAGAAGACGCCTGATTTTCATCTTGCTGGCTCAAAGCCATAATTCTGTCAGCTTCACGAAGTGCGCAAGGAACTACGCTGTATTCGCTCTTTCTTGACTTGCCGCCCTCATTACCTACCCAGCGAATATCGGGGCCGCAAATAGCAATATTAGCTTTTGGCTGAAGCTTACGGATAAGGTCATAATATCTTTGCCAGTCGTATTCAAACTTTTTAGCATTTGAACCTTTTGCGCCGTCAAACCAAACTTCAAAAATCTCACCGTAATTAGTAAGAAGTTCTGTAAGCTGATTGCAAAAATAATCATTATACGCATCTGTACCATAGCGTTCATCGTGCATATCCCAAGGTGAAAGATAAACACCGAAATCCATACCCTGCCTATGACATTCATCGGATACTTCTTTTACAATATCACCGTTATAAGATGAATTTTTAACGCAGAAATCTGTGTATTCACTTGGCCAAAGGCAGAAACCGTCGTGGTGCTTACAAGTAAGGATCACGCCTGTTGCACCTGCCTGCTTTGCAGTATCAACCCACTGCTTTGCATTGATTGATTTGATAGTAAAATCAGATGCTTTTTCAACACCTGCACCCCACTCCCTATCGGTAGCGGTATTCATACCAAAGTGCATAAAGGTATAAAATGGCTTGTCAACAAGAGTAAGTTGATTTTCACTCGGCTTAACAGAAAGGTATCTTTCAACCTCTTTGCTGTCAAGCGGATAATTGTTATTATTGGTTGTCCAGTTTTTTCCAAAATTATTAGCCATAATATTTCCCCTTATCAGTAATCCTTGCCCTTATTGTTATCTTTGATGAAATTATCTTTATCGTGAAGTTGCCAAACACACTTATTATATGCATACTGAATTTTTTCTTTTAAATTGAGTTTAAAAGTAAACGGTCTTTTTTCAACCTCGTCATAAGTCGGGCTTACAAGCTTACCGTACGGTGCATTAACCTCACTTGCAGATAAAATCACAATATCCGAATCATTAGGCAAAGTGATTTCGTTTTCACCGCCAAGTTCAAATTCCACAAGGAAAAAGTACATCTGCTTTGCAAACTGAACTTCTCCGTTTTTATGGCAATGTGTAAATTCATATCCGATTTTACCCGATTTGATATAAGCTGTTTCGCCATAGTCATATAAATCCCAAGCGGCAAAGCGTTCAAATGCCGAAAGAACCGTTTTTTCTTCCTTTTTGCTTCCAAGTGTAAAGGAAGCCTTTTTATCCCCTGCCATTGAAGCACAAAGCAAAACAAGTTTATTCGCATTACCGCCAAGCTTAATTTTTTGGCCTTGGCAAATAAGAGCGTTTTTATCACCCTTATTTAATTTAAACAAAGTACCGTTTGCCATAATTTCATCAGGCACAAGGGTGCTTGGAATTGTATATTCAAAATCACCTTTTTCGCCTTTTTTTGTGATAATATTTTTATCATAATTAAGCAAAACAGGTATGCTTTCTGTTTTAAGCGAATCAATACTGCTTGGCTTCAATTTAAGTGCAAAGCTTTTGATTTCATAAGGCTTGAAGCTTGTAACAAGCTTTCCGTTTTCAACAACAGCACTGCCCTTTTCTTCTTCGCTTGCATAAATTTCTCTGGCAGATTGAATACCCTCACCCAAAGTTAATGTAAAGTTTTCAACCTCACTGTTTGCACCTTCATTAAGGCGAACGATAATTTCATCGCTGTTTTCTGCTTTTTTGATTGCGCGAATAATTACATCATTACTTGAAACAGAGCCGAAAGAATATTCATTTTTTAGTTTACCCTGGTGTTTAGTTGTTACATAAGCAGTCATAGGAGTTACAAATTTTCTTGCTTCAAGCTGAGTTTTAGCCTGTGCCTTGCCCTTATGGCTGAAAATTGCGAATGAATATCTGTTAAGCCCCAAGTCCATAAATGACTGCATTGAATCAATACGATAATTGCGCTTCGGTGTGTGAATTGCGGTAAGGCGAAGTGTATTATCCTTATACTTATCCCAACCGTATTTACATTCACTTAAAACAGAAACACCGAATTCGCCGCTTTTATCTGTTAAATCAACCCATTTTTGAGCAGGAACTTCAAAAAGCTTTTCGCTCATATTTCCGCGTTCAATTGCACCGAGTCCCAAATCAAAAGTAGCTTTTTCATTTTCTGCCGTGAAAGAAAACTTATTTTTGGCAAGAGTTCTCAAATTCTGCCATTCAATTTCGGAATATACTTCTACTATATCACATCCGTCTGTGAGGGCGATAATATTAGTAAATGTACTTTTTCTGTCACTTTGAACAACTTTAAATGATACTCTTGCAGGGCCTTGCTCCAATACAGTTACGGTTACTACATTAGGAATACGGTCTGCATCTTTATTTGCTTCTTTAAAATTCATTTCCCACGCAGGCCATTCTTTTGAACCGGTGTAATTGAATAAGCCGAGAGTAATAGGCTCTTTAAGTATTTCTTTTTCATCAAGTTCTTTATCAAGAATTGATGATATATTACCCTTTCGGTTAAGAGTAACAATATACTTTTGATTTTCCATTGCGTTATCGGAATTGATTGAAATTTCACTTTTAACGCAGCAAGGCCTGTCACTCGGGCGAACATCATATACCCTTGTGCCGAGGCTTTTAACATCGGCAACAAAAACGAGTTCAAGCACTCCGTTTTCAAGCGGGGTTACCTGGCTTTTAATTTCTCTGCCTTTTTCATCATAAACCCTTACATAAGAAGATGAAACATCATCAAGGCGAAGTGTTACCGCACCGCGCCTGTCCGCTTCAACAGGGTTATAAACCATTACAGGAATACCGGAGCAAAAATCAGTTTTCATAAGTGATGAAACAGGCGACATTGAAGCTTCAAGTTCATTTGTAAACTGATTCATTGAAACCGCATAATCATTCCATGAGCGTTTATATACCCTTTGGCAGCTTGTACCCGGCATATCATCATGAAACTGATGTGCAATAAAGCGTTTCCATGAACGGTTAATTGCATTTTGGTTATAATCGGTTAAGCCGAGATATGATGAAATAACACCTGCGCGTTCACTTATATCCGCAAGTTCTTCACATCTTCTGTTCCATCGCTTGCCGATTGCACGCGATGTATAACCGCCTACACCGTGGTTTTGCATTACAAATTCATTTTTCCAAACCGGAAGTTTAGCCTTTTGCTCGTCGGTATAATTATTTTCAATATCATGATATATTTCATCTGCGCTTGCCGCAATTACTTCAATATCACTTTCATCATTTTTCTTGATTTCTTCTTCAACAAAAGCAACGCTCTTTTCATCAGGTGCGCCGCCCCTGTCACCTATACCGTGAAAGATATATGTATCATTAAGGTCATACTTTTCATTTTCTTTAAACTTATTAAGAACAAAATCCCAATCACGAAGCTTTGTAAGAGTGTAATAATAATCGTGCGGGTTAATACTTGCATAAACCTCGCTTCCATCAACACCCTGCCATTTGCCTATATCAAACGGAATACCGTATGCACTGCCCCAGGCAAGCTTTTGGGTAGTAAATCCCATCAGGTTTGAATGGCGTTCAATTGCAGGAAGTGCCCAGCCGAAGCCGAAGCAATCAGGCAGATAAATATCAACACTTCTTTTGCCGAATTTTTCATCAAAATAGGAATTGCCGAAAAGTATATTTCTGAAAAGTGCTTCGGGTGACGGAATATTTGTATCCCCATTTTCAAATGCAGAGCCGCAGACATTCCACCTTCCCTTTGCAATATAATCCTTCATTTTATCAAAAAGTTCAGGATAATATTCTTCCATTAGTTCATAGCGATATGAACCTTCAAAAGAAAATTTATATGAAGGATATTTTTCAAAAAGCTTAAAATTATCAACTAAAGTATTATAAATATATTGGCTGACAGTAGTTTCAAAGTCCCAACTCCACACTGTATCAAGGTGTGAAGTTGCGACTGTATATATTTTTTTCTTAGGCATAATATCACCTCAAAAGGCACTTGCCAATTATATTGCAACAATATTTACAAGCTTGCCCGGAACATAAATTTCTTTCTTAATTTCTTTGCCTGCAATTTCAGCGGCAATTTTTTCATCTTTTTTAGCAAGTTCGATTGCATCTTCCTTGCTTATATCAATTGGAACAACAATTCTTGAACGAACCTTACCTTTAACCTGAAGTGCGATTTCAACACTGTTTTCTTTAGTCTTTTCATCGTCAAATTCAGGCCACTTTGCTTCGTGTACAGCACCGCCGAAGTTCATTATTTCCCACATTTCCTCTGTAACATGAGGTGCAAATGGGTTAAGAATGATAGTTAAGTCACGAAGTTCGGCTTTATTAACACCCTTTGAATACATTTCGTTTACAAGGGTCATCATTGATGCAATAGCCGTGTTGCACTTAAGATTATCAATATCATCTGTAACTTTTTTAATTGTTTTATGCATAAGAGCTTCAAGTTCAGGTGAATATTCATCACCGTCTTTAACGATTTCTTGCAAATTCCAGAAACGCTCAACAAATCTCTTACAGCCTTTGATAGAATCACTGTTCCAAGGTGCAGCTTTTTCAAAGTCACCGATAAACATTTCATAAAGGCGCATTGTATCTGCACCGTATTGGTCAACAATTTCATCCGGGTTAACAACATTGCCCCTTGACTTTGACATCTTTTCACCGTTTTGACCGAGAATCATACCGTGTGATGTACGCTTTTGATATGGTTCTTTAGTAGGAACAACACCGATGTCATAAAGGAATTTATGCCAGAAACGAGAATAGAGAAGGTGCAAAGTAGTATGCTCCATACCACCGTTATACCAATCTACCGGGCTCCAATATTCTGCCGCTTCTTTTGAAACAAGTTCTTTATCATTGTGCGGGTCCATATATCTTAAGAAATACCAAGATGAACCTGCCCATTGCGGCATTGTATCTGTTTCCCTTTTAGCAGGTTTTCCGCAGCAAGGGCAAGTGGTGTTAACCCAATCTGTCATTTTTGCAAGCGGTGATTCGCCTGTATCGGTAGGTTCATATGAATCTACCATAGGAAGTCTTAAAGGAAGTTCACTTTCAGGAACAGGAACATATCCGCAATCGTCACACTTAACAATAGGAATAGGCTCACCCCAATATCTTTGGCGTGAAAATACCCAGTCACGAAGCTTAAAGTTTACTTTTTGGTGGCCTTTACCCTCTTTAGTAAGCCATTCGGTAATTGCTTTTTTAGCTTCTTCAACCGTCATACCTGTAAGGAATGATGAATTAACAAGTTTGCCTGTTGCACAGTCTGTAAATGCTTCGTTTTCAACACCGACTTTTGAACCAGCAACAACTTCGATAATAGGTAAATCGAATTTCTTTGCAAATTCCCAGTCACGAGTATCGTGTGCAGGAACTGCCATAATCGCACCCGTACCGTAAGATGTAAGTACATAGTCTGAAATAAAAATAGGAATTTCAGTATCATTTACAGGGTTGATACCCATTACACCATCAAGCTTAACACCGGTTTTATCCTTATTAAGTTCAGTTCTTTCAAAGTCCGACTTATGTGCAGCTTCCTGCTGGTAAGCACGAACTTCATCAATATTTTTAAGCTTATCTGCCCACTTTTCAACAAGCGGGTGTTCAGGTGAAATAACCATATATGTTGCGCCGAAAAGAGTATCAGGGCGGGTAGTATATACAGTTAAAGTATCACCCAAAGTTGTGCCAAAATCAACTTCTGCACCGGTTGAACGGCCAATCCAGTTTTTCTGCTGAACCTTAACTCTGTCAATAAAATCAAGATCATCAAGATCATCAACAAGCCTTTGAGCATATTCGGTAATTTTAAGCATCCACTGGCTCTGGTTCTTTCTGATAACTTCACTGCCGCAACGCTCACATACACCGTTTACAACTTCTTCATTTGCAAGCACGCATTTGCAAGAAGTACACCAGTTTACAGCCATTTCTTTTTTGTAGGCAAGTCCCTTTTTGAAAAGTTGAAGGAAAATCCACTGTGTCCATTTATAATAGCTCGGGTCAGTAGTGTTAATTTCCCTTGTCCAGTCAAATGAAAAGCCGAGTGACTGAAGCTGCTGCTTAAATCTTGCAACATTTTGCTTTGTTACTTCTTCAGGATGAATATGATTTTTAATTGCAAAGTTTTCAGTCGGAAGACCGAAAGCATCCCAACCCATAGGGTAAAGAACATTATATCCCTGAAGTCTTTTTTTACGGGCAACTATATCAAGAGCTGTATAAGACCTTGGGTGGCCTACATGAAGTCCCTGACCTGACGGATAAGGGAATTCAACAAGGCAGTAATATTTAGGAAGTGAAAAATCCTGCTTTGCTGCGAATGTGTTTTGAGTGTACCAAACATTTTGCCATTTGGCTTCAATCTCTTTAAAATTGTATTCCATTATTTTAATCCTCCAATAATTTTGCTGTATCTAAAACTTCGCCATCTTCCCATAAACGCTCAAGTGAATAAAATTCACGCTGCTGCTTATGGAAAATATGAATAACAACCGAATTATAATCAAGGCAAACCCAATTTGTGCTTCTGCCTTCTATATGGTGCGGCTCAACGCCGAGTTCGTCAAGCTTATACTCAACTTCATCAGCCATAGCTTTGATTTGAGTTGAACTTGTAGCTGTGGCAATTACAAAGTAATCGGTAAGAACAGTTAAATCGGTAATACCGATTACTTCAATATCCTCACCTTTCTTGCTGTCAATAGCTTTAACTGCTGTTTTTACAATATTAAGTGCCTGCATAACTTCACCCTTTCTATTTAAAATACTCATCAAGTATCCAATTATATGCTTCAACAGTCAAAGGATGAAGCGGTATTTGCCTTTTTGCCACCGACTTAATTGTATAAGCAGTGCCGTAAAGCAAACCGTATTCAATACCCTTTTCCGTTTCTTTTCTGATAACATCTACATCGGGATAATCCCTATCGGCTGAAATAAAATCGGCAAGATATACAATCTGCTCAAGCATAGTCATATTTGCCTTGCCTGTGGTATGATACCTTATAGAATTTATAATATCCATATCATCAATACCAAGCTTAATTGCCATTCCGGCACCCGATGCTTGGTGCAAAAATTTATCGCTCTTTTTATCAAAACTGTGAAGTTCAATACCGTTATTTTTAATTATTTCAAGTTGAACAGCATTATCAGTTTCTTTTGTAATATCATGCAAAAGCCCTGCAACCTCGGCTTTTTCTTCATCCACACCATAACGCTTTGCAAGTTTAATGGCACTTTGTGATACGCAAAGCGAATGGTAAAATCGCCTGTCAGATAATGTATCTTTCAAAATTTTTGCGTATTTTTCGGTATCATACATTATAAATTCGCCTCTTTATTATATAATCATATACTTTTTCAGGCACAAGATTTGAAAAATCCTCACCCGATTTTATTTTATTTCTTATTTCACTTGAACTGACCTTTAATACAGGTGAAGCCAAAAGTTTAAATTTATTTATATCAAGTCCGTTTAAGCTTGACGCAAAATCAATTATCTGTGCTTTTTCGGCTTCATTTTCCCTTGCGCTTGTGCAAAGAGTTACAAGTGTAAGAATTTCTTTATACTTATACCACTTATCAAAATGAAGCAATTGGTCTGCCCCAATTATAAGGTAAAACTCTGCATTTTTATATATTTTTTTCAGTTCAAGCAAAGTATCATAAGTATAACTTTTGCCACCACGCTTAAATTCAATATCCGATACTTCAAATTTATCATACGGTTTTATTGCAAGCCGGAGCATATTAAATCTGTCTTTTCTGCCTGCAAAATCTTCGTTTGATTTATGCGGCGGTATATTAGTCGGTATAAACAAAATCTTATCAAGCCCAAGTTCATCAAGATAATGCTTTGCCAAATTCAAATGCCCATTATGAACAGGATTAAACGCACCGCCGAAAATTCCGATTTTAAGCTTATCTGCCATAATATTTAGGTCTGTCATATTTTGCATAAGGGTTTTTAGCTTCCTTTTCTCTTTGGCGCTGTCTTTTGCCCTTAATCTTTACTTTCTTTTTAGCTGTTGCTTTTGCTGTGCCTGAGCCTCTTTTTTTCTTTTTTTCGGCAATTCGCTCTTCATCAATTTCACGGTAAAGAACAATAATTCCGCCTATAACCTGAATAACCTCGGCACCAAGCGGATCTGCAAGCTTTTGTGCAAGTTCCTTTGGTGTTTCAGGTGCAGATTCAAGGTGAACTCTGATTTTAATAAGTTCTCTGGTATCAAGTGTATCATCAATTTGGGTAAGCAAATTTTCACTTATACCCTCTTTACCAAGCTGAATAATCGGTTCAAGCCCGTTAGCTTTTGCTCTTAAAGCTGCTCTTTCTTTAGATGTCATATGATTTTCTCCAATTCTTTTGTTAGTAAGCGAAGTGCGTTACCTCTATGGCTGATTTTATCTTTTTCCTCTGCTGTATATCTGCCGAAAGCTTTGCCGTCAACCAAAAACAGAGGGTCATATCCAAAGCCCTCATTACCGTCCCTTTCAAAGCCGATAACGCCGCTGCATTCGCCCCTGACTACAATTTCCCGACCGTCAGGGAAAGTACAGCAAATAGCACAAACATAATGTGCCGTTCTCTTTTCAAGCGGTACACCGTCAAGCTTTTCTAAAAGAAGGTCATTATTTTTTTCATCATTTCCGTGTTCACCTGCGAAGCGTGCCGAAAAGATACCCGGCGCACCGTTAAGATAATCAACGCAAAGTCCCGAATCATCTGCAATAGCCGGCATATTCATTTCTTTACAAGCCGCCCTTGCTTTAAGCTTTGCATTATCTTCAAATGTTTCACCGTCTTCTTCAACATCTTCAAGTGTAACGCCAAGCATTTTTGCTGTTACAACATTTATACCGAGCGGGGATAAAATTCTTTGCATTTCCGCAAGCTTTTTCATATTATTTGTTGCTAAAATAAAATCCATATTAACACCCCTTACTTTGCTTTTTCTTCTGCATTATCTTCATCGTGCTGAATAAAATCCGTAATTTCCTTATCATCATCAGGAATTGTAGCATCAAAAAGGCCTGCTGCAAACGCATCTGCATCAAAAGGCTGCAAATCTTCAATCTTTTCGCCCACACCTACAAATTTAACAGGCACATCAAGTTCATTATTGATAGCAAGGACAACACCGCCTTTGGCAGTACCGTCAAGCTTGGTTAAAACTATACCTGTAATACCGGCAGCCTCTTTAAAATCTTTTGCCTGATTAACAGCGTTTTGACCTGTTGTAGCATCAAGTACCAAAAGAATTTCTTTTGAAGCGTCAGGCAATTCCCTTTCAATAACTCTGCTGATTTTATTAAGCTCATCCATAAGATTTTTCTTATTATGAAGCCTGCCTGCTGTATCAATAATAATTACATCACTGTTTCTTGCTTTGCCTGCCGCAATAGTATCATAAACTACCGAAGCCGGGTCTGAACCCTCGGCGTGCTTAATCAAATCCACCTGCGCTCTGTCTGCCCAAACCTGAAGTTGCTCAATTGCGGCAGCACGGAAAGTATCTGCAGCGCCCAAGATTACACTTCTGCCCTGCTCTTTAAGCCTCATAGCAAGCTTGCCGATAGTAGTGGTTTTGCCGACACCGTTTACACCGATTACAAGAATAACAGACGGCTTTGTACGAAGTCGCAAATAGCTGCCGCCCCATACAATACCCGAAACTATATCTTTCATAATTTCGCGTACCCGCCTTACATCATCAACCTTGTCATTTTCAATTTTACTTTTTAAATCACGAATAATTCTTTCAGCAGTCGGCATACCGACATCGCCCATTATAAGAATTTCCTCAAGGTCATCAAAAAACTCCGGTGTGATTTTTTCATAAGAATCCATCACCTCATCAAGCTGGGCTGTGATACCCTCATCTCTTGTTTTTTTAAGACCTTTTTTAAATATAGAAAAAATGCCCATAATTACTTCTTCCTTTATATTTATTACATTATATATTATTCAAGCCCCATTTTAGCTGCAAGTTCGGCTGTTTGAAGTTCAATAAGCTTTGATACACCCTTTTCCTGCATTGTAACACCGTAAAGAACATCCGCCTCTTCCATAGTGCCTCGCCTATGAGTAATTGAAATAAATTGAGTTTTATCCGTCATCTTACGCATATATTTTGCAAATCGCTCAACATTGACATCATCAAGCGCCGCTTCAACTTCGTCATAAATGCAAAACGGAGCCGGCTGAACTTTAAGTACACTGAACAAAAGTGCCATTGCCGCAAGCGACTTTTCACCGCCGGAGAAAAGGTTAATATTCTGAACTGATTTTCCCGGTGGCTGAATACGGATTTCAATGGGAGATTCAAGGCAGTTATCCGGCTGTTCCAAAAGAAGCTCACCCTTACCTCCGCCGAAGAAATCTGCAAAGCAAACTTTAAATTCAGCATTGATTTTATTAAACTGAGTAAGGAATTTTTCACTCATAGAAGCAGTCAAATCCTCAATTATTTTCATAAGTTCATTTTTTGACTTTTCAACATCGCCTATTTGCTCTTTAAGGAATGTATAGCGCTCGCTTACTTCCTTATATTCTTCAATAGCACCTACATTGATTGAGCCAAGACCTTTGATTGCAACTTTAATTTCGTGAAGTCTGCGCTTTGCTTCGCTCATATCATCAATTTGAATATTAAGTGCTTCAGCTTCATGCTTGGTGAGTTCATACTGTTCAAAGAGCATATCGTTTAATTCATCATACTCTTTTTTCATAGCATTTTTTCTTTCATCAAGACGAACGATTGAACCTGAAAGCTTTTCTCTATCCTGATTTTTAATTTTTTCCTCGCCGCGAAGTTCAGTTGTACGCTTTTCAAGCTCATTTCTTTGTTCTATCTGCGCACTCACATCATTATTTGACTGCTCTGCCTTAATCCTAAGGTCATTTGCATTGGCCTTAATTTCGTTAATTGAAATAAGAAGAGCCTGATTTCTTTCTTCAATAACCTTGATTTCATCCCAAATGGTTTTAACTCTGTCTGATTGAGTATTTTTTCTCAAATTAAGTTCTTCAACAGAAAGTTTGGCAGTTTCGTTATCTTTTGCAAGTGTAACAAGTTCAAGATTTATCTTTTCGCTTTTTTCCCTGTACTCGTCACGCTTTGCATTTATTTCGCTTGCATTGCCTGAAGTTTTTTCAAGTTCCTTTTCAGCTTGTGCAATTTCATTTTCAATTACTTTGATTTCATTTTCACTTGATTTTGATTCATTTTCAAATTCGGCAATTCGTTCTTTGGCACTGTCTTTTTCACTGATAAGAAGTGAAAGCTGAGATGAAAGATGCTCATATTTTTCTAAAACAAGCTTATGTTCACCCTGCGCTCTGATAAGTTCCTCTTTTGCCTGCTGTAAATCAGCTTGCGCTCCCTGCAAATTAGCAAGTGCAAAATTTGCTTCTTCAAGTGCTGTTTTATATTTAGCTTTAATTTGCTGTGCAGTTTCTTCAAGTTTCTTGGCTTCTTTATTAAGCTCATCAATCATATTTCCTCTTGAAAGAATACCTGCACCCTTTGATTGCGAACCGCCGGTCATTGAGCCGCCCGGATTTATAATCTGACCGTCAACTGTAACTATTTTAAATCTGTTGGAATATCTTTTTGAAATTCCTATTGCCGAGTCCATATCTTCAACTATAACTACTCTGCCTAAAAGATTTGAAATAATATTTTTATATTCATTCTTGCAATCAACAAGTTCACTTGCAATTGCAACAAAGCCCAAATTATCATCAAGGTCTTTTTCATCAAGATTTCTTGGCTTTATAGCTGAAATCGGGAGGAAAGTTGCCCTGCCGACACGGTTATTTTTAAGATAATAAATTGCACGCTTTGCGTCTGCTTCATTGCCGACTACTATATTTTGCATTGCTGCACCGAGTGCAACTTCAACAGCAACACTGTACTCATTATCAACAGTGATAAGCTGTGACAGCGGCCCATGAACACCTGAAAGTGCCTTGCTTTGTGCCTGGCGCATAACGGCTTTTACAGCACCTGAAAAACCTTCCATATTTTTTTCAAGGTCAAGAAGCATTTTAGCTTTTTGCGTTTTTTGGTTATATTCATTGTTAGCCTTTTCAAGTTCGGCTTTAAGCTTTTCGGCATTAGCGTTTTTATTTTCAAGCTTAATTTTATAACCCTGCATCGAGTTATTATTTTCATCAATACGAGCTTGCAAAGCTTTTAAATTTTCATCACTTTTTTCTTTAAGCTTTTCAACTTCTTCAAGGTCATTTTTTCCTTGCTCAATTGATGAATCAACAATGCTTTGCCTTGATTTAATTTCCTGTGCGGATGTAAGTGCCTGTGAGCATTTAACCCTGCAATCGGAAAGTTTAAGTGTAAGAGAAGTGATTTTTTGATTAAGTTCAACAGTAAGCTTTGAAAACTCCTCATTTGATGAAATAAGATTATTCATTTCATCTGTAACATTTTTAAGTTCCTGCTTTTTTGCTTTTATCTCTACTTCGCTTTCGGAAATGAAGTTCTGCTTTTCTTCAATTTGAGCATCAATTGAAAGATTTGTATTATCAACATCACCGATGTCATTTTTAAGTCTTTCAATAGTTTCATTATTATGGTTTAATGTGGTTTCTAAAACCGAAGCTTCACCGTCTTTGCGTAGTGCTTCCTCCTCATAAGCTTTTGAGCCCATTCTGATTTGCTCGATTTGGGTATTGATTGAAACGGTTTTTTGCGCAATTTCTTCAATTTCTTCTTCAATAGCTTTAAGTTCTTTTTCACAAATATCATATGATGCGTTTGCCGCGTCAATTTTATGTTCCTGCTCACGAAGTTCATTTGTAAAGCGATTTATTTTATTTACCCAAACACCGATTTCAAGTGTTTTCTTTTCATCCGAAAGGGTAATGAATTTTTGTGCTTTTTCGCTTTGCTTTCTGAGTGGCTCAACTCTGCTTTCAAGTTCGCCCAAAATATCAAGAAGTCTTACTAAATTTTCTTGTGCCTGGTCAAGCCTGCGGGTTGCGTCTTTTCTTTTATGGCGAAAAAGTGAAATACCTGCCGCTTCTTCAAAAAGTTCACGCCTATCTTCATTTTTTTGAGATATGATAGAGTCGATTTTACCCTGACCTACCATAGAATATCCGTCAGAACCAAGGCCTGTATCCATAAACAGTTCTCTAATATCCCTTGCTCTTACGATTTCACCGTCAATTTTATATTCACTTTCACCGGAGCGATAATATCTTCTTGAAACCGTTACAATTTCACCTTTATCTTTAAGGGTTTGGTCAGTATTATCCAGGGTGAGCTGAACCTGTGCAAAACCGAGTGCTTTACGCGTAGAAGTACCGCTGAAAATTACATCTTCCATTTTAGAACCGCGAAGTGATTTTGAACTTGTTTCGCCCAAAACCCAACGAACAGCATCGGAAATATTACTTTTGCCTGAACCGTTAGGACCTACAACAGCAGTTATACCTTTACCGAAATTAAGACTTGTCCTGTCAGGGAAAGACTTAAAACCCTGTATTTCAAGTGATTTTAATACCATTATTTTATCTCCAATTCATCAACATCAAGATTATTGTTGATAACAATTTTTATGTTATATCCTCTTTCAATAAGAAGATAAATATTCGACTTTTTATTGCCTTTCAGCTTTGAAAGTGACTTTGAATTAACAGCCACTTCATAATCAGCCGGGGGCAAATCAAGAATTTTATTTAGCATAATTCTCGATTTAACAAGCTCACCAAAGCTGTCGTGAAAACCGCCGGCAAGCATATTTTTCTTTATATCCTCGCTTGAATGAAGGCCCAAGCGAATTATTTTAATTGAATTTTCCTCAAAAAGAGGTACAAGCTTTGCCACAAGTTCAGCCGATTGCTCGGCATTCGGCGGATTGTATTCGCCGCTTAAATATAAATCTGCAAGATATGTATTTTTAAGCACAACAGTAGGATAAATCCTGACAGTCTGCGGTTTAAGCGAAATGATTTTTTTAGCAGTTTCAATCGCTTTTTCCTCACTGTCTTTATACAAACCCGTCATCATTTGAAGCCCAAGTTCAAAGCCGAAAGATTTAATAAGTTTTGATGCAATTTCAACATCTTTTGAAGTGTGACCGCGCCTGTTAGCCAAAAGTACCTCGTCATCCATACTTTGCGCACCGAGTTCAATACTTGTCACACCGTATTTTTTTAAAAGTGATAATATTTCACCGTCAATAAAATCAGGTCTGGTTGAAATTCTTATACCGCTCACTTCACCTGATTTTACATATTTATACGCCGTTTCCAAAAGGGCGAGCATATATTTTCTATCTATTGCAGTAAACGAACCTCCGAAAAAAGCTATTTCATAATCGTAGCCTTTATGTTTGAGTGCCGTTAACACTGCTTTATCCACATCCGCCGTACTCGGTTGGTTATTATGCCCGGTAATTGTTTTTTGATTGCAAAATGAGCATTGGCACGGGCAACCCAAATGCGGAACGAAAATACTGATATTACCTTTTTTCATATTACACCCATAAGCTTAAGTGCTTCCTTTGCAGCTTCTTGCTCTGCACTTTTTTTGCTTCTTCCCTTGCCTTTGCCGATAACATTTGAATTAAGATGAACTTCAACTTCAAATACTTTGTTATGGTCAGGCCCGCTTTCACCCACAAGCACATAGTTAACATTTTCATCAGGATTTTGCTGAACTACTTCCTGCAAAGTAGTTTTATAATCTTTAAAATTTATATGATGTGTTTCAACAGCGGGAGAAAGAAAAGCAAGCACAAATTTTTCAGCATTTTCCATTCCGCCGTCAAGGTAAACAGCGGCAATAAGTGCTTCAAAAGCATTTTCTAAAATCGACGATCTGTCAGCTCCGCCGGTATTTGATTCACCCTTGCCCAAAAAAAGATAATCACCAAGTGAAATTTGCCTTGCAAAATCCGAAAGTGACTGCGTGCAAACAAGTGATGAACGAAGCTTTGATAAATCCCCCTCCGGCATATCGGGAAAACGGTGATACAAAAAATCAGCCGAGATTATGGAAAGAACTGCATCACCGAGAAATTCCATTCTTTCATTACACTTGATTTTATTATGTCTTTCGTTAGCAAAAGAGGAATGTGTAAGTGCCTCCATAAGATATTCACGATTTTTAAAGGTGTATCCTATTTTATCTTCAATAGTTGCCATAATATTTGTTAAGCCTCTTGTAAATTTTTAGAAAACCAGGTTTCCATAGTTTCAATTAAATCATTATCTATAAACCAAACTGCCTGTTTGATTGCATTTTTAAAAGTGCGTGCATCTGCCGAGCCGTGTGCCTTAACAACAGGCTTTTTAACACCAAGCATAACCGCACCGCCGTATTCTTTATAATCAAATTGCTTTTTCATATCATCAATACCCGATTTAACACCAAGATATGCAAGCTTTGATAAGGTGTTTTTCATAAAGGCATCTTTAATACCGTTCATCAAAACCTTTGCAACACCCTCATAAGTTTTGAGTATAAGGTTACCTGTAAATCCATCGGCAACTACTACATCCGCATCTCCAAACGGAATTTGCCTGCCCTCAATATTACCGATAAAGTTATAAGGTGCTTTGCTCATAAGTTCGTAAGCTTCCTTAACCACAGGCGTACCCTTTGTATTTTCCTCACCGTTATTTGCAAGGGCAACTTTCGGATTTTCAAGCTTCATAATTTTATTCATATAAAGGCTTCCCATTTGCCCGAATTGGTAAAGAAATTCACTTCTGCACTCGGCATTCGCACCGCAGTCCATAAGAAGAAAAGGCTTTTTTGCGCTTGGCATAACAGATGCAATCGCAGGCCTTTTAACGCCCTTAATTCTTTTGGTAATAAGCGTTGCGCCGACTGTTACACAGCCTGTATTTCCCGCACTTACAAAAGCATCGCCCTCACCGTCATTAAGCAATTTAAAACCGACTGCCATTGATGAATCGGCTTTTTCTTTAAGTACGCACTTTGCATCATCGTGCATTGAAATCACTGAATTTGAATTAACTATTTTTGTATTATTGAGTGCAATGTTATTGTCTTTAGCGCATTTTTTTATTACTTCTTCATTGCCGACAAGAACAGGTTTAATCCCATATTCCTTTACTGCAAGAAAAGTACCCTTGAGTATTTCAAGCGGTGCATTATCACCGCCCATTGCGTCAATAATTATTCTTTTAATTTTTGGCAATATATTCCACCCTTTCTTTATTTTTAAAGTGTTTTAACAACTTCATCAATATAGGCGAGCGACCTGTTTGAAAGTGCTGCATAACGCTCCTTTTTATCTCTTATTTTAGGTTCGATAGCAGGAAGCACACCGAAGTTTGCACCCATTGGCTGAAAGTTTTTAACGCTTTCATCACTGATATAATCGCAAAGCGCACCTATCATAGTAATATCGGGCAAAATAAAAGGAGTTTTACCCTCTGCCTTTCTTACCGCATTTATTCCTGCAATAATGCCGCTTGACGCACTTTCCATATATCCCTCAACACCGGTAATCTGACCGGCAAAGAAAAGATTATCCTTTTCTTTGAATGAGAAATCGGCATTTAAAAGCTTCGGTGAATTGAGGAATGAATTTCTGTGCATTACACCGTATCTTACAAACTGTGCATTTTCAAGCCCGGGAATCATTGAAAAAACCCTCTTTTGCTCACCAAATTTCAAATTAGTTTGAAAGCCTACAAGATTAAACATTGTACCCTTTGAATTTTCACGCCTTAACTGAACGCACGCCCAAGGCCTATGACCTGTATTAGGGTCAACCAAGCCGACAGGCTTCATAGGGCCGAAGCGAGGAGCGTCAAGCCCTCTTTTTGCAAGCTTTTCAATAGGCATACATCCCTCATAAACATCAAAATCGTGAACGACTGCGCCCTCGGCATTAACTAACTCTTCTATAAAATTTTCGTACTCGGACTTGTTAAACGGGCAATTGATATAGTCATCATCCCCTCCACGCTCATAGCGTGAAGCACCGAAAGCTTTGGTCATATCAACACTGTCGGCTGTAACAATAGGAGCTGCCGCATCATAAAACGAAAGATATTCGCCTGTTATTTCAGAAATACTTTCTGCAAGCTTACCGTCTGTAAGCGGACCTGTTGCAACAACTGTAACGGTATCACCGTCAAGTTCTAAATTTTCAACAACTTCATTTATCACTTCAATATTGGGATGTGATTTGATTTTTTCAGTAACACGGGAAGAAAAAATATCCCTGTCAACCGCCAATGCACCGCCTGCCGGAACACTCGATTGCCTTGCAACAGGAACGGTAAGCGAGCCAAGCCTTGCCATTTCTTCTTTTAAAAGTCCGGCGGCACTTTCAATTCGTGAAGCTTTAAGGGAATTTGAGCAAACGAGTTCACAAAAGAAATCCGACTTATGTGCTTCACTTTTTTTAATCGGCTTCATCTCATAAAGCGAAACCTTGTAACCTTTATTTGCAATTTGCCAAGCAGCTTCAACACCTGCAAGGCCTGCACCTATAACTCTAAATTTCATATATTATTTATTATTCTTCTGTTTTCTTCTTTTTTGGGGCAGGCTTTGTAAAGCCGCAGCCCTCTGTATCAGGACAATAAAGCACATTACCCTTGCGCTTAAAGAGCGATTTGCCGCAACGCGGGCAAACCTCATCACTCGGCATATCCCAAGTCATAAAGTTACAATTAGGGTAATTTGAGCAACCATAGAAAGATGAGCCCCTCTTGGTTTTCTTTTCAATTACATCACCGCCGCATTCAGGGCATTTTGCTTTGGTTCTGAAAATAAGCGGCTTTGTATTTTTACATTCAGGATAACCCGGGCAAGCAAGGAATTTACCGAATCTGCCGACTTTAATAACCATATTTCTGCCACACTTTTCGCAGATTTCATCAGTTTCTTCTTCCTTAAGCTTTATCTTAACACCCTGCATTTCCTCTTTAGCTTTTTCAAGCGGCTTTTCAAAATCATCATAATAAAGACGAATCATCTCTTTATAATCTTTATCGCCCGAATCAATCTTATCAAGATCTGCTTCCATTTTAGATGTATATTTAACATTAACTATGTTTGGCATTTTATCTTTAAGCAGGTTTGTTACTGCTTCGCCGAGTTCAGTAGGCACAAACTGCTTGCCCTCACGCTTAACATATTCACGGTTGATAATAGTTGATGTAATAGTAACATAAGTTGACGGCCTGCCTACACCGTTTTCTTCAAGCGCTTTTGTAAGCGAAGCTTCTGTATACCTTGCAGGAGGTTGAGTGAAATGCTGATTGCCAAGAATACTCTTTAGCTTAAGTTCATCACCCTCGGCAAGTACCGGAAGCGGAGATGCGCTGTCATTCTTTTCATCATCAACCTTTTCTTCATAAAGCTTTGTGAAACCGTCAAATTTAACTGTATATCCCGTAGCTGTGAAGATATAATTTTTAGCTTCAATTTCTATCTTCATAGTTTCCTGCAGGCAAGATTCCATAAGTGAAGCAATAAATCTTTCCCATACAAGCTTATAAATTTTATACTGGTCATTTGATAAATAAGGCTTAACCTGTTCAGGTGTAACCTTTGGCATTGACGGCCTGATAGCTTCGTGTCCGTCTTGAATATTACTTTTCGATTTAAAGTATCTCGGCTTTTTAGGAAGATATTTTTCGCCGAAAGTTTCGGTAATAAATTCATTACCTGCCTGCCTTGCTTCTTCTGAAATACGAAGTGAGTCTGTTCTCATATAAGTGATAAGACCGACTGTGCCAAGCTCGCCTGCTTCAACACCTTCATAAAGTTCCTGCGCCGCTTTCATCGTTCTTTTTGCCTGGAATGAAAGACGCCTTGACGCTTCCTGCTGAAGTGTGGAAGTGATAAACGGAGGTGTAGGATTTTTCTTTCTGCTGCCTTTTTTAACACTTTTTACAACATAACTTGCACCTTCAAGTTCAGTAAGAACAGTATCACTCTGCTCCTTATTTTCAATTTTGATTTTTTCGCCGTCTTTAGTTGAAAGCGCGGCTGAAAATACTTTTCTTTCAGGTGGGTTGGTAAATTTAGCGTCAATTGACCAATATTCTTCAGCCTTGAATGCACGAATTTCATTTTCCCTGTCAACAATAAGGCGAAGTGCAACCGACTGCACACGGCCTGCTGAAAGACCGCGCCTGATTTTTTGTGAAATAAACGGTGAAAGCTTGTATCCGATAAGACGGTCAAGAATTCTTCTTGCCTGCTGGGCATCGACCAAGTCAATATCAATTTTACGCGGATTTGCCATTCCGTTTTTTACACCGTTTTTAGTAATTTCATTAAAGGTAACTCTGTTTTCATCGTTAAGGTCAAGTCCCAAAAGAGTGGCAAGGTGCCAAGAAATCGCTTCTCCCTCACGATCGGGGTCAGTTGCGAGATATACATAATCTGCACTATCAGCCTTTTTCTTAAGATCTTTTACAAAGTTTTCCTTTCCTTTTATTACAGCATATTTAGGTTCAAAATCATTTGCAATATCAACACTGAGCCTTGCTGCCGGCAAATCTCGTACATGGCCCATTGATGCAATTACATCATAGCCTCTGCCAAGATAGCCTTTAATATTCTTTGCCTTTGCAGGTGACTCCACAATTACTAATTTAGACATATATAATTCCCATAGCCTTTCAAGATTTTTTAAACCTCTTACCCGAGGCACTTATAATCAATTTTTTTATTTCAAGAACGGTTAATGCTGCCAGCACCGATGACGCCGGCAAATTTGATTTCGCAATAACATCATCAATAAAGTTATATTCATCATCCAAGCAGTCATACACAATTTTTACATTGCCTTGAAGCTCAATTGCTTTTTCTTCAACTCTTGCTCTGTGTTCTCTGCTTTTTTCAACATTTTTAAACGAATATTTTTCTTCATCGGGATTGCTCTGCTTGATTTGATTTTGCGTTCTCGGTTTAATGCGTGCCATATTTACATCTTGCTCCGATTTATCAAGAGCAATTTGGTTTGATTCCCTAAGTTTTGACATATCAAGCGTATCAAACCTATCGGCATACGCTTTAACAACATCAACAGGGTTAATAGCCACGCCCGCACCGTTTTCAATAAGCTTATTTGTTCCTCCGTATTCAACCGAAAGAACAGGAGCCGGAACAGCATATAAATCACGCTTTTGTTCAAGCGCACGCTTTGTGGTAACAAAAGTACCGCTTTTTACACCTGCTTCAACCACAAGCACACCGAGTGAAAGCCCGCTTATAATTCTGTTTCTTACCGGAAAGTTTCTTCCGCTTGCTTTGGTAAAAGGTTGGTATTCTGTAACAAGCGCACCGTTTTGACTGATTTTTTTACGCAAATCTCTGTTTGTATCAAGATAGCTGTCGCCAAAGCCATTACCCAAAACCGCAACAGTTTGACCGCCGCCCTCAAGCGCACCCTCGTGCGAATAAGAATCAATACCGAGTGCGCCGCCGCTGATAACACTTGCTCCGGCTTCGGTTAACCCTTTTCCGAAAACCCGTGCAACCCTAACTGCATATTCACTCGCTTTTCTTGAACCTACCATTGCGATAGTAACAAGATTATCAATATCAGGCAAAATTCCGTCAACATACAAAACAGCCGGTGCATCAGGTATATCTTTAAGCCTGTTTGGATAAGACTCATCGTCATAATCGACAATCTTATATCCCTGCTGCAAGCAATAATCAATTACTTCATTGCCTTTTTCAATATCCGTGCTTATAAGTTTTTCGACTTGCCTGTTTGTTAAAAACGAACTCATTCTCCACTCGGTTTCGCCAAGATTATAAAGCTCTTTAGCCCCACCGAATTCATCAATGATTTTGGATATTTTAGCCCCGTATCCAAATACATTTTGAAGCCATATCCAATACTTTGCATTTTCACTCATCTTAACATCTCCCACATTACAATTGCCCCGGCAACATGTGCATTTAAACTTTCGGCACGACCGAGCATAGGGATTGTTACTGTTTCGTCACAGATGTTCATAACTTCATCGCTTACACCGTTAGCTTCATTTCCGATTACGCAAAGTGATGATTTCGGAAATTGCGTTTCATTTATTTTTTTAGCCGATGAATCAGGCGAAGTGGCATAAGTTTTAATGCCGAGAGATTTTGCCTTTTGCAAAACAGGCGCAAGGCTTTGACATTCAAAAACATCAAGCCTTAAAACCGAACCCATTGACGCACGCAAAACTTTAGGATTAAAAACATCGCATCCGCCCCCTACTATTACACTTGAAATACCGAGCGCTTCGGCTGTTCTGATAACAGTGCCGAGATTGCCCGGGTCTTGAAGATTATCAAGTGCAATATATTTTTGACCTGTTTTTAATGAAATATTTTCATTTTTCATTTTGCAAACTGCAAATACGCCCTGCGAATTTTTTGTTTCGCTTATTTTTTGTGAAAGTGTATCACTTATAAAATATGAATTTTTGCTTTTCCTTTGCATTTGAACAGACGCATCAAAATACTTTTCATTAGCACTTTCGGTTATTAAAAAAGTTTCAACTTCATAAGACGAATTAAGGGCGTCAAAAACAAGCCTTGCCCCTTCAAGCACAAACAAGCCTTGAGCCTTACGCTCCTTGGAAGAGGTAAAGAGTTTTTTAACGCCCTTTATTATTTCATTATTTTTACCTGTGATTTTTTCCATACACAACTCCAAGAAAGTGTGCCAATAATTTACATTCGTTTAAAGAAATCACTGACTGCATTATTATATTATAATTTTATATTATATTACATTATATGTATAAAAATTTCAATACCTAAAATAAAAAAAGAGAGATAAATATTAAAATTCATCTCTCTGAAAAACTATTTTGTTTTTATGCTTTTTACTTTACTCCACTTTGAATAAACAGTTTTTGAATTCTTTGTTTTATAAGCTCTGACTTTTACATAGTATTTCTTGCTTTTTTTAAGCTTTTTAACCGTTGTTTTTGAAGAAGTCACCTTAACTGTTTTAGTGGTTTTTTTAGTAAATTTTTTACTTGTTGATACTTTTATTTGATACCCTGTTGCCGATTTATTGTTTGAATTACTTACGGTAATTTTCTTTTTACCGCCTTTGAGCGAATAAATCTTTGGCGTTTTGAGTATTTTTTTAGGTTTGCCCTTTGTTTTATATGAATAGCCGCATTTAGCACAGACATAAGTGTTATATCCGCCGGCAAAATAAGTCGGTGCTGTTGTAGTTACATTATAAATATGGCTGCAAACATAATTTGAAAATGAAAATCTATATTCCTTAGTACTTACGATTTTAACAAGATATGTACCTTTATCCAAATCAATATCTTTAGTTGAAGTTTTGGCCAAATCGGAGCTTGAAAAAATATAGATAACATCCAAGCTTTTAGACATATCACTGTTATAAACTTCAGCAGTTGCAATGCCTGAAGAAGTGAGTGACAAGGTATATTTTCCCTTATTTTTCAAATCAATTTTGTACCAATATGAGCCGTCATCATCGGTTGATAAACCGCTGTAAACCTTTCCGATTTCAACTGCTTCAGGATTAACATAGCTGTTTAAACCAAAGCTTGCATTAAGCGCATATTTACCGTTTGCCTCTACTCTTACATAGTAATCACCCGGATTTAAAACAACGCTTTCGCTTTTAGTTTTGGTTTTAGTATCATTAAATTCTTTAATTACGGTTGTAAAATAAGTTTTAGAAAATTCAGAATTGTAAAGCTTAACATCAAGTGCGTCATAAGTTTTCATTTGAAGCTTAAATTTGCCTTGATAATCAATATGAAATTTAAACCAAGTTGCTCCATCGGTAATCTTGGAATCGTATTCTTCACTCCAAGCTCCGTTTAATTTAAGTTCCTTGGTTAATGTAGACGCGTTTTCATCCGCAAATGCAATATTAACACAAAAAATGCTTGAAAAAGCTAATAATACAGCCAAAATCACACTTGAAATTTTCTTCATCACTATCACCCTTTCAATATAACAATACCACCATTTTATACAAATGTCAAAATTTATTTTGATTTTTTTATTTGATTATTGTAATCAGGTTAACCGTCGCAGATATGTGTTATTCGCCCTTAATTCGCCTAAGGGCATTTTTTTCTAATCTGGAAACCTGTGCCTGCGATATTCCCACCTCTTTTGCAACTTCCATTTGCGTTTTACCCTGCATAAAGCGAAGATACATAATATTGCGTTCCCTGTCATCAAGCTTTTTAATTTCATCTTTGATTGAAATTTCATCTATCCAGTCCTTGTCGCTTGAACTGTCGCCAACTTGGTCCATTACATATATTGTATCTCCCCCGTCATTATAAACAGGCTCATACAGGCTCACAGGGTCAACAATAGCTTCAAGTGCAAGCACCACATCACTTTTTTTCATATCAAGGCGATCAGCTATTTGCTCAATAGTAGGCTCTTTGCCCTGCTCGTTAATAAGCTGTTCTTTAATCTGCATTGCCTTATATGCTGTATCGCGCATACTTCTGCTTACTCGCACCGGGTTATCATCACGCAAATATCTTCTGATTTCACCTATACACATCGGCACAGCATAAGTGGAAAAGCGGACATCAAGGTTTGTATTGAAATTATCTATCGCTTTAATAAGCCCTATTACACCGACTTGGAAAAGGTCATCCATATTTTCGCCCCTGTTTGAAAAGCGCTGAACTACTGATAAAACAAGGCGCAAATTTCCTTCTATAAGCTCATTTCTTGCGTTTTTATCCCCCGCCTGAGCCTTTTTTAAAAGTTCCATTTTTTCCTTTTCTTTCAGCACTTTTAATTGGCTTGTATTTATCCCGCAAATTTCGACTTTATTATACTGCACATAATCACCCTTTAATTTTTTATGTACAGTTTATTATTGCCAAGATAAGTGAAAAGTATAAATAAAAAAGGAACGATTTTCGTTCCTTTTTATAATTCTTATTCAGTTATGTTTTTAATAATTTGCTCCATCTGAGGCATTTTATCTTCCATATCGCTTACAAGTGCAAACTGATTTTTTGCACGCACAAGGTTATGAGTAGGATATGCCGTTTTAAAATATGTATCACCGTTAATATAATCGGTAAGAAAGCGCATACCGCATTCAAAAGTCATCAGCTTTGCCGAAAAAGCAAGATTATCAATTTCACATTGATTAAGTGCGCTTCCCGCCTCGCTCAAAAATCCCTTTGCATAAGCTTCAAAATAATCAAGATTTATTTTTACATTATCGTAATTATCGTCATCTTCTGCACAGGAATTTGCGCCAAAGCGAATTGAATCACCAAAATCATAAAGTGCAAGCCCCGGCATAACAGTATCTAGGTCGATCACACAAATTGCATCATCACTTTCACTGTCAAAAAGGACATTATTAAGCTTGGTATCATTATGCGTTACACGAAGCGGAAGTTCACCCTTTTCAATAAGTTCAACAAGCTTTTTGCAATCTTCTCTTCTATGCATAACAAACTTAATTTCATCACTGCAAGAGGCAACTCTGTCTGCCTTATCAGCTTGAACAGCAGGGATAAATTCATTTTCATATCGCCAAATGGTATTATGAAAATTCTTAATTATCTCACTCAAAGTTTCAGCAGGGAAATCACTTAAATACTTTTGAAATCTGCCGAATGCTTTACCGCTTTTGCCGAAAATCTCTGCGCTGTTAACAGTATCATAAGCCTTTGAATTATCAACAAAGCGATATGCACGGTAACAATCACCGTTTTCATCTTTAAAATACTTGTTTTTGTCATATGTTCTGATAAAATGGAGCGTTTCCCTGTGGGGATTACCTCCGTTTTCTATGATTTTTTTTCTTAAAAATTCTGTAACGGAAAAAACATTATTCATAAGTGAATCAATATCCGGGAAAATATTTGTATTTACTTTTTGAACAACATATTTTTTTTCTTTTCCGTTTTCAATATATTTTGCAAGATAAGTTGTATTTATATGACCTGAGCCGAAAACATTACATTCTTCAAGTTCACCTTTAAAATTGAACTTTTCAAGTATATCGTTAATTTCCATCAAATGCTCCTCTTTAAAAGATAGTTTTATTATTTTATCATACATAATAACAAAATTCAAGAGGGGCAAAAACCCCTCTTAAATAATTATTCACTTCTGAGTGCATCAATAGGACTCATTTGTGCAGCCTTTCTTGCAGGATAAATACCGAAGAACAAACCTACGCCGCTTGAGAACAGCAGTGCAACAAGTATAAGCCACCATGTAATATTAGGCTTGATATTTATTACCGAGCATGCGGCAAACGCACCTGCAACACCAATTGAAACACCGATAATACCGCCTATCAGGCACAAAATTATCGACTCCGTCAAAAACTGCATTGTAATAACTCTTGTTTTTGCGCCAAGTGATTTTCGTATACCGATTTCACGCGTTCGCTCCGTTACCGAAACAAGCATAATGTTCATTACACCGATACCGCCTACAATAAGCGAAATTGCACCTACACAGGCAATAAATGCTGTAAGAACAGTCATAATTATATTAACTATATCAACATATGTTGCCATATTTTGAGCAGTATACATACTATTTGAATAGTTACCGTGTGCGGATTTAAGATAGTTTACGGCTGCATTACCGACTGCATCATAATCATAACCGTCTTTAGCAATAACAAATACACTGCCGAGGTTCGCTTCAGCACCGGTAATCTGTGTAAGCGTTGTACAAGGTAAAAACAGTGCAATAACAGTTTTATCCCCGCCTGCGCTTTGGAATATATTGCTCATTGAGCTTGAACCACCAAGTGAGTTTGCAAGAGTATCAATATTTGCAACACCGCAAATTTTGATTTTCATTGATTTACCGCTTGAAGATACGGTTACATATTCATTAGTAACATCCTCATAACCATAAGCCTGCTGTGCCGAGTTAGTACCCATTACAGCAATTGGAGCATTTGCATTATATTCCTCATCAGTGAAAAAACGCCCATATTCACAAGTATTGGTAAGTGCAAACTGAACATCGCTGTTAACACCGATAAGCATTGCAGTAGCTTCCGTAGCAGTTGAATCAATTGTTGCACGACCAAAGCCCATAAGCATAGGTGAACAACGCTCAACACCGTTTACTTTAGTTTTAATATTTTCTACATCATCAAGAGTAATATAGTCATTATCAGTAGCAGATGTGGCATCAACGCTGACAAGAACTGCGTTTGAACCCATATCTTCAATAAGGCCGACGATATAATCTCTTACACCGGTACCTGCACCGATAATCATAATAACGGAGCTGATACCGATAATAATACCAAGCATTGTAAGAAGACTGCGCATCCAATTTGACTTAATACACTTGACTGCGATTTTCAGACTTTCTGTAATATTCACTGTAAAGTCTCCTTACTTATTTGTGCTGTCTACTACCTTAACTTTAAAGGTATCTTCTTTATAATCTGTTTTTGGTGATGCAACAATTCTGTCACCCGGCTTAAGACCCGAAGTTACTTCATAAGCTGTATCTGAAATTGCACCTGTCTTAATTTCAGTCTTGGTAACTGTTTTATCCTTGTCGTTATAAAGATATACATATGAACCTGTTTTTTCAAGTGTAATTGATTCAATAGGAACAACTGTTACACCAAGATACTGACCTGTTTGAATTTCAACATCGGCATCAAAACCTGCAATAATGTTTTCATCAGGATTTTTAATTTCAATTGTACATTCAACACCTGCACCTGAATTTGTAAGTGATGAAAGACCGCTGACACCTGCCATTGAACCTACGCTGTCAAGAATTGAGCTAGATGAACCACCTGTGGCAGTAGGTGCAATAGAGGCAACTTCACCCTCATATTCACCGTAAGCAGTAGTAACCTTTGCTTTCATACCGAGTTTGACTTTATGAACATCATATTCACTGAGGCTGACTGTTGCAACAAGAACATCGTGATTTTCAAGCGTGATACCTGCCTGAAGTGCAGTAGTTTGAGTATCAGGTGAAATATCAACCTTTGTAATCACACCGTCAAAATCTGCTGTCCAGCCGTTTGCAAGTGCTGTTTGCTGCTCTTTCATTGCATCAAGAGCCTTCTTTGTAGCGGTAACTGCTGATTTTTGGGCAGTAACAATTGATTGATCGCCCTGTGTTTTATATACTTCATATTGAGCCGAAAGCAATGCTTTTTGAATTTCCAAACCTGTAAGAACTGCGTTATCAGAATCAGAAACACCTTTGGCAAGTGCCCTGTAATCAATTGAAGATACAGCGGCTTTAATCATATCAACGGCAACGCCGCTTTCAACAATCAGCTTGGTTGAATCAACAATGCCGTTTGTAACAGCAGTCTGAATATCTTTACCTACTAAATCAGCAATGGTCTTGCTGTTAAGCTGACCTGAAGCAATTGCACCTGAAATTGAATTTGCAACTATTCCCGAAATAGTAGTTAATGTTTTAACATCATTAGTTATTGACGCAATATTTTTGTTTATTTCAACAAGTGCTTTTGAAATATCGTTGATAGAAGCTGCAGCTGTGGTAGTGGCATTTGGGTCTTCTGTAAATACTGCTACATAGTTAACATCGCTTGTCAAATGAAAAGTCCAAGACTGTGAATTTGAAAGCGGTGAATTACCTGCCAAATATGCTGCACGGGAAGAATACCAACCAAGGAAGAGCCAACCTGAACTTGGGGTTGCCTTAATCGTAACATTACCAATATCCTTTCTGTACTTGCCGGAACCTGAAACCGTACCCGAAACAGAAGTAGGATAAGCAGAAAGTGCTACTGTATACTTCGGTGAGCCATCATCTGTGGTAGGCTGAGTTGTAGTTGCAGTAGTGGTGGTAGTAGTTGCTGCTTTAGTTGTGGTAGTTGCAAGCCACTGTGAAACACGGTTAGTTGTGCTTGCCTTAGTCGTAGTTGTAGTAGTTGTTGTTTTCTTCTTTTTAGTAGTTGTCGTTTTAGCAATTTTCTTATTAAGCTTTGCAATCTTTTTATCAATCGCATCTATTTGCTTTTTGTATGTAGATGCCTTGTTGTTTGCTGTTTTTTGATTTTTTACAGCATTATTATAGTTTTTCAAAGCGTCATTATAAGAAGTTTGAAGTGAAGATACCTGCGAATCAAGTGAAGTGGTATCAAATGTTGCAAGAACATCACCTTTTTTAACTTGGTCGCCTACTTTAACATTAACACTTTTAACGGTTGCAACTGTGCCAACCTTATAATCCTTTGAAGTGCCGGCAGTAACATCACCTGTTAATGATACCTTTTCGTAAATATCCCCCGTTGAAATTGTGTTGAGCTTAACCTCTTCGCCGCTTTTCGATTTAGTTATACCGAAAATGCAACCGGCTACAATCGCAATAACGAGTATTATACTTATAGGTACAATAATCTTCTTTTTGCTCTTTTTAACTGTTGCCATAACTTAACCCTCTTGTCTATTTTATAAGTTAATTTTAATTACACGGATAGTATAATTCCGTTTTGTATAATTGTCAATAACATTTTGTAAAATCGAAAAAAATTCACAATTTGTTAAATTACAACAATTTATATAAATTATTTATTAGCTTCAAGTGCGCGTTTTCCAATATCTTTTCTGTAATGTGCATTATCAAAATGAATGTTTTCCACCGCTTCATAAGATTTTTTAAGTGCGTCTGCAAGGCTGTCACCCAAAGCGGTAACGCCTAAAACTCTGCCACCCGATGTAACAAGCTTATCATTTTCAATTTTAGTTCCTGCGTGGTAAACGGTAACACCGTCAAGTTGGCCTAATGTAAGGCCTGTGATTTCAACACCCTTTTTATATGATTTCGGATAACCACCGGAAGCCATAATAACACAAGCGCAGGCTTTTTCGCTCCATTCAATATCAAGTTCAGAAAGAGTTTCGTTATTTATTGCTTCAAAAATATCAATAATATCTGTTTTAAGTCTTGGTAAAACAACCTGCGTTTCAGGGTCACCGAAGCGGCAGTTATATTCAATTACCTTTGGTCCTTTCGGTGTAATCATAAGTCCGAAGTATAAACATCCCTTAAATGTTCTGCCCTCTTGGTTCATAGCATTTATAGTAGGCATAAAGATTTTATCCATACATTCAGCTGCCACTTCTTCGGTATAATACGGATTTGGCGATACGGTACCCATACCGCCTGTGTTAAGTCCCTTATCACCGTCAAGTGCACGCTTATGGTCCATAGAAGATACCATAGGTTTAACGCACTTGCCGTCTGTAAATGCAAGAACGGAAACTTCAGGACCGGTCAAAAATTCTTCAACAACAATGTTGTTGCCGGAAGCGCCGAAGATTTTATCTTCCATAATTTCTTTGACACCGGCAACAGCGTCATCAAGATTTTCAGGAATAATTACACCCTTGCCCAAAGCAAGACCGTCCGCCTTGATAACAGTAGGAAATTCATTTTTCTCTTTAATATATTCAATAGCGTCATTTGCGTTATCAAAAACTTTATATTCAGCGGTAGGAATATCATATTTTTGCATAAGCTCTTTTGAAAAAACTTTTGAGCCCTCAATAATAGCGGCATTTGCGCGTGGGCCGAAAGTTTTAAATCCTGCGTCATTAAGTGCGTCAACCATACCTGCAACAAGCGGGTCATCAGGTGCTACTACAACTAAATCAACGCTTAATTTTTTAGCTAAATCAACTACGCCGTCAATATCCGTAGCCGAAACATCAAAACATTTTGCATCATATGAAATGCCACCGTTACCCGGTGTGCAAAAAATTTCATCAACCTTGCTTGATTCTTTAATTTTTCTGATAAGGGCGTGTTCTCTTCCGCCGCCGCCAACAACAAGAACTTTCATAATTTCCTCCGAATTTATAATAAATATGTAAATAATATAGTAAATACAATAGCAAAACAAGGGGTGAACTGAATCACCCCTTATAATTATTTTTCGTTTTTATTGATAATTCTTGTTTCTTCTTCCTTTGTTTCAAGATTTATGAAACGAACAAAAAGAGAAACCTTATTATCCTCATTAAGATTAGTCCAAATCATATTGGTGAACTCATCAATATCGCTATTGATTTCAACAGGAGTAGGCTCACCCTCAAATGACGGAATAGGATTTCCGTCGCATTTATATGTATGAATAAAATGGCCAAGCCCTCTTCTTGCAGGGTATTCATAGAAAAATCTAACACACTCCGGTTCACCGCAGTTTGACTTAAGTATGGAAAGATTATAATTACCGTTTTCTTTCATAATACCTGAAATTCTCGGTGTGTAATTTGGTGCATCAGGCTCAAATTCTCTTGTGATAAGTGCATCGTGATAGCAATCACCCTTTGCAAAAGAATCATAAATAGTATCGGTTTGATCGCCGTTTGTAACGATTGTGTCACCGCCGAACTTAAGAACAGGATTATAAATAATAAGTGAAGGGTCTTCCATTTTTGACTCATCAAAAGCCTTGGTGCGAATTCCGCCACGCTCATTTTCTTCAAAAATTCTGTTACGGCTGTTTACACTTCTGCCCATAATGAAATAAGCACAAACTGCAAATTTGCCACATTCACTTTGACCGAGAACAATACCTCTGCCCGGATATGAATTCGTATTAAGTTCACTTGCAAGAGATTTGATTTCCATAATTACACCTCAATATCATTCAGTAATTTTAGTTTTATTATTAACAACTTCTATTTTATCTTGGCAGAAAAGAGAAACTGCTTTTGGAAGAATTTTCCATTCACATTCTTCCATAACACGCTTTTGCAAAATTTCAGGGGTATCATCAAATTTAACCTCGCTTGCCTTTTGCAAAATGATAGGGCCGCCGTCACATTCCTCTGTTACAAAATGGACTGTTGCACCTGTGAGTTTAACTCCGCTTTCAATTACCTTTTCATGCACATGAAGCCCCCAATATCCAGGCCCGCAAAAAGACGGGATAAGCGCAGGGTGAACATTCATCATTTTATTTGGAAAAGCCTTAACTATCTGCTCATCAAGAATAGTCATAAAGCCGGCATATACTACCAAGTCAGCCTTTGCTTCAAGTAAAATATCCCTAATGGCACGGGTATATTCCGCCCTGTCTTTATAGTTTTTCTTTTCGCAAATTTCAGTTGCTATATTGTTCTTTTTTGCTCTCTCAAGAGCGTATGCATCAGGGTTTGAAGAAACAACAAGCGTGATTTTTCCGCCGATTATTTCACCTTTTGCCTGTGCGTCAATAAGTGCCTGAAGATTAGTACCCCCACCTGACACTAAAACAGCTATGTTTTTCATCATACGAGTTCAACACCCTTTTCGCCTGCTTTGATTTCACCGATAACGCAAGCGTCCTCGCCGTTTTCTTTAAGTATTCTTACAGCTTCATCTGCCTTATCATTATCAACTGCGATAACAAGGCCTGTACCCATATTAAATGTGTTATACATATCTCTTTCAGGGATATTACCCTCACTTGCGATAAGGTCAAAAATAGGCTTTTTAAAGCACTTATCTTTTTCAATAACAGCCTTGAAACCGTCATTTAACATTCTCGGTACATTTTCATAAAATCCGCCGCCGGTGATATGGCTGATAGCATTGACATTGACGCTGTCCATAAGATTAAGAAGCGGCTTAACATAAATTCTTGTAGGAGTCAAAAGCTCTTCACCAAGAGTTTTGCCAAGCTCTGCCACATGAACGCCAAGCCTTTCTTCAGTAATGTTAAACACTTTTCTTACAAGTGAAAAACCGTTTGAATGAACACCTGATGATGCAACGCCGATAAGTGCATTTCCGCTTGCAAGCTTATCGCCTGATACAAGCTTATCCTTTTCGCCGATACCTACCGTAAAACCTGCAAGGTCATATTCTTCGTTTGGCATAAGGCCCGGATGTTCTGCTGTTTCGCCGCCGACAAGTGCGCAACCTGCCTGAACGCAACCTTCAGCCACACCGCTTACAATTTGCTCTATCTTTTCAGGATAGTTTTTACCGCAAGCAATATAATCAAGGAAGAAAAGTGGCTTTGCACCGGAGCAAGCTACATCATTAACACACATTGCTACACAGTCAATACCGATAGTATCGTGCTTATCAAGAAGAAAAGCAACTTTAAGCTTGGTTCCTACACCGTCTGTTCCTGAAACAAGCACAGGATTTTTATAATTACCTGCGCCTAAAAGTTCAAACATACCGCCGAAACCGCCGATTGAACCCATTACACCCGGAATTTCAGTGCGCTTTACATGTGATTTGATAAGTTCAACAGATTCATAACCTGCTGTAACATCTACGCCTGCTTTAGCATAACTTTCGCTGAATGACTCCATATATAATCTCCTTTTAAATGTTCGCGTTTTACGCAATCTTATTTTTTATCGTGAATGTTTGTTAAATTTCTTTAAGCTTTTCCTGAAGTGCAATATCCTTTTGGCGAACCTGCTCTGCCATATCCTCACGCATTTTAATAAGCTTTGCCATAAGTTCATCATCACCTACCGCAAGAATTTGAGCCGCCAAAAGAGCCGCATTTTTAGCTGCGTTAACACCTACTGTTGCAACCGGAATACCCGGTGGCATCATAACAGTTGCAAGCATTGCATCCATTCCGTCAAGCACCTTTGCACTGCACGGAATACCGATAACCGGCAAAGTGGTTGAAGCGGCAAGTACACCGCCCAAATGTGCAGCCATACCTGCTGCGGCAATAATTACACCAAATCCGTTTTTAATTGCATTTGCCGAAAATTCGTGTGCTTCATTCGGTGTTCTGTGTGCACTCATTACACGAACCTCGGTTTCAATACCCAATTCCTTGAGCTGTTTGATTGCAGGGGTTACGATAGGCAAATCGCTGTCTGAACCCATAATAATTGCAACTTTTTTCATAGTTAATAATCCTTTCAAAAAAGTTTATTTTATGCTTTCAACGCAGTATTCAAAATACGCATTGCTTTCATCCGGATAAAAAGTACCGTAATCATATTCATAAATATACGGTTTTGCCGATCTTGAATTCTTCGCCAAGGCAAAATATGTATTTGCAGTATAATTTTTGGTATAACCCTGAAGCCTCGGGTCAAAAATATATGGCTTACCGGCAAGGTAAATTACAGACCATTTGTGCATAACCTTTGAGCCGTCATTATTTCTGAATTTACCGGCATTAAGTGTAATAAAACCGTCATATCTCTTTTCACTGTTTGAAAAAAGTGCGCTGATACAGTTATTAAAATTACTGTTACAGCCTACACAATCCCAACCGTGCTTTTTAAAGTTTTTTGCGTGCCAAACATAGATAGCTTTAACCTTATCATAAGTGGTTTTATATTTTGCGATATTCACACCGCCGTCGGTATATTTTTTTATTCTTTGTGCGCCTGAATTATCTGTTTTAACGGCATTGAGCATACCTTTGACGCTAAGTCCTCTTTTAATATGAACTCTTTTTACTTTTTTTGAAAATGTACCCACATAAATTGTATCATCAACTTTTTTAAATGCCGCAATTCTGAAATAATACTTGCCCTTTGCAAGCCCGTTGATAACTTTTCTCGACTTGCTTTTACCGTAAACCATTACGGTTGATTTTGAAGCATCATCTTTAAAATCCTTATTAGGTGAATATTCAATAACATAACCGCTTACATTTTTACATTTTTTCCATTTAACCGTTGCTTTGCCCTTGGAGTTATATTTTACCGATGATAGCTTGACATCAACCGGACAGGTGAAAATTTTGGCAGGGGTGCTGTATTGGCCGAAATCATAAGTGCCGTTATCAAAAACAAATGAGCGCACGCAAACCTGATAGCTGGTATTTTGCTTAAGATTTCTGAAAACATAACTATATGTATTACAGTCAACATAAGCCTGCGGAAGATAAGTATCTGTTTTACCGTCATAAAGCGATACTTCGTATCCGTCAACAAAACCATAATATGAGCAGTTCCAATAAACAGACACTTCCGTTTTACCGACTTGCGATACTATAATTTCATCAATTACGCTGTGTTCAATTTCTTCTTTTTGATTATCTTCAAATAAAATATCATACCCTTCATCAGCCATTGCCGGCGAAGCACCGGAAAAAGCTATGCAAACTATAAGTGATAATGATAAAAACAAACTTAATACTTTTTTCATACAAAAATTCCCAATAAAATATATTTTTTAGTATTATATATTATACAGAGGTGTTTTTCAATAACAATTTTAACTTTATTATAAAATTATAAGGAATATAGTATATTTTAACATAGAATAATAATTATTACAATTATATAAGAAAAGAAAATTGTTGACTATTTGAAGGTTTAGTGTTATATTATTAGCGTAATATTAAAACTGTGATTAGGCGAGTAACTGCTTAAGTTTTGTTTCAGAGAGTTGCCGTGTGGTGCAAGGCAATACAGGCAGGCAGTGAAAAACACCTATGAGTTCCCGAAAGAAAGCATTTTTATTTATTTGCAAGTAGACTCGGGCGTGCAAGAGCGTTAATCTTTTGAGTGAGCCGATTATGGCTAATTTAGGTGGTACCACGGAAGCAGTCTTTCGTCCTATTGGACTTAAGGCTGCTATTTTTTTATTAAGTACACTTTGACAAAGGAGAACAGTATGGAATTTTCAACAAATTACAGAACAAAACCTATGAATGAATTTTCAGAGGCAGACATCAATTCAACAGTTAAAATTGCCGGCTGGGTTGAAAACATTCGTGACCACGGCGGCGTATCTTTCATTGACCTTAGGGATATGTACGGGGTTATGCAGGTTGTAATGCGTGACACAACCCTTCTTGACGGAATCAGCAAGGAAGATTGCCTTTCAATCGAAGGTATTGTTGAAAAAAGAGATGAAGATACAATCAACCCTAAAATTGCAACAGGCACAATTGAAGTCGAAGCAAAAAGCGTAACCACCCTTGGAAAAGTTAGGCAACCGCTTCCTTTTGAAATTCAAACCTCTAAAGAAATTCGTGAAGATAAAAGACTTCAATACCGTTTCCTCGATTTAAGAAACGAAAAAGTTAAAGATAATATCATTTTTAGAAGCAAGGTTATTGCATATCTTCGCCAGGTTATGAGCGAAATGGGATTTTTGGAAATGCAAACACCTATTCTTTGTGCTTCATCACCTGAAGGTGCGCGTGACTATGTAGTACCTTCCCGTGTTCACAAGGGTAAGTTTTATGCACTTCCGCAGGCACCACAGCAATACAAGCAGCTTCTTATGGTATCAGGTATTGATAAATATTTCCAGGTAGCACCTTGCTTTAGAGATGAAGATGCAAGAGCTGACCGTTCACCGGGTGAATTCTATCAGCTTGACTTTGAAATGGCATTTGCCACACAGGAAGATGTATTCAAAGTCGGCGAAGAAGTGCTTACAAAAACATTTGAAAAATTTGCACCAAAAGGTTACAGCGTAACAAAAGCACCGTACCCTGTAATCAGCTACAAAGAATCTATGCTTAAATACGGTACAGATAAGCCTGACCTTAGAAACCCGCTTGAAATTGTAGATGTAACAGAATTTTTCCAGCGCTGCACATTTAAGCCTTTCCATGGACAGACAGTAAGAGCTATCAAAGTACACGCAGATATTTCAAAAGGCAAGCACGAAAAGCTCCTTAAATTCGCACAATCTATCGGTATGGGCGGCCTTGGCTACTTACTTGTACAAGAAGATAAAACTTATAAAGGCCCTATTGATAAATTCATTCCTGACGATATGAAAGAAGAACTTGCACAAATTGCAAGCCTTGAAATCGGCGATACAATATTCTTTATTGCTGATAACGAAGCTAAAGCTTGCGAATATGCAGGCCAAATCAGAACAAAGCTTGGCGAAATGTTTGACCTTCTTGAAAAGAACGCATATCGTTTCTGCTTTATCAACGACTTCCCTATGTTTGAATATAAGGAAGAAGAAAAGAAAATCGGATTTACTCACAATCCGTTTTCAATGCCGCAGGGCGGACTTGAAGCACTTGAAAATGAAGACCCGCTTTCAATTCTTGCTTATCAGTATGATATTGTTTGCAACGGTGTTGAACTTTCATCAGGCGCAGTTCGTAACCACGATATTGATATTATGAAAAAAGCATTTGAAATTGCAGGATATGATGAAGAAGTGCTTAAAGAAAAATTCGGCGCACTTTACACTGCATTCCAATTCGGCGCACCGCCACACGCAGGTATGGCACCTGGCATTGACAGAATGATTATGCTTCTTAGAAATGAAGATAACATCCGAGAAATAATCGCATTCCCAATGGACGGCAAGGCGCAAGACCTTATGTGCGGAGCACCAAACGAAATCACCGAGCAACAGCTTCGTGAAGTACACATTAAGCTTAGAAAGTAACAGAGGATAAAATTATGATTACTAAAGAAGAAGTAATTAAGCTTGCAAACCTTGCAAGGCTTGACTTTTCTGATGATGAGCTTGACAGAATAATCAAAGATATGGGAGATATTATTGCATTTGCCGACACCATTAACAACTCGGTTGAAGGTGACGCAGATAAAATCAGGAACATTGCTTCTTGTGCTACTCCGGCCGAAGAATTCAGGAAAGATGAAGTTAAACCGTCACTTCCAAATGAAAAAATACTTTCAAATGTAAATGCATCAAAAGGATGCTTCTGTGTAAAGGGAGGTATATAAATGAGAGAAATCATTTCACCTTTATCACAAATGCTTAAAAGCGGCGAAATATCATCAGTTGAGCTTACAAATAAATATATTAAAGCAATTGAAAATGATAACCCAAAGTACAATGCCTATGTTTCAACCACATTTGACAAGGCAATTGAAAACGCAAAATTTGCTGATAAACTTATAGCCGAAGGTAAAGCAACAGCACTTACGGGTATTCCGATGACTCTTAAAGACAATATCTGCTCAGACGGTGACCTTACGACCTGCTGTTCAAAAATACTTGAGGGTTTCAGACCGTATTATGATTCAACAGTATGGTCAAAACTCAAGGCACAGGGTGCAGTAATGCTCGGCAAAACCAATATGGATGAATTTGCTATGGGTTCAACAAGCGAAACGAGTGTTTACGGCGCACCTTTAAATCCGAGAAACACAAAGCATGTAACAGGCGGTTCATCAGGCGGTGTTGCATCTGCTGTATGTGCCAACCTTGCAGGTTACGGCTTAGGTTCGGATACAGGCGGTTCTGTTCGCCAGCCGGCATCATTTTGCGGTATAGTCGGCCTTAAGCCTACTTACGGTGCTGTTTCGCGTTACGGTCTTATTGCATACGGTTCATCGCTTGACCAAATCGGTGTACTTGCAAACAGTGTAAAAGACACAGCGACTGTATTTGATGCTATCAGCGGTGTTGATGAACATGACCAAACAAGTGTTGACTATGACTTTGGCAACATAAGCGATTCATTGGGCCAAACTGATGTTAAATGCCTTAAAATCGGTGTTGCAAAAGAGTATTTTGAGGGTATTAACGAAGAAATTAAAGACGCTATATTCTCTGCAATTAAGGAATATGAGAAAAACGGGGCTGAAATTATAGATATTAAGCTTCCTGTATTACAGCAGGCACTTCCTGTTTACTATATTATTGCCTGCGCAGAAGCTTCATCAAACCTCGGCAGATATGACGGTATCAGATACGGCTATCGCACAGAAAATTTCAATGATGTTGAAGAAATGATACTTAAAACAAGAACCGAAGGTTTCGGTGACGAAGTTAAAAGAAGAATTATGCTTGGCACTTATGTGCTTAGTTCAGGTTACTATGACGCATATTATAAAAAAGCCTGCCTTCTTCGCCAAAATCTTATTTCCGATTTTGATGATATATTCAACACCTGCGATGTGCTTATTGCACCGACTGCTCCTAACACAGCATTTGAACTCGGTTTCAAGGGGGCATCACCTGTTGATATGTATTTATCGGATATTGCCACCGTTCCAATCAACATTACCGGTGTACCTGCTATCAGCGTACCTGTCAAAAATGATAAAAACGGTTTACCTATCGGTATGCAAATCATAGGCAAGAAATTCAGCGAAAAGAAAATTCTTGATGTTGCATACTTTTATGAAAAGCTCAATAAGAGCGAGGTTGAAGATTTTAACGGAGGTGTTACAGTATGAGTTACAAATTAGTTTGCGGTATTGAAACACATATTGAACTTGCAACAAAAACTAAAATCTTCTGTTCCTGCACAACACAATTCGGCGGCGAACCTAATACTCACTGTTGCCCTGTTTGCACAGGTCAGCCGGGCGCACTGCCTGTATTAAACCGTGAAGTTATTGCATTTGCAGTAAGAGCAGGACTTGCGGTTCACTGTAAAATCAACAATAATTCTCATATGGACAGAAAAAACTATGTTTACCCTGACCTTCCTAAAGCTTATCAAATTTCACAGTTTGACGAGCCTGTTTGCGTAGACGGTTATGTTGAACTTGATTCCGGCAAAAAAATCAGAATTGAGCGTATTCATATTGAAGAAGATGCCGGAAAGCTTATTCACGAAGACGGATATACTTATGTTGACTATAACCGCGGCGGTGTTCCGCTTATAGAAATAGTATCAGTGGCTGATATTGAAACACCGGAGGAAGCAAAGGAATATGCTGAAAAGTTGCAGCTTATTATGCGAAATGTAGGTGTATCGGACTGTAAAATGCAAGAGGGTTCAATGAGATGCGATGTAAATGTATCTATTCACGAACCGGGAGAGCCTTGGGGTACAAGAACGGAAATCAAGAATATCAACTCACTTTCAAACATTGTCAGAGCAATGGAACTTGAAATGGAAAGGCAAGAGGATATTATTGAATCCGGCGAAAAAGTTATTCAGTCAACAATGCGCTATGATGCAAACAGCGATACTGTATATGTTTTGCGTTCAAAGGAAAATGCAGATGATTACCGCTATTTCCCGGAACCTGATATTCTTCGTTTCTACATTTCACCTGAAAGTGTGGAAGAAATAAGAAAATCTTTGCCGGAACTTCCGGATGCTAAACTCAAAAGATATGTTGAGGATATGAAGCTTCCTGAAAATAACGCAAGGCTTATTTATAAATACAGAAATGTTACAGAATTTTTTGACAGTGCTGTAAAAGAGGGCGCAAGTGCATCAAATGTGCTTAACCTGATTATTGGCACAATTTATGCCACACTTCAAACAGAAGAAGACAAAGAAAACTTTGAAATAAAAACTACCGCAAAGCAAATGGCGGAACTTGTAAAACTCATTGATGATAAAAAAATCAGAGCAAACAAGGCAAAAGAAGTGCTTGCAGAAATGCTTGAAAGCGGCAAGGATGTAAGCGAATACATTAAGGCTGATGACCTTAAGGGCATGAGCGACGATGATCTCAAAGTTCTTTGCCAAGGTGCAATTGACGCTAATCCAAAAGCTGTGGAAGATATTAAAAACGGCAAGGATAAAGCCATCAATGTAATGTTTGGCTATGTTATGAAAAATTCAAAGGGCAAAGCCGATGTAGGCAAAGCATCACAAATCATTAAAGAAATCATTGCAAATATGTAATGTAAAGCAAAACACTCCGTACCGATTAAGGTTCGGAGTGTCAGCGTGTAGAAAAAGTCAAATAATAAATTTCTACACGCTGGTAGACTTTGAGAAAGTGAGATAAATTTTGTATTTTGCGAGTGGGAGCTGTACGATGGTACTGCCCCCGAGCAAAAGACGAAAAGCGCCAAAAAAGGCTTGGACTCGATGTCCAAGCCTTTTTTCACAATCCCTCCGAGTGCAACAAGTTGCACCCACCTTCCTTTACAAGGAAAGCAAAAAAGTTCATTTATTTTATTCGGCGCGCTTTAGCCGCTTTATCAACAGTCTAACACTCCGTACTGATTAAGTACGGAGTGTTTTATTTTGCTTCGTTAATAAGTTTATCAAGCTCGTTTAAAAGGAATTCTTTTGATATTACCTCTGCCGCATCAATGCCGAATTTTCTTGCCGCAATTATATTTTCTTTTCTGTCATCAAAGAAAATCGACTTTGATTTATCAAGCGAATACTTACTGCAAAGTGCTTCATAAATTCTCAAATCGGGCTTTGTAATATTTATCATATAAGATACCATTAAGCCATCAATGTCTTTCATAAAATCGGCATACTGCGTATGCTTTTTAAACAAGCTTTCAGGGTAGTTTGAAAGCAGATAAATATTATAGCCACATTTTTTCAAAGTGTGTACCCTTTCCCACACATCTGCTCGGGCTATATGCATATATTCACCGTGTTCCATAAAAAATGAAATTGCTTTTGCATCATTCGGGTGCTTTTTGCAATAAGCATTTTTTATTTCTTCATCCGTCATAGTAGCCAAGTCAAAAATATGCCACAAATCATCACTGTCATTAAACAGTTCATCGCATACTCTTTTGGCGTCATTTTCGTTCAAGCCATAATCTTGAAGCATTCTTTCAGGGCGATATTCCAAAAGCACATTGCCCACATCAAAAATTATATTTTCATATTTTTTCATTTAATTTATTTCGCTAACATATTTATTTATTTTATCTGCAATAGGCTTTGCGTCTTCGCGCTCAACCGGTAAAAACGGACTTCTCGGCTCACCGCATTCTATTCCAAAGCGAAGAGAAATAACCTGCTTTGCTGCACCGTAAAGAGATTTGCAAGACAGCAAATCAAAAATACATTCGTTAATTTTAAACTGAAGTGCCTTTGCTTTTTCGATTTCATTATTATTAACAAGCCTGTCAAGCTCAACAAAAAGTTCCGGCATACAGCCATATGTTCCGCCGATACCTGCATTTGCACCCATAAGCCTGCCGCCTACAAACTGCTCATCGGAACCGTTAAAAATAATAAAATCATCATTTTTGACTGCGCTTCTGTATCTTTCCATAAGAAAAACGGGTTCAGCAGAATTTTTAACACCGATTACTTTCGGATTTTTTGCCATTTCGGCAAGAAGCTCGGGTGAAAGATTAAAACCGGTAAGCTGCGGAATATTATAAATAATAAAAGGAAGTGAAGTTGACTCAATAATCGAATTCCAATGAAGCTTTACACTTTCCTCACTTAAATGGTAATAAACGCAAGGAACAGCGGAAATTGCGTCAACACCGAGGCTTTCGCAATCTTTGGCAAGTTCAATACTCTCTTTAGTTGATGCACAGCCAATATGAACTATTACCGTAAAATCATCACCTGCTGCTTCTTTTACAGCTTTTGCGACCTGCTTTCTTTCCTTGGTTGAAAGAAGAAAGCCCTCACCCGTTGAACCGCAAGCGTAAACACCTTTTACACCAAGTGATTTATATACTCTTACAAGAGCTTTGATTTTTTCAACATCTATATTGTCATTTTCATCATAAATTGCGTTTAAAGCACAAAACACACCTTTAAATTTATCTAAATTCATTTTAATAACCTCAATACTTATATTTTTATAAAAGAACTTCCGCAAAATGCTTTGTAATATCTCTCGGACGGGTGATAGCAGTGCCTACTACCGCCGAATGAACACCAATATCAATTGCTTTTTTTAACTGCTCCGGCACCCATATGCCACCCTCGGCAATAACAGGAGTGTGAAGTTCGGATACATACCTTTGCATTAAATTAAAATCAGGAAGCGGCGTGCCCTTTGTGTAAGGTGTATATCCTGCCATAGTTGTACCGATAAGGTTAAAACCGAGTTCTTCAGCTTTTTTACCCTCATCAAAACAGCTTGTGTCAGCCATAAAAAGCTGATTAGGATATTTTTCTCTCACTTTTGTAAAGAAAGCTTCAAGTGTTTCACCGTTAGGTCTTAATCTGTTCGTAGCGTCAATGGCAATGATTTCGCACCCTGTTTCCACAAGTGCATCCACTTCTTTCATTGTAGGAGTGATATAAACATCACTGTCATCATATTCCTGCTTAATTATACCTATAAGCGGCAAATCAACTTTTTCCTTAATAGCTTTAATATCAACAACCGTATTTGCCCTGATACCTACTGCACCGCCAAGCTTTGCCGCCAAGGCCATTTTGGACATAATATAGCTGTCATAAAGCGGCTCGCTTGCAAGAGCCTGGCAAGATACTATAAGCCCACCTTTAATTTTATCAAGTATTTCTTTATTGGTCATATTCCCACTCTTTCCCTTATTTTATTTGATTATATCACCGTAAAACTACAAAATCAAGAATAGGAGCGACAAAAGCCGCTCCTAAAAATTATTTGCTCCAATTTAATGCTTTGATTGAAAAGCCGAGTGTTGAATCAAGCTTATTCTTTTGTATTACAGCTTCAACATGCTTTACATCACCTGCACCCGATACCTTGCCTGTTACTTTATAAAAGTTGTTGTCGCCAAGGTCTTCAATTTTGGTGATTTTAACTGTTTGCTTCTTTTTTGGATATTCTTTTACGGTAAATGTATCATTCTTTTTGTTATACTTAATAGGTACATTTGAAAACTTTTCTACTTGAGTTTTAAAATTAACAACTGTTTGCCCATAAAATTTGAAAAGGTTTAATACAACAGGGCTTGATGGGTATGTATCTGCAGTACCACCGTCGTGCTGTGCCATCCATACTGCTGTGTATGCGGCAATTTTAATAGGTACACCGTCAGAATTTTCATAATTTTCAAGATAAAGATATGGCACTTCAAGCATATTAGCTACGATTTGCATATCACTTTTTGAAAAGTTAACTTCTTTACCGGTTGCAGAAATTTTAGGTACGGTTTCATTTTTATCAAATTTAGTGGTATCTGCTGTTTTTGTAAGTTCCGCTTTTTTGTTTGTAGTGCCTGTCAGTTTAGGTGCTTTGGTTGTATTGCCGGTAGTGAACTTTTTGGTTGAGGTCGTTTTGGCAGTGGTTGCAACCGTGCTTTCAATTTTTGCCGTTACAGGCTTACCGCTTTTTTTAGTAACGGCGTTACCATTTTTATCAATCTTCTGGGCATATGTTTTGCCCTTTTTATCTTTTTTGTATACAACATCCACATCTGTTGTAACCTTATTGCCCTTTTTGTCCGTAACAGCTTTGCCGCGGTCATTAGTAACAGTTTCTGTTTCAACTCCGTATTCATCACCGCTGTTATCAAGGTCACTTGCCTGCGCAGTTGATTTAGGTGCGGTTGTAGGTTCGCCGTCATCATCATTTTTAGAACAAGCAACTAAATTAAATGTTAAAGTCATTATAACGCAAAGTGATAAAGCAAAAGCTTTTTTCATATTATAACATCCCCTAATAATAACACAAAATTATATTTTATATTATATATATACATACTTTATTTGTAAATATATTTTAGTAAAAATGAACAGATTTTTAACTCATTATTCACACTATTTACATAATTAAGCTTTAGTGATAATATGTTTATTAACTGAAAATAATAACATATAAATGGTGATTAACTTGAAAAATTCGACTAAGCTTGCAGTATGCTCGCTTTCAACCGCACTCGGTGTGCTAATGCTGTTTTTAGGCGGGATAACAATGGTGTTAGCCTATGCCGCGCCGATGTTTTTAGGGATAATAATGATTATGTTAAAGCGCACTTTCGGTACAAAAAGCGCGTGGATAACTTTTATAGCAACAAGCCTTTTATCCTTTATTTTGGTTACGGATAAGGAATGTATGATGATGTATGTAATCTTTTTCGGCTACTACCCTATCGTGCGTGAATATTTCACTAAAATAAAAAATAAAGCATTTCGCATAATTACAAAGCTTACATTTTTTAATATTATGATGATTTTGTGCCAAGTGATTTTAATCAAAATTTTCGGCATTCCGTTTTTGGAAGACGGGCAGGGCAAATCTTTTATAATTGTATTTGCATTGCTTATGAACCTATTGTTTTTAGTATACGAGCTGATGATTGAAAAAGTCACACTTCTCTATATTTATAAGCTTGAAAAAAGAATCAAAAAGATTTTCAAATAAATACAAAAACCTGCTGATACACAAGTATTAGCAGGTTTTTCAGTGTTATGAAATCAGCGACGACGAGGCGGCGGCAAATCATCCGGCCCTTTATGAGCATCACGCCTTGCCTGGCGTCTTTTTTCTATTTTTTTCTTTTTATTAAGGCTTTTAAAGAAAACATAAACATAAAGTAAAAATGCAAGTACAATAATTGCGACAATGACTTTAACAACCGTTAAGCCGAAAAACGCTTTGATTGCATTTATCATTTTAAGAAATGTTGAAAGCTCAACTGTTTTTCCGGCAACAAGCTGAACGCTTGCAATAACTTCATCGCCGTAAATTATATTTGCATTGCATACTTTTTGCCCTTTTGTAACCGGTGCTTGCAGTGATGTAGGCTTTTCGGGAATTTCAACAATAACCGCAGATTTATCAAGCCCAACCGGCACAATAACATTGGTATCTTTTTCGCAAACAAGCTGAACCGTATCGGCATCTTTACCGTTTTCAACCGGAACTTCGCCCAAAACTTCATCCTTACTTACGATAGTTGTATACTTCAAGCCGTCAAACGCCCATTCAAAAAGCGACTTGGCATCTACAAATGAGCATTTGGTTAAATAGCTTTGATTTTTGATTTTTTGCTGTGGCGACTTCATTACTATTGCAAGATAGTTATATCCGTCTTTTGAGGCTTTTGTAATTACATTATATTCTGCTTGCTCGGTAGAACCTGTTTTAATACCCTGTGCATACTCATAATAATAAGTCACATAACCCGGGTGAAGCATTAAATTTGTATGCGGCAAAGTATATCCTTTATATTCATACTCGGTAGTAGTAGAATATTTTACAAAATCTGCATTTTTAAGTGCTTCAAGTGTGATTTTTGACATATCACGCGCAGTAGTATAATGGTTATCATCGTGCAAGCCTGACGGATTTGTAAAATTAGTATCAGTACAGCCGACTTTTTTAACCCAGTCATTCATCATTTTAACAAAATTATCTTTTGTGCCGCCCACAAATTCAGCAAGCACTTCGCAGGCATCGCAAGCAGAGTGAACCATAGTGAGATACAAAAGTGTATCAACACTCAACTCTTCCCCTACATTTATGCCGGCAACCTGCGCTCCCGTACCTGCCGATGCATCAAAAGCCGCCTGGCTCATTTTTGCTTTAACGCTTAAATCCTTAACATTTTCAAGTGTAACCATTGCAGTTACAATTTTAGTTAATGATGCAGGATAAAGGCGTTCATCAATATTTTTTTGCGCCACTACGGGATATGAATCATCATCAAGATTTATGAGCATATATGCTTCGGCATAAATCTTTCTGTCCGGCTTATATGTTGCGCCTTGGCTCGAAAGAGGCAAAGCTAAAAATGAAGTTATAAGTATTATAAACGATAAAAATAAACAAAGTGTTCTTTTCATAGACTTGACACCTTTTGAAATAAATTATATTATATTACATAGTTTAACATTTTTCTGACAGTTTTTAAAGTCTAATTTTAATTTTTTTGGAGAAAACTATGATATATATTACCGGCGACACTCACGGCGACATTTCGTGTTTTAAAAACCCTAAATTAAATAAGCTTGGTGAAAAAGATATTCTTATTGTTTGCGGTGATTTCGGCTTTATTTGGAATCCTCACGATAAAAATGAAAGAAAAAATCTTGAATACCTGAAAAAAAGAAAATACACAATATGTTTTGTTGACGGCGCTCACGAAAATTTTGATGTTTTAAATTCGTACAAGCCTTACAGATGGAAAGGCGGAAACACCCACAAAATTGCCGATAATATTTACCACCTTATGCGCGGTGAAATTTTTACATTTGAAGGCAAAAGCTTTTTTGTTATGGGCGGCGGCGAAAGTGATGACGCTTATATGCGTGAAGAAAATGTCAGCTGGTGGGAAAGTGAACTTCCTACCGCCGAAGATATGCGAAACGGTGTAAGAAACATAAAAGATACGGAAAAAAACATCAATTACATTCTTACTTACGAACCGCCGACTGTTGCGAAAGATATTTTAAAGCAAAGAACAAACCAAAACATCATCATTTCTCCGCTTAATACTTATCTCCAGGAATTGATGGAAAATGTGCAATATATGCACTGGTACTTCGGTTCACTTCACCTTGATTTGAACATCAGTAAAAAAATGACTGCTGTATTTAATGAAATAATACAAGTAGGCTGATACAAAACAATCCTAAAACACAGGGCAGGTACTTTTGTACCTGCCCTATGTTTTAGGAAAAAATGAAAGAAGAAAAAAGTTTTTATTCGTCTTTCGACTCGTTAATTACTTTTTGAGCTATATGTTCCGGCACTCTTTCATACCTCGCAAATTCGGTTGTGAAAGAGCCTCTGCCCTGGGTAATTTGGCGCATTGATGTTGAAAAGCTGCTCATTTCAGCCTCCGGCACTTCGGCGATAATTTCCTGATTACCGTCGCCCACCGGTGACATACCCAAAACTCTGCCGCGCCTGCGGTTAATATCGCCTATAATATCGCCCATTGCATCATCATTTACCGTTGCACGCAAAGTAACAATAGGTTCAAGAAGAACCGGGCAGGCATTTGCCACACCCTCTTTAAATGCAATAGTTGCCGCCATTTTAAAACTCATTTCGCTTGAATCAACCGGGTGGTATGAACCGTCGTAAAGCGTTGCTTTAATACCAACCATCGGGAAGCCTGCAAGTATGCCTTTTTCCATACATTCATTAAGTCCCTTTTCAACTGCCGGGAAGAAGTTTTTAGGTACTGCACCGCCGACAATTCTTTCGGCAAAAATAAGTTTTTCGGTATCATAAGGTTCAAATTCAATAAACACATCACCAAATTGGCCATGGCCGCCGCTTTGCTTTTTATGCCTGCCTTGAGCAGAAACCTTTTTAGTAATTGTTTCCCTATAAGCAACTTTAGGTACATCAAGCTTTGCTTCAACACCGAATTTATCCTTAAGCCTTGAAACAGCAACATCAACCTGTTGCTCACCCACACCTGATAAAATCATTTGATGTGTTTCAATATTATTTGTAAGTGAAAGCGACGGATCTTCTTCACAAAGTCTTAAAATTCCTGAAGAAATCTTTTCCTCATCACCCTTTTTTACAGATGAGATTGCGACTTTATATGAGGCAACAGGCACATTAACTGTGTCAAGCTTAACTATATTTGAAGATGAACAAAGAGTATCGCCCGTTGAAAAACCTGAAAGCTTGGTTACAGCGCCAATATCACCTGCCGTAAGTTCACCTACATCAGTTTGTTTAGCACCAAACAGCTTTACAATCTTGCCCATTCTTTCTTCCTTGCCTGTATTAGCATTAAACGCAGGTGTGGAAGAATTAAATTTACCGCTTACAACCTTAAAATATGAAAGCTTGCCGATAAATGGATCATCCACGGTTTTAAAACAAATTGCAGCAAGCGGACCGTTTTCATCAGCGGTGAGTTCAACAGGCTCACCGTCAGAATCAATTGCATATTCACTTTTAGGGCCCGGGCAAACATCAGCGATAAAATCAAGAAGCATATCGCACGCAATACCGGTGATACCCGAAAGTGCAAATACAGGAATAATAGAACCGTCAGCCACACCAAGCTTTAAGCCTTTGATTTTTTCTTCAGTGCTTAATTCTTCACCATCAAAATACTTTTCCATAAGTTCTTCATCAGTTGAAGCAACAGCCTCGGCAAAAACAGCTTTAATAGCTTCAAAACGAGGTTCATCATCATGTGTCAGCGATGATTCTTTCCTTTTAACTCCGTCATATTCATAAGCTTTACCGTCAATCATATTATAATAAGCAACAACTTTGCCGCCTGAAATAACAGGCACTACCACAGGGCAAACCTGCGCGCCGAATTTGGCAACAATACCGTTAAAGCTCTTATAAAAATCTGCCCTTTCATCTTCCATTTTAGTTGTCACAAAAATTCGTGAAAGGCCGTGAGAACCAGCACTCTTAAATGCTTTTTCAGCACCGACTGCAAGGCCGGAGCGTGCAGAAACAACGATAACGGCAGTGTCACCTGCTCTCATACCCTCATTGCTGCCCATAGCAAAGTCAAAAAGACCCGGAGTATCAATAAGGTTAATATTTTTACCCTTATATTCAAAGGAAGCAACAGCACTGTTAATGCTGATTTTCCTCTTTTTCTCCTCACTGTCAAAGTCCAAAACAGTATTACCGTCACCGGTTTTGCCGATTCTTTCAGTAGTACCGGCAACATTAAGCAAAGCCTCGCAAAGAGTTGTTTTACCCTTGGATGCGTGGCCTGCAAAAACAACATTTCTTATATCTTTTGCTTGAATACCCATAAAAGTTACCTCTTATTTTTAATCTTTGTGCATATTGTATAATATTTTTCAACATTAGTCAATAGTATAAGGATATTTTTAACAGTTTTTATGTAATTTCATCCATACGCTTACAAAAATATATATGCACGCGTTTTTATATAAATCATTAAAATATAAAATATGCAAAAGAAAAAGGCACTCCATAACGGAATGCCTTCTTCTTTTTAAGGGGTAAAATTTATGTGAAAACGTAATTGGTATATATAAAAAGGTTGAGAAAAATATTTTCTACAACCTTGTTGACTGTGATAACACTTCAGCCGTGGTTGAATCGTTATTAAACTTTGTTCTTTCAGTATGATTTGGTACCGAATTCTTAACCATTGCACCTTTTAGCATAAAGAATGCAACATTTTTGCTGATTTTCTCATAATCAACATTGAATATCTTTGCCGAAACATACTTATTAAATACATTGATGAGCGGCCCCATACAAAAAGCTGTAATTATCGTGCCTAAGCCGATATTTTTAACCTTTGAAATGTCACCTGCAAATATTGCCGATACACCGCCGCTTACTATCAAACCGATTAGCACTACGGTTACATCAGTTGCAACCCTCATCCATTTATATTGAAACTTTGTTGACCGTGCAAGCATAAAACTTAAAGCATCGTAAGGGCCAACGCCGACATTTGCTGTAAAGAATAATGAACAAGCAAAGCAAAGAGTAACTATACCCGCTAAGAGAAGGGGTACTCTCAGCGCTAAGGTATAATGCTCATTTACCATCGGAGCGAATAGATTTTGGAAAAACTCACAAGAATAACCGCAACCTACCATATTAAATATCGTTCCGACACCTACCAATCCTCTGTGTGCTACAATAACGACAAACGCTAAAATAACAAGATTGATAATCAATTGATATGTACCAAAGCCCATACCAATGGTGCTTGCTACATTCATATTCATTGAAGTGAAAGGGTCAACACCGAAACCCGAAAGCGAAAACAGCGAAATTCCAAAACCCATTACGATGATACTGATAAGGGAGAGAACTACTCGCTTGACCATATGGTGCTGAGCGAACATATCTTTAATGTATCCGTATGCCTCGTCTTGAAATTTTTTCATCTGCCTATTTGCACCTCGTGCGTTTCTTTGTTTGCCTCTCAATGCCTACATTATAGCCCCTTAAAATGAAAAATCAAGACCTTTTTTCGAGTTTCTACCTATGTAACACATTGTACAAAAGTAAGTTGTATTTTTTGTACAATATGCACAATACTTTATTCCATTTGTTTCCCCAAAAATGCGGCCGCAACCTGCACAAGTTTAATATCTGTTTCGCTTGGAAGTGTATGGTTTTCGTCTTCAATCATACAAACCGCACCCGAAACATCCCCACCGTATATAATAGGATAAACAATATTTGCCTTTCTGTCATATCCCTCAATAGCACTTACGGACGGGATTTTATCATTAGTAATATGAATTGCCCTGTTTTCCATAAGTTCTTCAAGATTCTTTGTAACTCTTCGCTCAAGAATTTCCCTCTTGCTGATTCCGGAAGCTGCAACAACATGGTCATTATCCATAATCGCAATGGGAAGCCCGCCGTTTTTATGCAGCACTTCAGCATATTGGCTTGCAAAATTTGACAACTCACCAATAGGCGAATATTTTTTAAAAATAACTTCTCCCTCGGCATCGGTAAAAATTTCTAACGGGTCACCCTCTTTAATTCTAAATGAACGGCGGATTTCTTTTGGAATAACAATTCTGCCTAAATCATCAATTCTTCTGACTATACCGGTTGCTTTCATATTCATTCTCCTAATAAATAATGTTATTATTTCTGTTATATTTTGCACATTTTAAAAAAATATATTCTAAATAAATCGACAAAAAAGCAAATTGCCAAGGTAATTACCTTGGCAATTTGCTTTTTTATCACGCATATTTTTGGTTATCATCAGTATTATGCATAGCAATTTTTTCTCCATTTGGGCTTAAAATTCTTTTGTTATAAAATTCGCTTTTCTTTGCAAGTTCTTTATTTACATAATCATAGCCAAACTCTTCAAAAACAGTCGGCTCATTTGAAAACAGATCAGTTCCGAGACCGAGTCGGTTCCCTTCAATTTTTACCCCCATTGCAGCCAAAACCGTTGGATACATATCATAATTTGACCAAGTTCGATTTTTCAAGCAATCCTTTGAATATTTCAAATCAGGCGAAGGGTTTAATATCAAATTATATTGTGTACGATTACCGTTTTTATTTTTGAAAAAATCCGAACACATACTCAAATGATCGCCTATTATAACAATTGTTGTATTTTCATAAAACGGTTGTTGCTTTATCCACTCAATAAATTTATAAGTTTCATTTTGACTATAATAAATTGCATTTGCATATTGATTGTTGAATTTATTCTTTATTTTAGGACTTACATAACCCGGTGTATGAGTATCAGCTGTTTCAAAAGTCATATTAAACGGCTTTCCGGTTTTATAAAGTCTTGTTATTTCATCTTTTGCAAACTGGTATAATTTATCGTCTTCATAACCCCAAAATTGTTTATAATTTTTAGGAAGTAATCCGTTTTTTATAGCATAATTATAATCCATCACTTTGTAATTACCGTGATTTTCAAAAAGATATGACAAGCCACCGAATCTCGCATCGGCACCAATCATAACTGTTTGCTCATATCCCTCACTGTTCAAAACATCGCCAAAAGTCCAAGCTCCCGGTAAAAAGTTACCGGATGAACCATATGAGTTTCCGTTTCCGGGCACTTTCATTGGCAAGCCGGTCATTTGATTCGTCATAGATGCAAGAGACCATTGAGAACCGACAGGCATCTTGGGTCCGCCAAATTCATTATTGCTGTCAGAAAAAGTAATACCATCTTGAGATAACTTCGTAAGTTTTGGAATTAAATTTACATCTTCCATTCCACCTAAATCTTTAGACATATAAGAGTTTTCCATAGATTCAAGGTAAATATAAATAACATTTCTCTTTTTTTCAGGAAAAATCAATTTTGTTTCTTTTGGATCGACATAGTTTTCTTCAATAAAACTTGATTTAACAAAATATGCCTTATATAAATCAACCAACTTGAAATCAACAATCCCGTAGATCAAGCCGCCAAAAAACACAGATAAACTTAAAATTACAGAGAATACTCGCCTTATTTTTTCATTATAAATAATAGCATCATAGTTTTTAATTTTTAAAACAATTTTATATTTGAGAAATACAAATATAGTAAACAAGCCTGTTATTATTACACAAGGCAAGAACGCTTTGGTTAAAGCACTTATATAAATACCACTGTCTGTACCCTGCGTTGGGGAGGTAAGATTTATAATCATTTGATCCGCAGCAACATGGCCATATGTAAAATTACTCCATTGTGTAAAAATAAAAAACATTACTCCAAGCATAAAAGTTATACATAAAACAATCTTTTTTGCTTTTGTTCTTTGCTTATTTTCTGTTTTTTCCTTTGTCACTGATATTTTCATAACGTTTCCTCAAATGAATATATGTTTAACTTTGCAGCTCAAAATAAACATTATGCTATGATTTTGCATTGGTATATTCTTTTTCAATCCACGCCATTAGAAGTTTAACAATTTTTTCCTGCTGCGTTTTAGTAAGAGCCTTGCCTTGCGGCACTTTATACCACTTTTCAAGACAAGAGCGGCAACAGCAAGCGCACGCATGCTGTGCAATAAACACCGGATGATTTTTCATCGGTGTTTGCTTTCCGTCATTTTTAGGATAAGCCGGCGCAAGCTTTTCATTGATAAAATCTTCTGCGTGTGATTTTATTGTATCCATTCCCTTCTCATCTATATAAGCAATATCCTTTGCTTTTAGATGAAAAGAAGAACGGAATTTTGATTTAGACAATTTTTTGAGTGCGTTATCAATTGTTTGCATAAAAATTACATAGTAAGTTCGAGTGATTTAGACTCAACTTCAGCAACAATCTTTTCAACAAATTCATCAAGAGCCATAGCGCCCTTATCCCCGCCTGAACGGGTACGAAGCGATACAGTATTATTTTCAATATCCTTATCGCCTGCAAGGAGCATATAAGGCACTTTTTCAAGCTGGGCAGAACGAATTTTAAATCCGATTTTTTCGCTTCTGTCATCAACTTCACAGCGAATACCCTTTGCTTCAAGTGCTTTTTTAGCTTCAAGAAGATAATCAAGGTGACGGTCTGCAATAGGAAGAAGCTTAACCTGAACCGGAGCAAGCCAAGTAGGGAATGCACCTGCATATTTTTCAATAAGCAATGCAAGTGTACGCTCATAACAGCCGATTGAAGTTCTGTGGATAATATAAGGATTTTTCTTAATTCCGTCCTTATCAACATATTCCATACCGAATTTTTCAGCAAGCATTTGGTCAATTTGAATAGTTACAAGTGTATCTTCCTTACCAAATACATTTTTAATTTGAATATCAAGCTTAGGGCCATAGAATGCAGCTTCGCCGATACCGACTTTATAATCAACACCAAGGTCATCAAGAATATTTTTCATCTTAGACTGAGCCTCGTCCCACTGTTCCTCAGTGCCGAGATATTTTTCACGATCATTAGGGTCCCATAAAGAAAAACGATATGTTAAATCTTCTTTAAGACCTATTGTTTCCATCATATAATTAGTTAATTCAAGGCAAGCCTTAAACTCATCTTCAAGCTGGTCCGGGCGGCACATAAGGTGGCCTTCGCTGATTGTAAACTGGCGAACACGAATAAGGCCGTGCATTTCACCTGAAGCTTCATTACGGAAAAGAGTTGATGTTTCGTCATATCTGAGCGGCAAATCACGATATGAACGGGGTCTGTTAAGATAAGCTTGGTATTGGAACGGACAAGTCATAGGGCGAAGTGCAAAAACTTCTTTATCCTTTTCTTCATCGCCCATTACAAACATACCGTCTTTATAATGGTCCCAGTGACCTGAAATTTTGTATAAATCACTTTTTGCCATAAGAGGTGTTTTAGTAAGCTGCCAACCTCTCTTTGCTTCCTCATCTTCAACCCAGCGTTGTAAAGTCTGAATGATTTTAGTACCCTTTGGCAAAAGAATAGGCAAGCCCTGACCGATATAATCAACAGTAGTAAAGAGTTCAAGTTCACGGCCGAGTTTATTATGGTCACGCTTCTTTGCCTCTTCTAATGCATTGAGGTAATCTTCAAGCATAGAAGCTTTAGGAAATGCGATACCGTAAACACGGCAAAGCATCTTATTTTTTTCGTCTCCGCGCCAATAAGCACCTGTGCAGTTAGTAAGTTTAAATGCCTTAATAACTTTCATTTCAGGAATGTGAGGGCCTGCGCAAAGCTCTGTAAATTCGCCCTGTTTATAAAAGCTGATTGGCTCGCCTTTTTCTGAATGTTCCTTAATAAGTTCAATTTTGTATGGCTCGCCCTTTTCTTCCATCAGCTTAATTGCTTCATCGGCAGGAAGTTCAAATCTTTCAATAGGATAATTTTCCTTAATAATAACTTTCATTTCCTTTTCTATTTTATCAAGGTCATCCTGTGTGAAATGTGTATCAACATCAAAATCATAATAAAAACCGTTTTCAATAGCCGGGCCGATAGTAAGTTTTGCATTTGGATAAAGCCTTTTAACAGCTTGTGCCATTACATGAGATGCAGTGTGGTTAAACGCCTTTTTACCGTCTTCATCATCAAATGTAAGCACTTCAAAATCGCAATCGCTTTCAACAACGGTGCGCAAATCTGCAATTTTACCGTTTATACTGACGCAGCAAGCGTTTCTGTAAAGTCCCATTGAAATATCTTTTGTAATTTCAGCTGCGGTTACAGGTGCGCTGTACTCCTTAACCGAACCGTCTTTCAACTTAATAATCATAGTTATTTCCCTCCTAAAAAAAAATTCACCCTGAAATAAATCAGGGTGAATAAAATCCACTGTTCCACCTGAATTGCACACAAACATAAAACAAAGTACGAAATATGTGCCACTCGTTTACTCTGTAACGGGAGAACCCGGCCTGTATTAAAGGCACTCAAAGGTGGTAATTTACTTGGCTTTTGCATACTTGCACCCACCGTATACTCTCTGAAAAAAGCTTGAAGCAAATCATATCCTTATCATTGATTTGAGATTATTTTAACACCAAAAAAAATCATTGTCAACACATATTTTTGCCAAATACCGTTTAAATACTCACTTTGTATTAACTTCAATAATTCTTACCGCAAACAATATGCACATCAACTGCTTAAAAAAACTTGACATATACAACATATAGGTGTATATTATTAGATAAGTTTTACATATTGTTATGAAATTTTGTATGACTTTTAGTAAAATTTGCATTATAAACTGTACCTTTTCTGATGGTAAAATTTCGAGATTTAGAAACTTAAGAAATTAAAATTTATGAAGAAGGAGGTGCTGTTTGATAATGAGTAGTATAATTGTGCCGATTATAGTCGGCGTTTTATGTGCAATAATTTTTGGTGTTTTGGGCTTTGTTCTCGGCGGTGAACATCGCAGAAAAACAAGCGAAAAAGAAATAGGCTCTGCAACCCAGCAGGCAACCAAAATTATAAATAATGCTTTAACCGAAGCTGAAGCTACAAAAAAAGCAAGGCTTATTGAAGCAAAGGATGAAATACACAAGCTTCGCCACGATGCAGATAAAGAAATTCGTGAAAGAAGAAGTGAAGTTCAAAAGCAGGAAAACCGTCTAAATCAAAGAGAAGAATATCTTGATAAAAGAGCGGATTCCCTTGAAAAGAAAAATGAAAATATCGGCGTTAAGCAAAAACAGCTTGACGACAAGCTACTCGAAATCGACGGCATCAAGAAAAGCCAGTTTGATATGCTTGAACGCATTTCAGGTCTTACTCAAGAGCAGGCTAAGGACCAACTCCTTGCCAATCTTAACGAAGAGCTTGATACTGAAAAAAGCAAGCGTATTCTTGAAAACGAACAGATGATTAAAGACCAAAGTGAAGTTTTGGCAAAAGAAATCATCTCAACAGCAATTCAGCGTTGTGCGGCAGACCACACAGCCGAAACCACAGTAAGCGTTGTTGCTCTTCCTAATGATGAAATGAAGGGCAGAATTATCGGCAGAGAGGGTAGAAATATCCGTTCTATCGAAACAATTACAGGTGTTGAACTCATTATTGATGACACACCGGAAGCAATTACAATCAGTTCGTTTGACCCTGTCAGACGCGAAATTGCAAGGCTTACACTTGAGCATCTTATTCAAGACGGAAGAATTCATCCGACTAAAATTGAAGAATGCTTTGAAAAAGCCACCCGTGAGGTTAACAACACTATTAAAACAGAGGGTGAAAAAGCTGTTCTTTCAGCCAACTGCGGCCAAATCCACCCTGAACTTGTTAAGCTTTTAGGTAAGCTTAAATACCGTACTTCTTATGGCCAAAGCGTACTTAAACATTCACTTGAAGTATCATACATTGCAGGTCTTATGGCAGCCGAAATCGGTGCAGATGAAAAGCAGGCAAGAAGAGCCGGACTTTTGCACGATATAGGCAAAGCACTTGACCATGAAATGGAAGGTTCTCACATTGCATTAGGTGTGGAATGGGCTAAAAAATACAAAGAAAGTGACGCGATTGTTCACGCTATTGCCGCTCACCACGGTGAAATTGAATGTAAAACCGTTGTTGCCTGCCTTGTTCAAGCTGCCGATGCAGTAAGTGCAGCAAGACCGGGTGCAAGAAGAGAAAATATTGAAAATTATATCAAGCGATTAGAACAGCTTGAAGAGATTTCCACAAGCTTTGACGGTGTTGAAAGAGCATATGCCATTCAGGCTGGCCGTGAAGTAAGGGTTATGGTTAAGCCGGATGTAATAAACGACGAAAGAATGCCATACATTGCTCACGAAATTGCCAAAAAGATTGAAAGCGAAATGGAATATCCGGGTCAGATTAAGGTTAATATTATCAGAGAATCACGCGCTTCGGATATAGCAAAATAAAATTATTTGAAGCCGGCTTTTCGTCGGCTTCATTTTTTATCATTTATCGACAAAAAAGACTGTTTTTTTCAAAGGAGAAAAGTTATGATTAAGCATATAGTATGTTTCAAACTCAAAGACAACAGTTTGGAAGAATGCGAAAAGGCAAGGGACATTTTGAAATCTATGGAGGGTAATGTTCCCCTTCTGCGTGGAATTGAAGTCGGTGTTGATCTTCTTCATTCACAAAGGTCTTATGATGTTATTTTGCAGGTAAAGCTTGATGATACAAAAGCACTTGAAGAATATCAAAATGATGAATACCATTGTTCAGTTGTAAAAAAACATATGCATCAAGTAGCTCAAAGCAGTATTGCTATTGACTACGAGATCTAACCTATTTTCAAATTTCAAAAACGGCCTTGTTCACATAAAGCAAGGTCGTTTTTTTGTTATTATATATAAAAATGGCATCTTTTTTTTGTCGAGTATTTAGTTTGACATTGATATTATATATTGCTATAATATATAATATATTTAATTATAATTATAGGACTATTTAGCGGAGGTACCTATGGAAGAAAACAGAGAAATAGAAATTGATTTAAGAAAAATTTTCATAATGCTGAAAAAGAAAGTGGCAATAATTCTTGTTATTGCATTTATCGGTGCAGCACTTGCAGGCTGCATTACTAACTTTTTTATTAAACCTAAATACACATCAGGCGTCAGCTTTTATGTTAATAACAACAACGATAACCTTATAGGTTCATCAGGTACAATTTCATCAAGTGACCTTGATGCATCCGAAAAACTTGTAAATACATATATGTTTGTTGTAAAAAGCCGCACCTTCCGTGACAAAATTGCAGACAAGCTTTCAAGTGAGGTAACATCATCACAGCTTAAAAGTATGATATCTTGCTCGCAGGTTGAATCAACACTTATCTTTCAGGTTAATGTTACAAGCACAAGCCCGCAACTTGCCTCAGATGTTGCAAACACAATTGCAGAGCTTGCGCCTGACGAAATTGTAAGGGTTCTTAAAGTCGGCGGGGTTGAAGTTGTCGACTATGCTTCAGTTCCTACCAGCCCATCATCCCCTAACCTTGCAAAGAACATTTTAATAGGCTTTGCCGTAGCCTTTGCACTTGCATTCATCATCTTCTTCACAAAAGAATTATTTGACACAAGAATTACACGCGAAACCGATTTAACAAAAGACTTTGATATTCCCGTACTCGGTACAGTTCCTCGACTTTTACCTGTTGAGGCCAAGAAAGAATCAATAAACGGTGCTACTATGGAGCAAATCGCAAAGCAAATTGATTCAGCAAAGAAAGGAGAGTAACTGCAATGGCATTAGTTAACAGAAATAAAAAGAAAAAAGAAAGCACTGTTCATTTTTCAAAAGAGGACCAAAGAAAAATTCTTTGTGCAGATTCCCCTTTCGTAGTTAAAGAAGCTTATAGTTCAATTCGTACCAACCTTCTCTTTTCGCAAAAAGGTGAAGATTGCCCTATATTCGTTGTTACAAGCCCTACTGCAAATAACGGTAAATCAATCAACAGCGTAAATATGGCTATTTCGTTTGCACAAATGGGCAAGAAAACACTTCTTATTGACGGAGATATGAGAAATCCGACTTTACACAGATTATTTTCAATTCCTGTTAAAAACGGACTTTCTGAAATTTTAGCCGGTCTTACAGACAGCATTACCGTATCTAAAACAGATGTTGAAAATCTTTCAATTCTTACTGCCGGTAAAATTCCGCCAAACCCTTCCGAACTTTTATCTAACGAAAGAACGGATAAGCTTTTGTCCTTTGTAAAACAGCATTATGACTGTGTATTTATTGATACACCGCCTGTTAACCTTGTAACCGACCCTACTGCTTTTGCAACAAAAAGTACCGGCTACATTATGATTATCAAAGCAGGAATTACAGATACACCAAATACCAAAAAAGCTGTTGAAACATTAACATCGCTTGGTGCTAATATTGTAGGTTTTGTGTTAAACGATGTTGTTGAATCCGGCGCGATGAAATATTACAGCTACGGTAAATACAGAGGATATAGATACAAATCAAAATACGGTTATAATTACAACTACAATTACAAATACCGCTAAATAAAACAAGTCAGGACGATTTCAATGAATCAGCAAAAACGCTTTCAAAGCAATACAGAATTCATTATAAATTTAATATCGCTGTTTTTGGCACATACTTTATCAATCGTAATTTTCGGCGTGATTATCAAAAGAATTACACCATATCCGAAAAACGATACGATTGAATACATATTTGTTTTGCTGATTAGTGCAATCATAGTATTTCTTTACTTTTCAGTTCGAATTAACTTTACCAAGCGTGACCGTACATTTGAATTCACTTCTACTTTAAAAAACTGCCTACTCACCTACGGGTTATTTGGTGCAATGCTGATTTTAACCAAAAATCCGATTATAGATTCGCGTTATTTATTTCTTTCTTCATTTATTTTTTATATTTTCTTTTCGCTTATAGGAAGATATGTATTTAAGCACTATATGATTAAAAAAATATCTAAAAGCAAGTTTGCAACACGAGTAGGCGTTATTTCCACATATGACAGAGCCTGTGAATTCATTCCCAAGCTCAAAGAAGATTGGACTAACAATGTAACTGCACTCGCACTGATTGACGCTGATTTTAACGAATCCGGATTCGTACTGAAAAACGGAAAAAGTGTTTTTGAAATCAATGAAGTACCGGTAGTTGCAAATATTGAAAGCCTTATCGGCTGGATCAGAACAGCCAGCCTTGATGAAATTTACATCAATGTTGAATCAACCGATATGCTTCCTAACGCAAACGAACTTATTGAAGAACTTGAAGATATGGGAATTACGGTTAATATCAATATTCCTGCACTTGAAAAAATCGTTTCACAAAGTAAATACAATAATTTAAACTGTGTAGTTGAAAATGATTATCCCATTGCAAAATTTGCGCCTACCGTAATAAGCCCAGGCAAGCTTGCATTTAAGCGTTTAGTGGATATTATCGGCGGAATTGTGGGTACAATCCTTTCTTTGCCGATAATTTTAATCGTTGCAATTCCGCTGAAACTTGAATCAAGCGGCCCGCTTATTTTTAAGCAGCAGCGTGTAGGTAAAAATGGGCGCATATTTAATATTTATAAACTTCGTTCAATGTATGAAGATGCGGAAGAAAGAAAAAAAGTTTTGCAAGAGCAAAACCAAATGGACGGACATATGTTCAAAATGGATAACGACCCGAGAATAACAAAGGTCGGCAAATTCATAAGAAAAACAAGCATTGATGAATTGCCGCAATTTTGGAATGTGCTTAAAGGTGATATGAGTTTGGTTGGAACAAGGCCACCTACCATAGATGAATTTGAAAAATACGAAAGTCACCATAAAAGAAGATTATCAATGAAACCGGGTATTACCGGCAAATGGCAGGTATCGGGCAGAAGCAATATTAAAAATTTTGAAGATGTTGTTAAACTTGACTGCGAATACATTGATGAGTGGTCGCCGATTCTTGATATTCAAATTTTGATTAAAACAGTCGGTGTTGTTTTAACACATAAAGGTGCAGAATAATAATACAGATAGGAACTTTTTATGAAAATCGCAATGTTTGGCCATAAAAGGATACCGTCACGCGAGGGCGGTGTTGAAATAGTAGTTGAAGAACTTGCAAAGCGCGAAGCCGCTTTAGGCAACGAAATTACTGTTTATAACCGACTTGGGCATCATGTATCCGGCAGCAAATTTGACAGTCAGATAAAAAGCGATGATTTAAAAAACATAAAAATCAAAACTGTTTTCACTTTTGAAAACAGCAAATTAAATGCAATAGTATACAGCATATTATCGGCAATAAAAGTAAGTTTTTCAAATTGCGATGTAGTACATATTCACGCCGAAGGCCCGGCGTCTATGTCTTTTTTGCCAAAGCTATTTGGCAAAAAAGTTATAGTCACAATTCACGGCCTTGATTGGCAGAGGTCAAAGTGGGGCGGTTTTGCAACCAAATTTTTAAAGTATGGTGAAAAAAACGCCGTTAAATATGCTGATGAAATAATTGTTTTATCAAAAAATACACAAAAATATTTCAGCGATACTTACGGCAGAAAAACCGTCTACATACCAAACGCAGTTAATAAGCCGGAAATTAAAAAAGCAGAAAAAATAAAAGAGCTTTATAATTTAGATAAAAACAGCTACATACTTTTTCTCGGCAGAATTGTTCCCGAAAAGCAAGTAAGTCTTTTAGTTGAAGCTTACAATCACATTGATACAAATAAAAAGCTTGTAATCGCAGGCGGAGCAAGCCACACAAGTGATTATTTCAGCCAGGTCAAAGCTTTAGCAAAAGATAACAAAAATGTAATTTTTACAGACTTTGTTCAAGGTCAAGTGCTTGAAGAATTGTATTCAAATGCATATGTTTATGTACTGCCAAGCGACCTTGAGGGAATGCCTTTAAGCCTGCTTGAAGCTATGAGCTACTCAAACTGTTGCTTAACTTCAGACATTGCAGAGTGTACTCAAGTATGCGAGCAAAACGCAGTTTATTTTAAAAAAGGCAATCTTGACGACTTAATAAACAAACTTTTATATCTTTTGAAAAATGATAATGAAGTTCAAAAATACAAAAGCATTTCAGCAGAATTTATCTGCAAAAAATATAATTGGGATGATGTTGTAAAAAAGACATTATCGCTTTACCAAAAATAGTCGGAGTAATTATGAAAATACTGATGGTCAACAAATTTCTCTACCCTAACGGCGGGTCGGAAACATATATGTTCAAGCTTGGTGCTTACCTAAAATCAATAGGCCACAAGGTTGAATATTTCGGTATGGAACATGAGGGAAGATGTGTTTCAAACAGCCTCGGCCTTTATACCGAAACTATGGATTTTCATAATTCAAGTGCTTTTAAAAAAATCAAGCTTTCACTGAAAACAATTTATTCAAAAGAAGCGAAAGATAAAATGCTTGCAGTTCTTGAAAATTTCAAGCCGGATGTCGTTCATCTTAACAATTTCAATTTTCAACTCACCCCAAGCATTATTTATGCAGTGAAAGAAAAAGGCATTGCACTTGTTGAAACTGTGCACGACTGCCAAATCGCCTGTCCAAATCACAGAATGTATATTGAGCATAAAAGTGAAAATTGTGATGCTTGTTTAGGCGGGAATTATTTTAATTGTGCAAAAAACAAATGCGTTCATAACTCTGCTGTTCAAAGCCTTTTAGCAGCGGCAGAATCCTACATTTATCATAAAAAGAATACATACAATTTAGTTGACAGATACATTTGCCCAAGCAATTATATGAAAGAAACAATTGCAAAAGGCGGAATTGAAGAAAGCAGATTAACTGTACTTCATAATTTCATTGAAAAAAATAATAAAGATTACACCTTACAAACCAATGAAAAATATGTATTGTACTTCGGCAGAATCAGTATTGAAAAAGGAATTAAAACCCTTGTAGATGTAATTAAGGAATTACCGCATATCAAATTTGTTTTTGTAGGTGACGGTCCTCTTGAAGATTATTGCAAATCAATAGGAAATTTGGAACTTGCAGGAAGAAAAAGCGGTAATGAATTAAAGCAATACATTGCAAATGCGGCATTTTCTGTTTGCCCGTCTGAATGGTATGAAAATTGCCCTATGACTATAATCGAATCTCTTTCGCTGGCAACTCCCGTAATCGGTTCTGATTTAGGAGGAATTCCAGAATTGATAAGCAACAATTATACAGGTTTAATATTTAAGCACAATGATAAAGAAGATTTAAAAAAGAAAATCTCTTATCTTTGGGAAAATGATGAAATAATAAGCAAAATGAGTAAAAACGCAATCAATTCAAGCGATAACACAATTGAAAAATACACCGAAAAACTTTTGAAGATATATGGAGAATGCGTAAAACATAATGGTTAAGTTAGTATCAAAAATCATAAGTAAAATTAAACATCGTGAATATATAATTGATGAAAATATCACTGATAACGATTTATTTTCAATTGTATTCACAAGATTTTTTATGCTCATTCGCGGTTTTTTTGCAACAATAGGATTTAAAAAAAGTGGTAAAATTTCATTTATCGGAAAAAAAGTATGTATTAAATCAAAAAGTCATATTGAGTGCGGCTCCGGTTTAACAATAAATGATAATTGCACAATAAATGCACTTTGCAAGGGCGGAATAAAAATAGGAAATAACTTTTCGCTCGGTCAAAACAGTATTATTGAATGTACCGGTGTTATCAGGGAACTCGGTAAAAGCCTTGTTATCGGCGACAATGTAGGTATTTCAGCAAATGCTTTTATTTCAGTCAGAGGTAAAGTTAAAATCGGCGATTCAACAATTTTCGGCCCCGGTGTAAGTCTGTTTTCCGAAAACCATATTTTTGAAGATAAAAGCACACCTATATATTTGCAAGGTGCAACACGCAAAGGTATTGAAATTGGAAAAGACTGCTGGATAGGTGCAAATGCAACCATACTTGACGGTGTTAAAATCGGTGACGGATGTGTAGTGGCTGCCGGTGCAGTAGTAAACCACGATGTACCAAGCTATACAATAGTCGGCGGAGTACCCGCTAAAACAATAAAAAACAGATGATGGGATAATCATTATGAAAAAACTTAACGGAACAGTAATAGTTACATATCGTTGCAATGCAAGGTGCAATATGTGCAACAGATATAAAAAGCCCTCAAAACCTGAAGAAGAATTGACAATTGAAACAATAAAAAAATTACCGCCTATGTATTTCACCAACATTACAGGCGGCGAACCGTTTATTAGGGAAGATTTGGCTGATATAGTGCGCGAACTTTACAAAAAGAGTGACCGTATCGTTATTTCCACAAACGGTTTTTTTACTGACAGAATCATTAAACTATGCGAGGAATTTCCGAAAGTCGGTATTCGCATTTCAATTGAAGGTTTAGAAGATACAAACAACAAAATACGCGGACTTGACGACGGATTTAACAAGGGATATACAACACTAAAAAAACTTGTGGAAATGAAACATCCCGATGTTGGCTTTGGTATGACTGTTCAAGATGCAAATGCAAAAGATTTAGTTAAGCTTTATAGACTTTCAAATGAAATGAATATGGAGTTTGCAACAGCGTCTTTGCATAATTCATTTTATTTTGTCGAAGCAAAAAATATTATAAAAGACAGACCAATGGTTGCCAAGGAATTTGAAAGCCTTATTAACGAGCTTTTAAAATCAAATTCGCCTAAAAAGTGGTTTAGAGCATACTTTAACCACGGTTTGATAAACTACATATACGGTCAAAAAAGATTACTCCCGTGCGATATGGCATTTGATACATTTTTTATTGACCCATACGGTGATGTTATGCCTTGTAACGGAACAAAAGAAAAAGAAGTTATGGGCAATCTTAACGAAACAAATTGGGATACTCTTTGGAGTAGTGAGCAGGCAGATAAAGTAAGGCAGAAAGTAAGACACTGTGACAGGCAATGCTGGATGATTGGTTCTGTATCCCCTGCTATGCATAAATATATTTGGGTGCCTGCAACCTGGGTTATTAAACACAAATTCTTAAGGTACTTTAAAGACAACAAATATTCAATGTATGAAAATAAAATTTGCCGCGATTACCGTGACGGAAAAGTAACTAAAGAGGAACTTGATAAGCTTTCAACCTGTGATATAAATGGCGAAATCAGCGACGGCCTTTCCGAAAAATCGAGGCAGCAGCTAATAAACAAAACAGGTGAAGAAATAGTAGACGCTGATATTAAAGCACAAAATATTAGAAAGGCTTAAATATGGAAAACACCGTTTTAAAAAAGAAAACGCGCAATTCTTCTTTTGAAATACTAAGGCTTGCCGCAATGCTTATGATTATAGTATCGCATATTTATGCCGGCACTCAGGGCGGTGAGCAATTCAGCACTGCGAATAAAGTGATTTACATACTCACAAACTCCTTATTCGGTGCAGGATTGGGTGTAATAATATTTATGCTTTTAAGCGGTTATTTTCTTATAAAATTCAGTGAGCAAAAGCTGTTTAAATTCATTTCAATGACTTGGGTTTGCTCCGTATTTTCATTGATTATAGCAATCGTTTTTTCGCTAATAACAAAAACACCTTTATTCAGCATTATCACAAAAATATCTGTTTTAAAAAGGTTCGTTCCCTTATCTACAAATGAATATTGGTATTTATCAGCTTATGTGTGCTTGTTAATGCTTTCGCCTTTTATAAATAAAGCAATAAATGCAGTAAGCAAAAAAAGTTTTACAATTTTAGTTTCAATTATTGTATTTTGCTTTTTCATGCTGCCAAGCATTTTGTATTTTGATATAATGGGTGATAAAGGAAAGGGACTTATCACAATGATTAGTTGCTACCTTATAGGCGCATATTTTTCTAAATACAAAATAAATTTTAAAAAGAAAACTCTCTTAACAGCTTTGTGCATTTCATATTTTATTTCAACCGTACTGAATTTTCTTTCTTCATTTTTCAGCGCGAAATTATCAAGTGGGCATGGAAGTGTTGCATATCCTTTTTCAAGAGAATGTTCAATATTCACACTTGTAATCGGAATTTCGCTTCTTCTGCTTGCATCCGGCAAAACTTTTTCAAATAAAGCGGTTAATTCCGTTTCCACAAAAACACTTTACATTTATGTTATCGGCGGTCAATTTACCGCGTTAATATCACACTTCAATATAGTTGAAAATAACCAAGACAAATTATATTTAGTATTCATAGTATTTGGCTTGTCAATCGCAGTGTTTGCAGCAGCATATATTTGCGCAGTTTTACTTGAAAAGCCGATTGAACTATTAAGCAATTTACTTTATGCCATATATAACAAATTAAAGCAAGTTGCCATAAAACTTTACAATAAAAATGCAGGTTAAAAATGAAAATTTTAATTGTTAACCCTATTCTTTACACAAACGAAGATAGAAACATAAAAAAAGTTAATACAATAAAGGATACTATGATTTATGATTTATGCCTTGCGTTTAAAAACAAAGGGCATAATGTAACACTCGCAGCTTCCGATTTATATAAACCGAATACAAGCGAAAATTATCCTTTTAACATTGTATGGTTGAAAACAAGGTATACAAATCTTTTTCCGCCAAACACACTTCCCTATTGCCCTGAAGTTAAGAAACTTGCAAAATCAGGTAATTTTGATTTAATTATCACAAGTGAAGTTTTTTCGTTAAATTCACTTATTTTAGCTTTAAATGTGCCTGAAAAGTTAATTGTTTGGCACGAACTTGCAAAGCATAATAATATTTTTCGAGGCTATGCATCAAAATTTTGGTACGGCGTAATTGCAAAAAGTTGCTTTAAAAAACCACTTATTGTTGCAAGAAGTGAGCAGGCGAAAAAATTCATTTCAAAATACTGCAAAAATGTAAGCAATGTTATTATTGACCACGGTGTAAACACCGATAAATTTATTCCTTGCGAAAATAAAGATAATCAATTTGCAATCAGTTCTCAGCTTATACCGAGAAAGCATATTGAAAAATCAATCAGAGCGTTTGCAAACTATTTAAAGAAATTTGACAGCAATGCGAAGCTATATATTATGGGTGAAGGCGAAGAAAAAGAAAACCTAAAAGCCCTTGCAAAAAAGCTTAATGCAGATGAAAACATAATATTTACAGGAAAGTTAAATCACAGCGATTTAATTGAAATTTTAAAAAAATCAAAAGCAATGCTTGTTTATACCGAAAAAGATAATAATATGGTATCAATAGTTGAATCAATCGCACTTGCAACTCCGATTATTACAACATCTGTTCCATATAATTCAAGCTATATAAAAGCAAACGAACTCGGTATTGTTAAAGATGATTGGAATGAAGATGATTTAAACAAAATCGCCCGTGATAATAAATATATAAATAGCTGTATGAATTACAGAAAATATTTGCCTACCGAATATAAGGCAGAGCAGTTTATTTCAATTTACAACGGAGATATAATATGAAATCAATTTGTTACATAGTGCCATATTTCGGCAAATTGCCAAGTGGTTTTCAGCTTTGGCTGATGAGCTGTAAAATGAACCCGACAATTGATTGGTTGATTTTTACCGATGATAAAACCGAATATGATTATCCCGAAAATGTAAAGGTAAATTACTGCACATTTGACGATATTAGAAAAAGATTTCAAAAACATTTTGATTTTCCGATAGTTTTAGACAGAGGCTGGAAACTTTGTGACTATAAGCTTACATATGGCGAAATGTTTGAGCCTGAACTTAAAGGCTATGACTTTTGGGGGCATTGTGATGTTGACTTAATGTGGGGAGATATAAGGAAATATTATACCGATGAAATCCTTGATAATTATGACAAAATTGGCTTTCTTGCACACTCCACATTATACAGAAACACACCTGAAGTTAACGCAAGGTATAAAACAATTGTAAACGGGTTAACTAACTATATGCAGGTATATTCAAGTTCAGACGGATTCGCATTTGATGAACCCGGAATTGAAAATATCTACAACTATCTTAACATTCCTTATTACAAAGGTGTAGATTTCGCTAATTTAACAAAATATGAAACCAAATTTCACTTAGGTTCAAAGCCAAAACAAGAGGAATATAAAAACGAACGCCAAATTTTCACTTGGGAAAATGGCAAAATCTTCAGATACTTCCTTTACAACCACAAAATTTATAAAGAGGAATATCTTTATATTCACTTTTGGTGCAGGCCTATGAGCTACAATGTAAACGATTATTCAAAAGGGAGATACCTTATATACTCCGATGTTGTGACTGATAGAGATTTTGAAATAACCGAAAAGCTTATTGAAAAATTAGGCAAAGGCAATGCTTTGGCGTTTTATGCAAAAGCATTTTGGATAAACAGAAAAAAACTCACGCTAAAAAGAATTATATTTAATTTGAAAAATAAATTAAGTAACAGGTAATTTATTATGATAAAACTGATTGATAAAATAAGACGAGCCATAATTCAATTTAAAATGGTATCAATAAGAAACGGTTGGAAAAAAGCAGAATTTCTTAAAAAGAAAAATATATTTCATCACATTGGTGAACATTCATTTTATCAAAGCACATATTTACCTGCTGAGCCATTTCTTGTTTCTATCGGAAACAATGTTGCAATTTCTGCCGGAGTAAGACTTATCACCCACTCTGCCGCACATGTAATTTTTGATAAAGAGGATAACACCAACGAATATATTTGTAGACATGGCAAGGTTGAAATCGGCAACAATGTATATATCGGTGCAGATGTAATTATAAATATGGGAATCACAATAGGAAACAATGTAATAATTGCAGCCGGTGCAATAGTAACTCACGATATACCGGATAACAGCGTTGTGGCAGGTGTACCTGCAAAAATAATAGGAACATACACTGATACCAAGAAAAAGCACAAAGAGTACAGTAAAAAATATAATGAAGCAGGTCTTTATGAACCTTGCACTGTTAGGGAAATGACAGAAAAATTTCCAATTGAATTTAATGACTAAATTAGGAATCAGATTATGGTTAATTCGAGCAAACAAAAACAGTATTACTACTGGGTTGATAATACAAAGTGCATAGCTTGTATATTGGTTGTATTAGGACATTTTTGGATGTCTATGGTGGTATCCGGCATTTCAAAAGAAAATGTAATATACGACTTTACAATTCAATCAATATACACTTTTCATGTTCCTTTGTTTTTTGTTTGCAGTGGTTTTTTATACCAAAAATCCAACCGAGTACATACAATCAAAAGCTGGAACAAAAATGTTTTATATAAACTTTTAAATTTAGGCGTGCCCTATTTCACATTTACTTTGATTACCTTCTTGATGAAAGCAGTTTTTTCAAACAGTGTTAATAATCAAAACGGCAATATTATTCGTACATTATTTATAAGTCCAATTGCACCGTATTGGTTTTTATATGCATTATTTTTCTTGTTTCTTGTAACACCTTGTATGAAAACAAAAAAGCAAGCGGAAGTTCTTTTAGCGGTTGCATTTGCGTTAAAAATTGCAAATATTGTTTTAAGCACCAATAATGTATCGATGCCAAGTATAATAAAATATATTTTAGGTATGCTGATTTGGTTTGCAATCGGCATATTTCTGGCATTTGATGAAATTAAATTAACAAGTAAAATATGCAAAGTAATTATGGTAATTTCAGCTGTTTGCGCATTTTCAATTTGTATATTCTATTATAGAACGCCTAAAACAAATGAGCCGATTAAGTTTATTGTAGGCTTACTTTTTGTAACATCAATAATTATTGCCTCTTATAATTTTCAAAACGATAAATTAAATAATTTTTGCAATAAATTTTCAAAATATTTTATGCCGATATATGTAATGCATACAATCTTTGCTGCCGGTATAAGAATTATATTGCTCAAACTTGGAATTACAAATATATTTATTCATACTGTTTTAGGATTAACATTAAGTTTTGCGGTTCCGATAATCATTTATAAAATAGCAATTAAATTGCCTTTCATTATGTTCTTTATTTCTCCCAAAGAAGCAATAAAGTCAAAGAAAACTAATCATACTGCGGAGAATTCATATGGAAAATGAAGTTTCAAAACAAACAAAAATAAAATCAAATAAAAAGCGCGTAAATATTTTTTGTGTGGGTTATATTTTAGTAGTATTTTTACTGATATTTTTTGAAGTTAAATCAAACGGAAGCTATTTAGATGAAATAATAGGCTTAACTTCAGCAGGCTACTTATTATTTTACAGAAAAAATATTCAACGATATGATATTATCACAATCATCATACTTTTTGCAGTAGCAGTTTTAGGTGTAATATCCAACTTAGTAAGCGGACTTACACATAATTGGTTTTCGGTTTGCATAGATTTAGTATCTGAAACCAAACTGCTTTTTGCATATTTTGCTGTAAAATATATGTTCAAGGTGGAAGAGAAGCAAAAAATAGTAAATAACTTGCTTCCATTTGCAAAGCTTTATACAATACTTTCTTTTATTTTTTCAGTCATTTCACTTTTTGCCGATATTGGTATGACGGGCGGTGAAAGATACGGAATTAAAGGTTTTAAATTTTTCTTTACATTCCAGCTTCAATACATAGCGGTTTATATGCTTGTATTTGCAATACTTGTATTTACAAACAAAATGGCTACAACAACCAGATATTTCTATTACACCATAGGTCTTATAAGCTTACTTTCGGCAACGAAATCGCCGGCAATTATGTTTACAATAATTTTTATAGGACTTAGCATATACTTTAAAAAGCATGATAAAATAAAAATTTGGACAATACTTATAGGCGCCGTAGTCATTGTATTAGCAGGCCGCTTCCAAATTGAAACATATTTGATTGATAAGGATTCACCAAGGCGAATTTTCTTTGAATACTCATTCAAAACAGCAAATGAATATTTCCCTCTCGGTTCAGGCTTTGCAACATACGGCTCTGACCAAGCGGCAAGAAATTATTCACCGCTTTACTACCTTTACGGTTTTGATAAAATAGCAGGATTGACACCTGATAATCCGGCGTTCAGCAGTGATACATTCTGGCCTATGGCAATAGGTCAATTTGGCTGGGTAGGTTCAATAATGTATTTCATTGTATATTTAAGAGTTTTCTTTTCAATGACAAAAGTAAAAACAACTCCTCAAAAAAAGGCCTACTTATATGCGGCATATTTACAACACATTATAAATGCTATCGGTTCTGCAATACTTTCAAGTTCTGCCGGAATGATTGGATTTTTAAGTATTGCTTTAGTATCACAGTTAGCTCAAGATAGCAGTTCGCAAGACAAGCGACTTAAAGTTCGCTTTTAAACTTAAGGATAAACTATGAAAAGCAAGTACAAATACCTATTCAAAAATGTAGGGCTTTTAACACTTAGTAACTTTGGCGGAAAAATTTTAACTTTTCTTTTAATTCCGCTTTATACTAAATATTTAACTACAAGTGAATACGGAATTTATGATTTATATGTTACTACTGTATCTCTTTTAGTACCTATTTTATCTGTATGCGTATTAGATGCTGTATTGCGCTTTTCACTTGATAAAAACAGTAATAAATGCGATATATTTACCGTAGGTTTCAGAAATATGGTAAAATCCATTGTGTTTTTTTCCATACTTATTTTGATAAACTATGTGTTTAACTTTTTTCCGCAATTAAATGAATATCCGATTTATTTGCTTCTTTATTTTGCAGGTGAAAGATTTTATATTTATTTTTCAAATATTGCAAAGGGGCTTGATAAGGTAAAAGAATATGCAATTTGCGGATTTATAAATTGTATAATGACACTTTTACTTAATATTCTGTTTCTTACTGTTTTCCATTTAGGCATTAACGGATATTTCATAGCAAATATTCTCGCCTTTTTTATTGCAGGTTTGTATTTAATGTTTAAGGTGAAAATTTGGAAATATCTCAAACTTCATCTTAATAATAAAAACCAAAAACACATAATGATAAATTACAGCAAGCACTTGGTGTTCAACAGTATTTCTTGGTGGATAAACAACTCGCTTGACCGTTACATTATAATCTGGCTTTTAGGCACGAGCGAAAATGGCATTTACTCAGTAGCTTATAAAATTCCTACAATAATCAATGTCGTTCAGGCAATTTTTAATCAAGCTTGGACTTTATCGGCTGTAAAAGAATTTGATAATAAAAAAGGGGACTTTTATTCTAATACATATAAAGCTTACAATTTAGTTCTTGCTTTTGCCTGCTCTATACTCATAATATTTGACCAACTGATTGCAAAACTCATCTATTCAAATGACTTTTACATTGCTTGGAAGTATGTTCCTTTTTTGCTTATTTCTGCAATGTTTGCTGCTTTAAATGCATTTCTTGACAGTATTTTCGCTGCCAATATGGATTCAAAACAGGTTGCAAAAGCAACAATTACGGGTGCAATAATCAATGCAGTTTTAAACATAGTTCTTATTCATTTTATCGGCACTGTCGGTGCTGCAATCGCAACAATGGTATCATATTTCTGTATGTGGATAATTAAACATATCAAAATATCAAAGGTTGTTGAACTCGGTTCAAATATGGCAAAAGTATTTTCAACATACGCAATACTTTTAGCACAGGCAGTTATTATTTTTGCAGTTCAAAATATTTGGTTAAAGCACATAGTTGCTATTTTGTTACTTGCAATCTTAATACTTATGAATATTCGCGAAATTAAGATTATAGCAAATAAAGCCAAGTCGGTTTTAAAAAGTAAGCTTTCTAAAAGTGAGGGATAATAAATATGTTAAGAGAAAAAATTGAAGTAGTACTTTCAAAATTATTAACACCGATTGCATATTTATTTCCCATTCATACAAACAGGATTATTTTTAAAAGCTTTGATTTAAAATATACCTGTAATCCAAAATATTTATGTGAATATCTAAATAACAAGCATAACGGAGAATTTGAACTGATTTATGTAACAGCAAATTCAAATACTGAATCTTTACTTAATGAAAAAGGCATAAAAACCTGCAAAATAAAATCATTAAAATATCATTACTTCCTGTTTACTTCAAAATTCATTATTGTTAATCACGCATATCCGCAGTATCTCCCAAAAAAGAGAAATCAAATTGCTATATTTACAGACCACGGAATTGATTTGTTCAAATATTTAAAAAATCAACCACATGAAAATAAAAACTTTGAAATAAGGCAATATAAAAAGATAGATAAATTTCTGTTTTCTTCTGAATTAGATGCTTCAAATGGGAAGAAAAAATTTTGTTGCGATGAAGGCAGAATGCTTTATTCAGGGTTACCGCGCATCTCCCTATTTTTTGACAAAGATTTTAAATGCGAAATTGATTACAAGGAAATTTTAAATATTCCGAAAAATAAAAAAACGATTTTATATGCACCAACATTTAGAAAAGATCACGACAAGAAATTTTTAGAAAAAGATTTTAAAAAAATAATTTCCGCGTGCGAAAAAAGATTTGGCGGTGAATTTGTACTTTTAAACCGTGACCATAATTTCACTTTAAAAGATGACGGAAAAAAATATAACGCCGATAAAATATATGAATGTAATACAATTGAGGATGTGCAAATTTTATTATACTCGTGTGATGTTATAATTACCGACTACTCCTCTCTTATGTGGGATGCAGCGTTTTCTAAACATCCTTGTTTTTTGTATATATATGATATTGACGATTACCTAAAAACTTGGGGCTTTCACACCGATTTCAACAAATTGCCATACCCTTATGCAAAAACAATTGATGATTTTTGCAACAAAATACTAAACTTTGATAATGAAAAATATAAACAAGATTTACAAAGCTTTTTTGATTATGTGAAACTTCGTGAAAACGGAACTGCGTGCGAGCAGATTTATAACTATATGAAAAGTACATTAAAATAATGGTGAAAAATATGATAAGTGTAATTGTACCTGTTTACAATGCAGAGAAATTTATTGACAGATGCATAAAAAGTATATTAAACCAAAATTACAATGATTTTGAAATAATACTTGTTGATGACGGTTCGCCGGACAAATGCCCCAAAATCTGCGATGAATGGGCTGAAAAAGATGAAAGAATAAAAGTCATTCACAAAATAAATGGCGGTGTATCATCTGCAAGAAATACCGGTTTAAAAGTTGCAAAAGGCGAATTTGTAACATTTGTTGACAGCGATGATACCCTTTATGACTGCGCACTGCTCAATATGAATAATCTTATGGACAGTGAAACGGACTTTGTCATTTGCTCACACAACGATGTGAAAATTGAAAATGTTTTAGTAAAGCCTTACATTGAAAATGTAAAAACTTATACCGCAAATGAAATTAGAACAGATAAATTCATTGAATTTGATGAAACTGTTTGGTGGCCGTGGGGCAAATTATTCAGAATGAGCATTATCAAAAAGAATAATTTGGAATTCGATACTAACATTTCTTTTGGTGAAGACCATATTTTTAATCTTCTATATGCAAAGCACATTGATAAAAATGTAGTGATTTCCGATATTGTGGCTTACAATTATTACACCTTTACTATGGGTTTATGCTCAAAGATATATCCTAATTACCACGAAATACAGAAATACATATTAGACAGGCTGTTTGAATTTTTTGATACTCCGCCTAAAAAATATAAAGATTATTTTTCACTTGCATACTTTACAGGTGTTATTGATTACTATCTTTACTCATACAGCTTTAATAAATCAATAAAATATATTTCACAAGCTTTGGATGTATTTAAAAGTTGCATTAACGATGAATTGATAAGCACTTGCTTTACAAAAAAGCAAATTGAGTTACTGAAAGCCGGTAAAACAAAGCGATTTGCTCTTTCATATTTATTAAATAATCCGGATAAAACCATTATAAGAAAAGCAAAAATCAACGGTAAAAAAGTGCTTGAAAAAGCACTTGATGTTTTAAAAAAATAATCTTGCAAAATAAAAGCAAAACGTGTTATGATCTGCCCGGATTGTGCAGACAGTACAAATAGAGCCTGCTTTTCGATAACTTCTTGGTATTAAAAATCCCTCTTGATGTTTATTCTACATCAAGAGGGATTTTTATATTGTCCGTTTTTACGAACCTATTTTAAAAAAAATCAAGCCAAGCTCTTAACTCTACTTTGCTATAAAATAGAATTCTACACCGTTTTCTTTATTTTCAAAGCCATACTTAAAATTATGAAGTTCAAGTATCTGCCTGCAAATTGCAAGCCCCATACCGGATGAATTTTCATCCCTGCTTCGTGACATATCGCCTTTATAAAGAAGTTCCCACAGTTCTTTACCCTGCTCTTTTGAAATGTTTTCACCTTTGTTATAAATTCCAAGTTTAAACTTTTTGCCTTTTCTTGTAAGGCTGACTTTTATAACAGTTTTAGGTATTGCAAACTTAACCGCATTTGAAAGGAAATTGTCTATTACCAAGCCAATAAGCTCATCATTACATTTAACAGAGCATTTTTCAACTGCTAAATTTTCAATTCCGACATCTTTTGAAGCCGCAAGAGGTCGATATTTTTCAATCTCTTTTTTAACAATTCTGTCAAGGTCACATGCTTTTTTATCAATATCCGTATTCATTGTAAGCGAATTATACTGCAAAAGATTTTTGACAAGCTTATTCATCCTGATTGATTCTTCATAAATCGATTTTACATACTCGTCATTTTTGTCTTCATTTACTTTTTCCATAACAAGCTCGCAGCGATTTTGAATAATTGCAAGCGGTGTTTTAAGCTCGTGTGCCGCAGCATTTGAAAATGAATACCTTGCATATTTCATCTGCTCTTTTTTCACAATGCTGTACGAAACTGCAAGCGAAATAGCGAGTGCCACCGTAAACACGCATGACAATCCCGTTGCCCATCTTGTAAAGCGGAAATCTTCAATAACATTTTTGACAAGATTAGCTGCAGTATAAGTTATCACATAATAAGCGTTTTCATCTTCCGTACCAACAACTCTAACTTGCTTTACAATATATCTGCCATTTTCAATAAATACTTCGTCGGTATAATCAATTGCACTTCCCCACGGGTCTGACTTATTTTCTTTACATTCGGCTTTAGGCACCTTGCCGTCTTTGAATTTCTTGTCGATAAAATCATAATCTTTTTTTTGAAAATCAGTCGAATGTGCCTTATACAAATCCATTTCAAAATATTTTGAAATACAGCTGATTTCACCTGTAGGCTTGGTATTGGTAAAGGTAAAACTTTCACCGTCCGTGCCATCAGGCAAAATTCTATACACAAGCGAACACGGAATTACCTTATCTCCGTCAATTGCATACTTAAAGGTTGAGTAGTTAGAAGAATACTTGTTATCCATTTGTGCAAGCTGTTCAATCTGTTTTTCTGACAAATATTCATCAAGATTGACTACTCCATATTTAAGTAACGGACCGTATTGGAACATAATTTGGTTTGAAGTTTGTGCAAGTAGATTTTTACCTGTTTCGTCATAAACATAATATTTTGTAGGATACATTGGAAGACTTTGGTTAGTAACACTTACAAAATGTTCTAAGTTTTCATACGAATTGTTATTGAATTCTTCAGCAAGCGTACTTGCTTCGTCATAAATATTTGCTTTAACCGTATCTTTCATATTGCCGTACAAAACAGCCATTGATGAAAAATACAAAACCAAAACAACAACAGTTACGATTGACAAAACTTTTCTTGTTTTTTTCATAAATCATACCTCCCTAAAGGAGTAGCCGGTGTTTATTATTGTTTTAATACATTCTGCTTTTTCGCCCAGTGCTTTGCGAATACGCTTAATATGTGTGTCGACAACCCTATCGTCACCGTCAAAATCATATCCCCAAGCAAAAGTTAAAATCAACTCACGATTTAAAACAATATTTTTGTTTTCCATAAGGTAGCAGAGAATTTTAAAATCCTTTGATGAAAGTTTGATTTCATTTTCACCGACATAAGCTCTTTTGCACGATAAATCAAGAGCCACACCGGATACTTTAAGCCAATTTGCACTATCTATTCCCTTGTAGCGTTTTATAAGTGAATTACATTTTTCATAAAGAACGGACAGCGGAAAAGGCTTAACAACATAATCATCGCACCCACATTCAAAGCCTTTCAGGAAATCAGCCTCCTGCCCCTTTGCAGTTAAGAACAAAACGGGCAAATTACTTGCTCTTCTTACAGCTCTGCAAGCATCAAATCCATCCACTTTCGGCATCATAACATCAAGTATTACTAAATCAAAAGAATTTTCATAAAACAGCTCAAGCGCGCTTTCACCATCGGTTGCCGTTTTCACCGAATATCCTTTTGCTTCAAGATAGTCCTTAATGCTTTCCCTTATTGCTTTTTCATCGTCTGCTACTAATACAGAAAACATTCAGCCACTCCCTTTCAGCTATAAGATATAATACCTATGTGTACTTTGCGTGTCATTTAACCAAAATAAATGAAGAATAAATATTTTCAATATCTTTATCTGTTAACTTCATAGGAAAATTTTGAAGTCTGGCGGTATTAACACCGTGAATTGTTTCTTCAAATTCAGCTTTTGTCATAGTCAAATCTTCAAGCAAGCCAAGGTCTTTTAAAAAATCAATAAACCCAGCATAATCAAACCCCGTAATTTCTGTTGTTTCATTTACAAGAGATTTAAGCTTATCACCTGAATTTGCCATATATTTCCAAATATAAGCAAGCGATACAGCCACCGCTCTTCCGTGATAAAATCCTTTCAACTTATGAAGCTTATAGCTGAATGCGTGCGGCGCAGTAGTTCTGGCAAGATTGATTGCTTTTCCTGCCAGCATACTGCATTCAAGCATAGGCTCAAATGTTTTTTCATCATTTTCAAGATATTTCACAAAATTATTATTAAAAAGAGAAAGTGCCTTTTTACTGTACTGCCTACTTTCATCATTTGCATCTATTGACCAATAAGCTTCAACGCTGTGGCAAAATGCATCAAGCGAAGTGGCTACCTTTTGCTCATAAGGTAACGATTTAAGTGTCGTATAATCAAATATTTGATAATCGGGAATAATATCCCAATCACTTACAGAAGCTTTATCCTTATTGTTATATAAAACTGAAAATCGGGTAACTTCCGCTCCCGTTCCGGCAGTGGTAGGCACCGCTAAAATTTTAAAATCAAGCTTTGAATAATACTTAATGCCTTTCGCGGTATCAATAGCGCTTCCACCACCGACGGCAACAACAAAGTCGCAGGCATTAGACTTGAAAGCCTCTATCCCCTTTTGCACCGAGCTTACTTCCGGGCAAGGCTCAAATGAAGTAAACGCAACACTTTTGATTTTTATTTCATCAAGTGCCTTGCGATAGCCATACCTGTCGTATTCGCCGGAGCAAACAAAAAGTACCTTTTGTGCCTTGATTTTAAGCATTATATCTTTAAATTCTTTAATAAATTTTTCATTATTATAATTCATTTCGCACCTTCCAAAAATTGATACTTTAATTTTAACATATACAGGCAAAAAAATAAACCTTTCTACTTGAGGAAAGGTTTATTTTTGGTTTTATATTATTTTGCCAAACTGCCGACAAGCATCATATAATCACCGATTTGCACACCAAATTCCGGCGCACCCTCCATTATAAGCTGCTTGTTCGCTGTCATTTGGAACATATCGCCTGTACCGAGCAAAATTTTAAGAGCTGAAGTTGCACAGTCAAATTTCATACAGAAAAATGGCTTTGAACGCTTATATTCGCCCCTGCCGGCTCTTGATTTGCCTGCTTTAACGCGCATATATGCAGTACATTCAGGATGCCCCTCAACTGCCCACTGATAGCAACGGTCAGGACTTTTAAGCGCCCAATCATGCACCTGCGGATGGCCCATTTTATTAAGCTGCGATATACCGGAAGAAAGCAAGTAAAAATACAGCTTGCAAAGAAGCAGTGAAAGTTCTTCGTCATTTTCCGGCGGTTCGGCAATGCTTAAAAGTGAAGACATTTTTAAAAGCACAGCCATAAACTTTGTGAATTTACCAAATGACTTAATCTTCATTTTCGGAAGTGAAGTCATTTTACCTTTCATAAATTCATTCATTTTCTCCATAGAAGAAAATGCAAGTTCAGCATCAATTTTTTCTTGACCGAGATATTCGCCGAGTTTAACACTCCATTCACCGTTTTCAACAATAAAATGGACCGCCTCTTTATCCTCTGCGTTTACTTTAGCTGAAACTTGGTAAATAGCGTTTACGCCCTCAAATTTCTTTTTAAGTTCAGGTACATCTGTGGCAATGGTTTTCATAAGCGGCAATGCCGCTGCCATAAATATTTTATTGGTATAGCGAGTTTCGTCACTTGCCATAAAGATACACTCCTTTCAATTTCAAAATAATGATACGGCAACAAATTAGAATTCGTCGTCCCACGCATCATCAGCTTCAAAATCTGCGTGCATCATTTCGCCGATAGCTTCGCTGATACCGTTTGCATCAATACCTGCCAAAGCAAGAAGGTCTTCCTGCAAGCCGATAGTTGAAAAAGCATTTTGGTGACCGAGCATTTTGAATGCACAAGCCTTACCGCTTTTTGCCACTACTTCTGCAACTGCCGAGCCTAAACCGCCCATAACTTCGTGGTCCTCAACAGTAATAATTCTTCTTGTATCCATAATTGCAGCCATTACAGCTTCTTCATCAATCGGCTTAATGGTGTGCATATTAAGAACTCTTACTTTCAAGCCTGCATCAGCTTCCATCATACGAGCGGCCTGCATAGCTTCAAACACACAAGAGCCACAAGCGATAACTGTAATATCAGTACCGTCATTCATAAGTGTGGCTTTATTCCATTCAAACTTGCAATCATCAGGTGATTTGTAAATAACCTGGTCAAAACCGCGGTTAATTCTGATATAAACCGGACCTGGAATATCATAAGCGGCCTTTACTGCGTGATAAGTTTCAGAACCGTCACAAGGGCAAATAACCGTCATATTAGGCAAAACACGCATACAAGCCATATCAATAAGTGAATGGTGTGTTGAACCTGCCTGGCCAAACGAAGTACCTGCGTGTGTTGCAATAATTTTTACAGGAACATTTTGATAGCAAATATCTGTATGCACCTGGTCAAGAGAACGGGCAGAAGCAAAAATTGCAAATGTGGAAGCAAAAGGAATAAGTCCGTTTTTAGCCATACCTGCTGCTACGCCGAAAAGATTTTGTTCCGCAATACCCACATTAAAAAATCTATCAGGGAATTTTTCACCGAACATACCGATTTTAGTTGATTTTGCAAGGTCAGCAGTAAGGGCAACAACATCCTTATGCTCCTCACCAAGCTCACAAAGTGCAATACCGTAACATTCAGCAGTTGAAAGTTTTGTGGTATCAGTCATTGTATATGTCATTCCAGCCATTGCTTACGCCTCCTTTTCTGCTCTTTCACAGCGTTCTTTATAATATGCATCAAGGCTTGCATAAGCCTGCTTGGTTTTTTCTTCATCAAGTGAGCCATAATGCCACAAGTAATTATCTTTCATAAAGTCAACACCTTCACCCTTGAAAGTATCCATTACAATAGCAGTCGGCTTATCGCCGCCGTTTTGATGATTTTTAATAGCGCTTTCAATAGCATCATTAAGTTCTTTAAAATTATGACCGTCAACACGGATAACATTAAAGCCAAATGCTTCAAACTTCTTGTCAACAGGTTCAACTTTCATTTCATCATCAACCCTGCCGTCAATCATACATTTGTTAACATCGGCAAGAACAACTACATTTGAAAGCTTGAACTGTGCCGCACTCATTGCAGCCTCCCAATTTGAACCCTCGTTAAGTTCACCGTCACCGGTTAAAACATAGTTCATATAATCAATACCGTTAACTCTGCCTGCAAGTGCAAAGCCGACAGCAAGTGAAAGCCCGTGGCCGAGCGAACCTGTTGAGCAGTCAATACCCTTAACCTTATTGCAATCAAGATGCATTCCGATTTTAGCACCGGTAAGGTTAAAAATCTTAAGTTCATCAATAGGCATAAAGCCATAATCGCAAATAACAGGTGCATATCCTACTGCTGCGTGACCTTTTGAAAGAACAAAACGGTCCCTATCAGGAAGTTCGGGATTATTAACATCAAGCTTCATAAAACGGTGATACAAAATAGTCATTGCATCCATAGCGCTGAGCGCACCGCCCAAATGGCCCGAACCGCCCCAAATAGCTGTTTGGATAGTCAGTCTTCTTAATTCGTCAGCCTTTTTTTCAAGGCGCAGCCATTCTTCTTTATCAAATGGCTTGTAATTAGCTGGCATAAATTACCCCTCCAAATATATAAATTTTCCAATTACATTTAATTATTTAATAAGTCCCGGCATTTCAGGATGCCTTTTTGCAACTACCGAAAATGCATCTTCTGCAATATCAATTGCAAGTTTAATATCATCATCGGTTACAGCCGCATTCATAAAGTGATTATGATGTGATGCAAGGAAAAGCCCCCTTGATACACATTCGGCAATCCATTCTTGGTGAAGCATAAGGCTGTCATCATTAGCAATTCGCAAATAGAAAAGTGCCGGCTCACCCGAAACCACAAGATTAAAACCGTGCTGTTTACCTGCTTCTTTAAATCCGTCTGTAAGTTTTGTACCCATTTCCCTAAACATTTTAGGTGTATCAAGCTTTTTCATCTTTGGTATACAAGCAAGGCAAGCGGCAAAAGGCTCTGCACTCATCCAATATGAACCTGTGTATACAACGGAAGAAGCTGTGTTTTTCATATGCTCACCACCGCAAACAGCTGACATATTATAGCCGTTTGCAAGTGCTTTACAAAAGCAGATAAGGTCTGCTTTAAAGCCATAATAATGGTCTGAACCGGCAATATCAAGGCGGAAGCCGGTGCGAACATCATCAATAATAAGTACCATTCCGTGATCATCACAGAACTTGCGAACTTTTGCCCATTGCTCTTTAGTAGCACACACATTATCAAAGAAGTTACCGTGGTCATACGGCTGGGCAATAAGTCCTGCAACATCACCGCCGCAAGCATCATATGCTTCCTGCATAGCATCCATATCAAACCAAGGAACTACAATGTTGTTTTCAACTTCTTCAGGAAGAATACCCGGATAGTCAATCTTTTGCGCCCACTGGAAATCGCCGTGATAATATCCTTTAAAGAACATCATTTTCTTTTTACCAGTATGCGCCCTTGCACACATTACGCTGAATGTTGTTGCATCAGAACCGTTTTTCATAAAGAATGCCCAATCGGCACAGTTTACGGTATCTTTAAGAAGCTCGGCACATTCTACCATTTTGTAAGACGGTGAAGTTGTGCAGTTTCCTGTTTTAAGCTGCTCCATAGCAGCCTTATCAACATCATCATCGCAATATCCCAAAACATTAGGACCGTAAGCACACATAAAATCAAGGTATTTATTACCGTCAACATCCCAAAAATATGTACCTTTTGCGTGGTCAGACATAAGCGGCCACTTTGTTATAGGTAAGAAAAGCCCTTCCGAAGGGCCGAGATGGCCATATACACCCGATGGAATAGCAGCTAAAGCCCTGTTAAACCATTCCTGTGATTTTTCGTGTTTATATTCAGGAAATTTACTCATTTGCAATCCTCCTTAACCCAAATAAACAGCTACTCTGTCAAGTATACGGTTGACATTATCAATCATATTTATCATACCGCTCATATAAATATTGCCCGCACAAAGCTCAGCCATAGTTGATGCTGTTCCGTTAAACAGAGCATTTGCAAGGTCAATAGTTTTAAATTCCATAATAGCACGCGGAGTATCAGGCTTTTCCTTAATAGTTTCAAACTTATGGTCACGAATCCGAAGAGTTGCATAGCAAACATCTGTGATTCCCATTTGAATATCCCCGTCAACAGTGTAAAATGCCGAATGCTGTGCCACACTGTCGTGATTTGCAAGTGCCGAAAGCGCACCGGCTATTGTATAAAAAGTAAGAACTGTTGATTCTTCAAAAAAACTTCTGTTTTTCAAGTCGTCCTCACTTGGCATTAAAATTTTAGTTAATCTGTCAGTAAGCTTGGTAAATGGGCCAAGCAAGAATGAAAGCACCTGTGGCACATTTTTTGTAGGCATACCCGGCTTTCCGCTATCAATAAGAGCATTAAATTTTTCAGGGCTTGCAAAATTCATTTTGCAGGTACAGCCATAGTTTCCCTCACTGATTGTGCAACCGTCTTGCGAAAAATGAAATGTACAGCACGGGCCGTTTGCTACATCAAAGCAAAGTGATACCGGCTTTTTAATTGATTTAATAATTGCCTTTGCTTCATCATCAATTTCACAAAGATTTTCAAGGCAAGCAAGAACGCCATACATATTTACATAAGCCATTGCTTTTGCTTCTTTCAAAATAATTCCTCCTTAACAATAGAATTCGTTTACCTATAAATAGGTATAACAATTACACATTATAATAAATCACACAGTTGATTATAACATATTTATAAACTTTTGGCAATATTAAACAAAAAATAAAGCAGACGATTTTATAACCGTCTGCTTTATCAGTATTATTACTTATTTAGTTTTAACACTCTTAACCTTTGACCAAGAAGAATAAACCTTTTTACCGTTTGCAATTTTATATGTACGAACTCTTACATAATATTTTTTCTTTGCTTTAAGCTTTTTAACAGTAGTCTTTGTAGTTTTCTGCTTTTTAATTGTTACGGTTTTCTTGTTCTTCTTGAATTTCTTATTGGTTGCGACTTGAACTTGATAGCCCTTTACACCGCTTACCTTTTTCCAAGTAACTGAAATTGCTTTCTTTGCACCTTTAACTTTCTTAATTGAAGTCTTTTTAGGTGCTTTAATTTTTGCAACTGCTGTTTGAGAAGTTGATGTTGTAGTTGTTGTGGTGATATTATTTGCAGGTGCAGTTGTTGTGGTAGTAGTTAAAGCGTCTTTAGTTTCTTTAATTTTTAATGCTTCATAGAATTTTGTAAGTCCTGTGAAAACATCAGCTGTGGCTAAAGCATTTTCATCACCACCGGCGGTATAAGCATATGCACCCTTAACATCTTTGCATTCAAAACTATTTACTATTTCATTATAAATCTTTTGTGCTTTGTCAAAATCATTCACAGCAGAATATGCAGCAAGGGCAAGACCTGTTGAATTACCGCTAATTACAGGGTCTTCAAGTTCTCCTGTGTTATAATTATAAACCTTATCCAAGTTATAAAGATAACCGCCGTCAGCTTTATATGATTCCATACAATTTAATGTATCATCAATAACAGACTTATATTTATTTGAATAAGGTGCAAGTGCAACAACAAGCTGTGCATCACTGTCTGTACTGGTATAATAAGTTGAGCCTGTACCAAATTCATAGAAATTGTTTAACAAGAAATTTTGTGCTGTTTTAAGGGTATCGGTAAGTCCGTATTTTTCAGCAACAGCAAAAATTGAAGAGAAAAGATATGGATTTTCATAATCTTTATTAAGTTCAACATTCTTGAAATTTTCAACAAGGTTAACGCCTTCATAATTTTTAACATCAAAGCCGAAATAATCAAGCGCAGTGATTACATTTGCATAAACGCCTGCCGACTCGCCTTTAATAGGAGCCCAGTTATTATTTTCGTCATACCCTACAACATACCCTACAACCGCAATAATCTTGCCGCTGTTTGAGTCTAGATTTTCCTTAACGCTCTTTGTAAATTCATCCTTATAGTCATTTACATCAATGCCTGCATTGATGTAAGAAACAAGGCTCTTTACATTTTCTACATCGAAATCAGCTTTCTTTTCAGATAAAAGATAGATTGCCGTATCGTTGAGCTTCTTTTTAATATCTCCACTTGTAACCTTACTGTCAGCCATTGCATAAACGCTTGTAAAAAGTGAAGTAATTGCAATGCAAAGTGCAACAGCAACAGAAATTATTTTTTTCATATTTATTAACCTCCTAATATGAAATTATTTATTATATGAACAGGTGTATGAAAATACAACCTTATCACCGTCTTTTAGTTTGGTGGAATCACAGCTTACATTCGGCTTTTTACCATTAACATAGTATAACCAGCCACTCTCCCCACCACAATCAAATTCATCAAGATTATTTATACCTGATATATAAACGCTATAAATAGTCGTTTTTGCATTATAAGGAATTTTATTATCATTACAGGCTTTTTTCAACAAATCATAAACCGTAGCTTTGCCGTTGAAAGTGGCTTCGTATTCACTCAAAATAATACCGTTTTTAGGCACATATGCTTCGTGCCCCGATTTTAAATCATCCATGTTATCAAGTATTGACTTACATTCGATAGTAATTGTACAAGTTTTTTTAGATGAACTGGTAGAAGTAATTTTTGCAGTAGGCTTATCAGCATGTAAATGAGTTGCGGTTGCAGCTGCTGCATATGCATCTGTTGAGCTTGTAGTTACAGCCGATAATTTTGATTTGTTATTTTTGTTTTTCTTTGATTTCTTAACCTTTTTTGCAGTAGTTACTTCTTTATTTCCCGTTTTGCCTTTTTGGGTAGTTTCCTTATTTTTCTGACTGCTCGGTTTAGTTTCTTTTTTGTTTTGCTTAGTGGTTTTTTCCTTTTCTTTTACGGTGATATCTGTAACTTCTTTATTATCGGTTGTTACTTCATCAATTTCGTCATCCTGCAAAGCGGTAGTCATTTCAGTTATTTGTGTTGAATTATCTGTCACACTTTTCTGAAAATCATTGCTGTTTGAACAGGCGCAAAGCATGGCAATGCTCATAATTACTGCCAAAACAGCGCCTATATTTTTTCGCATAAAAAAATCCTCCATCTTTTCAGACAGAGGAAAGTACGCACCTTTAGTACGGAATTTAACTCCATTGCTTTCCCTTGCCCAAAAGCAGAATTAAAATGTGTGGCAGGTCTCCCGGCTTATGATATAGCATAACTTGAAAAATCGCCTTCTCAGTTTCCCAATGGCAAATGATTTTTCTTCATCAAATACGGTAATGGCTGTTGCTCAGGATTCTAACCTGATTCCCTTTTAATTTCTCGCAAGGAGAAAACCATCATATAAAATTAAATTGTAATTATTTTTCGTAAATACTCTTTTTAAGTACACCTATATACGGCAAGTTACGATAATATTGGTCATAATCAAGCCCATAGCCTACAACAAATGCGTCAGGCACATCCACGCCTACATAATCAGCTTTAATATCTGCTGTTCGCCTTGCCGGTTTATCGAGAAGTGTAACAACACCGATAGATTCAGGATTGCGTTTTGAAAGCATATCGTGAATATATTTAAGTGTATTTCCCGTATCAAGAATATCTTCAACAAGTAAAACATCAAAACCCGTTAAATCATCAGCAATATCTTTAATAATTTGAATATTGCCGCTTGATACAGTACCTGCACCATAACTTGAAGCTTGAATAAAATCAATATTACACGGTAAATCAATATATCTTGTAAGGTCGGTAAAAAAGTAAATAGAACCTTTAAGTACACCTACGAGCAAAAGTTTTTTACCCTCATAGTCTTTAGTGATTTGCTTTGCCAAGCGGTGAGCAATAGCGTTTAATTCTTCTTCTGTAACAAGTATTTTTTCAACATCCTGATGCATGGTAATACCTCTCTGCTTTTCATTACCGTTAGAGTATAACACTCTTTTAAATACTTGTAAAGCAAAAATTAAAACAGTTGTAAAACGGATTGCTCTTTTCGAGCCTCGTTTCTTATAAAAAATAAAAAGCACCATAGAAATGGCGTCTGCCACAATACATTACTTTACTTAATACAAAATCTAATTTATGCACTATGACGAGGCTCGCCCATCGAAAGCTAAAGCTTTCTTCGGCACGCACCCGAGCACCGCAACACTCCACCGGACTGTTGCTATCCTGACGGATTGCTCTTTTCGAGCCTCGTTTCTTATGAAAAAACAAAAAGCACCATAGAAATGGTGCTTTTTGTTTTGGAGCGGATGACGAGGCTCGAACTCGCTACCTCAACCTTGGCAAGGTTGCGCTCTACCGGGTGAGCTACATCCGCGAATGCAAGATTGATTATACACAACAGCTTTGCACTTGTCAAGACTTTTTTGAAAAAAATGTAACTATTTATCTGTTTACAACAATGCATTTTTTTGTTATCATATAAAATAAGAAAGAGGAATATGCTATGGAATATAAAGCGTTACCGTTTTCATCAGTTTGGGAAAACGGAATTTTTAATTTACCTATCAAGGTAGTCGATGAATATTTAAAGCTTGCAAGTGAGTATCAACTTAAAGCTTTGCTATACATTTTCAGAAACAACGGGCAGGCTGAAACTGCCGAAATTGCCAAAGCACTCGGCCAGACAATTGCCGATACAGACAATTTGCTTGAATTTTGGGTTGAGGAAGGCATAATATCAAAAAACGGTGAAATTGTTGAAAGCCCCAAAATACCGCAGGCAACTGCACCGGCAGAAAAAAATGTGGTTGTGGTAAAAGAAACGATTTCTGCACCAAATTTATCACCCAAAGATATTGTGTCAATACTGCGTGACAGCGAAAAACTCAAAAACCTTGTTAACGAAGCACAAAAAGTACTTGGCAGAACAATAAGTTTAGCGGAGCAGGCAATAATAATAAATATGGTTAACTACTACGAATTAAAGCCGGAAGTAGTTTTAATGATACTTGAATATTATAAAAACGAAAAGCAAAAAGGAATGTCCATAAGTTTTTCATATATCAACGCTATGGCAAAAAATTGGAGTGATGAGGGTATCGCTTCCATTTCCGAAGCGGAAGAAAAGCTGCACGAAATTGAGCGCGGAAACAGAATATGGAATGAAATCATTGCGATAACGGGAATCAGGCACAGAAAGCCAACCGTTAAACAGAGGGAAATGGTACTTTCATGGTTTAATGATTTTGATATTACCATGATTACTTTGGCATCAGATATTATGAAAGAAAACATACCGGAGCCAAAGCTGAGTTACATAAATTCCATATTAAAGAAGTGGAAGAAGCAAAACATTAAAACTCCTTCCGATGTGGAAAAAGAGCAAAAAGAATTTGAAAAAGCTAAATCCGAAAAAGAAAGCAAAGCAAAGAGCAAAGAAAAATTATCAAGCAAACCGACATTTGATATAGACCAAATTGAGCGTGACGCACTAAATAATTTTGAAATTTAAGGAGGTGCAATATGTCCTATTCAATTGAAACTTATGACAAGGCACAAAATATACTTGACAGAAGAAAAGAAAAAGCAACACTTGAAGCACAAAGCAGAATTGATAAATTATGTGCCGAAATTCCCGAGCTTAATGTAATTAACAGAAAGCTTGCACAAATCGGGCTTAATATTTCAAGAACTTTTTTTACAAGCAAAGACCCGCAGGCTGATATTAACAAGCTACGAATTGAAAGCCTTGCATTGCAAGAAGAAAAGAAAAATTTGCTCAAGAAAAACGGTTATGATGAAAACGAACTTGCAATTAAATACACCTGCCCTGCGTGTGAGGATACGGGATTTATAAACGGCAGGCGCTGCAAGTGCTTTGTAAATCTATTAAAAGAAATTGAGCGAGATAAGATTGAAAAAATCGCACCGATTGAAGAATGCACATTTGACACCTTTTCCATTGAATACTACCCTGACATTGCCCAAAACGGCGGCATATCACCAAAATACAGAGCAGAAAAAATCAAAGAAAGCTGCATAGGATATGCAACTAATTTCAGCAAAGGAGCGAAAAACCTTTTATTCACAGGCGGCACAGGGCTTGGCAAAACCCATTTATCCCTCGCCATTGCAAATGTAGTAATCAACCGAGGATACAGTGTTATTTACGGTACAGCACAAAATATTTTAGGCGATTTGCAAAACGAAAATTTCGGCAGAATCGACAATTTAAAATACAGAGAAAATGAAATTTTGGATGTTGATTTGCTTATTCTTGATGATTTAGGCACAGAATTCAAAAGTGCTTATACCATTTCGTGCCTATATAATATTATCAACACCCGTATCGGTGCAAAATTGCCGACGATTATTTCAACCAACTATACGCTTAAAGAACTTTTGGAATTTTACGACCAGCGCATAACTTCACGAATCACCGGCGAATATTCACTTTTGACTTTAGAGGGTAATGACATAAGATACATAAAAAATAAGAAGGTGTAATTATGAAAGAAATTTTAGTAAAAATTAAAAACCTTTCAATAATCACAATAATAGCATCATTTGTAATAGGAATTGTACTGCTTGCTTGGCCCGATAAATCAATAACCGTAGTAAGCATACTCACAGGTGCAACCACAATACTTTTGGGTGTAACAGCATGGATTTCATACTTTGCAAAAGAAAAAAGCATCGTTCTGGCCGTTGCCGGTACAGTGTGCATTATAGTCGGCCTTATAATATGCATTAAATATCAAAGCATAATTGCCATATTGCTGTTTATTTTCGGCGTGTTTATCACAATAAGCGGCGCTGTTGACTTAATCACATCATTTTATTCAAAATCAAGCGGTATTGTAAGCTGGGGTGTTTCAACATTCCTTTCAATTGCCGTGCTTATTTTAGGTGTTGTAATTATGATAAATCCTTTCAGCACAAGTGTTGCGCTTGTAAGACTTGTAGGTGCCGGCCTTGTGGGATACGCAATAGTTGACCTTGTTACATTTATTCAAATAAAAAAAGCAGCAAAAGAGATACAAGAAGAGCTTAAAAATATCGAACCGCCTATAATCAATGCCGATGCATATGAGGTTGATGATAACGGAGAAATTGATTCGGATGCAAGAGAAATATAAAAATGTATTCAATCGGTTAGGTTATACAAATATTTGATTTGCCGATTCAACATTAAGAAATTATGATAAAGAGAGCTTATTTCTTGATATTCAAAACCACATAATTATGTTTACGAAAAGTAAATACAAAAAGCGAAAGCTCGGGTTACCGAGCTTTCGCTTTTTTAATTATATTATTTAACTGCACACTGCGGTAAAAAACAAGCAAGTACACCAAGCACTGTACTTAACAGCACATAAACAAGTGCAAGCACAATATGCCCCGATTTAATAAGCCCGACAGTTTCAAGTGAAAAGGTCGAAAAAGTGGTGAAGCCGCCGCATATACCTACTTTTAAAAACAGTATCAAGCGTGAATCCAAATTTGAATTTTTGCTCATCCACAGTGCTATAAGCCCAATGCAAAGCGAACCTATCACATTTATTAAAAGTGTAATTACAGGAAACGGCTGCGGATTTTTAGTAGGAATAAGGGTTAACACATATCGCAACACAGCGCCCAAAAATCCGCCTAAACCGACAAATATAAAATCGAGCAAAAAATCACCCCTTAATCATCACACAGTTCAACATCTTTTGCGATTTTTCCGTGATAAAGTGCATTTGAAATATTAACAGGTGATATGAATACTTTAGCCTGCTTTAAAAGCGTATCAATCTTATCCTTGCTGAATTTAATATCACTAAGGCTGTAAACAGTTATGCTTTCGGCAAGTTTGCGAAGTGACATTGAGCTATCCTTATAAATCGTCACTTTCTTACTTTCATTCGGCAAAATATCAAAGAAATTATCACTGAAAGGCAAAACGGAATCAGCACTTTCAAGTTTAACAAGGCGGGCATATGCGTCACTTTTAACAGTAATATCAAGCCTGTCCTCTTTTATTTCAATCCTTGTTTTAAGTTTTGCTTTCGGCAAATTAAGTTTCTTTTCTTTATCAAAAAGAACAGTTTTTTGTTGCAATAATTCACCGTTTTTAAAAAGTTTAACCGCTACACCGGTGCGTTTTAAATCATACGCTTTTGCAAGTGATTTAACATCAAGTTCAAAAACGAGTTCATTTTTAACTGCGTCAATTGAAACATCTTTTTTATCACTTTGCTTTGTACCCGAAACAAAATCAAAAATATCGTAAGTAACGGTAACATCTTGTTTTTCTTTTAAATCATTTAAAACAAACAGCTTAATGTATTCTTCGGTATTTTCAATTGATACACTGACAGGTGCGTTAAAATGCCTTGCACCGTATTGAAGAGCCTTGTAATTACCGTAATAATCAATACTTGACCAAGAGCAGACACCCCAGCAGTCATTAAGCTGCCAATACATTGAACCGTTACATCTGCCTTTATTTCTTCGCCAATGCTCTGTTGCATCTGCTATACATTCATTTTGAGTAACTTGAGAAAGATAAACCATATCCTTAAAATTCTTCGGCAAATTAAAGCGAGAAGCAACATAGTAAACCATTTTATCATTACCGTTTGCACATTTCTGGTGGGCATTAAACACCTTATCATTAAGCGAATAGTTACCCTTATGCTCGGCAAAAATATCAATTGATTTCATATCCGGCAAACTTTCAAAACCGAATTCGCTGCAAAAACGAGTCATACGCTTGCGGTAATAATTCATAGGCTTTAAACCGTGCCAAACTGCCCACAGGTGAGTATCGCCCACATTATCACTGCCCACACCGTAATTATGCTTTTCACCCACAGGCGAAGTAGGAGTATACGGTGTTGATTTATCATATTTTCTGATTTCAGCTTCAAGAATATGATAAAAGAATTTTTCAGTCCATTCAACATATTTAGTCATATACATCCAAGCAGAATGCATATCTTCAATTTCGTTATTACCGTTCCAAACGGCAAGCGACGGGTGATTGCAAAGCCTTTTTACATTGTATTCAACTTCCCTTTTAACATTTTCAAGAAAAGCATCATCAAAAAAAGGATAAGCCTGACAAGCAAACTGAAAATCCTGCCAAACAAGAATACCGCGTTCATCGCAAGCATCGTAAAATTCATCACTTTCATAATATCCGCCGCCCCAAACACGAATCATATTCATATTTGAAAACTGAACAGCATCAAGCATATAATCAAGCTTTTGCTTATCAAAGCGAGTAATAAAGCTATCTGCCGGAATATAATTGGAACCCTTAATAAAGAGCGGAACACCGTTTAATATAAATTGAAAATTTCTGCCGTATTTATCACGCTCACGGTTAAGTTCAATAGTTCTTAATCCGATTTTCTTGCTCTGCTCGTCTAATACTTTCCCGTTTAATTTAAGTTTTGCACTAACGGTATAAAGCGGTTGATTTTTACTGCCTGAAAGTTCATAAGTCCACCAAAGTTCAGGATTATCAATAACAAATTCGGCATTTTCACCGCAGGCAGTCATAACCTCCCCACTCGGCGAAGTAATGCCAATTTCACATTCGTAATTGCCAAAAGATGTTACATCAGCTTTAACGCTTACAAATGCTTTTCCGTTTTCAAGCCTTTGAGTTATGCCGAGATAATCAATCTTGGCGTTATTTACAAACTGAAGTTCAATATCCTTGGTTATACCTGAAAGCGGCAAAACCGGACCCCAGTCCCAGCCAAAATGGCTCTGCGGCTTGCGGATATGAACAATACCGTTTTGCCCATTTGAATTTATAGGAGTCGGGCATTTTTTATACTTATCGCGAACATAATTTACAGGTGATTTAAATACAATTCTTATTTCGTTTTCACCAATATTTAAAAATGATTTCACGCTTTTTGAATAGGCAACAAAACAGTTTTCCCCCGCAAAAAGAAGTCTTGAATTCACATACACATCGCAAATTGTATCAAGCATTTTGCAGTTTAAAAGTACATCGTCACAATCAAGTTCAGCTTCGCTTATCTCAAATATCCTTTTATATTCCCAATCCTTTTCACCTACAAAGCCAACCTCTTTTTCATAAGTTGAAATAAAAGGATTAGGTATATCACCGTTATTCATTAAATCAAGAAAATTACAACCCGGAACAGTTGCATTTTTCCATTCGTTTTCATCCACAGCTTTAAAAAGCCATGCACCGTTTAATGTTTTAATCATAAATTCCCCTTAATTTGCCTTTTGTTTTTAAATCATTATAACTTATATAATCAGAATATTCAATAAAAAACAGCCACTTGAAATTACACACAAGTGACTGTATTGTTTTTTATTATTCAGCCTTTGTATCCTGCGTATTTCTCTTTTCTACAAGAGTTTCAAGGATTTTTTGGTGTTCTTTATCACTCATTGCATATTTAAGTGTAGGAAGTGCTGAAAGAAGCATACCGATTGCAGGCGGAATTGAAATAAGGAAGAACATTGCTTCAGCATATTTGCCGGCGCCTGTACCACCGTCATATGTTATAAAGTTTGCACCTTTTTCAATAGCGCGGTTAAGTTTATCAACATTAGCACCGCTGTAACCTACAAATGCATATACTGCTGATGAAATGATTGTTGAAATACCTGCTGCAAGCTTTGTAATAAAGCTTTGGCCCGAGAAAAATACACCATCTGTACGAACACCGTTGTGATATTCTTCATAGTCAACACAGTCGGCAATCATTACTGACTGAAGTACATTGATACCGCCGAAAGCAGCACTTGCAACAAGCATACAAATACCAACAATGATTGACCAGAAAGTAGAAGTTAAATCACCGCCTGAAACTTTGTAAAATACAAAGATAAGTGCAAAAGGAAAAGCACCTGCAATTGAATAAATATTATAAAGTGTTTTCTTTTCAACTTTTTTGATAATTAACGGTGTAACACCCATTGCGATAAACTGGCCGGCAAAAAGGCCGATTGCCACACAGCCAAGGCCTACAAGTATTTTTACATTTAAGCCCGTAATCTTACCTGAAGCGTCGGTTGCAAGAATATTCATAATATTACCGTTTGCATAGTAATATGTAACAAGCGTCATTGCAACAATCATAAGAAGCTGAATAGGGCTTCTCAAAATACCTGAAATAAGAATTTGCCTAAACGGCTTGTTTCTGAACATAATTTGGAAATTTTCTTTGAAAGTATAACTCTTTTCACTTTTTTCAACTTTTTCTCTTGTGAAAAGGCCTGCAAATTCAAAAAGAACAGAAGCAATTACGGTCATAATAATTACTGTAACAATAAAGCCCTTTTGGTTTGCTTTTTGAACAAGAGTATCATAATCAACTGCGTTTTTATCAATTTTGCTTACGAATGCAGAGCCGAGAGCCTGCGCAATCTGAACAACAAGTACGCCAATACCGCCTATACCTGCAACCATACGCGCAAGACCGAGTATCTTGCTTCTGTCGCTTTCATCTTCCGTCATAAGAGATGTAATACCCCAAAGCGGAATATCACAAACAGTAAAGCACATACCCCAGGCAATATATGAAATAGCCGCCCAAGCAACAATAAGTACCTTTTGTGAAGTTGAACTTGCTGTGGCATAGTTACCGTTTATAAATGTTAAAATTGTAACTAAACCTATAATTGCCGGAAATATAATAAGATAAGGCCTGCATTTGCCCCACTTTGATTTGGTTTTATCAACAATAGTACCCATCATCGGGTCATTTATTGCATCCCAAATTCTTGCGATAGTCATAATCCAACCGAGAGCCATAGCCGGCAGGCAGATTACATTTTGAAAATAGAAGTAAAGACCTGTTGCAACGATATTGTAAATTAAGTTTTGGCCAAACATACCTACAAGATAGCCAACGAGTTCTTTACCCGTATAAGTGCGTTTTTCGCCCATAAAATCTCTCCCTTATTTTTGGCAAAGCCGTATTTGTATATATAATAACAATTTATAAACAAAAATGCAACAGAAATTTTAAAACAATTGTTAACATTGTACAAAATCCTGCTGCTATATAAAATATTCAGTTTTCATTTATGTGTGATAAGATTTCATTTTCTATCTTTTTCAGCTTTTTCATTGATGTTAAGCCTATGTCAACAGTTGTAACCTTACCGTCTTTTTCTTCAATAATAATTTGTGACTGCCTGTCATTAAAATTCTTTTTAAGGCTTGCTTTGGTGTCCTTATTTATTTTTATACTTGCAATATCATCATAATTAAAAATATTATTCTCATCAAGTGCAGTAAATTCAAACGAAGTTTCATTAAAAACAATGCCTTGGCTTATAACATATTTGCTTACAACCGCACCTACCCCTATTGCGAAAAGGTCGATTATTGCAAATATAACCGAATAAACGCTCAAATTTTCCAAAAGCTTTTTAACTGCGAATACCGCATATGCTATCACCGAAATATCAAGCACAAGCACCACAAGAAAGGTAACAGGTGAAATGATACGATAAAATTTGTTTTTCATTAAAATTTCCTTTCTTTATAATCATCAAGAAGTTTAATATCCCTTGCCCGAAATTCCCTGCCTGATAAATAAGACAGTTCATTTTCATCATCAAATGCAAATTTAAGCTTATAACTGTAAAGTGCCTGGCGAAATCTTCCCTCTTCAATGCCGTATTTTCCGTCACCGTAAAGCGGGTGGCCTATATGTGCAAGGTGCGCTCTGATTTGATGTGTTCTTCCCGTTAAAAGTTCTATTTCAAGCAGCGATGCATCATCATAATAATCAAGAACTTTGTATTTGGTTATAATTTTTTTAGAACCTTCAATTTGATTATCGGTAACTTTAACAAGATTTTTCTTTTCGTTCTTTGTTAAAAAAGCGGTCAACACTTCTTCGCTTTTAGGCATTTTTCCGTGAACTACCGTTAAATAAAATTTTTCAATTTCCCTTGATTTAATCTTTGCATTAAGTATTTTAAGCGACTGCAAGTTTTTCGCCCCGATTACAAGGCCGCCTGTATTTCTGTCAATCCTATTTGCAAGAGACGGTGTAAAGCTTGAAGTTTCAGGTGACCACTCACCTTTTTGGTAAAGATATTTTTTTAGTCTTGCAACAAGATTGTCAATATATTCTTTGCCGTCAGGGTGGCACAAAACGCCCACCTTTTTATTAAGGATAATTATATTTTCATCCTCATATACAATATCAAGTTCATCAGATGCACGCATAAAATCAAGATGTTTAACTTTTAATTTTAAAACATCATCTTTTAGATAAAGTTCAAGAAGATCGCCCTCTTTTAACTTTTGGTCATTTGTACAACGCTTTTTATTAACCTTAATATTCTTTTTTCGTATTTCTTTATACATCAGTGATTTAGGCAGATTTTCAAAAGTTTTATCAATAAACCTATCTACTCTTGTGCCGGCATCACGCTTAGATATAACAAAACTTTTCATTAGTTTTTCTTTCTGTTTTTCTTTTCTTCTTCAAGCTCCTGCTTTTCTTTATAAAACATATTAGCTTTAACATAAACCTGAATAAAGTCTTTCATAACCTCGGCAAGTTCGCCCTTTTGGTAATTTGCAAGAAGTATTCTTTCATCATCATCAATTACAAGCGGGCCTCTTTCATAATCATTAAAAGTAGGCATAAGTGAATATGTTTCCTTGGTTTTAACAATAGAAATAAGTGTATAATCCGCTGTTGCATTTACGAAACCGGTTTTTTTAGTATACTTTTCAATAGTTGAAAGCGGAGATGAATCATTATGTTTTTTGGTATAACAGTATGATATAACTTCCTCCACAAAATTTTCAATTTGCGAATCCGAATACGGTGCTTTGAGCAAAACAACTTTATCAATATCCGCAATACCGTACTTGTCGCTTTCACCGCAAGGAATACCAATCATATTTTCATCTTCATCAATATATACGCTTATAGTAGAGAACTCTTTTTCTTTAACATTGCTCATAACTGCACCTCACAGAAAATTAGTGAAATAATTATACATTATTTTAATCAAAATTACAACTTTATTTGAAAAACAGATTTAATAATGATATAATTATAAAAAACATTCAGGGGTGTTAACTTGAAAAAGGTTTTAATAACAGGCGGTGCAACAGGTATAGGCAAGGCAACAGCACTGCTTTTTAAACAAAAGGGTTATGATGTTTTTATCACATATAACCAAAGCGAACCGGATTTTGACGGGATAACCAAAATCAAATGTAATCTTGAAAACGAAAATGAAATAATCGAACTTTTTAATCAAATCAAAAGCATAGATGTATTGGTGAACAATGCCGGCATAAGCCTTATTAAGCAGATAAATGACACAACAGCCGAAGAATATGATAAAATCATGCGAATTAACGCAAGGTCATATTTTCTCTGCTCGCGCGAAGCGGTTAAACTTATGCTTAAAAGCCACAGCGGTGCAATAGTAAATGTATCATCAATGTGGGGACAGCTCGGTGCATCGTGCGAAATTGCGTATTCAATGAGTAAAGCGGCAGTAATAGGATTAAGTCGTTCTCTTGCGCAGGAGCTTGCGCCAAGCGGCATAACCGTAAACTGCGTTTGCCCCGGAATAATTGACACAAGAATGAACTCAATGTTTGAAAAAAGCGAACTTGAAGAGGAAGTGCCTATCGGCAGGCTCGGTACAGCAGAAGAAGTGGCAGATGCGATTTACTTTTTATCACAAAACAAATACATTACATCACAAATTTTAGGTGTAAACGGAGGAATAGTATAATAAATAAGGTGCAATGGATAATTTTTCTTTACGAATTATCCATTGCACCTTTTATTTAATTGAAAGTAAAACGCGTATTCCAAGGGATATTACGGTTAAAATAGCAGACATAAAGCATAAGTGAAAGTACAAAAAGCCATAATTTAAGTTTTTGTTTTTCCTGTTGTTAAATCTATTTGTTTCATATGTTATTGGGCAACTATTTTTGCAAAACTGCCGTTTTGCCTATCCTTTGTAACTATAATTTTATTATCTATTCTTGACGCCAAAGCATCAATATGAGAAATGATGCCTACAAGCCTGCCGCCCTGTGAAAGAGAATTCAGTGCAGAAAGCGCCCTGTCAAGTGCTTCATCATCAAGTGAGCCAAAGCCCTCATCCACAAACATGGTATCAAGCTTAATGCCGCCGCTTGAAGACTGAATTTCATCTGAAAGGCCGAGTGCAAGTGACAGAGAAGCCATAAATGATTCACCGCCTGAAAGCGTACTTACACTTCTTGTTGAGCCGTTAAAATGGTCAAGCACATCAAGTGCCAAACCCTCATTTTTCTTTAATGTTTCGGCATCGTGCCTGCGAATAAGTTCATACTGCCCATCGCTCATTGTAAGCAGGCGAAGATTTGCTTTTCTCAAAATCCTGTCAAAGTAAGTCATTTGAACAAAGGTTTCAAGCGTGATTTTCTCTTTTCCCGAAATATCACCGTTTGCCGTTTCACTGAGAGATTTCAGCCAAACATACTTTTTATCAAGCAGTGCTAAATCGCGGCTTCTGGCTCTTATCTCTTTAAGAAGTGATTTATTATTTTCTGTTCTGTAATAAACGAGCTTAGCCTTTTCGTTTTCTTCACTTTTGGTATTTTCAAGTTCTGCAAGCTTCTGTAAAAGCTTTTCAACATCATAATTTTCAAAATCTTTAATTGAATTTTCAAGGCTTAATTTTTTGCCTAAAAGAGTATCCAATCGTGACTTTGATTTATCTAAATTTTCTTTTGCCTTTTCTATTTCGGCTTTGATAAGCTGCACTTGTGCTTTATATTCATTTTGCTTTGCAAGGGCGTGTGATTTGGTGTCAAAATCAAGTTCATTTTTCAGCTTCATAACCGAACCCGACTTTTCATCAACCCTTGCTTTTAGAGAAGCGACTGCTGCTTTGCAAGCGGAAATTTCCTGTAATGTGAGCGTCGATTTTTCCTGCATTTTCGGAATATCTGTTTCCAATTTTTTGCGCATTATATCTTTGCTTTCAGCTTCTTCTAAAAGTGCTTTGGTATCTTCATATTCTTTCTTTAATTCACCATTTTGCAAATTAACATTTTCTATAATATTTTCGCTTGTGTCAAAAAGTTTTTCGGCTTTTGCTTTCACATTTTGAAGTAAAGTATCAATAACCGCCTTTTTGCACGAACATTCTTTTCCGGCTTCACTTGCGTATTCCTGCGATTTTTGCGCAAGTGCTTTGGCTTTTTCAACATCTGCCGCACTCGGTGCATTTTCGCTTATTACTGCCCTATTAGGATGATTTTTTGAGCCGCAAACAGGACAAGGCTCACCGTCTTTAAGCTCGCTTGCCATAATACCTGCCTGCTCGCTTAAAAATGCGGTGTATTTCATACTGTATTCATCATTAAGATTGTTATATTTATCAAGCGCACTTTTCGCCTTTTCCTGAAGTAAAGAGTATTTTTCTTTTTCTTCTTTATATTTTTTTATTTCATTCTTTAATTCTTCTAAAGACTGCACTTTGTTTTTAATATCATTTAATTTCGAATTAAGTCTTTCAATATCAATTAAAGAATTTTTATAAATTTGAAGTCGCTTCGTTTTTTCTTCAATATCGCAAGTTAGTGAAGCATACTCGTTTTCTTTGATTTTTAAAAGCTGTTCATTTTCTTTAACAGTCTGAATGTCAATATTTAACTCATTTTGAACTTTTTCAAATTCATCAAACTTCGGCATTTTATCTTCAATAAGATTTATTTTTTTGGATAAAGCTTCCAAAGTCTCATTTTTTGCGGCGGAATCTGAATTTACCTTTTTACTTTCGTTAAAGTTTTTATCGGCAATTTCAATTTCTTTCAAAATATTTGCATATTCTTTTTTTGATTCTTCCTGATTTTTTGCCACCGCCAAAGCGGAAGTCAATTTTGCTGTTTCTTTATCTGTTTTTTCAAGAAAGTTATTTAATTCATTATACCGTGCGCTGTCTTTTTCCACGATTTTATTCATCAGCGATATAACATCGTCAATTAAAACTTCGCCGTTTTTTGCACTTTCAAGCGACGGTGACAGCGTATCGTTTTCACCGCAGGAAAATTGAGAAATATATTGATTTATGCTTTGCTTTTCCCTTTCTCTCTTCTTTTTAAGCTCATTAAAAAGGCTTGATAGTTTATATTCAATTTGGCTGTACGGTTCGGTTTTAAATATTTTTCTGAAAATTTCTTTTCTCTCTTTGGTGTCACAATTTAAGAGCTTTCTGAAATCACCTTGTGCTATCATTGCAATTTGCGAAAATTGGTTTTTATCAACACCCAAAATTTCTTCGATTTTAGCTGTTACTTCATTTGTTTTTGAAACAACTGTACCGTTTGGCAAAATAAGAGTTGCATTTGCACCTTGCTTTGCAAAACCCTCTCCCCTTTTACTTTTACGCAAATATTCAGGATTTCTTGTAACTTTATACATTTCACCGTTATATTCAAATTCAAGTTCAACATATGTTTTTGTTTCATCATTGGCATATTTTGAACGAAAAGAAGATTTATCGCGAATATCTCCGCTTGCTTTACCGTAAAGTGCAAAGCAAACAGCATCAAAAATCGTGGTTTTGCCGGCACCTGTGTCACCGCAAATAAGATAAATTCCGCCGTTTCCAAGCTTTCGCATATCAAGTGAAACTTCGCCGGCATAAGGGCCAAACGCCGACATAGTAAGTTTTAAAGGTCGCATTTTTCACCCTCCCATACTTCTTTCACAATATCTTTTAAAAGTTTGGTTTGCTCGTCATTTAAAGCAGAAGCATTCTGCTTTTCATACAGATTTTCAAAAATTTCAATCGGTGATTTTTCTTTTACATTTTCTATTTTTTCAATTTCACCGCTTGCCCTTGTTCTTCTGTTATCATAATCAAGCTTCATTATATTTGTATAAACAGTTCTAAGCCTGCCGATTGCATCTACAACATCTTCTTCATCCGTAAGAGTGATATGAAAATAATCTTCTTTACTGTTAAGCTTTTCCCAATAGCTTTTTTGCATAAGTTCGTCGTATGTACCCTTTATTTCCACCAAATCACGCTTTGGTATAAGAGGGACAAGTGAAATTTCAACATCACCTTTTTCTTTCATTTCAACAACGGTAACGCTCTTGTTATGCCTGCATTCAGAAAATGAATATTTAAGCGGTGTACCGCAGTATCTGACAGTATCACGAACAAGCTTTTGCGGCGAATGGATATGCCCGAGTGCAACATAATCGAATTTATCATAAGCGCAAACATCAACATTATCTGTGCCGCCAAGGCTGATTTCTTCGCTGTCGCTCTTAATTGCTCCAGTCACAAATTGGTGGGATAAAATAACATTCCTCTCACTTTCATCAAGCGAAATATGGCCAAGTGCACAGCTTACAGCGTCGGTATAACTGTTTATTTCTTCATCAGGAAAAGCTTGGCGCACATTAACCGGCTTGATAAAAGGGAGCATAAAAACATTTACATTTCCCCATTCATCACTTAAAGTATGCTTTTCAATATTTCCGTCATAAACAGGTGACATAAAAATATTTCCGCTTTGCATAATTCTTGCGCCAAAAGCAATTCTTTCTGCACTGTCGTGATTACCACTGATGATAAAAACAGGCAATTTTAAAGATGAAAGCCTGAAAATAAAATCATCAAGCAGCCTTACTGCTTCGTCTGAAGGTTGGGTTTTATCATACACATCACCTGAAATCATTACAAAATCAGGCTTTTGCTTTTCAATTATTTCAATTATTTCAAGAAGTATATACTTTTGGTCATCAAGCATTGAAAATTCATTTACACGCTTGCCGATATGCAAATCGGAAAGATGAATAAACTTCATAATTTGTCCCCTTTAAATTCAATGATTCTATTATATAAAGGTATTCTATTTTAGTCAATATTCACTTTTTATAGTACAAAATGAGCAAAAATGCAAATACGCTTGCATTACCATATAAAAATAAGTATTATATAGTAAATAATACAAAATTCACTTTTAAAAATTATAGGGAGAATACTATGAATCCTTTTCTTTTTACTGATTATGAAGAAAAAAAGTATGCGCTCGCCTGTCTTAAATTTTCAAAAAAGCTCGGGTTGATTGACGATGACAGCTTGGAAGCAGTAATCAAAAGATGTGACGCAGAAAACGAAAAAAGAAAACTTCAAAAAGAAAATAACGAAACAGTATACGGGCTTACCCACTTTTCATACCCGGCATATCTTGATTATGAACTTACAAGATTAAAGCTTGATTTTGTGGGCGAATGTGAAAATGTAAAAAAAGCCTATACATATAAAGAAATAAGCCGAAAGCAAATGAAAGCTTATTTCAAGCAAAATAAGGATTTATTTACAAGATATAATAATGATAAATTTTTCTTTTTTGAAGTTAAAACCGTTATTTACAAGAAGATAAGAGAGGAGCAGTATGATGAAGAAATCAACAATATACTTCGTAAGCTCGCTAAACGGCAATGACGAAAATGACGGTTTGAGCGAAAGCACCGCATTTAAAAGCCTTAATAAAATCAATGAAATTGATCTTATACCGGGTGACAAAGTATTTCTTTTAAGAGGCTCTGTTTTTGAAAATGAATTTTTGCATTTAAAAAACTGCGGTGACATAAACGGTGATATGATTGAAATCACAGCCTATGGGCAGGACGGTGATTTGCCGAAAATCAACACTAACGGTCACGGTGTTTGGTATCAGGATTACGGATGTGAACTTGACTATTCGGGCCACATTTACAAGGGCAATGTTTCATCATCAATTCTTCTTTACGATGTTGAAAATATACTTATAAGAAATATCGAGATTACAAACAAGGAAGAATTTAAAGATATGGAAAGCTACTGTGCGCCGGATAAAATGGACAGAACCGGTGTAGCCGCAGTTGCAAAAAACAGGGGTACGCTCCATTCAATAGAACTTGATAATTTATTTATTCACGATGTAAACGGAAATGTTTACAACAAGCATATGAATAACGGCGGAATATATATGACATCGTTTACACCCGATAATGAAAGTGAAACCGGCGTGGCAAGATATGACGGTGTAGAAATTAAAAACTGCTATGTAAAAAATGTAAGCAGATGGGGAATTGCAGTGGGCTATTCATATCGCCACAAGGATTTTGCAACCAAAGAGCTTGATGAAGAAACTTTCAAAAAATACGGAAATGAAAACATAGTTATTAAAAATAATTATGTTAAATATGCCGGCGGTGACGCAATAACACCTATGTATGCTTTAACTCCGCTTGTTGAGCATAATATTGCAGATTCCTGCGCTACCGAAATGAATGACAGAATTTACAAATATCCCCAAAAGCGTGCAGGCAAGGTAGCGGCTGCCATTTGGCCTTGGAAATGTAAAAATGCACTTTTAAGATACAACGATGCAAGCGATACAAAACTCAACCAAGACGGTATGGCATATGACGCAGATTCAGGTGACGGAACAAAGTATGAATATAACTATTCACGGCTTAATGAAGGCGGATGTATGATGTTTTGCTTGCAACAAGCAGTGCATAACACTTTTGAAAACAATTTAAGTGTTGATGATTTAAGCGGTACAATGACACCGGCAAGCAATCCTGACGCTTATGTTGCAAACAATACATTTTATGTAAGGCCGGGCGTTCCTTTTGTAAGAAAAAGAATGCACGGAAAAATGACGCTGAAAAACAACAAAGTTATAAAAATAGAGAAATAAAACGGAGGATACAAAATGGCAAACAGCAAAGGCAGAGTAACAATTCCGACAGATATGGATGTTGTTAAAGAAACCCTTGAAATTATGGATGAATGGGGTGCAGACGCTATTCGTGACTGTGACGGAACAGAATTTCCGCAGGAACTTCGCGACACAGGTGCGAAAGTTTATGCCACTTATTACACAACAAGAAAAGATAATGCTTGGGCAAAAGCAAATCCTGATGAAATTCAGCAGATGTATATTATGACCAAATTTCACACTGCTGTAAGTGACACTATTTCCATTCACCTTATGGATAATCTTTATCCGGATATGCTAAAAGTAAACAACCGTGATGATATTACAAGATGGTGGGAAGTTATTGACAGAACTACGGGCGAAGTAGTTTCCCTTGCCGATTGGACTTATGATGAAGAAAGCGGAAATGTAACAATAAATAACGCAACCCCGTTTCACGAATACACAGTCAGCTTTTTAGCTTATATTATGTGGGACCCTGTACATATGTATAACGCAGTAGTTAACGAATGGGATGTTGAACCGCAAATTACATTTGATGTTCGCCAGCCGAAAACAAAAGCACATTCACTTGAAAGGCTTCGCAAATTCCTTGACAGTCACGAATATGTTGATGTAGTCAGATTCACAACTTTCTTCCACCAATTCACATTGATTTTTGATGAACTTGCGAGGGAAAAATTTGTTGATTGGTTTGGTTACAGTGCTTCAGTCAGCCCATATATACTTGAGCAATTTGAAAAAGAGGTTGGATATAAATTCCGCCCTGAATTTATTATTGACCAGGGATATATGAATAACACATATCGAATTCCGTCAAAAGAATTCAAAGATTTTCAGGCTTTTCAAAGGCGCGAAGTTGCAAAGCTTGCCAAAGAAATGGTTGACATAGTACACGAATACGGCAAGGAAGCTATGATGTTTATGGGTGACCATTGGATTGGAATGGAACCGTTTATGGATGAATTCGCATCAATAGGGCTTGACGCAGTAGTAGGAAGTGTAGGAAACGGCGCAACTCTCCGTCTTTTCAGTGATATTAAAAATGTAAAATACACAGAAGGCAGATTTTTACCGTACTTCTTCCCTGATGTTTTCTGTGAGGGCGGCGACCCTATAAAAGAAGCAAAGGTAAATTGGGTAACAGCAAGGCGTGCTATTTTAAGAAGTCCTATCCAGCGTATCGGCTACGGCGGCTATCTTAAGCTTGCACTTAAATTTCCTGATTTTGTGGATTACATTAAATCTGTTTGCAATGAATTTCGTACTCTTTATGATAACATTCAGGGTGTAACACCTTATTGTGTGAAAAAAGTTGCAGTTCTCAACTGCTGGGGCAAAATGAGAGCTTGGTCTAACCATATGGTTCACCACGGACTTTATTACAGGCAAAACTATTCATACTTCGGTGTTATCGAAGCATTGAGTGGCGCACCTTTTGATGTATCTTTCATCAGCTTTGACGATATAAAAGAAAATAAAAACCTGCTTGATGATATTGATGTTATCATCAATGTAGGCGATGCAGACACAGCGCAAGGCGGCGGCGAATACTGGGCAGATGAAGAAATCGTTACCGCAATCAAAAAATTTGTATATAACGGCGGCGGATTTATCGGTGTAGGTGAACCGGGTGCTCATCATTGGCAAGGAAAATTCTTCCAGCTTGATGATATTTTAGGTGTTGAAGAGGAAAACGGTTTCACTTTAAACACACGCCGCTACAATACCGAGGAACACCGCGACCACTTCATTCTTGAGGATACAAACAATGGCAATGTTGACTTTGGAGAGGGCAAGAAAAACATTGTTGCACTTGACAAAACGACCGTACTTGTTCAAAATGCAAGTGAACTGCCATTCGCTGTTCGCCACGCTGAAGAAGTTCAAATGGCAGTTAAAGAATTCGGAAAAGGCAGAGGTGTATACATCAGCGGTCTTCCGTATTCATTTGAAAACAGCCGCGTACTTTACAGAGCTGTTCTTTGGAGCGCAAATTCTGAAAATGAACTTCATAAGTGGTATTCGACTAACTACAATGTAGAAGTTCACGCTTATGTTAAAAACAAAAAATACTGCGTAGTAAATAACACATACGAGCCGCAGGATACAACAGTTTATGTAGGCGACGGTTCAAGCTTTGAACTTCACCTTGATTCAAATGAAATCAAGTGGTATCAAATTTAATATTACTTAATAGCAAAAGGCGAGGTGCAAGCACCTCGCCTCAGCGTGTAGAAAAAGTTAAATTATAAATTTCTACACGCTGGTAGACTTTGAGAAAGTGAGATAAATTTTGTATTTTGCGAGTGGGAGCTGTTTTATTCTCACTTGCTACGAAACAGTACACTGTACTGTTTCTGCCAAATTCATAAATGAATTTGGAGCCTCGTGTCTCTTGTGCTTTGCACAATTCACTCCCCCGAGCAAAAGACAAAAAGCGCCAAAAATAGCTTGGACTCGATGTCCAAGCTATTTTTCAATCCCTCCGAGTGCAACAAGTTGCACCCACCGTCTCACCTGTCGGTTCGGTCGGTGCTTCTGCACTTTGTGCAGAGGTCTCCACCGGAGACCCGCACCCTTTACAAGGGAGGCAAAAAAGGTTTATTTAATTCCGGGGTCCTCGAAAAGCGGGAGCTTTTTGGGGAGAGGAGAAAGGAATGGAGTGTTTATTATAAATTTTATAAAATTTATTCAAACACGGAATTTCTTTCGACGAGGCGCGCTTTAGCCACTTTATCGACAGTCTAAGGCGAGGTGCAAGCACCTCGCCTTTTATTATTACTTATTTAATTATTCTGCAACTTCTTTTGTTTCTACTTCACTGTTCTTTTTGCTTTTTGCATAACTTTTAAATGAGTTAACTACAATAATAAGAGCAAGAACGATAAGCGAAACTGCAACTACAAGCTGAATTACGCTTGCAAAAATATCTTGACCTGCAGAAAGCGACTTGATAAGTCCGATTACACGCTGAACAAGTGCAGTAAATGTTACACAAAGCATAATAATCATAGGTGGGAAAAGCATCTTATTGCTTCTGCCGGTAACCTTAAGGAATACACAAAGAGTGATAAGAACAAGTGCGCTCAAAAGCTGGTTAGCCGAACCGAAGAGCGGCCAAATTGTTTGATAGCCAATTTTGGTAAGGACAAAACCGCAGGCAAGAGTTATGATTGTTGAAAAATATGTATTACACATAAGCTTTCTCCAAGGCTTTGCGTTTTTCATATCGTCAACACTGAATAATTCTTGGAAGCTCATTCTGCCGATACGGGCAACAGCGTCAAGAGTTGTAAGAGCAAGTGCAGAAACACACATAGTCATAAATACAGTTGAAAAATGAACCGAAAGTCCCATTTTTTCAAAAAAGCCTGCAACACCTGATGAGAAAATCTGGAAAGGTGTACCTACGGCCGGAACACCGTTTTTGGCGGCAGCACCTGCAACGCAAAGTGCAAGAACTGCAAGCACACTTTCAAGTATCATAGCGCCATATCCGACTTTAAGCATATCTTTTTCATTAGCAATTGTTTTTGAAGATGTACCTGACGATACAAGTGAATGGAAACCTGAAACAGCACCGCAAGCAACTGTTACAAACAAAATTGGGAACATTGTACCGAGCTGTTCATTTTTAAATCCGGTAAATACAGGTAAATTCATTGTTGGATGGCCGATTACAAGTCCTAAAGCCGCACCAAAAATCATACATACAAACATAATAGTAGTCATATAATCTCTTGGCTGTTTCATAAGCCAAATAGGAACAATTGCGGCAACAAAGATATATGCAAATACAATATAACTCCAGCCGTCTTTGCCGAGTGTAATAGGAACTTTAATTCCGATTGCAAATGAGATTACAATAAAAATTACACCTACAACAAATTCTTTCCAACCGGAAAAATTGAATTTCTTTTGGATAAGTCCGAAAAGTACAGCAAATACCATAAACATAATTGATATCATACCTGCTGAACCATTGATTGAAGCATTAGGCAAAGGGGCACCGGTAACAGCGTCAAATGATGTAAATGTACCTGAAACCATATCTGCAAATACTGCAATGATCAAAAGCGAGAAAAGCCAGCAGAAAAGTAAGAAAAGCTTTCTGCCTGTTTTGCCGATATACTTTTCAATAAGCATACCCATTGATTTGCCCTGATTTTTAACAGAAGCATAAAGTGCGCCGAAATCGGTTACCGCACCAAAGAATACACCACCGATAAGAATCCAAAGCAATACAGGAAGCCAACCAAACACAGCAGCCTGGATGGCACCGGTTACAGGACCTGCACCTGCGATTGATGAAAACTGGTGTGAAAATACAGTCCATCCGTTAGTAGGAACATAGTCCTTTCCGTCATTATACTTTACGGCAGGAGTTTCGGCTTTTGGGTCAATACCCCATTTTTTAGCAATATGCCTGCCGTATAAGACATAGCCTAAGCCGAGAACAACAACAGCAATTAAAACAATTACAAGCGTGTTCATAAATACCCTCTTCTTTCTTAAATTATAATTTGCAGTCAAAAACTTATGAGCAAAAAAACAAGCCTCCGCCCTGCAAAAACCGTTTCCGGTTTTCTGCAAAGGCGAAGGCATAAACTTCTTTATTTTCTTGTGCTTTCGTGTTACCACTTTGCTTGCCGATAAAATCGACCACTCATCCCCCGTCAATAACTAATTTATAGTAATTAACAGCGACTCAAATAACGGTGAGAACCGGTTTCAATTACTTGCTTTCTTTCACTGAAACAGCTTGCAGGTGAGGGCAAAGCGTTCCTTGATGCTGTCTTGCACAGCCGGCAGCTTTCTGTAAACGGTGCTACGCCAAGTCATTTCCTGTTCATTGCTTTTGACTGTTAAATTTATGACTTAATGGTAATACTAAAATTTCAATTTGTCAAATATTTGTGTTAATTTTGTAAACTTGAACAAATCGGTAGTTTTTTAAAAACCGTGTTTTGTACAATTTTGAAACTAAAATTTCATATTCATATCAATTGAAATAAAAAACATAGACTTTTTTCAATATTGTAAGCTTCAAAATCACTTTTTTAATAGTTATAATAGTTTCTTTTATGAGCCCGGTAGAGTACAAACATAATCTTGGATTAGCTGTTTAAACAGTCCAAGAATATGTCTGCACCCCCGAACCGAGATATTTAAAATCTTTATTTTTTACTGTTTTCAATTGCTTCATCAATAAGTTTATTAAGTTGCTTTGCTTGTGATGATGAAGTTATTGCACCAACAATTGGTTGACCTACAATATTTCCGTTTTTATCAACTACATATGTTGTCGGATATGAATAAAGACCTGAAGCAAATTTACCGGCATCACTCTTTGAATCAAACCAAACATTTTTGTAGGTAATACCTTTTTTAGTCAAAACATCCTTAGCCTCAGATATAGCAGTCTTGTCACCGTCAAGAGTAAATGAGTTAACACCTATAACGGTGCCGCCTTTTTCTGCAAGTTCTTTATTAAGCTTTTCCAAATCGCCAAGTTCACCTACACAAGGATTACAAGTAGTAAACCAAAAATTGATAACAGTTACATTGTTAGATGAGAAGATGTCATCACTGTTAACATCATTTCCGTCAAGGTCCTTACCCTTAAAGCTTGGAAACTTAGTAAGTTCGCTATTTTCACTTACCATACCTGCACTTTCAGCGTCAACACTTTCACCCTCGCTCGGCTTACTGCCACAGCCCGGATATTTTTGTTCCAAAATTGTGAGTTTACCCTCAATTTCTTTAATTTGATTTGCACCGTCTTTAAGAATTTTCAACTCATCTGCAGTAAATTTATCTTTACCGTTTTCAATAGTATTGAGCAAAAAGTCACCATAATTTGTTCCGTCTTCAATCATAGGAGTGTCCTTATTTGCTGACATAAACACTTTTTCCCAAAGCTGTGAATTACTTGTTAAAATTTCATTTTCTTTTTTCATAAGCTTTTGATAAAGTGCAGTTGCGTCATCTAAATCGCTTGGTTCACTTTCCATTAAATTTGAAATATCAGCAGTATTATTTGACTGAGATTTGTCGTTATTTTTAGCTGTTGAACAAGCAACAAGGCTAAACATAAGCACTAAAACCATAAGTATAGTTAATATTTTTGATATTTTCATAATTATTATTCCTCCGTTGTTATATCTTTTTTGTTATTTATTTTAATATCTGTTTTATTGTTTTCTTTTACAGTGTTGCAAAGATTTTTTTCAGGCATACCAAATCCGTAGTGAAAGCTTAGTGCGTCAGTAGGGCAAGCAGTTATACACTTACCACAACGAATACACTCAGTGCTGTTTGGTGTTTTTATTACATCAACATCCATTTTACACGCTCTTGCACATTTGCCACAAGACACGCATTTATGCTCATCAACCTTTATTCCAAGCAACGACACCTTATTCATCAATGCATAAAAAGCACCGAGTGGACAAATCCACTTGCAAAACGGACGATAGAAAACCACACTCAGTACAACTACAATAATCAAAATAATAAGCTTTTGAATAAATTTATTTCCTAAAGCCGAGCGTATACCCTCATCAATAGCAGACAATGGAATTGCACCCTCAAGCACACCCTGTGGGCATATATATTTACAAAAGAACGGATCGCCCATTCCGACATCATTAACCACAAGTATAGGTAGCAATACAACCGTCAACAGCAAGATGATATATTTTAAATATGTTAAAGGCTTTAGTTTTTTTGTTGAAAGCTTTTTACACGGTATTTTATTAAGCAAATCTTGAAGCCAACCAAACGGACACAAAAAGCCACAAATAAATCGGCCAAGCAACACGCCAAGCAAAATTAAAAATCCTGTTACATAATAGGAAAACTTAAATTTTGATGAGCCTACAACAGCCTGAAACGAGCCGATTGGACACGCACCTGACGCAGCAGGACAAGAGTAGCAATTTAGCCCCGGTACGCACACAGTCTTGCCATTGCCCTGATATATTCCGCCTTTAAAAAAATTAGGTAAATGAATATTTGTCAAAAGCGTTGCACCTGCCTGAATACAAGTACGAAAACGGCTTACAAACTTTGAAACATTCTTTTTTCTTTTATCCAATTCCAATACACTCCAAGCATATTCTTATTGCTTTGCTAAGCACAGTGTCTGCCTCACCACGCATTGCTCCATAGCACAGCATAACCACTCCAGCAACAAGGAAACCGATTTGAGATATTGCTTTTTTTACTTTGAACAATTTAACCACTCCCTTCATTTTTCGCCTTATTATATCACGAACGATATAAAATCCTTGTTAAGAAAGAAATTTAACAAAGATTTTATTTTTTTGTGTTATAATCTATAATAAAGATATTTTACCAATAATACAAAGTGATAGGAGATATTTATGCATATTTTAGTTGTTGAAGACGAGGTTGCTCTTTGTGACACAATCGCAAGAAGTCTTAAGCGTCTTGCTTACAGTGTTGATTATTGCTATGACGGTCAAAAGGCATTAGATATGCTTAGTGTTGAAAGTTTCGACCTTGTTGTGCTCGATTTAAACCTACCTAATGTTGACGGAATGACAGTATTGAAAACTCTGAGGCAAACAGACATTGACACAAAGGTTTTAATTTTATCGGCCCGTTGTGAGGTTGCAGACAAGGTTTTAGGATTAGATGAAGGTGCAAATGATTATTTAACAAAACCATTTCACTTAGATGAGCTTTCGGCAAGAATACGAAACCTTACCCTTAGAAAGTTCACTCAAAACGATATTGTTTTAAAATGTTCAAATCTTTCATTTAACACAAAAACACGCAAAGCAGATGTAAATGATGAAGAATTATCTTTAACTCGCAAGGAAACAGGAATACTTGAATATCTAATGTTAAATCAAGGCAGACCTGTAAGTCAAGAAGAGTTGATTGAACACGTATGGGACAGCAGTGTTGACAATTTCAGCAACTCAATAAGAGTGCACATTTCATCTTTAAGAAAAAAGCTTCGTAATGCATTAGGCTATGACCCTATTCACAACCGTATAGGCGAGGGTTATGTAATGGAGGAGAAAAAATGAAAAAACTTTCTTTGCAATGGCGAATAACCTTAATGACCACAGTTTTAATTTGCATAACTTGTGTGCTAATGAATTGTTTAATCGGTTCTTCAGGCAAACGATATATGGATTCAATAGGCAACGGAATATCAGCATATAGTGAAATTGATAAAGGAAAACCGAGTTCATTTAATCCGGAAAATAAAAATCTCGACCGTGAGCTTACCATTATTATCAGTGGCGCACAAGCTTCATTCAATACTACTAATTGGTACATAACAATTGCCGTAAGCATACTTGGTGGTATACTTGCATATTTTGTCAGTGGTCGTGCTTTAAAGTCGCTAAAAAGTTTCGCCTCTCAAGTAGAGAATATACAGCCCAACAATTTGGCAGATATGAAAATAAGCGATGATGTTTTGCCTGAATTTAAACAGTTTTGTCAATCATTTAACAATATGCTTGACCGACTCGACAACGGTTTTACTGCTCAACGGCAATTCACAGGAAATGCAGCGCACGAGTTAAGAACGCCACTTGCCTTAACTCAAGCACAAATTGAACTTTTTTCTGTTGAGCACCCAAATATGAGCAACGATACAGCAGAATTTCTTGCACTGCTACAAGAGCAAAACGAAAGAATGTCACAAATGACAAAAACTCTGCTTGAAATGAGTGAGCTTCGTACAGTTGAGTGCAAAGATACAATAGAAATCGCCCCTATGATTGAAGAAATATTTACCGACCTTGCTCCCCTTGCAGAAAAAAAGAATATTCGCCTTGAATACAACGGCAATGGTATGATGATAGGCAGTGACACCTTAATTTATCGTTTATTATTTAATTTAACTGAAAACGCAATACGCTACAACAGAGAAAACGCTTCTGTAATTATAACTGTTGACGAAAAGAATAATCAGCTTTATATACGAGTTAAAGATAACGGTTATGGTATACCCGAGCAGTACAGAGAAAGTATCTTTCAACCATTTTTCCGTGTTGATAAATCTCGTAGCAGAGCATATGGCGGTGTAGGTCTTGGACTATCACTTGTATGGGAAATTGTACTTTTGCACAACGGTACGGTAAAAGCTGAAAAGAGCGACAAAAATGGAACAGTAATGCTTGTAACACTTCCAAAAAAACAAACAAATAATTGATTATTAAGTTTTATATAAATGTTTTAGATAAATTTGATATAAATATTATTTGTTACTTAATGAGTTTTTTAGTTGGAATTTATTATTGAAATAGCAATTTAAAGTTAGAAAGATTATTTTTCAATTGGCGATTTCTAATTTAATTATATATTAAATATAAAAAGAGCTATCAGACATCAAGTCTGATAGCTCTTTTTGCTAATACTATGAAGATTTATTTTTGCGTTTGGTTTTTATAAGTTTTCTTATAATTTTTCGAATACCCATCGCCAACAGAAATAATGTAAGCTGAACAAAAGCCAATATTGTTGCATAGGGTAAGCCGTAGTCATACAACTCACCGCAATAGATTATACTTCCTACCAATAATTCAATTACCGAAATCGGAATGAATATAAACAACCATATAGGCTTGATGTTGAGGCAGGACAACAGCAGGGCAGAAACTGCACCGCCTAAAAGTGCGGCAAGTGGCACCGCCATTGCGTCAGAGGGTGTTGCGGTCAGAGGCACACCAATCATAAATAATGCGTTGACCAAAACAGCCAATATATAAATCACTATTTGTGCGGATTTGAGCTTTTTGTTGGAGGCTTTTATTGTTTCAACAAGAATTTCATCAGCTCTTTTGTTTTCTTGCGTTGTGATGCGTTCGCCGATAAGGAACTCGTTAACGGAAATATCCAACGCATCGCATATAGGCAAAAACAGAGACACATCCGGCATATTTTTTCCAGTTTCCCACCGAGATACCGATTTGTTTGAAACGCCTAATTTCTCTGCAAATTCAATTTGTGTAAAGCCTTTCGCCTTGCGGTTTTCTGCAAGGAAGCTACCGATTTTTTCTTGATCCATAGCTGTCACCCCTTTCAATGAGAATATAGCACGGGCCTCCACAAATGTAAAGGACACAAAGCGAGAATTATGATAAATGCAAAGAGAACATCACCCCAAAAACCTAAAAACCGTGCCTGCCGGTAATCAAAATAGTCTCATAAAAAAAGCTTCTGCCCAAAACGGGGCAAAAACCTTAAAAATTATGCGATTTTTAGGTTTAGTTGCAAGCCGAGGGGAACTACTCCCACTCGCTCCCTGTAAATCAATCTTAAACACTTTTGTTTATGAAATTTATCAGAGAGTATTTATATTATTTGAATTATCAGTAAAGCATACGCTATCCGATTTTTTGTTGCCATTTTGTTGCCACAAGGTAGACAAATGCATTGAATTCCAATGACATTGACTAACGATATAACAGTTAAGACATTTAAACATCATTCATACCATTCGAAATCCAATCATCAAAATCTTTTTTGACAACATTTGCCGTATAATACGCTCCGTTGCCCTCATCCGAATGGTATGTAAACCAACTCTTTACATCTTTGTTAGGATTTCTTTCTTGCAGCTTGTCTATAAAATTGCTATAGCTGCAACTTGAATAAACCAGTACTGAATTTCCTTTTTTATTCCCTAATGAAGAAAAATTGGAGGCTCGTGTTACGGCTTTCCCAATCCAAACTTTGCTGTTGATTCCTACATCTTTACGACCGGCTTTTATGACAAGTTCTTGAGCAGTGGACATACCAATCCCTACTTTTATTTCTGGTAATGAACGCTCATATAGGAGCTGGTTGAGCATTTGCATATATGTGTTGATATAGAATGTTTTGTCTGCCAATTCAAATATATCACTTTTTTGGGGTGTAGTATAAATACCATATACACAATCACCCCTAATACCAATTTCTCTTAGATTATCATCATTTCGCAAGATTTCAATTATTTCAGATGTGAAACTGCGAATTACTTTTGAAACTTTTTCTTTATCCTCATCAGCAAACAGCGTAGAGGAATCTCGCAAATCAATAAATATTGCACTAACCCAACTATAATAACCATTTGAAAAAGTAAAAGCTGAATCTGTCGGAACCTCATTCTGTTCAATTACTTTTAACTCATTGTCGAGTATATCTTCTATTCGTTCCTTACCTTTTTTATAATCATACGATGCCATAATTGCCTCCTCAATAGATATAAATGCCTATAAGCAAAAGGACAACAAATAAAATGAATCCTATGATCATACGTCTTAGCCCATGATTGTATGTAGCATATTTAATGGATGCAATATCTGCATTTATGTATATTTGTTCAATCAAGTCGTTTAAAAGATCTTCTTTACTCATTTCGTAGAATCGCTGATTGTAAGTCTTGCAATCACCACTTTTTCTTATTCCAGAAAAGAAGATACGAGAATTTGCATTTGCTCTTCCGATAGCTCCTTCTGAAGTTTTTGCAACCAGAACACTTCCCAAATTAAACAGCCCTAATACCATAACAAAAATGGCAACTGCAAAACAGACCAAATAGAATATATTACAGAATGTCTTTGCTTCGATACAACTTATTACAATATCAAAGATTGCACTCAAACCTTCATTTGTTAGGATGATTGCAAGAAGAACCCCAAATGCCGCTAAAGCAATTGAGGTTTTGTTATCACAATTTGTAACAAAACCAATGTTACGATCAAGCGTTTGAGTCGCAATTTCAATTTTATATTCAAGATCTTCCTTGTTCAACATAGTTTCTGCCATAGTCTTTTCTTCTGTTGTCACTACCATATCAAATACTCTCCTCAATCCATTTATCAAAATCGGTTTCAATTATACTACAGTGATAATAATCAACACCTCTGTAATAACCAGAGGAGTGAGGGCTTATCCACGACTTATACTTCTCGTTTTCTTTGCATAAATGCTCTATAACATTATCGTAGAACAAAGGACTCATTGCGATTTCAGAAACACCGTTTCTATTTGCAACATCCGATAAATGAGCTGCATCGACTACTGCTTTTCCGATCCATATTCTATCGTTTATACCACTTCCGTTTTGACCGGCTTTTATTATTAAATCTTGACTACATCCCAAACCAATTCCTGCTCGAATTGTCGAATATCCATTATTCGATAACAACTTGTTCAACATTTTCATAAAAGAATTTATTCGATATGCGTGGCGAAAGATTTCCACCAAATCCGCTTGATATGGTGAATTATAAATGCAATAAACACAGTCACCTCTAATTCCAATTTCTCGATAATTAATGTCATCTTTTAGAATTGAAATAAGTTCAGAACTAAAACATCTAATTATTCGAGCTGTGTCTTCATTGGGTGATTGAAATATTTTACTTGAATCAACAATATCAACAAATAAGGCACCAACCCAAGCCGTTATCCCATTTTCATATGTAAACGCTGAATCTGATGACGGAACAAAATCTTTTTCTACTATTTTGGTTGGAGATTTTAAAATAGATTCGATGATTTCTTTTGATTTTTTATAGTCATACATAATTTTACTTCACCTATATCGTTACTTATTGTGTGTAGACTTATAGTGTTCAATTCTATTATAATATAAAATTAGGAGGATTGCAACTATGGATATTATAAAAGTATTTGGTGACAACCTAAAAAAATATCGTACAGCTATGGGAATATCTCAAGAAGCATTCGCCGAAAAGTGCGGTATGCACCGTACTTATATTAGTGCTATCGAGTGTTATCGTCGCAGTATTTCACTTGAAAATATACAGCGTATCGCCGATGCACTTGGAATTGAAACCTATAAATTGTTTTTGGAGGACGAAAGCACATGAATGACAGCAAGATAAATGAAGTTTATCAGTATATTACAGAAATGCACAATAAATATTTAAAGAAATATGGTGTTGTATTACCAAATTTAAAGAAAAAAGGAAAATATACTAAAGACGCATTAACATTAGTGTATTTAGCACAGGGATATCCAGATACAAAAGTTATTTCTAAAAAAGAATTGACCGAATTTATTCAAAAATTTTACCCTGATGTCTTGGATGTACAACAAGCTCGCCATTTAGGAGCTCAGAAAGGTTGGTTTATTTTATCTGGAACACGAAAAGACAATTCATCTGAATCAATTAACCCAGGAGAATATAAATTAGAGTCTTTGGAGAAATGCTACCCTGGATTTACAGCTGAAAGGCGTATTGAAGTAGCTGGAGATGACTATTGGGAAGAATTAAAAAAGAAATATGGGTATCGTTGTGCTTGTTGTGGGTCTGAAGAAGGAAAACCTCATAGATATTGGAAAAATACGATTACCGTACTACAAAAAGGACATAAAGATCCTCATAAGCCTTTAGAGCCGGGTAATATTATTCCACAATGCGAAAAATGCAATCGTCCTGACAGAAATTATTGGGTTTATGATGATAAAGGACGAGTTATTGCACTGTCGAACGAAAAGGTTATAGATCAAAGTTCACTGGATGTTCAAAAAGCGGTTTATTGTCGTTTATATAATAAATTCAATGGAAAAAATCCAGAAGAACTATAATGTTTAGAAAAATGAAGCCGTTTAATTTTCGGCTTCATTTTTTTTCATTAAATTCAACATCTGTTTAGCGATTGCCATTGAAAGCAACGGCGGAACAGCATTGCCTATTTCCAATCTTTTCATTCCATCAGAGCCATAAAATTTATAATCATCCGGAAAGCTCTGCAATCTTGCACCTTCTCGAATTGACATTGCTCTTGAATCTCTTGGATGAATACATCTCGATGATGAAGGGCACGCAAAATTTCTCGTTATTGTTGTCGAAGGCTTATCCCACCATAATTTAGCGTAGGTATTGCCATAGCCACTTTTGGGACGAATATTTTCAGGCAAATCATCTTTAGACTCTCCATCCTTTAATGTTTGCATTATTTTGACGAGATGTTCACCGTTTTTAGGCGCCTTGTGTTCTTCAACATACATATCGGCATTTTTTCTAACAAATTTCAAAAACTCATTCGTAGCACTGGTAGCATAAATATTATTTTCTTCGCCACTTCTTAGCACTGGTAAATCTCCTATTGCCTCTCGCAAAGTTACATATGGTTTTAATCCTTCACCATGCGTTGGAGACGGATAAACAAAGTTGTTTTTTTCTTTAATGCCCACAAGAATTACTCTTTCTCTATGTTGAGGGACACCATAATCAACTGCATCCAAAACTTTGTGCTTTAAATCATAACCAAGTTCTTTAAATTCAATTTGAATTTGTTTAAAAAGATTTCCCTTATTCATACTAAGTATTCCGGTAACATTTTCAAACACAAATGCTTTAGGTCGCAGAATTTTAAGAATTCTCTTATACTGCATAAACAAGTTTGCTCTCTCATCATTTTGTCTTTTTCCAAGAGTTGAATATGATTGACAAGGAGGTCCGCCAACTACTATATCTATTTTTTGTCCATTTAGTGCCTGATTTAAAATATCTTCCGTCAGATCATTTATATCACAATTTAACATTCTGACATTAGGATGATTTAATTCATATGCAATAGAAATATCTTTTTCAATTTCATTTGCCGCTATAACATTAAATTGTGGAAGCATTGAAAAACCATAACTCAACCCACCAACACCGGCAAACAAATCCATTACATTATATTGTCTCATGTTTATTTTCTCCTAATTTAATGCTTTAACAATATTTTCAGCAATCCTACTAACTACTGGAACACAAACAGAATTTCCAATTTGTTTATAGACTTGTTTTTCGTTTTCTTTTGGTAAAATAAAACTTTCAGGAAATCCTTGCAATCTAGCACATTCACGAGGAGTCATTAACCTAACGGAAAAATCGTCATAGAAAAATGGAATCCTCTCAAATCGACTACCCATTGCAGCCAAAAGCGTCGGACAAATACCTTCCATTCCTCTGGAAAGCCCCCAATCTGTAAAACGATAAACTCTTTTACGATCATCCATATATTCCATCATTCTATTCCACATACGATGACCATCCATATAATATTTTTCTTCTTGCTTTTTCTTATCAAACAAATCAAAGGCTGTTTGCGTTAATGGCAACATGTCAGGAAATTTGAATTTTTCAACATTTTTCTTATATTTGAATGCAACTATATATATTCTGTTTCTTTGTTGAGGAATATTTCCATATTCCTTTGCATTCATAACTTTATAAACAGTATAGTAGCCTAAATCTCCAAGTATTTTAAGTATAACATCAAATGTTCGTCCTTCATCGTGTTTTACAAGATTTGCAACATTTTCAAGAAAAACAACTCGAGGTTTAATTTTATTTATAACCCTTGCCGTTTCAAAAAACAAATTTCCTCTAGGATCATTAAATCCTTCCAACAATCCAACAGACGAAAATGCCTGACAAGGAAAGCCTGCCGTTAAAATATCAAATTTAGGGATATCTTTCGTATCTAATTTTTGAATATCGCCCTCAATAAGATATTCATCACCAAAGTTCAATCTATATGTTTTGCAAGCATACCTATCAATTTCGTTAGCCCAAACTATTTTACAGCCATTTTGTCTAAAAGCTAAACAAATTCCGCCAATGCCGGCAAACATACTTCCTACTGTAAGTTGTTCTTTCATATACTAATCCTTCGTTGTTGTTTTTTCAAATTCATTATATAATGTTACAGCTCTTTTCAACTGCGACTTGATAAACATAGAGCTCTCTTCAAACTCATCATTGTTTTGTAGATTATCCAATGTATCACTACTTATAGAGTCTGTATGTAAGATTCTGCGAACTCTACCACAACGAGAAATTACATCTTTCGCAGAGCGAATGCTCATATTTTTTTCACTTATCAGCCACTCTAACAATTTTGAGGATTCCATATCCTACCTCCTAAATCTCTTTAGATAAAGTATATCATATAATTACGTCAACGTCAAGTTTAGTGCAAATTAAATTGCGGCAGGGATTGCTCCCTGCCGTCGTTGTGTTTATACCGTGTAAATCAGTTCTGCATTTACAATTTCCATTGCGCGATTACGGATATTATTCATCTTCTGTACCCACAACATCATATCGGTTGATTTGAGTTCTTCGGTTACATTTTCTTTTTCGGCGAAGTCTGTTACCATCCGAGAAAAAAGATTTTGAGCCTGCTGTTCAATATCTGCAAGATATGAATTGAGCTTACCGCTTGTCAGCAAATTGTAGTAACGCACCTTATGATTTTGCTTCAAATATCGTTTATGCCTCATTCCCCAAACGCCGATATTCGCTTCCTTTTCTTCCGCCGGTAATAAATCGGGCAACATATAGTCGCCTACCTGCGTATAAATACCGCCTGTTTGTTCAAAAATCGTATTTGCCATTTTGTTTTACCTCCAAAAATTTATTTATCTTGAGCGTGAATTTTCACGCTTACGACCTTTAATATTTCTTGCCTGTTCAAGCAGATTATCAATTTGTTTATGTCCGAAAACCTTACGCAAAAGCTTATAATCTTTGACCTCTGAACGCAAATTTTCGTTTTCATTTTTCAGCTTGCTGTTTATTTTCGATAACATTTCGTTCTCACGATAGAGGTTGCCGTTCGTGATATTTAATCTATGGTAACTGTCCCAACCCTCAAAGCAACGAGCCAATGCCGTCTTGATTAACGCTTTTAATTTTTGAATAAGCGGCTCTGCAATTTTAGTTTTATATGCTTTTACAGACATAAAACCTTGCGGCTCGGACAGTTGATATTCGGGTGCATTATCAAGCATTTCTTCCACATTTCTTAAGTTTTCCAAACCATCATCATAATTTAACACTCGCTCGGATAACACATTGAATTCAGTCTGTTTTTCTTCGATTTTAGCACCTAATTGTTCAAGCTCTGCCGCTCGCTCTTGCTTTTTGTAGTCAAGAACAGACAAATGTTTTTCGTGCATTCCTTTGTGTTCCCACTCAATTCCATGTCGTTCCATAACGAATGCGAGTGCGGATTTTTCTGCACTCACCCATTGGTTCCACTCGGTATCTCCACGAGTTCCGCCTTTGAAACCTTGTGAGCCAAGTGCCTGTTTTAGCGATACCCTCGTATCAAGTCCACGCTTGCTGCCGGTTGTGAACGGAACAAAATCAATGTGCAAATGGGGCGTTGCCTCGTCCATATGCAGATGAGCAGAGAACACTTTTAGGTTGGGATTTCGCTCTTGAAATCCCCGATAATACTCATCTAAAATCTGCCATGCAAGCTGTCCGTTTTCGCTTTCGGCGCTCATATTTTCCTTATCGCCAATCTGTAAAATCAGTTCGTGAAACGGTTTTTCCTGCTTGGAATTTCTGATTTTTTCATAGTAATTTTCTATTCTGCGGTCGGCTCTTGTCTGTTTTTCGTTGTACCTTTTGAGTGCTTCGTCAAACAGTTCATGATAGATTTTCTTTATCGGCTCGTTACAGTAATCAATGTTCAAATGCGTTCTGCTACCGTCAACATTTTCTGCCTTGAATTTGCGGCTGTTATGATTGACCGAGCCTTTACCCACCATTGCACTTATCGTTCTTTGCATTATATACACCTCCAATCTCATAAACTTACTCATTCTCGGTTCTGTTACTCTTGTCAAGAGTAACGCAAAAGCACTTTTGACAGGCAAGCCCATCAAGAATGCAACCTGCAAGCAGGTTTTGCGCTCTCCGAGGGGCAGGAGAGGCTTTTTGAAAAAAGCCACCTGCACCCTGCAAAAACTTTCGCTGTGTCGGTCTGCGTCGATAGTGACGGTAATTTTGCCACCGCCTAAAACAGCGACACAACCGTCACACATCGTCACGCTGTTCATAAGTCAAACTGACTTTACGCCCATCGTGACAGCGTTTGTTTTGATAACTTATTCCATACTCGTTAAACAAACGCCCAGCATTGATATTCAACTTCATAGTCAATGCATTTGCTTTCATATCAGCACCGAGAAATTCAACAAGCTCCGTCGGGCTGCCATACCATTCGGGGTTTTCATTTGTAATTTTGGCGGCTATATTTTCAAGCAATGGTTCAGGTGGTAACTTCCAAAGTTCTGTTTCAGCTCTCTCAAGTTCCCACACAAGGGTTTCGGGATTACGATTGAGATAAATCTTTTGGTCCGGTTGGTCTCTGCCTGAAACTTCAAGCGTTGCCGAATTGCTTGTACGCTTTTCTTTCCGTAAAATAAAGCCACCGTCAGCGGCACCAAGCAATCCGTTTGTACCCGAAATCATATCAAACTTGTCATCAGAGTTTTGCTTTCTTGTATGGTGAACAAGCAGCAAGCATATTCCATAATTATCCGCAAACTTTTTGAGTCTTGTAATAATCTCATAATCGTTTGCGTAGCTGTAATTATCCCCGCCGACTTCACGCACCTTTTGAAGTGTGTCTACGATAATCAATCTTGTATCTGAGTGTTCTGCCATAAATTTTGTAAGCTGTTCGTCAAGTCCATTTCCAAGTTGACCTGCCGAAACAGAAAAGTACAAATTGTCTGTACTCTCCGTTCCAAACATTCTGTATAATCTTTCCTGCAATCTATGGTAATCGTCTTCGAGAGCAAGGTACAGCACAGTGCCTTTTTTTACATCAAAATTCCAAAGCGGTGTGCCTGTGCTGATATGGTAAGCAAGCTGTGCCATAAGAAAACTTTTGCCAAGTTTCGGAGCTCCTGCAAAAATATATGTTCCGGGGTAAAGCAAGCCGTCAATCAATGGCGGTTTGCTTTGATACACCGTGTTATATAACTCACGCATAGAAATCGTTTTCAAATGTGATGGATCGAGCTGTTGAAAAAATTCTTTTTGCATTTCTTCAAGATAATCATCTAAACTCTTGTCATTTTCGTTAAAATCAGGTATACTGTTTTTAGTTTGTTTTAGGATTGACTGCTCCGTATCTGCGCCAACAGATATAATCGGAGCGGCCTTTTCTTTTTCTGTCATTCTGATACCTCCTTTAATCCGCCGAGAATATCGGCAATCATTTCGATTAAGTCAAGCAATTCGTCATCGAGTTCACCGCCGTTTTCAATTCTTTGTAATTTCGTAAGTACATCTGCAAGATTATTACGCAAAGCCTTATATACTCTCGGATTGCCTTGAACTACAACCTCTTTGTTTATAAGTCGCCTTGTGATATAGTCCTGTTTGGTTAAACCCGAAAGCTGAACGAAGCGTTCAATCTGTTCCCACTCCTCTGGCGAAACTCTGAATGCTACGGTTTTATTTCTCCAACGATTGTGTTCATCTCTGTTTTTCAGTGACATAATTATTTACCCCTTTCCATATCTAATTTTTCTGCCATTTCATTCTGTTTTGATGGGAACAGGTGTGCATAGTTATAAGTAATATCAATGCTTTCGTGTCCCACTCGGTCTGCAATAGCTGTTGCAGAAAATCCCATATCAATCAGCAAACTGACGTGACTGTGACGAATATCGTGAATACGAATTCTTTTAATACCGGCTTGTTTAGAACCTCGTTCCATTTCTCTGTATAAATAACTTTTTGTAACAGGGAACATTCTGTCGTCTAAGCCTACATCATAGAGCATTTTCAAATAGTCCTGTATTTCCTCGCAAAGAAAGTCCGGCAGTTTGATTGTCCTGTTGCTCTTTTCTGTTTTCGGAGAAGTTATAATATCTCTGCCATTCAAGTGCTGAAATGACTTGTTAATTGTGACAGACTCCTTTTCAAAATTGAAATCTGCAGACGTTAATGCCAACAGCTCGCCCTCACGAATACCCGTCCAATAGAGCATTTCAAAAGCGTAATAGGATAAAGGCTTATCCATCATCACATCGGCGAATTTAAGATATTCATCTTTTGTCCAAAAGAGCATTTCACGATTTTTCTTTTTGCCCATACTTCCTGCTTTTTGGCAAGGATTTTCTTTCAAGTTATAGTACCTGACTGCGTGATTAAAGATTGCCGACAACTGATTGTGAATTGTTTTCAAATACACCGGCGAATAAGGCTTGCCTTTATCATCCTTGTAATTGATAAGTTCATTTTGCCAAGTGATAATTTGCTGTGCCGTTATGTTGCACATTTTCAGCTTACCGAAATATGGAATAAGCTTTTTATCAATAATATGTTTCTTGGTTTCCCAGGTGTTTTCTTTAAGTCGAGTCTGCATATCTTCAGAGTAATGTTCAACAAAACTCTTGAAATTCATATCCAAATCTCCACCAAGCTTATTAAGCTGTTCTCGCTCCCAAGATTGCGCTTCACGCTTTGTCTTAAAACCTCGTTTTTGCGTTTGCTTTCTTTCACCGTTCCAATCGGTATAGCGATAGAGAACACGCCAAGTATTTGTTTTTTCTTCTTTATATACTGCCATAAATTTACCTCTCTTTCTTGCCGGCACCGTAACAGGTGCGTTCTGTAAAATATTGTTTGTTTACTCTTCCGGAAATCACCATATAGCCTTTTTCAGCTAACTCGGCATTGAGCTTTTGGACGATTTTGTAGGCATAGGATTTGGAAACACCCAATTCCTGTGCCACCTCATCTACTTTCATAAAACTTGTACTTTCCATTTCATCACCCCTTTCTGATTTTAGGTATAATTTTTTTATTTATTGTCGGATACTTTCTGACCGCATTCCGATTTGCCCGAGCGGATACACCATTACCGTGATGTATGACGGTTATTCAATTTTCGCAAACAGCTTAACGCTATTTGCTTAATAATTATATTAAACATATTCCGTTATGTCAAGTGGTTTCTATAAAAATATTAAACTTTTTTGTTTTATGTTACTTGACATCACTTAACTTGTTATGCTATGATGTTTAATAGTAAAGTGAGAGGAGCTATAGTATGGCTATCGGCGAAAGAATAAGATTTTTTAGAAATTTAAAAGGTATGACTCAAAAGTATCTCGGTATGCAGGTGGGCTTTCCGGAGAAAACCGCTGACATTCGTATGGCACAGTATGAATCCGGAAGTAGAACGCCTAAGGCTGATTTAACAAACAACCTTGCAAATATATTCGGTGTTTCTACAAGTGCTTTGACTGTGCCGGATATTGACAGCTACAACGGATTAATGCACACTCTGTTTACTCTTGAGGATTTATACGGTTTCCGTATTGGTAAACTTGATGATGAGCTTTGCATACGCCTTGATAAAGGTATGGGAACAAACTATCTTACAATGTTTGATATGTTTTCAGCTTGGCAAGAGCAAGCTGAAAAACTGAAGAATGGCGAAATTACAAAAGAGGAATATGACCACTGGCGTTATAACTATCCAAAGTTCAATGTTCTTAATAGTGATAAGGAGACTGCGAATGAATGATTTACCATTTGAAACACTGCTGAAAGCTAATGATTTAAAAGACAGATGGTATCCTACACCAATTAACACTTTGAAACATTCAGTTAAGATTGACATGAGCATTGAAAACGCCAGGGCGCTGCATAGTAACATAGCATATAACTTGCAATACATTGAGTTTTTGGAAAAAGAACTTGGGGAATTGAACTTATCAAGTGTTGTATACATAATGGTTGTTAAAAACTATGTAATTACAAGTATGTCAATTATTGAAGGGTTATTTACTAATATTGTAAAATCAAATGATTGGTGGAAAACTTCAGATTTGGAAAGTTTAGGAACAACTCAAGCCAATGAAACAAAATTTGAAGATCAAAAGTATATAATAAAAACCGAACTACTCAAAAAGGTTGAGCCATATAATGTTCAAATGAATTTGGACGAATTAATCAAAATTTTGAATCGACACCATTCCGCTTTAGGAGTTGATCATCTTATTTATCCAGCACTAAAGCGATTAAAGGATTTGAGAAATAGAGTTCATCTACAGAAAACCGAAGGAAATACAGATCACGATTACAATGCGTTTGATTATTCGGTAAAAAACGAAATGAGCGAAATTCTACACGATATACTTACTTCGCCCAAAATAACAGACCGCCCCGAAACATTTAATTTTATTAAAAGCGAATAAAAAGAAAAAAGAGCTAACTGACTTCTCAAAAAATCAGTTAGCTCTTTACTTTTACAATAATTCAAATAATGTTGCCATTTTGTTGCCACAGAGGGCTTTCAAACGGCGAAAAGCCTTTATTTACGGGCTTTTTCACGGGTGTGAAATTATTCCCACTCAACTGTTCCGGGTGGTTTGGATGTAATATCATAAACCACGCGGTTTACATGATCAACTTCGTTTGTGATACGATTTGAAACTTTAGCAAGAATATCATATGGGATTTTTGCCCAATCAGCTGTCATAAAATCATCGGTAGTTACTGCTCTTATAGCAACAAGGTGATCATAAGTTCTGTGATCGCCCATTACGCCAACTGTTTTCACGCAAGGAAGCACGCAGAAAAACTGTGCAAGATTTTTTTCATAACCGTTCTTAGCCATTTCATCACGAAGTACCCAATCGGCATCTTGAAGCACCTTAATTTTATCTGCCGTAATTTCACCTATAATCCTAACGCCAAGGCCCGGACCCGGGAACGGCTGGCGCCAAACAAGTTCTTTAGGAATACCTAATTTTTCACCGACTTTACGAACTTCATCTTTAAATAAATCCGCAAGCGGCTCAATAATACCGAGGAATTCAACATCATCCGGAGTGTTAACTCTGTTATGATGAGTTTTAATTACATCGGCATCACCCTTACCTGATTCAATACAGTCAGGATAAATAGTTCCCTGTGCAAAGTAACCGAGTTCATCCTGCTTTCTGATTTCATTCCAGAAAACATTGAAAAATTCTGTACCGATAATCTTTCTCTTCTGTTCAGGGTCAACAACGCCTTTAAGCTTTTCAAGGAAAACATCACCGCAGTTAACTCTTACAAAATTCATATCGAAAAGGCTTGTAAATGTTTGCTCAACAAAATCGCCTTCATTTTTACGCATTAAACCCTGGTCAACAAATACGCAGGTAAGTTGCTTACCTACCGCACGAGATAAAAGACCTGCTGCAACAGATGAATCAACACCGCCTGAAAGGCCGAGAATAACTTTTTTATCACCGATTTGCTCTCTGAGCTTTGCTACTGTGTTTTCAATAAAGTTATCCATAACCCAATCGCCCTTACAGCCGCAAACTTCATAAAGGAAGTTATAAAGCATTTGAGAACCAAACTGTGAATGTGTAACTTCAGGATGAAATTGAACAGCATAAATATTTTTGTCCGTATTTTGCATTGCTGCGCAAGGGCATGCATCGGTAGTACCGATAATTTCAAAACCATTTGGAACTTGCGAAATATAGTCTGTATGACTCATCCATACAATAGATTTTTCATCAACATCTTTAAAAAGCTTTGAATCTTTTTTAGTGAATTCGATTTTACCGTATTCGCTTTGAGGTGCAGTTTTGACTTCACCGTTGCCCATCCACGCAATAAGCTGGCAGCCATAGCAAATACCTAAAATAGGCACGCCGATATTAAGTATATCTTTTGTATAATGAGGGGATGCCATATCATATACGGAATTCGGACCGCCTGTAAAAATAATACCTTTATAATTATTTTGCTTAATAATTTCAATATCGGTAGTATAAGGCAAAATCTCTGCATAAACATGATGGTCACGCACACGCCTTGCGATAAGCTGATTATACTGCCCGCCGAAATCAAGAACAAGTATTTTCTCCATATTTTCCTCCGTAAAAATTACTTACAGTTTATTATATATTATAGAAAGAGCATTTGCAAGTAATATTGAAAATAATGCTCAATAATCAATTATCCGTAAGTTGAGTAATAAAAAGAGCAGGAACGAGCCTGCTCTTAGATAAGATTTTTAGTTAAGACCTTTTTCGTCAAAATTAAGGATAGTTGAAATAATTACATCAAATCCGGTTTTGATAGCCTCAGGAACAAGGCGCTCGGCTGTATCACGGCGGTTATGATAATAATCCGCAGGTTTAGGGTCCATAGCTGCAAGGCAAGTTGCGGTAATGCCTGCCTGTGAAAAGGCTGCGGCATCAGATGAGCCGAAATAAACGCTTGAGAATTCAAGGTCATTATGACCTGAGTCTTTAGCTGAATCCATAACCAATTGACTGAACTGCTGATTATTTTTAACTGTGCCTGTCATATCCTTATTATAAACGCGAAGATATTCCAGGTCTGCAAGCGTATCAACACACAAAACAACTGTTTCAACACCGCTGTTTACATATTCATCATAATGGTCTTTAGCCCACTGCTTGCAACCGCGAAGCCCTGCTTCTTCACCATCGGTAATCATAGCGCAAACTTCTGTATTTTCAAAATCTATTCCTGCCATATCCAGCATACGCAAAGCGCAAACTGCCGCATAAGTACCTGTAAGATTATCATTCGCGCCCGGTGAAATAGTATTGAAATCAACAAACAATAATAAAGTAACCATGCCAAGTGCTGTAACATAATGGAAAATATAGCTGTAATTTACCATAAAGTCACCAAATGCGCCCATATCAACAAAATTTGCAACAATAGCGATAACGCTTAAAATAAATGAAATTATTGCACTGCCGATAGTCCAGCTCATAAATATGCTGAAAAGCGGTACTTTTTTGCCATAATAAAGATGACGCCATTCATAAGCTGCATCAATATGACCGCTTATAACAATTCTCTTTTTAACTTCGCCCCTCGGTTTTCTTACACCGACAAGATTGTGTGCTTCAACTTTCTTGTAAAGTGGGTCCATAAATCTCTTATAAAGCAAAAATTCCATAAGAGTAATAAAAAGGCCTACAAAAACAACGCCGCAAACAATGCATTGTGCCAAAAGCGGAGTAATAATGCTTGTATACATCAAAATCGCACAAACGACTACTGCAAGAAAAATTGCCACTGACACAAGCTTTGTAAAATGAAGAAATGCTTTAGGTGCCATTTTGTAGCTTTCAAAATCAGTACCGTCACAAAAAGTATCCATTTCTTTTTTTATATGCTTTTGAGCCGAGAAGCAATTTTCACTTCCGGATTCACGAGGCCCATATTTTTTGATTACATTAGTAATTTCCTTAACAGCATAATCAACATTTTCTTTGATTACTGCTTGAGGAAAATCTGAAAACTTCATTTATTTTTCTCCTTGATCCATATATTTTTTATTAAGTTTAACTTCAAGATGAGTATCACCTAAACTAAACTCTTTTTTTATCTTTAATTTTAATAGCCATTTTTTAGGCATTGCCACGCTGTTAACCGCATAGCTCATACCAAGATATTCAAAATATGGCTTGAAATTTTCCAATCTTGCCATAAAAGAATCAAAACTTCTTTTGTCTTCCGGTGACCAAGCAACTTCTGCAAGAGCCTGAGTTCGCGGATACATAAACACTTCAAGCTTTTCAGGGCAATCTGTCCATTCGGTCCAGTTTTCCGCTTCAACACCAAGAATATTTTTTTCACTTTCAGGCTTAATTCCGAAAGATTTATAGCTATAATCATATGTATTTTTAAGCGAATATTTAGCGTAAGGCATATCGAAATAAAATGATTGATGATTAGATAAAATCACACTATTGCCGTTATTTGCCCAATCCCTTGCTCTGCTGTCTTTTTGAGGGGTCCAATACTGGCAAACAGTTGATTTATCAAGGCTTTGAGCCTTTAAAATTTCATTCCAACCGATAAGCCTTTTACCCTTTGCGCTAACTGTTTCAAGCACTTGGTTATTAAACCAACCCTGCAAATCTTCCTCGTCCTTAAGGTTGTTATCCTCAATTCTCTTTTGACAGCAAGGGCATTTTTTCCATTCAACTTTAGGTGCTTCATCACCGCCGATATGGAAATACGGTGCAGGAAAAATGTCGCAGACCTCGTCAATAACATTCTTAACAAAATCAATCGTTTGGTCCTTACCCGGGCAAATAGGCCTGTTCCAATCATATTGCTTAAGCTTTCTTTGAGGAATGGCACCGCCGAAGTAGCCCGGCACATCCCTGTTAAGCTCACGGCAGGCAAGCCACGGATAAGCGGCAATTGCAGCGGCGCAATGAGCCGGAAAATCAATCTCAGGCACAACCATAATGCCGCGCTCATCTGCATAAGCAATTATTTCTTTGATTTCCTCCTGCGTATAATAGCCCTCATAAGGTTCATTGATAATATCTGTACTGCCCCAACCGTTGATTTGGGTATATGCCCTTTTAGAGCCGATTTCGGTTAAAAGCGGATATTTTTTAATTTCAATTCTCCAGCCGGTATCATCAGTCAAATGCCAATGAAAAACATTAAGTTTCATCATAAACATCATATCAAGCATTTTTTTGACATATTCTTTGCCAAAGAAATGGCGACTTTCATCAAGCTGAAGCCCTCGCCAAGAAAATCTCGGTTTATCATTTATCACACAGCAAGGAATTTCCTTGCCGCCAAGTTCAAACCTGCCAAGCTGGCGAAGTGTTTGAAGTGCATAATATGCGCCTTTTTCACTTGAAGCGGATATATTGATTTCATTATTTGTTACTTCAAGTTTGTATTCTTCATCATCAAGCGAAGAATCTTTTTTTATTTTGAGCTTCCCGTCTTGACTTCTTTCAAGATTTAAAAGCTTCAATTCAAAATCGGAATTAACCTTGAGATGTGCATCTATCGCAAATACTCCGCTTCTTTCCTGAGCGTAGTATGGAAGCGGTATTAACTGCAACATAAAATTACCTCACAATATAGAATTTATTTTACCACAATATGCTAATTGTATCATATTATAATTCAAAACTCAACTGTTTAAGCATTTTGTAAATGATTAGTAACTATTATAAATCTAAAAATGTTTCAATTTGGCATAATTTGTCAAGTACGGGGGCATTTGTTGTTTCAAGCACATCTTTACTTTGATGCCCGCAAGATACAAGTATACAGTCACATCCTATTTGATTTGAAACCTCAAAATCATGCGTTGTGTCCCCAATAAAAAGAACTTCACTTTTTGAAATACTGTTTTTATCAAACCAATTTTTTGCTATACCCGCCTTGCCTACCGCCAAATCATCATCAATACCGAGAATATCATCAAAATAATTTTGAATACCAAAATGTTTGACTTGGTTTAAAAGTCTGTTTTTTTCACATGCGGATACGATAATTTGCTTTATATTTTGGCTTTTTATACGGCGAAGTACATTTTCAGCCTCGCTGTTAATCTTTGCGGTAAACTGCAAAGCGGTGTACACTTCAACATATATTTTTGCCAAATCATCAAACCTGTCTTTTGAAAAGTCGAAGCCTGCTTTTTGATAATAATCACTTACGGGAAAAGTAAAAATATTTTTATATAATTCGCTGTTGATTCTGTTTTTGTATCCTGTTTTTTCAAGCATTATATTCATAGTATCAACGCTGATTTTAACATCATCAAAAAGTGTTCCGTTCCAATCCCATATTATATATTTATACTTCATTTTATTCTTTATTATTGTTTGCGCCAAAAATATCGGCAACTTCTGTTATTGATATGTACGCCTTTGGGTCTATTGAATGAACTATCTCTCTCATTTTACCGATTTGAAATCTGTTAAGAACAAAATATATAACCGTTTTATCTTCATTTGAATAATAACCTTTTGCGTCATAAAAGGTTATACCGTTTTCAAACTTTTCTGAAAGAGATTTACATATTTCCTTTTGCTTGGTAGTAATAATTAACGCTGATTTTGAACGGTCAAAGCCTTCAATAATATAATCAACGGTTTTAAGTGCCACAATGTAAGCCACTATTGAATAAAGCGGCAAAATCCAGCTTTGAAAAACAATGCCGCATATTATATAGAGTATTACATTATATATCATTACAAATGTTCCTACCGTCAGCGACAGTTTTTTTGCAAATACAACCGCCAAAACTTCAATACCGTCCATTGCACCGCCAAAACGAATTGCAAGCCCACTGCCTATTCCCGAAATAAGTCCGCCGAAAATTGCACAAAGAAACAAATCATCTTTAGCAAGCGGTGAAAAGCTTGCAACATCAATCGGCAAAACATCGGTTATAAGCCAAGCCGATAAAGAGTATACAGCTACCACGAAAACAGAATAAATCGTAAATTCAATTCCCTGCCTTTTTGCACCGAAAATAAAAATCGGAATATTAAGCACAATAAGAAAAACCGAAAGCGAAAGCCAATGAGGTGTAATTTGTGATAAAAACATTGATGTACCCGATATTCCGCTGTCATAAAGCCTTACAGGCTGAAGAAATACCGTTACCCCCACCGCGTTAATTATTCCGGCAAAAAAGAGAATTATAAAATTTTTGATTTTCAGTTTTTTCGCAAATTTCATATACCCTCCGAATACTATCTGTTTTATGAAAACAAGGGACTGTCGCTATTAGGCAGTCCCTCATATTTAATGATTATAATCAGTTACCTGAATTATTATTTGTTGTGGTGCTTTCGCCCTTTGATTCCATAAGCTTACACTCAACATTTTTAATTTTGATTTCGTTATTTTCAATTCTGGCAATAGTAAGCTTAACAGTATCACCCGGCTTTGAATCTGCCAAAACAGAAGTCAGCACATCAGTTGAAGTCATAGTTTTACTGTTAACTGCAACAATCATATCGTACTGCTTAACATCTTTGCTTGCAAGATCTGATGAACCGTCAATTGAGTTAATAACCATTGTACCCTCTGCATCCTTATAACCTTTTTCTTCAAGTGCAGAAAGAATTGCAGAATAATTGCTGTATTTCGTAAGCTGAACATATGTGATACCAAGCTTTGCCCTGCCCTCAACATAGCCTGATTTAATAAGGCTGTTAGCAGTTGAAATAGCTGTATCTGACGGAACAGCAAAGCCCATTCCTTCATATTCGGTGGCAGCGATTTTTGATGAATTTACACCGATAACCTGGCCCTGCATATTAAATAATGCACCGCCGCTGTTACCCGGATTTATAGCCGCATCAACCTGAATACATTTATTATCATAGCCGATATTTGATGAAATAGGCCTATCAAGTGCCGAAATATAACCACTTGTAAGTGAATTCATAAATTCAAGGCCGCCCGGGCAACCGATTGCAACAACCTGCTCACCTACTGCAAGATTATCACTGTTTGCAAATTCGGCAACCTGAAGTCCCGTTGCGTTGATAGAAAGAACACCAATATCAGTCTGGCTGTCATATGCAACCATTTTGGCATCATATTCTTTTTTGTTATTAAGAGTTACGGTGAATTTTGTGCCGCCGCTGATAACATGTGCGCATGTAAGAATGTATGTTTTTCCGTTACTTTCAGACATTATTACACCTGAACCCTCGCCTGATTTTTGAGGGTCTGAACTGCCGGAACTATTGCTGTTATCACCATAATTATAGAAGTAGTTATATGCTTCCTGCTGCTGACTGTAAACAGTGATACCGACGCAGGAATCCATAACCTTTTGTGCAACGCCTGCTACGGTGAGGTTACCGCTGCTGTCTTTAGTTTCAACACTGTTACTGTCATTAGTTTTAACATCACTTGATGAATCCTGAGATTGAGAAGTCGAATTGTTATTAACAGAATTTTTATTACTGTCTATTACACCGGTAGCACCTAAAACAATACCGACAACTGCTACAAAAGCACAAATAACAAGAATAATTGCAACTATTTTACCGGCCTTATTTTTCTTTGGCGGCTTTGGTGAATTTCCGTTTTGTGAATTATTGTCATTTTGCGGTGGCTCGTAATAATTAGAGCCTGCCTGTTGATTATTATTAGCGTATGAATAATGATAAGTTGTATTACTATCCTGCGCTTGCTCATTTTGCGGTGGGTTATAATATGTTCCCCCTGCATTTTGATTTGGCTGATAATAATCAGGTCTTGCTTGACCGTCTTTCTTTTCGCTATCAAAATCGCTCATTATTGTTTATCTCCTTTTTTGTAGATGGGGCTGTATTGCTTCGGCAATTTAAACACAAATTCGGCTGTATTTTCGCTTTCACTCTGCGCCCATATAGTACCGCTGTGCATTTCAACCATCATCTTTACTATATAAAGTCCCAATCCTGCACCTTTAGCATCAAGGCCTCGTGATTTATCAACTTTATAAAATCTTTGGAAAACCTTTGAAAGCTCTTCCTTTTGAATTCCTATACCGCTATTTTTGATGTGCACTTCAACGAACCTGTCATCTTCATTCATAGTGACATTGATAAAGCCACCCTCGTTAGTGAATTTAACAGCGTTGTCAAAAATATTATAGATAACTTGATAAATCATATCCCTATCTGCTGTGATATAGGTAGGATTTAAATTTTCAAGACCTTCAATTTCAATATGCTTTTCCTCAATTTTTTGTTCAAAGGTTAAAAGTATATGAATAATTTGGTCTGAAATATCATAATTTTGCGGTTTCATTTCAAAACTGCCCGATTCAATTTTGCTCATATTAAGCATAGTAACTACAAGTCGGGTAAGTCGTTTAATTTCACCGCTTACTATTTCAAGATAATAATCTGCTTTTTCTTTTGGAATTGTACCGTCAAGAATACCGTCTATAAATCCGCCGATAGAAGTCATAGGCGTTCTGAGCTCGTGCGATACATTAGATACAAAACTGCGCCTTGATGATTCAAGCACATCAAGTGAATCCGCCATATCGTTAAACGCTTTGCCGAGTTCCGCAAGTTCATCACAGCCCTTAACCTTAACTCTGTATGAAAAATCGCCGATTGCAAATTGCTTTGCGGCATTACTCATATCACGAAGAGGTTTTACAAAACTGCGTGTAAGATGCCAAATGCAAACGGATGATAAAAGCAAACACAAAATTGCACAGCAAAGGAAAATTTTAAATACAGCGTGAACAAGCTCGGCAGTGGTTGCCCTGCTTGTAGCAAATACAGAACCTATAATTTGATTTGAACTGTAAATAGGACAGCCGACAATATATGAGCGTTGGCCGCTTATTACCCCATTGCCTACATAGCTGCTTTCATAAACCTGGCGCAAAATAGTATCGCTTATATTATAATCGGTGTGATACGAGCAGTTACCGAATTTTCCGAAAAACGGAAGCGAATCCGCCCTTTCTTTGCAAAGAATTATATTTCCCTCTGTATCACAAACAAAAATATCAGCATCAACAGAGTTTGAAATAATCTTAAGTGCGCGGCATATCATTTCTTTTTCATCAGAATAGTTGTCATTCATATCTGCTACAAGAAGATTTGAACTTACACTGTTTGCAATTGACTCAACATTTTCCATAAGCAAATCGGTAGTTTGCCTTTGCGTATACGCACCGACCAATACAGTAAGCGTTGTACCCAAAAAGGTAAGCACGACAAGCATTATGGTTGAAAACAATAAAAAGTATTTAGCAAAAATATTATCCTTCAAAGTTTTTTTTGGAGGTAAGTCTATTTTTGTCATTGTTTAATCCCTTAATTACTCTTTGGTTTCAAACTTGTATCCTACGCCCCAAACGGTTTTAAGTGACCATTTGTCAGATACACCCTCAAGCTTTTCACGAAGTCTTTTAACATGAACATCAACAGTTCTTGAATCACCGTAATAATCAAATCCCCATACTTCATCTAAAAGCTGGTCACGGGTATAAACTCTGTTAGGGTTTGAAGCAAAATGATATATAAGTTCAAGTTCTTTAGGCGGAGTATCAACTACAACACCTTTAACTTTAAGTTCATAATTAACTATATTGATTTCAAGGTTATCATATGTAACAACCTTTTTAGAATTTTCGTCAGCTTCATTATTTCCGCTTGTTCTTCTTAAAACAGCCTTAACTCTCGCCATGACTTCTTTAGCATCAAAAGGCTTTGTAACATAGTCATCCGCACCAAGTTCAAGGCCGAGTACTTTATCAAAAGTTTCGCCCTTTGCCGTAAGCATAATAATAGGTGCATTAGAAACTTTTCTGATTTCACGGCAAACCTGCCAGCCATCCATTTTAGGAAGCATAATATCAAGAAGTACAAGTTCAGGCGATTTAGCCTGGAACATTTCTACTGCCTGCTGCCCGTCATTAGCAACGAAAACAGAATAGCCTTCATTTTCCAAGTAAAGTTTTAAAAGTTCGCAAATGTTGCGGTCGTCATCAACAACCAAAATTTTTGTTCCCATAGCGTTTCTCCTTTTCTATTATAATGCCATTTTATCACTGCATAGTGATGATTTTTTGTTGTTTTGGTTAACATTTTATAAAATTTATAAATAATTTTTGAATTAAATTTTGTGGTTATATTAAGTTTACCATTCTTTTCCTCTTTTTATACATCCTTCAACATGGTCAATAAACTGCTTTGCGCCCCTCGGTGAGCGTCCGCCCCTTCTTGTAGCCCACTGGTCAGCTTTGAAAAGAAGCTTATCCATATCAACACCGTGATTTTCAAAGTGCCTGTCATTCGCAAGTTTTTCAACAATATCAAGGTATTCTTTTTTATCAGGATTTAAGAATGTAATTGTAAGCCCGAATCTGTCAGAAAGTGAAAGTTGCTCTTGCATTGTGTCGCCCTTATTAACATCATTTTCCCTGTCGGAAAAATTCTCTTTAATCAAATGGCGTCTGTTTGAAGTAGCGTAAATAATAGTATTTGGCTGTTTACCGGAAAGCGAACCCTCAAGTGCCGCCTTAAGTTCACTAAACGAAGTATCATTAGAATCAAAGCTTAAATCATCAATATAGATAATAAACTTCATTGGCGAATCGGCAATCTGCTCTCTTATAAGTGAAAGGTCGGCAACTGCACTTTTAGGAATTTCAATCATACGAAGTCCCTTTTGCCAATATTCATTAAGAATAGCGTGAACGGTTGAGCTTTTGCCTGTTCCCCTATCACCGTAAAGCAAAACATTATTTGCCGGGTGCCCTGCAATAAAGCTTTCGGTATTATCAATAACCTTATTTCTTTGAAGCTCATAATTTTTCAAATCAGTCAAACGAATAGTATCAATTGAATTGACAGGTGTGATTTCCTCATCTCTCCAAGTAAACGCAATATTTTTAGCGTAAATACCGTATCCGTTTTCTCTATGATATTTTACAAGCTCATCTATTTGCTTATCCCAATTTTTATCAAGCGGTGCAAGTGCTTTGCCAACTTCCCAGCCCGGCAAAGTTAAAAGAATTTCTTTTATTTCTTCATCGTCAACACCGGCGATAATATCCTGTGCTGTAAGCGATGCAATTTCTTCAAGTTTTGCAAGATCGCTTTTAACAGCATTCATAACTGCAATTGAAAGTTCGCCCACTTTACCGGCACAAGCCGCTTTTGTAAAAATGTTATCATTAGTTAAAATCAATCTTGAAATATGCTTTTTCAAAGATTCGCTTTTGGCAAGTTCTTTAAAAAAGTAACTTTGAAGAGCTACCGTATCCTCCTCGTCATCACAAAGCAAATCATAAAGAGCCGAAAAAACATCATCATCTTCAAAATCATAAATGCAAAGTGATTCAATATAATATTTAAGTCTGGTTACCTTATTCATTACAACACCTCCAAGACTTACAAGTTTAGGTAATAAATATTGTTATACCTATAATATAGCATTTGTTCACAATTTACAAGTGATTAGAATAAAATCGTTATTATGAACAAATATTGAGTTTAAAAATACATTTTAGTTGTAAGATGTCTGACAACATATTGACTTTGACATATGACTTGTGTTATCATACAACATAAGAGGTGTTTATATGAGCAATACATCAAGACTTGCGGACAGCACCGCAAGTGAAATATTAAAAATGATAGAAGAACAGGAGCGTTTTAAAATCGGTGATAAATTGCCTAATGAAAACGATTTTGCTTCTGAACTCGGTGTCAGCCGTTCCACATTTAGAGAAGCGGTTAAAATACTTACAACATACGGTATTCTTGAAATAAAAAGGGGCAAAGGCACATTTGTCACATCAAATACAATTATAGATTCAAACGACTTAAGCGATATTACATCCGGGCTTGATGATTTGTTTGAAATGAGGCTTATGTTTGAGCCTGATTGCGCCTATTATGCCGCTTTAAGAGCCACAGACGAGGAAATCAAAATCATCTGTGAATGTGGCGAAGCAGTCGAAAAAAAGATACTTTCAGGTGAAGACAGAACAGTTGAAGAACAGAAATTTCACGAAAGTATTGCAAACGCAACACACAACGCATTTGTAAAGCAATTTATACCTATAATTTTCAACGCGATAAAAAAAGGTGTGGTCGTTTTGATGAAAGACAGCGATGTAAGTAAAGACAATATGAGCGATGACAGATTGATTATGGATTTTATTAAAAAAAGAAATCCTGACGGGGCAAGAACAGCAATGCGCCTGCATATTATACATGCAATGGAGGCCTTACAAAAAAATTAAAATTAACTATTGACATTAGACAACAGACAAGTTATAATGACAATTGTAAAAGATATTTAGCGAGTGGTCGGACAACCGAGCAACGCAAATATTCAATTAAATATTATTAAATATTATATTTTTGGAGGAAACAAAAATGGCAGAAGCTAGACTTTTTTACGAATCAGATTGTAATCTTGATGTACTTTCAGGTAAGACAGTTGCTATCGTTGGCTTTGGTTCACAGGGCCACGCACATGCACTTAACCTTCATGAAAGCGGTGTTAATGTAATCGTTGGCCTCTACAAAGGTTCAAAGTCATGGAAAAAGGTTGAAGACCTTGGATTAAAAGTAATGGAAACAGCAGATGCAGTTAAGGCTGCTGATGTAGTTATGATTCTTGCTCCGGATGAAAAGCAGGCATCAATTTATAAGAAAGATATCGAACCAAACCTTTCAGAAGGTATGGCACTTGCATTTGCTCACGGTTTTAACATTCACTTCAAGCAAATCGTACCACCTGCAAATGTAGATGTATTTATGATTGCTCCTAAGGCTCCTGGCCACACAGTTCGTTCTGAATACAAAGAAGGTAAGGGTACACCTTGTCTTGTAGCTGTATATCAGGATGCAACAGGCCACGCTTGGGATATTGCTCTTGCATACGGCGCAGGTATCGGTGGCGCTCGTGCAGCTATCCTTGAAACAACATTCAAGTGTGAAACTGAAACTGACCTCTTCGGTGAGCAGGCAGTTCTTTGCGGCGGCGTTACAGCTCTTATGAAAGCAGGTTTTGAAACACTTGTAGAAGCAGGCTATGACCCAAGAAATGCTTACTTTGAATGTATCCACGAAATGAAGCTTATCGTTGACCTTATCTATGCAGGCGGCTTCAAAGAAATGAGATATTCAATTTCTAACACAGCTGAATTCGGTGATTACGAAACAGGTAAGAGACTTGTTACTGACGAAACAAAGAAGGAAATGAAGAAGGTTCTTGAAGAAATTCAGGACGGTACATTTGCTTCAAAGTTCATCACAGAAGCTAACAACGGTTGGGCTCACTTCAAGGCTAAGAGAGAGATGGAAGCTAATCATCAGCTTGAGCAAGTTGGCGAAAAGATTCGTTCAATGTACAGCTGGTATGGTGAAAACAAATACGCTGAAAAGTAATTTGCATACAATATATCTAAAAAGGACTGCTCACGCAGTCCTTTTTATTTTATCTTTACATATGAAGTTTTATTTGATAAAATAAAATTGGAGGTAGTTATATGAAACAACTAATTAAAATTTCGGCTTCCCTGCTACTGATTATGATAATTTTTACAGCCTGCACATCAAGTGAAAAAGATGTATACAAAAGTGTTATAGGATTATTCAATATTGAATGTGTAAATTCAGACTTTGAAAAAACCGAAAGCTCTTCATCCGGTGTAAATGACCGAATAGCATATCAAATAAAAGTAAGTGATAAAGAGCGCGAGAAACTTTTAAAATTTTACAAAGAATGTGAAAACAGCGAATACTGCAAAATACCTAAAGGGCAAAACAATTTTGACATTTTATGCAGTAACTTAAATGAAGATTTCGGCAGTTATACGGCTGTATCACGCGGTTATTTTGCATTATGTAATGCCGACGGTGATTTGACACCTGATCTTGATTCAAAATCAATTTCACAATTCGATTTTGATTTTTATTCGGCTATGATATTTGATGTAGATACAAACACACTTTATCTTTATAAATATTCTGCTTCTTAATATATTTACAACTATGAAAAAAGGACTTGAAGAATTTAATCTTCAAGTCCTTAATTATATTATTTAGGTATTATCAGTCAACAAGCTCGATGATGCACATTTCTGCTGCGTCACCACGACGAGGGCCTGTTTTGATAATACGGCAATAACCGCCGTTTCTTTCTGCATACTTAGGAGCAATTTCATCAAAAAGCTTCTTAACTACATCTTCCTTAGTTACATAAGAAAGAACCTGTCTTCTTGAATGAAGTGTGTCGTTCTTACCGAGAGTAATCATCTTCTCAGTCATTGCACGAACTTCTTTTGCTCTTGTAACGGTAGTTTCAATCTTGCCGTTTTCTAAAAGAAAAGTAACCATACCTCTGAGCATAGACTTTCTATGGTCAGTAGGACGTCCTAACTTTCTGCTACCTGGCATTGAAATTCCCTCCTTTAGTCCTCATCCTTAGCAAGTCCGAAACCTAATGAGCCGAGCTTTGCTACGACTTCATCAAGTGACTTACGGCCAAGGTTTCTAACTTTCATCATATCTTCTTCAGATTTTCCGATTAAATCTTCTACTGTATTTATGCCTGCTCTCTTCAAACAGTTGAATGAACGAACTGAAAGGTCAAGTTCTTCAATAGTCATTTCAAGAACTTTTTCTTTATTGTCGTCATCCTTTTCAACCATAATGTCTTGATTGCCAATCTCTTCAGAAAGGTCAACAAAGAGCATAAGATGGTCATTGAGAATTTTTGCAGCAAGTGAAGCTGCTTCATCAGCCGGAATAGTACCGTCTGTCTCAATGTCGAGAATGAGTTTATCAAGGTCAGTTTGCTGACCTACACGGGTGTTTTCTACTGTGTAGTTAACCTTTAAAACAGGAGTATAGATTGAGTCAATAGCGATAGTGCCGATTGGTAAATCCATAATCTGCTTGTTGCGGTCACAAGGAACATATCCTCTGCCGTGATTAGCAGTAAGTTCCATATTTACACTTGCACCTTCATCAAGATAAGCAATATGAAGGTCAGGATTAAGAATTTCAACATCTGCGTCGTGCTGAATATCAGCAGCAGTGATTTCACCCTCGCCTGAAGCCTCAATATAAAGAGTCTTTGGCATCTCATCATGTATCTTTAAGATAACATTTTTGAGGTTAAGAACGATCTCAGTTACATCTTCCTTAACATGCGGAATTGTTGAAAATTCGTGTAAAACACCATCAATCTTAACAGAAGTGATAGCATAACCAGGAAGTGATGAGAGAAGAACTCTTCTCATTCCATTACCAAGAGTTGTACCAAAACCTCTTTCAAGAGGTTCAACAACAAATCTTCCTGTGCTACGGCTTCCGACAGTAGATACATCTACAATCTCGATTTTAGGCTTATCAATTTCGATCATTTAAAAGCCTCCTAATAAAATGTTGTATTTTGTTTTCGCTAAATAACAGCCAAACACTATTATTTAGAGTAGAACTCAACGATTAAATGCTCTTCAACAGGATAATCAATGTCATCACGCTGAGGTAATGCAACAACCTTTGCTGTGAGTTCAGCTGCGTTTACTTCAAGCCACTTAGGAGCTGTGCCATAAGCACCCTCTTCTTTAACAAGCTTGAATCTGCCATTGTCCTTGCTATTGTCAACGACTGCGATAACATCTCCTGCCTTAACGAGATAAGATGGAATGTTTACTTTCTTGCCGTTTACGGTGAAATGACCGTGAGAAACTGCCTGTCTTGCTTCACGACGAGTCTTACAAAAGCCTGTTCTGAAAGCAACATTATCAAGGCGGGTTTCAATCATTGTAAGAAGAACTGCACCTGTCTGTCCCTGAGCTTTAGCAGCCTTCTCATAATAGGTGTGGAACTGCTTTTCAAGAATGCCGTAGATAAACTTAACTTTCTGCTTTTCGTTAAGCTGCATAGCATATTCGCTCTTCTTACGGCGATTCTTACTATAAGAATTTCTAAATGTATCCTTATTTGTATAACCCATAACAGCCGGTGAAATACCGAGTGCTTTGCAACGCTTTGCAATAGGTTCTGAATTCTTTGCCATATTTTACTACACCTCCAATAAACTATACACGACGTCTTTTTGGTGGACGACAGCCGTTATGTGGGATAGGAGTAACATCTTTGATAAGACTTACTTCTAAGCCGGCTGTTTGAAGAGCTCTGATAGCAGATTCTCTACCTGAGCCAGGTCCCTTAACGTATACTTCAACATATTTCATACCATGCTCCATAGCAGCCTTTGCAGCAGTTTCAGCAGCAGTTGCAGCAGCAAATGGAGTTGATTTTCTTGAACCACGGAAACCCATTTCTCCGGCAGAAGCCCAAGAAACAGCATTACCGTTCATATCGGTAATAGTTACGATTGTGTTGTTGAAGGTTGATTGGATATGGGCAGCACCACGCTCGATGTTCTTCTTCTCACGGCGTTTGCGTGAGCCTGTGGTCTTCTTAGTAGCCATACTTATTTGTTCCTCCTACTATTTCTTCTTGTTTGCTATGGTCTTTTTAGGACCTTTGCGTGTACGAGCATTGTTCTTTGAAGTCTGACCTCTTACAGGAAGACCCTTTCTATGTCTTACGCCACGATAGCAACCGATTTCTATAAGTCTTTTAATGTCAAATGCTGTGTTTCTACGAAGGTCACCTTCAACGGTGAGGTTGTGGGTGATGTAGTCACTGAGCTTTTTAACATCGTCTTCTGTTAAGTCTCTGCAACGGGTGTCAGGATTGATGCCAGTTGCTTTGATGATTTCATTAGAGGTTGTGCGACCGATACCGTAGATATAGGTAAGGCCGATTTCAACTCTCTTGTCATTAGGTAAGTCAACACCTGAAATACGTGCCATTTTACAGTTTACCTCCGATTATTTATTCAGGATTAGCCCTGACGCTGTTTGTGCTTTGGATTTTCACAGATAACCATTACTTTTCCATTGCGCTTAATTACTTTGCACTTTTCGCAAATTTTCTTTACAGAAGGTCTTACTTTCATTCTGAATATCCTCCTAATTATTACTTTGAGCGCCATATAATACGACCTTTTGTAAGATCGTATGGGGACATCTCAATCGTTACCTTGTCACCGGGAAGTATACGAATATTATTCATTCTGAGCTTCCCACTGATGTGGGCTATAATGATGTGGTCATTTTGTAATGTTACTTTAAAAGTTGTATTAGGTAACACTTCAACCACGGTACCCTCAACTTCTATCATATCTGACTTTGACATCTTATACCTCGCTAAAATTTTATTATTTACGATTGATGTTTTTCTATTTAACTGGAATCACATTACGGCGTAATCGCCAGCAATTGATTAAAGCCTCAGACTTTAGTTAAAATAACAGGACCGTTTGGCGTAATCGCAATTGTATGCTCAAAATGAGCTGCAAGCTTGCCGTCAGCGGTTTTGACAGTCCAACCGTCTGAAAGCTGTTTAACCTTGTAGGTTCCCAGATTTATCATTGGTTCAATTGCCAATGTCATTCCGGGTAACAGTCTGATACCACGGCCTGCGTGACCGAAGTTTGGTACGCTTGGTTCTTCATGAAGTTTTGTTCCGACACCGTGACCTACAAAGTCACGAACAACGCCGAATCCACGCTCTTCGCAGTATTCCTGCACTGCATGGCCAATGTCACCGATTCTGTTGCCTGGAATTGCTTGTTCAATACCTTTATAAAGGCTTTCACGAGTAACATCCATCAGCCGCTTTGCCTCGTCAGAGCATGTGCCGCAGGCAAATGTAGCAGCATTATCACCATTGTAACCGTTTTTAGCAGCTCCCAAATCTATGCTGACAATGTCACCCTCTTTGAGAATTCTGTCAGCCTTTGGGATTCCGTGAATAACTTCATCATTTATAGATATACATGCGGTAGCAGGAAATCCACCGTAGTTTAAAAAGTTTGGAGTTGCACCGTGTTTTTTAATAAACTTATATGCAATCTCATCAATTTCCTTGGTAGAAACGCCCGGCTTAACTGCCTCGCCTGCTACCAATAATGCTTCAGCCGAAATCTGACAAGCTTCTTTCATAAGCTCAAGTTCGCGGCTACTTTTTAGCACTATCATGTTAATCCTCCAACGCAGCGTAAACGAGTGCTGTTGTTTGTGCAACTTCCTCCTGACCTTCTACGACAACAAGTTTACCAAGCTTATCATAGAAATCTTTAAGTGGTTCTGTCATTTGGTGATATTCTGCCAAACGAGCAAGAACTGTTTCAGGAGCATCGTCCTTACGCTGTACAAGTTCACCGCCACATGCATCGCAAATGCCTTCCTTTGCAGGCTTCTTATATTCAATATGATAAGAATTAGCACATTTTGAGCAAACGCGACGGCCACTCATTCTTTTTGTTATTTTTTCATCCGGTACCTCAATGTCAAGCACCTTATCAATATCAATACCTGAATCTAAAAGTGCCTGAGCCTGAGGGATGGTTCTTGGAAAACCATCAAGAATGAAACCATTTTCGCAATCTTTTTCTTTGAGTCTGTCCTTGATAATACCGATAACAACTTCATCAGGAACAAGCTGACCTGCGTCCATAAACGATTTAGCTTTTATTCCCATCTCTGTACCGTCTTTAACAGCAGCACGGAGAATATTACCTGTTGAAATTGCCGGAATACCGTATTTTTCAACAATCTTTTCTGCCTGAGTACCTTTACCTGCACCCGGAGCACCGAGAAGAATAAGTTTCATAATATATACTCCTATAATTTATTAGTCAAGGAAGCCTTTATAATGACGCATCATCATCTGTGACTCTAACTGACGAACTGTTTCGAGTGCAACACCGCACATAATGATAAGTGATGTACCGCCGAGTGAGATTGTCATACCGCCATCGTTTCCGCCTTCTGTGAGTGGCTTGATTGCTGCATCACAAATAAGTGAATAAACGATTGGGAAGAGTGCGATAACCGAAAGCATCAAAGCACCGATAAGTGTAAGCCTTGAAAGAACTCTGAGAATGTAATCAGAAGTTGGCTTACCAGGCCTGATACCCGGAATTGCGCCATTGTTTTTACGCAAGTTGTTTGCCATTTCTATTGGATTGTACTGAATTGTACTATAGAAATAAGCAAAGAATATGATAAGAAGGAAGTACATACCTGCGTACCACCATGAGTCACCCTGGAAAGCTTTGAAGAACTTTTCCCAGAAAGTGCCTTCATACTTATCAGCTGAAAGGAACATTTGAACTGTTCCAGGAAGAGAGAGAATTGAAGAAGCAAAGATTACCGGAAGCACACCGCTCATATTTACTTTAATAGGCATATGAGTTGACTGGCCGCCCATCATCTTTCTTCCGACTACACGCTTTGCGTAAGAAATTGGAAGTCTTCTCTCTGAGTTATCCATAAATACGATGTATGCAATCATAAGTAAGAAGCATACGATTACTACAGGAACAAGTATTTTATAAACAAGTCTGCCGGTATCAAGATACTGGAAGAGCTGCTTGATAAGTGTTGGGAAACGAGATACGATACCTGCAAAAAGGATAATTGAAATACCGTTGCCGATACCACTGATTGTAATCTGCTCACCAAGCCACATAATAACTGCTGTACCTGCAGTTAAAACAATTATGATAACAAGTGCCTGGAAAACTGCGTCGAAACCGGTGAACTGTGCGCCGTTAACATCAGTCATAAGGTAATTGTTACTACGAAGATAGAAGTAATAAGCAACAGACTGAAGAATACCGAGTGCTACTGTTACAAAACGAGTAATAGAAGCAAGCTTCTTTCTTCCTTCTTCGCCTTCCTTCTGTAATCTCTCGAGTGCAGGAATTGCAACTGCGAGAAGTTGAATGATAATTGAAGAGTTGATATACGGTGTGATCGACATAGCAAAAATTGTACCGTATGTGAATGCACTACCTGTCATCAAACTTAAATAAGTGAGAATTGTGTTACCCTTACCAACATTGATTTCATCTACAATGTTAAGAAACGGTACCGGAATGACTGAACCTATTCTAAAAACGAGGATGATAAATGCTGTAAACAAAAGCTTTTTGCGAATGTCAGGCACCTTCCACGCATTGATCATGGTTTTAATCATTAGAGCACCTCCACCTTGCCACCTGCAGCTTCAATCTTTGCCTTAGCTGATTCACTGATAGCAGCAACTTTTACAGTGATTGCCTTAGTGATTTCGCCTTTTCCGAGAACCTTAACACCATCAAGTGTCTTCTTAATAACACCTGCGTCTTTAAGGCTCTGAGCATCAACTGTTGCACCGTCTTCAAATCTGTCATTAAGTGTTGAAAGATTTACGACAGCATATTCAGTAGCGAAGATGTTGTTAAATCCTCTCTTAGGAACTCTTCTTTGAAGTGGCATCTGACCACCTTCAAAACCAGGGCGTCTGCTGTAACCTGAACGGGATTTTTGACCTTTTTGGCCTTTGCCTGAAGTCTTACCCTGTCCTGAAGCAGTACCTCTGCCTATTCTCTTTACGCTCTTTTTAGAGCCTTCTGCAGGAGAAAGTTCATGTAATTTCATATTATCTGCACCTCCCCTTATTCTTCTACGATAGTTACAAGGTGAGCAATCTTTGTAAGCTTACCCTGTGTCTGTGCATTATCAGGCTGAACTGTTACATTGCCGATTTTGCGAAGACCGAGAGAGTGGGCTGTGGCAATCTGGTCTTTCTTACTGCCGATTAAGCTCTTTGTAAGCTTGATTTTAATGTCTGCCATTATTCCACCCTCCTTAACCTAAAATTTCTTTGGTTGACTTGCCGCGAATTGCAGCAACTTCATCAGCTGTGCGAAGCTGACTTAAACCGTTAATAGTAGCTCTTACTACATTGCAAGGGTTGTTTGAACGGATAGCCTTTGTTCTGATATCTTTGATACCTACTGTTTCAACAACAGCACGAACAGGACCGCCGGCGATAACACCGGTACCTTTTGGAGCCGGCATGAGAAGAACCTCACCTGCACCGAACTTACCCTTTATTTCGTGAGGAATTGTTGTTCCTTTAAGAGCAACCTTAATTACATTTTTCTTTGCATCCTCGATACCCTTACGGATTGCATCAGGAACTTCGCCTGACTTACCGATACCGAAGCCTACAAGACCGTTACCATCACCAACAACTACAAGTGCTGCGAATTTGAAAATTCTACCGCCCTTTACAGTCTTAGATACACGGTTAATAGTAACTACTCTTTCTTCAAGTTCCATTGAAGATACGTCAATCTTTGCCATAAAAATTTACCTCCTTCGTTAGAACTTAAGTCCGCCTTCACGAGCACCGTCTGCTACTGCAGCAACGCGTCCGTGATATACGTAACCGCCGCGGTCAAATACACATTCTTCAATGCCCTTTGCCTTGGCTCTTTCTGCTAATGTCTTACCAACAGCCTTAGCTGCTTCTACATTACCGCCGTACTGAGCGAATTCCTTTTCAACAGTTGATGCTGATGCAATTGTTACACCTGCAACATCGTCGATTAACTGAACGTAAATATTGCTGAGAGAGCGATATACGTTAAGTCTTGGACATTCAGCAGTACCGCTGATTTTGCCACGAACTCTTGTGTGGCGTTTTTGTCTTGCCTTATTGGCGTCTTGTCTTGAAACCATTGTATTTCACTCCTTCCCTTATTTCTTACCAGCTTTTCCTTCTTTACGACGGATATGCTCTTCGGCATATTTGATACCCTTACCCTTATAAGGTTCAGGCGGTCTCTTTTCACGAACCTGAGCTGCGAACTGACCAACCATCTGCTTATCTGCACCGCTGATTACGATAGCGTTTGCTGAAGGACATTCAACTTTAATACCTTCCGGAGCTTCCATTGTAACCTGATGTGAGAAACCAAGGTTCATAACAAGGTTATTGCCCTGCATTTGAACACGGTAACCAACACCGTTAACTTCAAGGTTCTTCTTGAATCCCTCTGTAACACCTACTATCATATTGTGAATAAGTGTACGGGTTAAACCGTGAAGTGATCTGTTTTCTTTAGCATCGTTAGGTCTGCTAACGATGATTTCACTGCCCTCAATGCTGACTGTCATGTTTGGATGTGCATCCATTGAAAGAGTACCGTTTGGACCCTTTACGGTAACAGTTGTACCGTTGACATTTACATCAACACCGGCAGGAATTGTAATAGGTTTTAAACCGATACGTGACATCCTGACTGTACCTCCTTACCAAATGAATGCTAAAACTTCGCCGCCGACATTCTGCTTGCGAGCTTCTCTATCTGTCATAATGCCCTTTGAAGTTGAAACGATTGCAACACCGAGTCCCTTCATAACCTTTGGCATTTCTTCAACATTTGAATAAATACGAAGACCTGGCTTTGAAACTCTGCGAAGACCTGTGATAACCTGGCTCTTACCTTCGCCGTACTTAAGTGTTACACGAATAACACCCTGCTTGCCGTCTTCAATAATTTTATAATTTTTGATATAACCTTCATCAACAAGAATCTGAGCAATTGCCTTCTTCATGTTTGACGCAGGAATATCTACTGTATCGTGCTTTGCTGAATTTGCATTACGAATTCTTGTAAGCATATCAGCGATTGGATCTGTAATATGCATTGATAATTCCTCCTTATTTAATTAGCAATTCTCAGTTCTTACCAAGATGACTTCTTTACACCAGGAATCTCACCCTTGTGAGCAAGTTCTCTGAAGCAAATTCTGCATACACCGTACTTACGAAGATAAGCGTGAGGTCTACCGCAGATTTTGCATCTGTTGTACTGTCTTGTTGAATACTTAGCAGGCTTTGCAGCCTTAACTTTCATAGATGTTTTTGCCACGATAATCCCTCCTTACTCTGAGAATGGAGCACCGAGTAACTTAAGAAGTTCTCTGCCCTCTTCATCTGTGTTTGCAGTTGTTACCATGATGATGTCCATACCGCGAACAGCATCAATTTTGTCATACTCGATTTCAGGGAAAATCAACTGTTCTTTGATACCCATAGCATAGTTGCCACGGCCATCGAATGAGTTAGGGTTGATACCTCTGAAGTCACGAACTCTTGGAAGTGCCAAATTGAAGAATCTTTCAAGGAATTCATACATTCTGTCACCACGAAGAGTAACTTTTACACCGATTGGCATACCTTCACGAAGTTTGAAGTTAGCAACCGACTTCTTTGCACGGCAGATGACCGGCTTTTGACCTGTGATGATTTGAAGGTCATTTATGATAGCGTCTACTACCTTTGAATTTTCACGGGCTTCACCGCAACCAACATTGATTACAATCTTGTCAAGCTTTGGGATTTGCATAACAGATTTGTATCCGAATTTCTTCATCAACGCCGGAGCAATTTCGCTCTTATATGTTTCTTTTAAAACAGACATTGTTATGTTTCCTCCCTTACTTAAAATTCATTTCCGCATTTCTTACAAACGCGGATGCCGCCCTTTTTGTGACCTACGCGTGTAGCTTCGCCACATTTAGGACATACGAGCTGTACTTTTGATGCATAAAGAGCTGATTCAACTTCGATAAGACCGCCAGGCTCGCCCATCTTTTTAGGTTTAACATGCTTTGTAACAACATTAACCTTCTTAACGATAACTTTGCCTTCAGCCGGGCTTACTGCTACAACTTCGCCCTTAACACCTTTTGACTTACCGCTGAGTACCATTACAGTATCACCGGATTTAACAAACATTTTACTCATTTATACGCACCTCCATTAAAGAACTTCCGGAGCGAGAGAAAGGATTTTCATATAATCCTTTTCACGAAGCTCACGAGCTACTGGTCCAAAAATACGGGTGCCACGAGGGGTTTTATCCTCTCTGATAATTACGGCAGCATTTTCATCGAAACGAATATACTGACCGTCGTCACGACGTACACCTTTAGTTGTACGAACGATGACTGCCTTAACAACTTCGCCCTTTTTAACAACGCCACCAGGTGCTGCCTTCTTTACGCTGGCTACGATTACATCACCGATATTTGCATATCTTCTGCCTGAACCGCCTAAAACTCTGATGCAAAGAAGTTCTTTTGCGCCTGTGTTGTCTGCAACTTTAAGACGACTTTCCTGTTGTATCACAGCATTTTCCTCCTTCGTACTGCAAAATAACACTTTGCTACATTGCAGTTATTATTTTATTGACTAAATTATTTAAAAAAGCTGTAAATCGCAACGATTATTTAGCTTTCTCAACGATTTCAACCACACGCCATCTCTTATCCTTGCTGTATGGGCGACATTCCATAATAAGAACCTTATCACCGATACCACATTCATTGTTTTCGTCGTGTGCTTTATACTTAACTGTATCGTTTACAATCTTGTTGTAAAGCGGATGACGAACTCTGTTCTTGATTGTTACAACAACAGTTTTGTCCATCTTATCACTTGTTACGATACCTACTCTTGTCTTTCTGAGGTTTCTTTCCATTTTCAGTTACCTCCTTTAATTAAGAATTGCTGCTCTCAAGTTCGATTTGACGCTCAACTGTTTTGATGCGTGCAATATCTTTCTTGACAGCTTTAATTCTCATAGGGTTGTCGAGCTGGTTGATTGCTTGCTGGAAATGAAGGTTGAAAAGCTCTTCTTTTAATTCTGCAAGCTTCTTTGATCTCTGTTCTGCTGAAAGAGCCTTAATTTCTGATGCTTTCATTACTGCTCGCCTCCCTCTTCTTCTTTCTTTACAAACTTACATTTAACAGGAAGTTTGTTTGCGGCAAGACGCAAAGCCTCACGAGCTGTTGCTTCGTCAACACCGCCAAGCTCGAACATAACTCTGCCCGGCTTAACTACTGCTACCCAGTAGTCAACATTACCTTTACCTTTACCCATACGGGTATCAGCAGGTCTTGCTGTAATCGGCTTATCAGGGAATATCTTGATCCATACTTTACCGCCACGCTTTGTGTAACGTGTCATTGCGATACGGGCAGCTTCAATCTGTGCTGCTGTGATCCATGCAGGCTCAGTTGTCTGCAAACCGAATTCACCGTAAGTTACCTTGTTGCCTCGAGTAGCCATACCGGTCATACGACCTCTATGCTGCTTTCTGTGTTTTACACGCTTAGGTAAAAGCATTACTTTCTTCCCCCTTCTCTACGATTTGTTCTTCTCTTATTACGAGATTCGCGGAGTACTTCGCCCTGGTAAATCCATGTCTTAACACCAATCTTACCGTAAGTTGTGTTTGCTTCTGCAAAACCATAGTCGATGTCAGCACGAATTGTTTGAAGTGGAATTGTACCCTCTTTATAAGTTTCTGAACGAGCGATTTCAGCACCGCCGATTCTACCTGAAACCATAATTTTAATACCACGAGCGCCAAGTCTCATTGTATTTCTGATAGCACCCTTAACTGCTCTTCTGAAAGATACACGTCTTTCAAGCTGCTGAGCAACTGACTGTGCTACGAGTGTTGCATTGAGGTCCGGCTGCTTGATTTCAACGATGTTGATGAAAACTTCGTTAGCATCTTTGCCGAGCTTCTTTGCACAAACTGCCTTGAGCTTTTCGATTTCAGCACCCTGCTTACCAATAACCATACCTGGCTTTGCGCAGTGAATGTTGATTCTAACTCTTTTAGCATCTCTTTCAATTTCTACTTTTGGAACACCTGCACCGTGAAGAGATTCAAGAAGGTAATTACGAAGCTTGTAGTCCTCTACAAGTGTATCACCAAACTCGCCCTTCTTTGCATACCAGCGAGAGTCCCAGTTCTTAATAACGCCGATTCTTAAACCGGTTGGATTACATTTCTGTCCCATTTAACTTTCCTCCTCGCTTAGTCTTCCAATTCCTTAACGGTAATTGTGATGTGTGATGTTCTCTTATTGATTCTGTAAGCTCTGCCCTGTGCTCTTGCCTGAATTCTCTTAAGAGTAGGACCTGCTGTTGCATTGCAGTAGCTTACTACTAATCTTGATGTGTCCATATTATTATTGTTCTCAGCATTTGCGATTGCTGACTTAAGAACCTTCAATACAGGTTCGCAAGCAGCCTTCGGTGTGTACTGAAGAATAGCCATAGCCTTATCGGTAGGCTGATTTCTGATAAGATCAAGAACAATCTGCACCTTTCGAGGGGAGATACGGACATAAGTTGCTTTAGCTGTTGCTTCCATAATAATTCTCCTTCCGATTACTTAGATGTCTTTGAGCCGGCATGGCCTCTGAATGTTCTTGTCGGTGCGAATTCACCGAGCTTGTGTCCAACCATATCCTCTGTAACATATACAGGAACATGCTTTCTTCCGTCATGAACAGCAAATGTGTGTCCTACGAATTCAGGGAAGATTGTTGAACTTCTTGACCAGGTTTTGATAACCTGCTTGTCGCCTGAAGCATTAAGAGCTTCTACTTTCTTATAAAGGCTGTCTTCTACATAAGCACCTTTTTTTGTACTTCTACTCATTAGTTAATCTTCTCCTTTCTTCTTATTTACCGTTACGACGGCGAACGATCATCTTGCTAGATGCCTTCTTCTTATTGCGTGTCTTATAGCCAAGTGCAGGCTTGCCCCAAGGAGTGCAAGGACCCGGACGGCCGACAGGTGATTTACCTTCACCACCACCGTGAGGGTGGTCATTAGGGTTCATAACAGAACCACGAACTGTTGGTCTCCAACCCATGTTACGCTTACGACCGGCTTTACCAATCTTAACATTTGCATGGTCAGTGTTACCAACAACACCAACTGTTGCCATACAATCTCTTGGTACATTTCTAAGCTCGCCTGAAGGAAGTCTAAGAAGTGCGTATGGACCTTCGAGAGCCATAAGCTGTGCGCTGTTACCTGCTGAACGAGCAAGCTGTGCGCCGTTTCCAGGATAAAGTTCAACATTGTGAACGATTGTACCAACAGGCATATCCTTAAGTGCGAGAGCGTTACCTGCTACGATGTCTGCGTTAGGACCTGCCATAACAGTATCGCCAACTTTAAGACCTTCAGGAGCTGTGATGTAGCTCTTTACACCGTCTTCATACTGAATAAGAGCGATATGTGCGCTTCTGTTTGGATCATATTCAATAGTCTTAACAGTTGCAGGCATATCAATCTTGTTTCTCTTGAAATCGATTACACGATATTTTCTTCTGTTTCCGCCACCACGATGACGAACTGTAATTCTTCCGTAAGAGTTACGACCTGACTTCTTATTGAGAGGCTCAAGAAGAGATTTTTCAGGAGCAACCTTTGAGAGTGAAGAATAATCAGTTACTGACATATTTCTGCGTGAAGGAGTGGTAGGCTTGTAATTCTTAATTGCCATTATTTTTCTCCTTTCCGGATAACTTTGCGAAAGGATGGCACCTTTCATACCTCATCATCCGAAATACTTTATGTTATATACTAATTATATATAGGTTGTGATTACATCATATCGTTGAAGAATTCAATTTCCTTTGAATCTTCTGTAAGAGTAACGATTGCTTTCTTCCAAGATGGAGTGTAGCCTTCGTGCATACCCTGACGACGCTTCTGGCCTCTTACATTCATTGTGTTTACCTTAGCAACCTTTGTGCCAGGGAAAACAGATTCAACAGCCTTAGCGATTTCGATTTTGTTTGCATCTTTTGCAACCTTGAAGGTATATTTCTTAGTCATAATACCCATCATTGATTCTTCAGTGATGATAGGCTTAAGAATAATATCCTGAGCTGTTCTCATTATGCATATACCTCCTCAATCTTCTTTGCTGCGTCCTTAAGAACTACGAAAGAATCGCAGTTAAGGATGTCATAAACACAAAGTGTGTTTACAGTAGCTACCTTAACACCTTCGATGTTACGAGCGCTCTTGTAAATTTGTTCATTGCTCTCTGCTGTAATAATGAGAGTCTTTTTAGCTGCCTTAAGGCCCTTGAGCATTGCAACAACATTCTTTGTCTTAATGCCGTCGAACTCAACCTTATTAACAACCATCATTTCGCCTTCTGCAACCTTTGTTGAAAGTGCAGACTTCATAGCGAGTCTCTTAACCTTCTTATTGAGGTTAACTGTATATTTTCTTGGCTTTGGGCCAAGAGCGATACCGCCGTGTGTCCACTGTGGACTTCTTGTTGAACCCTGACGAGCTCTACCGGTACCCTTCTGTCTCCAAGGCTTTGCACCGCCACCGCTAACTTCTGAACGAGTGAGAGTTGACTGTGTGCCTTGACGCTGATTAGCAAGATAGCTAACAACTGCAAGATGCATTGCATATTCGTTTGGCTCAATGCCGAATACTGAATCTGCAAGTTCTAATTTTGAGGTTTTCTTACCTTCTTGGTTATAAACCTGAACCTGTGCCATTACTTATCTCTCCTTTCGTTAAGCTTTAACTGCGTCTGCGATTACAACAATTCCGCCCTTTGGACCAGGGATAGCGCCCTTAATTGCGATAAGATTGTTTTCTGCATCAACCTTAGCAATCTTGAGGTTCTGAACTGTTACTGTTTCGTGACCGTAGTGACCTGCCATCTTCTTACCCTTGAATACTCTTGAAGGGCTTGAACAAGCGCCGAGTGAACCTGCGTGACGGTGGTTAGGACCTGTACCGTGTGTCATTCTGAGTCTTGAGAAGTTCCAACGCTTAATAGCACCGGCTGTTCCGTGACCCTTGCTTGTTCCCTTAACATCAACAACTTCGCCAACTTCAAATGTGTCAGCCTTAAGGATGTTACCAACCTCAATGCCATCAATGCTGTCAAGACGGAATTCTTTAAGTGTTTTCTTTGGAGCTACATCAGCTTTATCAAAGTGACCCTTCATTGGCTTGTTTACGCGTGATACCTTAACATCACCAAAACCAACCTGGATTGCTTCATAGCCGTCATTCTCCATTGTCTTAATCTGTGTTACTGTGCAAGGACCGGCTTCAACTACTGTTACAGGAACTACATTGCCTGCTTCGTCAAAGATCTGAGTCATGCCAATCTTCTTGCCGATAAGACCTTTTTTCATGTTTATTTCCTCCTTTTGGTTATTGGTTGGGTTTCCCCAACATGACCTCAGCTGCGATTAGAGCTTGATTTCAATCTCAACGCCTGCTGGGAGCTCAAGACTTGTCAAAGCTTCAACAGTTTTGTTTGAAGGTCTGAGAATGTCGATGAGTCTTTTGTGTGTTCTTTGTTCGAATTGCTCACGGCTGTCCTTATACTTGTGAACAGCTCTGAGGATTGTTACCTTTTCAATCTCTGTCGGAAGAGGGATAGGACCGCTAACCTGTGCGCCTGTTCTCTTTGCAGTGTCAACAATCTTCTCAGCAGCCTGATCAACTAAACTGTGATCATAGCCTTTAAGTCTGATTCGAATCTTCACTTTACTTGCTGCCATTTTATTTCCTCCCTGAAAAATTATGGTGCGAGTACCGATATTTCAACCACGCTTCCGTGTGTTTCAAACCTCTCTTTAAATAAAACCGAATGAAAAAACATCATTCGGGCATAAGGAACGAATACACAGAAAATCTGCGTTCGCAAGTCACAGCTTGTAGTTTCCTATCGGTTCAGATGATTACAAATCATCTTCGTTTCGCCCGGTTTAAAATCGGACATACTCCGTATGAATTACCGTCGTGGGTTATGACGCAACCTCATACATCATCGCATATCTATGGTGAATCACTGATATATTATATATTTATATAATACACCCCGTTCACACGCTCGTTTATTATATATTATAAAGCCCTGCTTGTCAACACTTTTTTTATATTTTTTTAATATTTTCCGATTTTTCTGAATTTTGTATATTTTAACAAAAACCAACGCAAAATTTCGTCAAAACTGCACAATAAAAAAATAAGGATCGCCCTAACTGACGATCCTTAAAATTATTCTTATTTACACTTAACGGTTTTTACATTTGACCATTTACCGTAAACTTTTCTGCCGTTTACATTTTTGTATGCACGCACTTTTACATAATACTTTCTGCCCTTTGTAAAGTTCTTGCCCACATATGAAGTTTTTTTACCGCCCTTTACAATCTTTTTAGCTGAAACTTTTTTGAAATTCTTATTTCTTGAATAATAAATTTGGTAACCGTTTGCACCTGATTTTTTATCCCAAGATGCTTTGATTGCATGTTTTTTTCTTGCGGAAGAAACAGATTTAAGGTTAACTTTGCCAAGCTTTTTAACAGCTTTATAATTTGTTGTATAAGAAGCACCGCACGAACAGGTATATACATCATATCCCTGTGATGTGTATGTAGATTTTACTGTATAAGCATAGTTATAACTGTGCTGGTGTGGTGAATTGATTGAGAATGAATAGAAGCACGAGTAGTCCTTTTCTATTTTTAAACAATAAGTCCCTGCATCAAGAGATACAGATTCGGACTTACTTGCTACGCCTGTCGAATCATTCTTGTATGCATACCATGTACCCGCAATTCTTTCACCTGTCATTGAATAAACAGAAAAGCAAATACCCTGATTTGCACTGATATTTATAATTTGCGTTCCGCTTGGCACTGTAAAAGAATAAAAATCCACATCATCGTTAAATGCCAACATACCGTTATATGTTGTACCAAGTGAAATTGGGTTAGCATTTCCTATAATATTGTTATTAACATTTAAACTTTCAGGAAAGCTTTCATTTGCAGGGGTGAATGATGACGAAATTGTATAACTGCTATTATCGTAATTTCCGCCAACCTTAAAATAATAAGTTCCCGCTACTAAATAGGCGTAACTTTCTAAATATGCTTTGCCTAAATTATAGTTATAATCAATATAATTATAATCAACGCTATCTTCAGTTGCATTTGATGGATAAATAGAAACAGAATAACTTTCTGTACCTTCAGCAGTAAAATCAATCCTGCCTGACTGCGGTACATCAACTTTTAAAAAGTCAGTATTGTCATTAGAAGAGAAATAGCCCGTCGTTGTAGTGCCGAGCGTGTAACTCTTTGCTTTGGCTGTTGTGTCATAAGCGCCTGCATATGCAGTCAAATCGAAACCCACTACTGCCGTAAGCATAATTATTGCCGACAGCAAAATACTTGTTAATTTTTTCATACTTTTACCTCTTTTTATATATTTTAGGACTGTGTCCGAATAAATAATACACCACATTAGGTGTAATGTCAATACACTTAATGTGGTGTATATTAAAATCAACCTTGTAAATATTATTACAAGGAGATTAGATATGAAATCATATAATGAAATAATCAGAGAACTCAGAGAAGATAATGACAAAACACAAAAAGAAATTGCAGATTATCTGGGTACAACACAGCAAGTTTATTCCAGATACGAAAAAGGTGAAAACGAAATGCCGATAAGGCACATCATTTCACTTTGCAAATATTATAATGTCAGTTCAGATTATATATTAGGATTGACGAGTAAGTTATAATTCATCAACCATATCCTGCGCAAATATCGCATAGCCTTTTTCCGGCGAATCCACTATAACATGTGTAAGTGCGCCCACAAGCTTTCCGTTTTGAATAATGGGCGAGCCGCTCATTCCCTGCACAATTCCGCCTGTTTTTTCAAGCAGGCGTTCATCTGTTATTTTAACCACCATATTTTTGCCTTTTTTATTTTCACGGTATGAAATGCGACTTATCTGTGCGTTATAAAACTTTGCCTTGCCGGAATCTATTGTGCAAAGGATTTGCACCGGCCCTCTCACAATTTCATTTGGCGAAGCTACTTCATATTCATAAGTGTTTTTCAGCGTGCAGGTATATTTACCGTAAATTCCGCTTTGGCAATTCTTTTTAAGCGTGCCTATTATATCATTTGTAAATTCACAGCAAAGCGAACCTGCTTCACCCGCTTTGCTTTTATAAATTTTGGTAACGGTTGCCCTAACGGCTTCACCGTCTAAAATCGGCATTATTTCGTTAGTATCAACATCCGTTATAGGATGTCCTAAAGCCGAAACGGTATTATTTGATTTATCATAATAAGTTATTGTGCCTACACCTGCTGTGGAATCCCTAACCCACAAGCCAACCTTGTAGCACCCCTGGCTTGATGAATAAGCCGGCTTTAGCAAAAACTCTTTGTAATTACCGTTTCTTTTAACGGTAATTTTGTAATCTTTGCCGTTATTATCATTCAATATATCTGTAACAGAATCGGCAGAATATACTTTTTTACCGTTAATTTCTATAATAATATCGCCTTTTTCAAGTCCTGCTTCCTTTGCCGGATTGCACTTGCCCTTATCCGTTTCAACATCACGAATACCTACAATAATTACCCCGTCTGTATAAAGCTTAATTCCAAAGCTTTCACCGCTTACACTTACTTTTTTAGGCTTTGATTGAATAATGCTTGTTGTTTTAACCGGGATAATACCCAAAAGCTTAATATCATTTTCAACGGGCGAAACCTTGCTGCTATTTTGGTAATCAACCTGGTATAAAGAATTGTTTTCAACCGAATATACACTTTTATATTCAATTTTTTTAGTTGAATATGCTTCTATCTTATCCGGCAAAACAATATTTCCGAAAACTATAAATGAATAAATTATTATAAGGCATAACGCAAAAATTCCGTCAATAATACGAATGGCTTTTTTCATAATTTCCATAGCCTTTCCGACTACAAGTAATTTTGAATACACGCCCTATTGCAGTCGGATAAGGCGTATAATGGAAATTTAGACATCTCAAAATTATGCAAAAGCAAATTTTGAGGTCAATATAATTTGTGATAGTGTAAACGAACACTATCACCAAATATATTATTGACGGAATTTTAATAAGTATTTTTATTTAATACTAATTATTTGCATTTAACACTTTTTACACTCGACCATTTACCGTAAACTTTTTTACCGTTTACAATTTTGTATGCACGCACTTTTACATAATACTTTCTGCCCTTTGTAAAGTTCTTGCCCACATATGAAGTTTTTTTACCGCCCTTTACAATCTTTTTAGCTGAAAGTTTTTTGAAATTTTTATTTCTTGAATAATAAATTTGGTAACCGTTTGCACCATTAACACTATCCCATTTTGCTTTTATCTTCGCACCTTTCTGCGCACTCAACTTCAAATTTAATGGCTTGGTTAATTTTTGCATATAGTTTACTGAAAAATAGTATGTCCCGCCATAATTCAAATTAAAACCATCAATGCTGTAATTTGAAATTGAAATATAGTATATTCCTTTATTTAATGCAACCTCACTGTCAATTTTGTAGCAATCAAAAGCTCTGTTATAAATTCCCCTTAAATCATATATTTCCTTTCCGTCAGAATCATATATGTTGCAAAAAGATTTGTATACACTATCATATAAATCTAATTTTATTTTTGCATTACCAGTTTCAGGCATTACAAATTGGTAGAAGTTAAATTGTTTACCTAATTTACCTGATTGTAAAGTGTCACTATATTCGGTGTTTAGACTAATCAGCTGAGCATCACTTGCTGATGTTCCTGCCGCATACGCTGCTAAATCGAAACCTACTACTGCCGTAAGCATAATTATTGCCGACAGCAAAATACTTGTTAATTTTTTCATGCCTTTTTACCTCCTGCACTTTAGTAAATATTTTTACTAACTATATTATAGTAAATAAATTTACTTAGTATAATAATTGTAAAAGGAGGATTTGGTATGAATTATTACAAAAGAATAAGAGATTTAAGAGAAGATAACGACAAAACTCAACAAGAAATTGCGGATTACCTTGAAACCTCGCAAACAATGTACGCAAGATATGAGAGAGGTGCAAACGAACTTCCTATCAGGCACCTGATAAAGCTTGCAGATTACTACAATGTTAGCACCGACTATATACTTTGCAGAACCGATAAAAAAAGCCTTTAGTTGACACTTGAAAGTGAAAACCAAAGGTTTTATTTTTTATTTATCTTCTTTTAATTGTTTTTTGAAAATCAAGCGAAATATGAAGCGTACTAACGGACCTGCATAAAAAAGCTGCCAGAAAAGAGCCATAGGAAAATTACGCACGCAAATTTGCAAAAAGTTAGGAACAATATGCGCCGCATCCTGAAATCCGAAAAGAATACTTGCAATAAAGCTCATAAGCGGACACATAAAAGCAACCGTAACACTTGAAATCATAACGGTAATTACGAAAGGATTTGTATTTTTTGGGTCAAAATGCTTAAAGGTCACCTTTTGGGAAAGCTTGCCCACAGCGAAAAATTCAAGCACAAAACCGACAGCACCCATAATAGGAAGCTCGTGCAATGCTAAAAGAAAAATATCGCTTGACATACCGCCTTTATCAAAGGCAATATTGTAGCAAACCATTGCATAAACCATAACGATTACCATTATGATTGTAAAAATAAAATCTTGAAACTTTGTTTTTGGCATAAAAAAATCTCCTTAATAATAAATTCAACTCAAATAAAATGTGTTGTTCGTTATCATTACGGAGAATGTGCGTTTCCAATATTTACCTAATATTCAGTTGTTCAAATTGCGTTGATTATATCAAATCAAAATGCAAAAGTCAAGAAAAAAATCAGCCCTTGAAATCAAGAGCTGATTATCGGCAGAGCAAACCTGCCATACATTATTTTATAAGCGTTAGATTGAAACCTCGTGTGCTATATCATAGAGATTCATATCAATTGTCTTCTTCATATTAAGAGCTTCAAAAATATCGTAATCAACTACATCTTCTTTTTGAGCGGCTACAACACGGTTGCCGATATTGTTCATAAGAAGCTTAACTGCATAGTTACCCATACGAGTAGCAAGAACTCTATCCTTTGCAGTAGGTGAACCGCCACGCTGAATATGGCCGAGAATACAAGCACGAGATTCAACGCCTGTTTTTGCTTCAATTTCTTTTGCAAGTTCCTGAACATCAACACCTACACCCTCGGCAACAATGATGATGAAGTGCTTTTTACCTGTTCTTTGAGTTTTTTCCATACGCTCAATAATATGCTCCTGAATATCATATTCGATTTCAGGAATAAGAATTGAAGTTGCACCGCAAGCAATACCTGCATTGAGTGCAAGGTAGCCGGCTTTTCTGCCCATTACTTCAACTACTGTACATCTGTCATGTGATTCACTTGTATCACGAACACGGTCAACCATTTCCATAATAGTATTAAGGCAGGTATCATAACCGATTGTGTTATCACAGCAAGCAATATCATTATCAATAGTACCCGGAAGGCCTACGCAAGGAATACCCCTTTCACTAAGGTCTCTTGCACCACGGAATGAACCGTCACCGCCGATAACTACAACACCTTCAATACCGTGTTCCTGGCAGGTACGAATAGCTTTTCTCATACCCTCTTCAGTAGCAAATTCAACTGAACGGGCAGAATAAAGGATAGTACCGCCGCGATTGATAATATCAGATACACTTCTAAGGTCCATTTCAATGAAATCACCGTTGATAAGACCGTTGTATCCACGGATTACACCATATACTTTAATTCCGTTTACGCAGGCTGTGCGCACAACTGCACGAATAGCTGCATTCATACCCGGTGCGTCGCCACCGCTTGTTAATACCGCAATTGTTTTCATAATTATGTCCTCCTATATATAATATAGCCTAAAATTTACTAACCATAATCTTCATTATTTTATATGTTTTGGCAAAAAAAGTCAAGTATTGTCGTTAAATTAGTGAACAAATACGACATTTTCATCACCAAGAATCCTTTTAAGTTCTTTTAATTCTGTATTGTTAACTTCTACAAAACATTCCCTCGGCTGAAGAACATACCGTTTATCATCAGTATAATAAAAATATAGAGGAATGTTACCGTCAAAAATATCAGTAACTCTTTTCGCCAAAATAATATTTTCGTCATTTTCATTTTTAAAGCGCAAATACAGTGCAGCTTTTTTCTTTTTATGCGGTTCACTTTTTGTTTCTTTATTATTTGAAACATTATCGTTTTTATATTTTCCGTTTTCAAAATCCGCATTTGACGGTGCTGTGCCGATAGAATACGCAAGTATTTTTGCATCCTTTTCCTCTTCAAGTGAAAGGTTGCCCGACACGGTTATAACACTTCCGGCATAAAGATAGTGCGAATATTTTTCAAGCGTTTTGGCAAAAACAATAACTTCAATTGAGCCATACAAATCCTCAATAGTAACAAATGCCATTGATGAACCTGCTCTTGTCTGCTTTGTTGTAATATGGTTTATAATACCGCAGGTACGAACAAATGATTTATCCTTATACACGCTCATACTGTCATTTGCACTTTCCAAAAGCTCGCCTATATTAGCAAAGCCGAATTTTTCGCAAAGTTCGGTATATTTATCCATAGGGTGACCTGAAAGGTAAAGACCGGTCATTTCTTTTTCCATTTTAAGCAGCTCTGCTTTAGGAAATTCATCTACATTAGGAACATCAAATTCAAGCGGCGAATCATTACCGCCGAGTTCAAAAAAGCCGACCTGCCCGTATTGAGTGCGTTGCCTGTAATTTTCAATATTTGCAGCAATTGACGGTAAAGCCTGAAGCATTTGCCGCCTGTTTAAATCAAAACAGTCCATAGCGCCGCATCTAATCAAGCTTTCAACTGCACGGCGGTTAAAATGCTTGCCCTGCAAGCGCATACAGAAATCGGGCAAATCTTTAAATTCGCCGTTTTTTCTTTCCTTTACAATATCATCAACAAATTCTTTGCCGACATTTTTAATACCCAAAAGGCCGTAATTTATAATTTTTTTGTTTGCGGTAAAGCCCTGCATTGAAGTATTTATATCAGCCGGTGCAAGCCTGATACCAAGGCGCTTACATTCAGCCGTGTATCTTGCAATTTTATTTGATTGGTCAAGCACCGAAGTCATTAAAGCAGCCATAAATTCAGCCGGGCAGTAGCATTTTAAATATGCCGTTCTGTAAGCCACAAGCGCATAGCAAGCCGCATGCGATTTATTAAAAGCATATTTTGCAAATTCAGACATTTGGTCAAAAATAGTGTTTGCGACTGTCTTATCAATACCGTTTTCTTCACATCCGAATATAAATGCTGTACGCTCTTTTTCCATTACATCAAGCTTTTTTTTGCTCATTGCCCTGCGCACAATATCCGCCCTGCCATACGAATATCCTGCAAGCTCGCGGAAAATTTGCATAACCTGTTCCTGATAAACCATGCAGCCATAAGTATTTTCAAGTATAGGCTTTAACTTATCGGTTAAATACTTCACCTTTTCAGGATTATGCGAGTTTTCAACAAAAGTGTCAATTTGATTTGCAGGGCCGGGGCGGTAAAGTGAAGTAGCGGCAATCAAATCTTCAAGCCTGGTCGGCTTCAAATTCATAAGCATACGCTTCATTCCGCTTGATTCAAACTGAAATACACCCTCTGTCTGCCCATTTGCAAACAGCTTGTACACTTTTTCATCATCAATAGCAATATTGTTTATATCAATACCGGCAGATTTACTTGCATTATCTATTACAGTAAGGGTACGAAGCCCCAAAAAGTCCATTTTTAAAAGCCCGAGTTCTTCAAGAGAAGTCATAATATACTGCGTTACGGGAACACCGTCATTAGTAGCAAGCGGAACATACGAACTGACCGGGTCATGAGTAATTACTACACCTGCCGCGTGGGTGGATGTATTTCTCGGCATACCCTCCACCTTTTTTGCGGTTTCTATAAGTTCGTTTATCTGCGCATTTTCTTTCATAAGGGATGAAAGCTCTTTTGATTTATTTACAGCCTGCTCAATAGTAATATGAAAATCATTTGGCACAAGCTTGGCAACAGCGTCAACAGCAGCATAAGGCATACCCATCGCCCTGCCTACATCCCTGATTGCAGCTTTAGTGGCAAGTGTACCGAAAGTAACGATTTGTGCCACATGGTCTGCGCCGTATTTCTGCGTTACATAATCAATAACTTCGCCCCTTCTGACATAGCAAAAATCTATATCAAAATCAGGCATTGATACGCGCTCCGGGTTTAAAAATCGCTCAAAAAGCAAATTATATTTCATCGGGTCAAGATCGGTTATTTCCATACAATAAGCCGCAATTGAGCCTGCACCCGAGCCTCTGCCCGGACCTACGGGAATACCCTTACTTTTTGCAAATGAAACAAAATCGGCAACGATCAGATAGTAATCCGTATATCCCATTTTTTCAACCGTTTCAAGCTCATAATCAAGTCGGTCATAATATTCTTTAGGCGGATTTTGCCCGTATCTTTTTTTCATACCCTGCATACAAAGCATTTTGAAATATTCAAAATGGTTCATATTATCGGGTGTTTCATAATAAGGCAATTTCGTATGCCCAAATTCAAAATCAAAATTGCACATATCCGCAATAATTTGAGTATTATCAATTGCCTGTGGAGTATCGGCAAAAATTTCACGCATTTCCTGTTCGGTTTTAAGGTAAAATTCATCTGCGTGAAATTCAAGCCCGGTATCATCACCGATGGTTTTATTGGTAGCAATGCAAATAAGCACCTGCTGTATTTTTGCATCTTGCTTTTCTATATAATGAACATCGTTTGTAGCAACAAGCGGTATACCCGTTTCCCTTGAAATACGCTTTAACCCTTCGCATACTATTGCCTGTTCGCTTATTCCGTGATTTTGCAGTTCAAGATAATAATTTCCCTGCCCGAAAAGATCGTTATACCACTTTGAAATTCTAACCGCTTTATCATAATCTTTTTGAAGAAGAGCCTGCGGCACTTCACCTGCAAGGCAGGCTGAAAGGCATACTAACCCCTCGTGATATTTTTCAAGCAGCTCGTGGTCAATCCTCGGCTTAAAATAAAAGCCCTCGGTATATGCTTTTGATACCATTTTAATAAGGTTTTTATATCCCAGCTCGTTTTTACAAAGCAGAATAAGATGATTGTATTCCTTATCAAGCACCTTATCTTTATCAAATCTAATTCTCGGTGCAACATAAACTTCGCACCCGATAATAGGCTTAATGCCCTCGTTTTTACACGCTTTATAAAAATCAACAGCCCCGTACATATTACCGTGGTCGGTAATTGCAAGAGACTGCATTCCAAGGCTCTTTGCACGCGCCACAAGTTGCCTGATACGGCAAGCACCGTCAAGCAAAGAAAACTCTGTATGTGTGTGCAAATGAGTAAACATATTATCTTCCTTTTTTTATAATTCCTTAGCTATTTCTACTATTTTTTTCAGCCTGTGATTAACACCGGAGCGTGAAAGCCCACTGATTTTAGACAGTTCTGCAAGCGACGCTTCCGGATTTTCCTGCCTTAAAAGTGCCATATCTTTAAGATCCGGTTTAAGGAAATCTAAACCTTTTTTCTCCTCTATTTTTTCAATAGCCGCGCTCTGTTCCCAACTCGCTTTAACAGTTCTTTCTATATTCGCCGCCTCACAGTTTGCCGTTCTGTTAGCCTTATTTCTAAGGTCTTTCACAATTTCTACATTCATCATATCAAACATTGATGAACTCGCACCCATAATATAAAGGCAATCTTCAATAGCTTCGCTGTCTTTAAAATATACTATATTATACCCTTTTCTGTTAGCTGTTTTAGGGGAAAAGTCTATTTCTCCCAAAAGAGTAACAAGACTTTTTGATAAATTTAAAAAAGGAACCGTAAATTCCAAATGATAATCTTTATTAGGGTCTGAAACAGTACCGCAAGATAAAAATGCGCCCGCCAAAAAAGCCTTTTGGCAATTTTCGCAATCAAAATTAGAGTGATTTATTTTCAAACTGCCTTTGCTTTCATGGCCGAAAAAGCCAAGCACTTTATCGCAATTCGATTTATCGTTTATCATAACGGTATGACTTTTACCAAGCGGTGATGTTTTAACTTCGCATTTAATATTGCAATACTTTTCAACAAGTTTTGAATATCTGACTGCGATTTCTTTATTTTCGGTTTGAATTCCGACTCCGTAACTCGAAAAAGTTTTACCGAAAATGCACATTCCGTAAAGCATTGCTTTTTCGCAACAAGTACTTTCATATTCAATTTTTAATAATTCGCTTTTTACCTGCTGTGAAAATGACATTAACATTACTTTCTGTTTATATCCCTGTGACTTACTGTTACATTATCCCATTTTTTTGAAAAATATTCTTTCAACGCTTCTGCAAATGCCACACTTCTGTGGTTACCGCCCGTACAGCCAATTGCAAAAACGATTTGGCTCTTGCCCTCTCTGATATAAAGAGGATTAAGAAAATCAAGAAAATCAATAAGCTTTTTAAGTAATTCTTTTGACTCGTCAAATGAAAATACAAAATCGCTTACTTCTTTATCTAACCCTGTTTTATTACGCAACTTTTCATTCCAATATGGGTTTGGCAAGCATCTTACATCAATTACAAAATCTGCAGAATTAGGCACACCGTATTTAAAGCCGAAAGACATACAGTGAATATTCATATACTCCTTGGCATCCCCCATAAGAAGTTCTGTAAGCCTTGCACGAAGCTGGTGTGTATCAATGCCTGATGTATCAATAATATGGTCTGCCTTAAGTCTTAACGGAGCCAAAATCTCCCTTTCATAATCAAGAGCATTTTGAATATTACCGTTAAACTTATCTGCAAAAGGATGCTTTCTGCGTGTAAGCTTATATCGCTTAAGCGCTTCGGTATCATTTATATCGAGGTATACAATTTTACAAGTGTAGCCATACTGCTCAACACTATCAATACTTGCGATGATTTTTTCAAATACATAGCCTGACCTAATATCTACAACCATTGCAACCTTTGGATAGTATTCGCTGTTATTTGCAAGTAGCGATACAAAGGTAGACATAAGCTCCGGCGGCATATTATCAATACAATAATATCCTGCGTCTTCCATAAATGCCATTGCCGATGACTTACCTGCACCGCTTACCCCTGTTATAATTATAAGTTCTTTACTGCTGTCCATATTTTATACCTCTTGATTTATTTTGTAACTCTGATTTCCATTTCAAGCTTTACGCCTTTTTCTTTAAACACCGTATCACTGCAATACTTGCACAAATCAAGCACATCTTGGCAGCTTGCACCGCCTTTATTTATAACAAAGCCCGCGTGCTTAACGCTTACTTGTGCGCCGCCTACGCTTTTGCCTTTGAGTCCGCACTCTTCAATAAGAGCGCCTGCAAAGTACCCCTCAGGTCGCTTAAAAGTTGAACCTGCCGACGGATATTCAAGCGGTTGCTTATCCCTTCTTCTCCTGATAAAGTCATCCATTTTAGCCTTTATTTCGGCACGCTCGCCCTTTTTTAGTTTTAAGTAAAGGCCTGTAATAATGCAATCATTATCATAATACACACTGTGACGATACGAAAGTTTCAGTTCATCCTTTTCAAGTGAGCCGACATTTCCGTCATTATCAATATGCTCACATTTATAAAGCACATCTTTCATCTCGCCGCCGTACGCACCGGCATTCATAAATGCCGCACCACCTGCCGAACCTGGAATACCATAGGCAAATTCAAGCCCCGAAAGTGAATGTTCATAAGCAAAGCGGCAAAGTGAAATCAGCTTTGCACCCGCTTTTGCATATATAGTTTCATCATCAATAAGCCTAATATCCGAAAACGGCTCGCCGAGTATTAAAACGCAAGCATCTATTCCGCCGTCATCCACAAGAAGATTTGAGCCGTTGCCGATAGCAATCAGCCTGACTTTCTCACTTTTTGCGCATTTTACAAATTCACCAATCTGCTCTTCATTTTGCGGATAAACAACAAGCCTTGCATTACCACCTATTTTAAAGGTGGTATGAAGGCTCATTTTTTCATTTTCAAGATACTTGCAATTAAATTTTTTACATAGTTCAATTAACTGCTTCAATATATCACCGAATTATTATTTTACTTTGCCGAGGATAGCCGCACCGATAACACCTGCGTCATTGCCAAGCTCAGCTTTAACAATCTTTGTTTGAATTTTACTGTGGATAGAATATCTTTCAGACTGAACAAAGCGGCGAAGAGGCTTCATAAGTGTTTCACCCTCGTTGCAAATACCGCCGCCGATACAAATGATTTCAGGCTGAAGTGCGTTTACGATATTGATAAGTCCGCAAGCAACATATTTGATGTAATCATCAACAACTTTAATACCTGCAATATCGCCAAGTCGCATAGCATCAAATGCAGTTCTGCCTGATACTTTGCCCTCTTCTTTAGCAAGCTTGTGCATAAGTGAATCCGGATATTCCTCCATAGCTTTTTTGGTCTGTCTGATAAGAGCGGTTGCAGATGCATAAGCTTCCCAACAACCTTTACGACCGCAAGAGCATTGCTCCCCGTCAACAACTATTACCATATGGCCGCATTCACCGCCGGCATAGTTAACACCGTTTACGATTTTACCGTCAATAATAACACCTGAGCCTACGCCTGTACCAAGGGTAACAGCCACAAAATCCTTTGCACCGTTGCCTACACCGGCATAAGCCTCACCAAGTGCCGCACAGTTAGCATCATTTTCAATATAAATCTTTTCTTCAGGCTTATTAAGTCTTTTTGCAAGCATAGTTCTTGCCGGAACATTATTAAATGCAAGGTTATTTGCAAATTCAATAATACCGTCTTGGTTTACAGTACCCGGTGTACCCATACCTACACTGTCAATATCAGCCATAGTCAAGTTTGCTGCTTTAACTGCTTCTTCGCAAACCTCGGCAATATCATCAAAAATTTCATCAGCACTTCTTGGTGCATTTGTAGGAGTTTTTGATGTACCGATAATCTTATATTCATCATCTACAACTGACGCAACAATATTTGTTCCACCTAAATCAATACCAATAGTATACATTTTTCTAACCTCTTTATTTTAATTTATATCTGCAAAATTCGGCTTAACTTTGCCAAATTTCAATTTCCCTGTCAACAGGCTGAACATCATCCATCCCAAGACTCAGCATTAAATCTTTAGCCGCGTTATAACCCATTTTCTTTTGGCGGTTATTCATAGCAGCGGTTTCAACAATAACAGCAAGGTTTCTGCCCGGAGTAATCGGAACAGTCATTGCAGGAATTTTCACACCGAGAATATTCGCATATTCATTATCAAGCCCGAGTCTGTCATAAGCCTTGGTAGAATCCCAAGCTTCAAGCTGAATAACCATATCTATCTTCTCACTTGGCTTTACTGCACCCATACCGAAAATACGCCTTGCATCAATGATGCCGATACCGCGAAGCTCAACAAAATGGCGAATATTACTCGGCGAATTGCCACGCAGTGTTCTGTCATTTATTTTTCTGATTTCAACAGCGTCATCGGCAATAAGTCTGTGGCCGCGCTTGATAAGTTCAATTGCGGTTTCGCTTTTACCTGCACCGCTTTCGCCTGTGATAAGCACACCCTCACCGTAAACTTCAACCAAAACACCGTGCCGTGTAATTCTCGGCGCAAGTTCTGTGTTAAGAAATTCAATAAGCGCAGCCAAAAACGGCGAAGTTTCCTCCTCTGTTTTTAGAAGCGGAACTTCATGCTTTTTGCACGCTTCTAAAAGATAATCTGGTATTTCAAGACCTCTTGTAACAACTGCGGCAGCCGGGCAAAGTGAAAGCCAGCAATCAAGTGCCTTATCCCTTTCCTCTTCATTCATACTGCGAATAAAGCCTATTTCAGTCCAACCGAGAATTTGAATTCTCAACGAATCAAAATAATCAGTATATCCTGTTAAAACAATGCCGGGACGGTTAATTTCACTTGTGGTAATCAATATATCATCAGCAGATTTTGGCATAAAAACCGTTTCAAGCTTATGAAAATCAATTATCTTTTCAAGCGAAACAGAATATGTTTGCGACATAATCCATTCCTCCAAATATACATTCAAAAAATATTATAAAGTATTTTATTAACTTAATCAAGTGGAATTTTATTTTTTTATTATTTTTATTATATAAATATAAAATAAACTGCTAAATGTTTACAATTTGCTTTTTTTATGATAAACTTACTTAAATCATATTATTTACGGAGCATAAAAAGTGGAAAACAGAAAAAGACTGAAAATTGCTATCGGCACAGATGCTTTTCCGCCCACTACCGACGGAATCAGCAATGTTGCACAAAGCTATGCTGATATTATAAATAAAAAATTCGGTGAAGCAGTAGTTGTAACACCTAAAAATCCAAATCAGCTTGATTACAGATACGATTATCAAATTTACAGATATAAAAGCTGGTGGGTTCCATCAAAAGAGGGTTACAGTATAGGCTGGCCATTCAAAGACCAACTTCATCAAGATATTATTGATATGAATTTTGATATTCTTCATTCGCACGCACCGCTTGCCACAAGTTATTATTTCAGGCGCGTTGTTGAAAAGAAAAAAATCCCCACCGTTTTAACATATCACACAAAATATGAATATGATTTTGACAGACGAATCCCTACAAAACCTGCAAGGGATTTTGCGTACCGTTTCCTGCTCAATAATATAAATGCGGCTGACGAAGTATGGGTAACGAGTAAGGGTACGGTAGATTCATTAAGAAAAGTAGGTTATACTGGCGATTATGTTGTTATGCCTAACGGTTGCGACTTACCTGTTACCAATGTAAGCGATGATGATATTGCACTGATTAAAAGAAAACACAATATACCAAATGATGTTCCTCTTTTTATCTATACCGGCAGAATGATTTGGTACAAAAATATAGAACTTATTCTTGATGCCTGTGCAATGCTTAAAAACGAAGGCAAAGAGTTTAGACTTATTATGCTCGGCTTCGGTGCTGATGAAAACGCCATTAAAAAGAAAATTCGTAAATGCGGGCTTTTCGATTATGTTATTTGGACAGGAAAAATATTAGACAGAAACGAACTTTTGGGATATTACGGAATTTCGGATTTACTTCTTTTCCCTTCAACATTTGATACAAACGGATTGGTTGTAAGGGAAGCCGCAGCTTGTGCAACGCCAAGCCTTTTGGTGCGTGGCAGTTGCGCGGCAGAAGGTGTGGAAGACGGAAAAACAGGCTTTTTATGTGTTGAAAGCGCACATTCCATAAGAAACACACTGAATACAATTATGGAAAATAAGGAATTGCTCAAAACAGTGGGCAAAAACGCGCAAAGCCAAATTTATATAAGCTGGGAAGATGCAGTTAAAAAAGCGTACGAGCGTTATTACACCGTAATAGATAATTTTAAAACAAAAAATAACTTATAAAACAACTATATACTTTATCAATTTTTTATGATAATAAAAATATAGACAAAAGGCTTATCAGATAGACAGCCGGCCTCTAAAAGAGCAAAAAATAACCGCTTGTTTTTCAAAAACAAAGCGGTTATTTTTTCGTTTACAGCATATAAAACACCAATTGATTGACTTCCTCAAAATCGCACTTAAATTCCAAGTATTCTGAATAATCTACATATCTTGAGTATTTTTCTTCGGATGTCTTATCATAATTAACATCTTCAAAATTTCTTCCTCTGCTACCGTTATAAAGATTATTGCTTGCATTATCAAGCATATCAAGAAACTGCTTACGGATATTTTCTGTTCTTTTTTGCTCCATTTCCATAGCATTTCTAGCCGCCGTGTAACAAACAATTTGTTTTTTCATAGAATAAACAAGTAATTTAAGGAGTTGATTATTTGTTTAGTTATATAAAAAAATTGCAATATCCAATCAATATTAAACACCCAAACCCAAAAGCCGCTTCGATAATAATAAGCCAATACGGTGGACCTCACGGTGAATTAGGCGCTTCACTTCGCTATCTTTCACAGCGCTATTCAATGCCGTATCCGGAGCTTAAAGGTTTATTGACGGACATCGGTGTGGAAGAATTGGGGCATCTTGAAATGATAGGCACTATGGTGCATCAGCTCACCCGCAATTTAACCGAAGACGAAATTGAAAAAAATCCTAATTTTATGGCATATTTTGTTGACCACACAGCAGGTGTTTACCCGACTGCCGCAAGCGGTTCACCGTGGAATGCCGCATCAATTGCATCAACCGGTGACACAATCGGCGACCTAAATGAAAATTTGGCGGCAGAGCAAAAAGCAAGGGTAACATATGATAACATTTTGCGCCTTGTTGACGACCCTGATATTATTGAGCCTATTAAATTTCTGCGTGAAAGAGAAATTGTGCATTACCAGCGTTTCGGTGAAGGCTTAAGGCTTGTTACAGATAAACTTGACAGTAAAAACTACTATGCGTTCAATCCTTCTTTTGATAAATGATAAAATAATAAATGATAAAAAAGCAAAAAGGCAACGAATAAAATTCGTTGCCTTTTTTGTTATTCATCTGATTTTTCCTGTGCTTTAATATCGGCTGAAGATAAGTTATAAATATAGTCAATAAGTTTGTCCTTATTTTTTTCTGTATTGATTTTAATAACACTGTTGCCCCAAATATTTGCATAATCCCAAGTTCCGTCAAAAGGAACGCTTGTTTGGTGAATATTAAATACGCAAGTACCTGCTTTTGACACAAGCCCCATAAGTTCACCCTTTGATAAATCGGTTTCAATATACGGTGCACTGTTATATGCCATTTTATAAAGTTTAAAAGGATTTGTGAGTGCTTTTTTAAGTATCGCACTCATAACCGTACGCTGCCTTTGAGTTCTGACGAAATCGGTATCAATCTTCCTTATTCTGCAATAAGCAAGTGCTTGCTCACCAGTAAGTTTATTATTACCGGATTCAAGTGTAACATCGCCATATCTTTTCGGATGATTTGTAACTTCTTTAGCTTCTTTTTCGGTAACATCAATTTTAACACCGCCAAGGCTGTCCACCAGCACCTTAAACATTTCAAAATCGGTTACCACATATCCTTCAACATCTATACCGAAATTATATTCAATAGTTTCAACTACATTTTTATATCCCCCGTCAGAGCATGCCGCATTGAGCCTTTGCTCATGCCCGAGTGACGGAATATACACCCAAGTATCACGAAGAAACGACACAAGCTTTATTGAATGATGCTTTGAATCAACGCTTACAATCATCATAGTATCACTTCGTGTTTGCTCGGCATTTTCGCCATTTCTGGCATCAACACCTAAAAGAAGAATATTTTTAACCGACGAATCATTTTTCAAATCGCTTGCGGTAACATACTTATCTTCTTTTTTCTCATCATAATTAACTCTTGCAAGAACCGGAAATACCGAGCCTACTATAATAAGAACAAGCACCAAAATAACTGCCAAAACAGCCTTTGCTTTCTTGCCCTTTTTACTGCTGTGCCTTTTGTTTTTACCGGGTTTATTGTCAAAATGATGATTAGGCCTGCTGTTATTTGACTTTGCAAAATTACCCTTTAAAGCTTTTGAATGACTGCCGCTTCTGCTGAAATCATCAATAGTTTCACTCTTAAAGGTGACATCGCCTTTATCATCAAGCTGATAATTCCCATAATTTGAGCTTTTTCGCTGATTATCAACTACAACATCGTCTCTTTTTTTAGAATTAAAATTAAGGTCAACATCCATAGGTGAATAATTATAATAATCTTCATCTTTAGGAACTGTTCTGTCTATATCTTCCCTGCTTCTTTTTTTAGGGTCAAAATCTTCATTTTCAAAGCGTGGCATACAATCGCCTCCAATTCTACTAAAGAATATACTACATATTTAAAACTATTTCAACTACCATTTTATAAAATATATTGACATGAATAATAAATTACCTTAAAATAGAAGAAGCGAGTTGACTTGGCAATTGCGTGCCGAATTATCGGTATGAGGAAAGTCCGAGCAGTACAGAGCAGAATAACGGCTAACGGCCGCCGAGGGTGACCTTAGGGAAAGTGCAACAGAGATATACCGCCTGTTATATTTAGCAGGTAAGGGTGGAAAGGCGAGGTAAGAGCTCACCGAGGGGGTGGAAACATTCCCTGCCATGTAAACCCTATTCACTGCAACATCGACTGAAGGGTTGTTTGCTCGACACATAACTTCGAAGGATGGCTTGATTGCAAGAGTAATTTTGCAACTAGATAGATAATTGCCCACGACAGAACTCGGCTTACTGTCAACTCGCCCATTTTATTTTAAGAGGGTAAAAATAATATGCTTGTAAACATGAGTAAGCTTTTAGCTGATGCACAAAAAGGCAACTATGCTGTTGGCTCATTTTCAGTAGCAAATATGGAAATGGTGCTTGGTGTACTGAAAGCAAGTGAGGAACTTAATGCGCCTGTTATTTTGCAAATAGCGGAAGTCAGGCTCAAACAAAGTCCGCTTGAACTTATAGGGCCGCTTATGGTAGCAAGTGCCAAATATGCCAAAACACCTGTTGCAGTCCATTTTGACCACGGCAAAACCATTGAAAAAATCAGCCAAGCACTTGAACTTGGCTTTACTTCTGTTATGTTTGACGGTTCACACTTGGAACTTGACGAAAACATTAAAGTTACAAAAGAAGTTATAAAACTTGCTAAAAAATACGGTGCGGATGTTGAAGCAGAAATAGGCTGTGTGGGCGGTTCTGAAGACGGAAGCGAAGACATTGCCATTAACTGCACAAAACCGGAAGACGCAATTAAATTTGAAAAAGAAACAGGTGTTGATGCACTTGCAATTGCAATAGGCAATGCACACGGAAATTACAAAAGCACACCCAAGCTCAGATTTGATATACTTGAAGAAGTTGAAAAAAATACAAAATTACCGCTTGTTCTGCACGGCGGCACAGGAATTACACCTGATGATTTTGTACGCTGTGCGCATACCGGTATAAAAAAAATAAATATTGCAACAGCTACTTTTGACAGTGTTGAGCATACAGTTAAATCTGCATATGAAAAAGGTGAAATAAGCGGATACTATGATTTGCAGGGTGCTGAAGTTGAGGGTGCTTATCAAAATGCCAAAAAGCACATTTTGATTTTCGGCACAGACAATAAAGCTTAACAATATTATTTGTATATATGAGAGGTAAAATTTATGAAATATGTAGAATTTGATATGTCAAAGCCACTTGACTTTATTCCAATCGGCAGAATTGCTATCGACTTTAATCCGACAGATATGTATATGCCGCTCAGCGAATCATCAAATTTCAACAAATATGTCGGCGGCTCACCTGCAAACATTGCAGTAGGCCTTGCAAGGCTTGGCTGCAAAGTAGGCTTTTGCGGATGTGTCAGCAATGACCAATTCGGCGATTTTGTAGTTAACTATTTTGAAAAAGAGGGTATTGATACAAGCCATGTAACAAGAGCAAAGAACGGTGAATGTATCGGCCTTACATTTACGGAAATTCTTTCAAAAGAAAAATCATCCATACTTATGTATCGTGACAATGTTGCAGACTTTTGTTTGGCTGCCGAAGATGTAGACGAAGAATACATAGCATCGGCAAAAGCGATTGTAATCAGTGGTACAGCACTTGCAAAATCACCGTCAAGAGAAGCTTGCCTTAAAGCTATGATGCTTGCAAAAAAGAATAATGTTCGCATTGTATTTGATATTGATTACAGGGAATACACCTGGACTTCAAAAGATGAAATCGCCGTATATTACAGCCTTGTGGCACAAAATGCAGACATTATAATGGGTTCAAGAGAAGAATTTGATTTAACCGAAGGCATTGTAGGTGTTAAAGATTCCGACCCTGAATCTGCAAAATATTGGCAGTCATTCGGTGCGGCCATCTGCGTTATCAAGCACGGTAAAGAGGGTTCAACCGCATATACAAATGACGGTAAATTCTATTCTATCAAGCCATTCCCTGCTGTTAAGCTTAAAGGTTTCGGCGGCGGTGACGGTTACGGTTCGTCCTTCCTTTACAGCTTGCTTCAAGGAAAAGAAATAATTGAATGTCTTGAATTCGGCTCAGCTTCTGCCTCAATTCTAATCAGTGCACATTCGTGCTCTGACGCTATGCCAAGTGCAACACAGGTTGAAGAATTCATCAAAAAGAGTAAAGAAGAATACGGTGAAATGGTGGCAAGAGTATAACATCGTTTATATAAGATTTGGGCGGACGGAAACACTTCGTCCGCTTAATAAATGTATTTTACACAAGGATTTCTAATATGGAATTAAATAAAAAATTCAAAGAAAAACAAATGAGTGAAAATTTCATACTCGGCATAATGCTTGCACTTTGCGGCGGCTTTCTTGATGCTTATACATATATCACGCGCGGCGGTGTATTTGCAAACGCTCAAACGGGCAACATTGTACTTATGGGCATAAATATTGCAAAGGGCGATTTTGAAAGGGTAATACATTATGTTGTGCCTATCCTTGCATTTGCACTCGGCATCTTAATTTCCGAAGTAATTAAGGCAACACTTAAAAAAAACACGCATATGCACTGGCGGCAAATAATTGTGTTGGCAGAAATAATTATCCTGATAATATGCGGTTTCATTCCAAGCGGCAAGGGCAACACCTTTGTTAATGTTATGGTATCGTTTGTATGCTCACTTCAAGTTGAAAGTTTCAGAGTTATAAACGGTAACACCGTTGCAACAACAATGTGTACCGGCAATTTAAGAAGCGGTACGGAACTCCTTTTTTTAGGATTAAGCAAGAAAGATAAAAGTATCGCAATAAGAAGCTTGACCTATTATGGCATAAATCTGTTTTTCGTTATAGGTGCAATTGTGGGTGCGGTAGTAACAAAATATCTTGATGTTAAAAGTGTTTTTATCGCAAGCGCATTGCTTATAATTCCTTTTATAATGATGTTTAAATCAAGCGAAAATGTTGAGTATATATAATTTATGCTATATTAAAAAAATAGCCCCGCTGTTAGCTTTCATATTGAAAGAAAACAGCGGGGTTATTTTATTTATTTTGTTTTGAAAGCAAAGTATATCTATAAGGCGGTAAGGTTATAAAACCGTCAACACATATTTCATCGAAAAGCGAATAGGAATTATCCCACTGTGTGCCGACAAATATTTTTCTACTTTCATTTGAATTATTTATTGCAACCAAAACACTATCAGATTCGCAGTTGCGTGAATATGCAATAACTCCTCCGTCACAATAAACTTTTTCAAAATCACCGTTTATAAAAGCTTTTGAGCTGTGCCTGATTTGCCCAAGACGCTTATACCACTTCAAAAGTTCATCGTTTACATCATCCCAAGCCATACATCCGCGGTTAAACGGGTCTTTCATACCCTGCACACCGATTTCATCACCGTAATATATTGACGGTACACCCGGAAGTGTAAACTGAATAAGGGAAGCAATTTTCATCATAGAAACGCCCCTTAAATAATCGAATTTTGAAAGAGTATTATGCTCAAACTGCCAAGTTCTGTCGTGTCCGTCAGGATTTTCACCTGCAAGGCGGGTAATTGCTCGCACGGTATCGTGAGTTCCGATATGATTCATCAGCACGCTTAATACCTGCGGCGGATAGTTTTCAACTATTGACATAACGCTGTTAAAAAAGCTGTCACCGTTAGCAAAACGAACAAAGTCTAACACTGCATCTGCAAACGGGTAATTCATTACGCTGTCAAGCTCTTCGCCGAGAAGATACTTTCTTCTCTGCCCGTAAGCAAATTTATTTGTGGCATCCTCCCACACTTCGCCGATAATAATAGCATTAGGATTTTCCGATTTTACGGATTTCCTTAAATCATCAAGAAAAATATCAGGCAATTCATCTGCAACATCGAGCCTGTAACCCGCAATGCCACATTTAAGCCATTTTTTCAGTATTCCGTTTTTACCGCAAATGTAATTTCTGTAGCTTTCATCTTCTTCAATAACTTCCGGCAAAAGCTTAATACCCCACCAGGAGTGGTATTCATCAGGCCAATTTATGAATTTGTACCATGAATAATATGGGCTTTGCTTGCTGTTATATGCCCCCACATCATTATAATGATTATACATATTAAAATATCTGCTGTCGCAACCTGTATGGCTGAATACACCGTCAAGTATTATACTTATTCCATACTTTTCCTTTGCTTTTTTGCAAAGGCTCTTAAGGTCATTTTCATCACCTAAAAGGCTGTCGACCTTTTCATAATCGGCAGTATCATATCTATGGTTTGAATGTGATTCAAAAATAGGGTTCAGATAAATACAGGTAACGCCCAAATCTGCTATATAAGGTAATTTTTCTTCAATTCCTTTAAGGTCACCGCCGAAATAATCATTATTCCAAATACCGTTCATCTGCTCCTCATTCCAATAAGGAGTATCGCCCCATTTGCGCAAAACGCGTGTGGTTGGCACATTTTTCTTTACTTGATTTGATTTAAAAAATCTATCCGGGAAAATTTGATACATTATTCCACCTTTTAAAAAGTCAGGTGTGACAAAATTTTCATCATACACGGTTTGCTGAAAATCAGGCAAAAACGCATTAAGTTCGCCCCTACCCTCACCTGCATTTTTAATATAGCTTTTGCCCCAAGGGGTATCAAGCTCAAAATGGTAAAAATAAAGTCCCGGTGTGGTGGCATAAAAATGAAGCTCCCAATATTCAAAATTCTCACCGCACATTCCTGCCCAAAACATATTATAATAAGCTGTTTGCTCACTTTCCTTTGTTATGGCAAGGCACGCGCCGCAGCATTTCACATCTCTTGGAACTATAATACGAAATTTGCATTTTTCATTTGTTGCAATTGCCGAAATTATTGATTTATATGACTTATCTCGTGAATTATATATCTGCACTTCAAACCTCTATACAAAACTAAAGAGGTTAATTTAATTAACCTCTTTAAATTATAATAAAATGATTACTTGGATTTTTTTGCAGGCTTTTTAGTCTGCTTTTTTGCTGTTTCCTTTTTAGGTTCAGCTTTCTTTGCAGCACTCTTTTTTGCAGGCTTCTTTGCTTCGGCTTGCATAGGAGCTGATTTTTTAGAAGCTTTAGGTGTTTCTTCCTTAAACTTAACCGGCTGTGTATGCCAAATATTATTCGCATAGTCCATAATTGAACGGTCAGCACTGAATATACCTGCACCGCTGATATTCATAAGCGACATTCTTGCAAACTTTTCTTTATCCTGATATGCCTTAGCAGACAATTGCTGTGCCTTTTGGTAATCTGCAAAATCAGCAAGTGCCATATATTGGTCAACATTCATAAGTGATGAGCTGATTTCACCAAAGCTTTTACCGTTAACCCCTGCCTGAATAAATTCAACAGCAGATTTAAGCACATCATTATTATACATATATTCCATAGGATTATAACCCTTCTTTTGAAGTTGCATAACCTCAGGAGTTTTCAAACCGAAGATAAAGATATTATCATCACCGACAGCATCGTGAATTTCAACATTTGCACCGTCAAGAGTACCGAGAGTAACAGCACCATTTAACATAAGCTTCATATTACCGGTGCCTGATGCTTCTGTGCCGGCAAGTGAAATCTGCTCTGAAATATCTGCCGCAGGCATAAGCTTTTCAGCAAGAGAAACATTGTAATCTTCCATAAATACAACTTTAATTCTGCCTTTAATATCAGGGTCATTATTAACAACCTTTGAAAGTGCATCAATAAGTTCAATAATCTTCTTGGCCATAAAGTAGCCCGGAGCTGCTTTTGATGCAAAAATGTATGTTCTCGGCTGGAATTCCATATTAGGATTAGCCTTGAGCATTTGATATTCGGCAATAATGTTGAGAACATTAAGCTGCTGCCTCTTGTATTCGTGAAGTCTTTTAACCTGAACATCAAATATAGATGTAGGGTCAAGTTCAATACCGTTTCTCTTTTTAACTATATCTGCAAATCTCTCTTTATTTGCAAGCTTGATAGCTGCAAGCCTGTCAAGAACCTGCTTATCATCCTTAAATTCACGAAGTTTAAGGAGTTCATCACTCTTTGTAATAAATCCGTCACCGATAAGTTCGGTAATAAATGAAGTGAGCTTCGGATTTGACTGGCAAATCCATCTTCTAAATGCAATACCGTTTGTTACATTTGTGAACTTTTCAGGGGTGATGGTGTAAAAATCATTGAATACAGTATCTTTAAGAATTTCAGAATGAAGTGCCGATACACCGTTTACAGAATGTGAACCTGCAACACAAAGGTTAGCCATTCTTACAACGCCGCCTGAAACAATAGCCATTCTTTCAACCTTATCTGCGTCGCCTGTTGCGCCCCAAACATATGCACGGAAGCGATTATCAATTTCTTTAGTAATTGAATAAATACGAGGAAGAAGGCGCTTATAAAGATCTTCACTCCAGCATTCAAGTGCTTCTTTCATAACTGTATGGTTGGTATAAGCCACAGTTCTTGTTACCAACGACCAAGCAGTGTCCCAATCATATCCGCATTCATCAAGCATAATTCTCATAAGTTCAGGAATTGCCATTGTGGGATGCGTATCGTTAATATGAATTGCAACTTTATCAGGAAGATTATCAAGTGTACCGTATCTAGTAAGGTGACGCTGAATAATATCCTGAATTGACGCTGAAACAAGGAAATATTGCTGACGAAGGCGAAGCGACTTGCCTTCAGGTGTATTATCGGCAGGATAAAGAACTTTAGAAATAGCTTCAGCCATAGCACTTTGCTCCATAGCCTTAACATATGAACCCGAATTGAAAAGGCCCATATCAAGTTCCGGCTTTCTTGATGCCCAAAGACGAAGCCTTGAAACGCCCTTGCCTTTACCTGAAACATACATATCATAAGGAACTGCTGTTACAGTGTTGCAATCTCTGTAATCAACATGGTGGAAATCACCGTCCCAGCTTTCATCAACCCAACCTTCAAACTTAACTTCAACACTTCTTTCATCACGCGGAACAAGCCAAACATCACCGCCCGGAAGCCAGAAATCAGGAAGTTCAGTCTGCCAGCCGTCAACAAGCTTTTGCTTGAAAATGCCTGCTTCATATCTGATTGAATAACCCATTGACTGAAAACCGTTTGTAGCAAGGCCGTCAAGATAGCAAGCTGCAAGTCTGCCAAGACCGCCGTTACCAAGTCCTGCATCAGGCTCTTTTTCATAAAGCTTATCAAGGCTTACATCAAATGATTCAAGTGCTTTTTTAAATGTATCTGTTAAATCAAGATTGTAAAGATTATTTTTAAGTGAGCGGCCCATAAGAAATTCCATACAAAGATAATAAATTTCTTTGCTGTCCTGCCCTTTAGCTTCGTGCCTGAAATCACTGTTCATCTGTGAAAGTCTGTCACGGACAATAAGTGCAACTGCTTTGTAATATTGAGCGTCTGTTGCTGTTTTTGTATCTACACCAAAGAAATGACTAAGCTTATCGCTGATAGCTTTCTTTGCTTGCGAAACAGTCATCTTTTCCATACAAATCCTCCAAAAAAAATTATATTTTCAGTTATTTTTGCTATGTTCTTTGTACATTATATACTAAAATTATGCTTTTTGCAACTGTAATATATCATTGTTTATATTATGACTTCTTTTTCTTAATAAATTTAGCTAAAAGAAGATTTACAAGTTCCTTAATAGGCTTTAAGTTCAGAAGAATCATCACTACAACAAGCGCAGCCTCAACACCATAAATCCACAATGTATTTCCGAATTTAAGAAGAAGTACGGATTGCGAAACAAGAACAGCGGTTTCACTCAAAAGCACAGGTAATTTAAAGTCAATTTTAATATATCTTCTTGTATCAATGCCCCTTGTTACAAATACAACAAGGAATGCACAAACAGTAGCAAGTGCTGCACCGTTAGCACCCATACGCGGAATAAACACAAGATTTAATACAAAGTTTGTGACAGCGCCGCTCATAGCGGTAACAAGTGACATAAGGCTCTTTTTCTTTGCCATATATACGGAGGCAAGGAAGTTAACGATACACGAATAAGTTGTAGCAATAATAAGAATAGGAACAAATTGCCAAGATTCATAATAATCCTTTGCCACAAGTATTCTGGTAATAATTTGGCACATAAATATAAGCACGGAAGCCACTGCAAAAACACCGCCCGAATAAGCACGAAATACCTTGGTAAAGAAGTGCGCACCGCCCTCTTGGTCATATTCATCAACCGCACTGAGCTGCCAAGCGTCAATAAATATTTGCGAAAAAAGTATTACAAAATTAGGTATTTTAGATGCGGCAGTATAAAGTCCGTTGGCAGAAGATGAAATAAAATATGTTACCATATATCTGTCAGACACATTTATTATCCACCACAGTACAACGGTAGGAATAAGCGGCACGCAATATTTAAGCATTTGAAAAGCAATGCCCTTATCTTTAAGTTTATTAAATCTCACATATCTGTAAAGCTTTGCTGCGGCAAAATAAAATACAACCGAGCAAGCATCAGATGCAATTATGGCAACGATATATCCCGTTACACCCCATTTAAACGGACCGAGGAATAATATGGTGAATGCAAGTGTTGTTGCTGTTGCAAGAATACCGTCAAGCGCATAAAGCTTAACATGGCCGCTACCTCTGACAAATTGCTGGCAAAGCTGTCTAAGGCTTGAAACCAAAACAAAGGCAATAATTAAAATTATATAATCGCCTAAATGGAAATCATTGATTGTAAGCATGCTTAAAGGATAAGTAAACAGCAAAAATACCGCAAATCCGGCAAAAGTAGTCCTAACTCCGACCTTGAATACATCTGCTTTATTTGTTGCTTTATCAAGTGCAAATCTGAGCGCAGCACTGTTAACCTGCAATGTTACAATAGGAATAAGCACATTAACGGTTTGCTGAACCAAATCAGCAGCACCATAATCGCCCGCTCCCATCATTCTTGTAACAAACGGCATCAACAAAAAAGAAAGTACTTTTGAAGAAAAAGTGCCTATTGCAAATATTATTGTATTTGACGCTAATTTTTTGTACTTGTCCATAAACTTTCCTCAAATAATAATTTAATAAGTAAGCTTTTCACCGTTAAAACTTAAGGTATTATCCCCGGAAGAAGAGGTGTAAATACAACTTGCTTTACATACAGATTCGCTGTTTTCACTCTTACTGCCGATTAAAAATACATATTGATAGCCATATCCGATACCGATAGAACCCGTGCTGTCGCAATCGGATACAGAAAGCATTGTTTTAACTTCATTTGAATTCATATTCAGCTCTCTTGCTTTAAACTTTGAACCGTCAAGTTCGCTAAAATAAAGCCTGTTTGAATAAACAACGGGATAATCTGTAACAGAGCAGTTTTCAACTAAAACAACTTCATTTTCAGAGCCGAATTTTTTTCTGCAAAGTGAATATGATGAATCATCATTTTTTTTGTAATAATACATAAATCCACATTCTAATGACATATTAACTATATCATTATTATTTGTATCATCGTGCCAATTGAGTACATCATTTGCATCACTCATATTAACGGTGATATATTCATCATAATTTGCAACATTATCGTGAGTTACAAAAAATATTCTGTAAAGCGAAATGCCTGCAAATGATACCGTCTTATCAGCCGAAGCAGTATATAAAATCGTTTTTTGAAAATCATTCAAATTTATAAAACCTACGCTATTATCGGTTGAAACAAAATAAATTTTATCATTATATAAATATGCAAATGCGATATTATCGCTTACAGTTACGCTGTCACCGCCGGAAACAGGGAATTTTTTAAGCGTTGCACTGTCTGTATCAACCGCATAAAGATAATCGCCGAGCACATTAAGATATTTAAAATTATAATTACCTTTAATAACATTTGAATTCTTTTCTTCATTAGGTTCAAAGCGAAAAATGCCCTTGCCGCTGACAGAATAATAAATATATGATGAACTGTAAGTTACGGCACCGCCTGTTTTATTAAGCAAATTACCCACTTGATTACCTTGCAGTGATGTATCAAATGCGAACACGCCGAAATCATCATAATCATAATTTACCTTGTTTGTTTCGTGCACTTTTGTTGTAGTTTCTTTTTCAGTAGTGCTTTGCGGCTGTGTTTCGGTGGTTTTGCCTAATATTTTTGAATCAATAAGTTCAATTACCTGCTGTCCCTTGCCGCCGTCATACAAAGCCTCAAAAAAATCAGGGTTAACAATTTTAATTGTTATCACAAAAACAGCCAATAATATTATTATCACCGCAAGAGTGAGTAAAATATTTTTTCTGATTTTTTTTCGTTTTCTGGCACGCTGACGCTTTTTACGCATCTTCTGCCTTTCCTCATCCGTTATCATCTGATTTGTCCGTCTCCAAAAATTAGATATTTAGTAGTAGTAAGTTCCCTAAGTCCCATAGGCCCTCTTGCGTGCAGTTTTTGGGTAGAAATACCTATTTCCGCACCCAAACCGAATTCGCCGCCGTCTGTAAACCTTGTTGATGCATTATGGTAAACAGAAGACGAATCAATAAGTTTCATAAACTTATCTGCATTATCTTTATTTTCCGTAATAATGGCTTCGGAATGGCCTGTTGAATATTTATTTATATGCTCTATCGCTTCATCAAGTGAAGAAACTGTTTTAACACTGATAATGTAATCAAGATATTCTGTGCCGAAATCTTCCTCACTCGCCTTTTCAATATCAGGGCAAACTGCTCTTGCTTTTTCATCACCGCGAATAATAACATTTTTTTCATCAAGCTTTGCTTTTATTGCCGGCAAAGCCTTTTCAATAATATTTTCGTGGATAACAAGGCTTTCGCAGGCATTGCAAACACCTATGCGCTGTGTTTTCGCATTAAATATAATTTCAGCCGCCATGTTAACATTTGCACTTTCATCAACATAAATATGGCAATTGCCTGAACCTGTTTCGATAACAGGAACACTTGCATTTTCCACAACCGCCTGAATAAGCCTTTTACTTCCCCTTGGAATAAGGCAGTCAAGCGTGCCTTTCATCTTCATAAGCTCTGTTGATGACTGCCTTGATGTATCATGCACAAGCTGAATTGCATTTTCATCAATACCAACTGATTTAACAGCTTCTCTCATAACATCGGAAATAGCAATATTTGAATGAATTGCTTCTTTTCCGCCGCGAAGAATAACAGCATTGCCGCTTTTTAAACAGAGAGCAGCCGCGTCGGCAGTAACATTAGGCCTTGCCTCATAAATAATACCTATAACACCCATAGGGCAACTTACTTTTTTAATAACAAGTCCGTTAGGCCTTTCAACTGTTTCAAGCACTCTGCCGCATGGGTCATCAAGCTTCATAACCTGAAGGCAACCGTCTGCCATACCCTTAATTCTGTCAAAATCAAGCATAAGCCTGTCAAGCATTCCGCCGTCAAGAATTCCGAGTTGCGCATTATAATCAACTTTATTTGCATCAATAATTTTTTGAGCATTATCTACAAGCGCATTTGCAATAGCTTCAAGTGCTTTATTTTTAAGTTCGGTTGATGCACCTGCCAAATTTGCCGATGCTTTTTTTGCATTTATTCCTAACTGTTCAAGCATTATTATCACCTTTTGCCTTAAAATATGTACCTATACTTTCACCTGAAAGTACCTTATATAAATCGGTAGGCTTTTCGCCGTTCATAATTATTACCGGTATACCATCATCCGTTGCGATTTGTGCGGCTTTAATTTTCGTTTGAAATCCGCCCGTACCCTTTTCGCTCGCACCGCCGGCAATTGAGTAAATATCATCATTTATTTCTTCAACAACACCGATGAGCTTTGCATCATCATTCTCACTTGGATTTGAATCATAAAGACCGTAAGTATCAGTAAGCATAATAAGCAAATCAGCGTCAATAAGAGTAGCAACCATAGCACTTAAGCAGTCATTATCACCGTTTAAAAGCTCTTCAATATAAACCGAGTCATTTTCATTTATAATCGGCAATGCACCGTAATCAAGAAGTTGGTTAAATGTATCAACCAAGTGTTCCTTTTCTTCCGGATTGCGTAAAGTATCGGCAGAAAAAAGAAGCTGGCTCACGGTTACCGTATATTCGGAAAATAATTTATCATAAAGAAACATAAGTTCGCACTGGCCCACAGCGGCAGAAGCCTGAAGCCCTTGGACTGTTTTCGGCTTTTCACTGAGTCCGAGTTTTGACCAACCTACTGCAATAGCACCGCTTGATACAAGCACTATTTCATGCCCTTCATTTTTTAAATCGGATAAAACAGATGCAAGCTTTGCAAGTCTTGCAATATTTGTTTTGCCTGTTTGGTGGGTTAAAGTTGATGTACCCACCTTAACAACTATTCGCTTTTTCCCTTTAATTCGTGCCATAATTCTACTACTCCATACTAATTACAAGTAATTGCATTATATCACAAATACCATAACAATAAAACATTTTTTTGAATGTTTTTCAAAATTCAGTCAAAAATATAAATCGGAGGTAATTTTTATGACAAAAAGAGGTTATATTAGGCTGTTTTCATACGCTATTGCATTTGCGGCCGTTCTTTCAATATATGCGATAATGAATATGACTACGGCAAACTCATACAAAGCACAGCTTGAACTGAATTATCAGCAAAGTTTAAACGAACTTTCAGAAAATCTCGATTCAATCGAAACCAATTTAACAAAATCGGTTTATTCAAATTCGGATAAAATGCTTATGGATATAAGCAAAGACTTATATGCCGAATGTTCACAGGCTAAAGACGCGCTTTCACGCCTGCCCGTTGAGCAAATGAATTTGAATTCAACCTACAAATTCATCACGCAGGCAAGCGACTATGCATCATATATTGCAAACAAAATTGCGGCAAATCAAAGTATCAGTGATGAAGAACATCAAAATTTGACAAAGCTTTTGAAATATTCAAAAGAGCTTAACGAATCAGTAAGCAATATGGCAACAATTGCAAACAACGGTGCGGATATTGACACGGATGAGCTAAAGGCAAAGGAAATGAAAATTTCTTCACTTTCCCACAGCTTTTCGGCAACATCAAAAGTGTTTAAAGATTATCCCACTTTGCTTTATGACGGTCCGTTTGCCGACGCGGTATTGAACAGAAAATCGACTTTACTTGAAAAGGCCGAACAAGTAAGCCGTGAAAACGCACGCGAAGTTGCGGCAAAAGCACTTGGCTGCAATATAAGCGAAGTAACATATTCGGGTGAAGACAGCGGTGATATGCCTTGTTACACATTCACTTATTCTCAAAAAACAATCGGAATCACCAAAAAAGGCGGATATGCGGCTTATATCCTTTACGGCGGAAAAATCAATCGTTCATCAATAGATAAAGACAACGCAATAAACCTTGCTCAAAGCTATCTTAATATGCTCGGTTACAGTAATATGGAAAGCACCTATTATGCGATTAACAACAATATTTGCACAATAAATTTTGCGTACAAAACAGAAAATACAACCTATTATGCAGATTTAATTAAAGTCGGGGTTTCAATGGATAACGGCAAAATAGTATCACTCGAAGCGCAGGGATATTTAACAAATCACATCAAACGAAAAGGTTTTGACTGCAAGCTTACAAAAAGCGAAGCTCAAAGTAAATTATCAAAAAATCTTGAAGTTATCAATTGCAAAAAATGCGTGATACCGAAAGAAAACGGAAAAGAAGCCAACTGCTATGAATTCAGGTGCAAGAGCAGTGAAACAAAAGAAGAAGTTTTGATTTATATTAACGCCGATAAAGGATATGAAGAAGATATTATGCTTTTGCTTTATTCCGACGGCGGCACGCTTACAAAATAATTGAATAATTATATTAAAACAGAAAATAATACTCTTGAAAGGAAGTATCATTATGAACAGTAAGATTTTAATTATAGCAATTGCAATTGCAGTAATTGCAACTGTATTTATGGGATGTGCAAAAAACAACAATGATATGACAACAACTACAATTCCGTCAAGCGAAACCACCGTTTCCGATACAAGTAAAACAACAGATAATATGGAAAGCGAAGCCAGCAGTGCTGTAAGCAAAGCAGGCGAAAAAGCAGATAAAGTCGGCGACGACATCGGCAAAGGCGCAGATGATGTGGCAGACGGAATAGGTTCAGGTGTTGACAAAGCAGGAGATGCTGTATCAGACGCACTTGACTAAACGAACAAACAAATAAACAAATAAATAAAACCTCGAGCGTAAAAACTCGAGGTTTTATTTATATAATATGTGCAAAAATGATTGCACCCAAAACAGTAAGTATACCCGATACAGCGATTGAAAGGCTGCTCATAGCACCCTCAACCTCTCCAAGCTCCATTGCTTTGGCTGTGCCGATTGCGTGCGAAGATGTGCCGATTGCAATACCTTTGGCAATAGGATGATTGATTTTAAATATTTTGCAAATTCCATCTGCTAAAATATTGCCTAACACACCTGTTATAACTATTACTGCAACAGTTATTGTTACATACCCGCCAAGTTCTTCGCTTACTCCCATTCCGATAGCGGTAGTAATAGATTTCGGCAGTAATGTTACATATTCCTTATGTGACAGTTTAAATATAATAGCCAAAACCATAATAGTGGTAAGACTTGTTAAAACACCTGATAAGATACCGAAAAGCACCGCTTTATGATTCTTTTTCAGAAGTTCGATTTGCTGATAAAGCGGAATTGCAAGGCAGGCAGTAGCCGGAGTTAGCAGCCAGCTCAAGTATTTAGCACCGTCATTATAAGTATCATAATCAATATTACAGTACAAAAGAAATACAATAGTAATAACAATAGAAATAAGAAGAGGATTAAAAATACCCGTCTTAAATTTTTTCTTTAAAAATGAACCGAAAGCGTAAGATAAAAGGCTTACTGTAACACCTAAAAATGCCGAGCTTTCAAAAAACTCACTCATTTACCGTACCCTCACTTTCGCTGCTCTTTTTTTCTTGAGCTTTAATAATTTTCTGCGATACCCGCCCACTGACAGCCATTACTGCAATAAGAGATATAACCGTTATCACAACCACCGGAATAATCAGCGGTTTTAAAACTCCCCAGCTTTTCATCAGTCCCACACCGGCCGGAATAAACATAAGCGGCATTATTTCAATAAGAAACATACCTGCATCCTTTACAGCTTCAAGTTTAATAATTTTAGTGCAAAGGCATACGAATAAAATCACCATGGCATAAATACTTGCCGGAACAGGCGCAGGAATAAGAAAATTAAGTCCCTCGCCCATAAATGAAATTAAAAGTATAATTAAAAACTGCTTAACATATTTCAATCTTTTCACCAAACCTAATTAAAATTACGATTATTTAGTATATCACGATAAAGCTTTGTGTCAATTGTAGAATTTACAGATTTTTTTGCTAATTTTAATAAAAATTTGTTTATATTTGATTTTTTTAAAAAATTGATATATTATTGACTTATAAATTAGTAAAAGCAGGTGATAAAATGAGCCTTTATGATAAAGCAAACGAAACAGCAAATTACTTAAAATCAAAAATAAAAAATATTCCCGATACCGCGATTGTGCTCGGCAGCGGACTTGGAATGTTTGCAAATGAAATTGAAAAAGAACTTGTACTTGACTATAAAGATATTCCGAATTTTCCCATATCCACCGTACCGGGCCATAACGGAAAGCTTATATTCGGCAAAATCGGAGAAAAGAAAATAATCGCAATGCAAGGCAGATTTCATCTTTATGAGGGATACGGCGTTGAGCAGGTAACTTTTCCCGTTCGTGTTTTTCAGCTTTTGAATGTAAAAAAATATATAGTCACAAACGCATCCGGTGCTATAAATCTTAATTATAAACCCGGCGATTTAATGATAATAAGCGACCATATCGGCCTTTTTTGCCCAAGCGCACTCTTTGGCAAAAATGATGAAAGATTCGGAACACGCTTTCCGTCAATGTGTGAAGCTTACAACAAAGATTTAATCAAAATTGCAGAAAAAGCCGCACAAAAATGCAAACTGAATGTTCACAAAGGTGTATATTGCTACTGCAAAGGTCCAATGTTTGAAACTCCTGCCGAAATCAGATTTTTACGAACTGCCGGTGCAGACGCAGTCGGAATGTCAACAGTACCCGAAGTTGTATGTGCAAATCACGCCGGAATGAAAGTTTTGGGCATATCGTGTATGACAAATATGGCTGCCGGAATACTTGACAAACCTTTAACCCACATTGAAGTTATGGAAACAGGCAAAAAGGTTGAAAAAGAATTTTCCGCATTTATGAAAGAAATAATAAAATCAATATAATACAGAAAAACAGCCATCGGAAAATCCGATGGCTGTTGACTTTTAAAAATTATAATTCAGCGATAACTTCAACTTCGCAAAGAACACCTTTAGGCAAATCCTTAACTGCAACGCATGAACGAGCAGGCTTTGAAGTGAAATAAGTGCCGTAAATTTCATTAAATTTTGCAAAATCGTTAATATCTGCAAGGAAGCAAACTGTTTTAACTACCTTTTCCATTGAAGTTCCTGCTGCTTCAACAACTGCTTTAAGGTTTTTGCAAACCTGATGTGTTTGCTCTTCAATAGTTTTTGCTTCTACCATGTTTGTTTCAGGGTTAATTGCAATTTGACCCGAAGTGAAAAGCAAACCATTTGCCTTTACTGCCTGTGAATAAGGGCCGATTGCACCCGGTGCATTATTTGTTGATACATATTCCATAGTATATTCCTCCTATCATCAGTCGCAGACTTCAAAGCCTGCTTCTTTAAGTGCATTTTTGATTTGAACTATATGTTGATAGTTTCTTGTTTCAATACCGATTTTAAGATAGCAATCGGTAATATTCATATCAAGGTCTGTACTGTCATAATTAACGGAAACAACATTTGCTCCGTTTTCAGCAACAACCTTGCTTACACCGAGGAGTTGGCCCGGCTTGTCCGAAAGTGCAATTGTGATATATGCACTTCTGCCGCCCATTTTAAGTCCTCTTTCAATTACTCTTGAAAGAATAGTAACATCAATGTTACCGCCTGATACAACACAGCATACTTTCTTACCTTCAATGTCAGGAATTTTGCCGTTCATCACAGCGGCAACAGGAACAGCGCCTGCGCCTTCCGAAACAAGTTTTTGCTGCTCCATAAGTGTAAGAATAGCAAGTGCAATTTCATCATCGCTGACTGTATAAATACCATCAACATACTTGCTTACAAGTTCATAAGTATTAGTACCCGGAGTTTTAACTGCAATTCCGTCTGCAATAGTTTGCACGCTTTCAAGTGTTTCAATTTTACCGTCGCCAATGCTCTTTTGCATAGACGCAGCACCCGCCGCTTGAATACCGTAAACCTTGCAATTAGGATTGATTTGCTTGATAGTATATGCAACACCTGCGATAAGTCCGCCGCCGCCGATTGGCACAACTACTGCGTCAACATCAGGAAGCTGCTCAAGAATTTCAAGGCCGATTGTACCCTGGCCTGCAATTACATCAGGGTCATTAAAAGGGTGAATAAATGTATAACCCTTTTCTTTTTGAAGTTCGATAGCTTTGTTATAAGCATCATCATAAACACCTTTTACAAGGCAAACATCTGCACCGTAACGCTTTGTAGCTTCAACCTTACTGATTGGCGCACCGTCAGGCAAGCAGATAAGTGATTTAATTCCGTTTTTAGTAGCTGCAAGTGCCACACCCTGTGCATGATTACCGGCAGAGCATGCAATTACACCTTTTGCCTTTTCTTCATCTGAAAGCTGGCTTATTTTAAAATACGAACCTCTTACTTTAAATGAACCCGTAACCTGTAAATTTTCCGTTTTCAAATAAACATCACATTGCGAACTGATGTTTTTAGCACGAATCATATCAGTTTTCCTTACAACTTCTGATAAAACCCTTTTTGCTTTGTATACTCTGTCTAATGTAAGCATATTATTATCCTCTTAAGTAAATTAAATATAATTTCCATAGGTCATTTTACTCTTATAATTTTGATTTGTCAATCACACCTGCAAAATAACTTTAGCATCAATAAATATTTTTTCTATTGACTTTATACAGTTAATATTATAAAATTGAATATAGCTTATAAAAAGTAAATCTGTTTAGGCAGAAAGGTTTAATTATTATGGTTAACACAAAGAAAAACATAAAAAAAATATTTGCATTTTTATTATGCATTGCCGTTATCGGCTGTGTATTTGCCGGTTGCTCAAAAAGCGGTGAGGCGGATGAAATTACAGACAAAACAATGCTTATAGCTTATACCGAAGAGGTTGAACCGTTTCTCTATAAAGATAAAAACGGAAAGCTTACAGGCTTTGATGTAGATTTATTTGAAAAAATTTATGATAATGTTAAAAACGATACAAAAAATTACAAATTCGTAAAAGTCGATAAAGATTATAAAGTAGGCGACGATATAGCTTATACCGATAAAAAGGGTACTGAATACATTGCATACACTATGATAGGTGCAGTGCAGAAAAATGTAGGATCTGTTAATGAAGATTTCAGCTTTACGGATGACATTATTACTAATAAAATTATCACTGTTACAAAATCAGGCAATAACATTTCTGATTACAGTGACCTTACAGGAAAAAAGCTTGCAGTAGTTACTGATAATGCAAAAGCCGCTCTTGATAAAAATGCGACAATTAAAAACAATAATAAGAATATTGTTTATCCAACCGTTAAAGATGCGCTTGCTGCTCTTGATAAAGGCAGTGTTGACGCAGTAGTAACCGATGAATTCAGCTTTTCTCCGCTTGACACAGCAGAAAGCTATCAAGTATTAAACGGTTCTCTCGGCGAAACATCATATGCCTTTATGTTTAAGAAAGGTGACTGGGTTGTTGACAACTGGAATGAAGCAATCTATGAACTTAAAAGCCCTGATTATAACGATAAAGACGAATTCACACCTATGGTTGAAAAATACTTCGGTTACAATGCATCAAGTTTTGATTTCACTCCGTCTAAAACAAAATAATATATAGCAAAATATGAGAAGAGCGGATGCCTATTTGGTTAGGCATCCGCTCTTTTTATGCAAAAAATATCCCCCAACATTGTTGGAGGATTGCTTTGGCAAAATCTGCCGTCATACAAAATCAAATTTTTTGCGCATTTGCAAGTGCTTCCTTTTCAGCCTTGCGTTGAGCCCTCTTTCTCTTGGCTTTATATCCCATAAGTTTATCAAGCTGTTCATCAGGTGTAGTGCAGGAACCGAGTGTAACGGTTGAACTGCCGTAAATACCGTGAAAGTCTGAACCTCCGGTCATAAGAAGCTTATGCTTTTTGCATATACCTGCAAACATTTCAACATCGGCATCGGTTGCTGACGGATGCCAAACTTCTATTCCGTCAAGTCCCATTTCTATATAATTCTCAATTTCATCATAATTATTAAGAAATGCCGGATGAGCAAGAACAGCGATGCCGCCGGCACCGTGAATTTCATCAATAACTTCTTTGACATCAGGATATTTTGTAGGAGCCAAAAGGTTAGTTTCACTGTCCGGTGAAAACAGAGCATAATAAAGGTCGCCGAAAATTTTATCGGTATATCCGGCATCCATAAGTGCGTGCATAATATGTTGCTTAAAAAGATTTGTAGAACCCGAAGCGTGCCCGATAATAAATTCGGTTGAAATCGGGAATCTTGCCGCAACTTTAAGCATCATTATTTGGCCGGCTCTTTTGCGTGCAACTGAAGTGCGCTTGCACAAGCCTTCAAGTCTGTCAGGTGTATCTGCAAGGTAACAAAGAATGTGAACTTTTTTACCTGCTTCATTATCAAAAGCCGAAAGTTCAACGCCCGGAATAACATTAACACCGTAACGTTTACCGATAACCTGCCCTCTTACAGTACCTGCAAGGCAATCGTGGTCTGTTATGGCAATAGTTTCAATACCGCTCTTTTGAGCTATAACAATAAGGTCTTCTATACCAACAGATCCGTCGCTGAGTTTTGTATGACAATGTAAATCTGCTGCCATAACAATCTCCTTCCGTTTAATAGACATTTAAACTGCCTATCGTGTATATTTGGGCGATAGCTGCCAAAAACTTATGCTCACTGTACCGATATATATTACAGTGAGTAAAATAGCAGTCTGTCCCTCAACATATAGGATAACACAGTTTTTTTCTTTTTTCAAGTTTATTTTAGACAATTATTTACTTTTTTAACAACTAATTGTAAAAATTTTCCAACTTCCTTGCCAAAATGCTTATCGGCAAACCGACAACATTGAAGTAATCACCATCAATTTTTTCAACAAGAAGTGAGCCTTTACCCTGAATACCGTATGCGCCGGCTTTATCAAAAGGCTCGTTTGTTGAAATATATTTATTGATTTCATCATCCGAAAGTTCAAAAAATTTAACTTTTGTTTGAACGCTGAAAGTTTCGGTTTTATCATTTTTAATTATCGTTACTCCGGTAAAAACACTGTGTTCTTTTCCGCTTAAACTTTTAAGCATTAAAAAAGCGTCGTGTTTATCTTTCGGCTTACCTAAAGTTTTATTGCCGATTGCAACCACCGTATCTGCACCAATAACAATATTATCACTGCTTCTGAAAGGTTCTGCTTTGATTTTTGATAAATATTCAACTGCCTTATCAGGCTTTATATTTTGAGGCAATGTTTCGTCAACATCTGCGCTGTCAACTTTAAAATCATCTGTTATAAAAGATAAAAGTTCTTTTCTTCTCGGTGATTTTGACGCTAAAATAATCATTATAATGTACCCCTTTGATAAAGTCCCCTTGTATATTTAAAGTCAGGCTTTGCCCCCTGCTCATAAAGCGATATAACATTTTCAACCTGCTTTTGACTTTCAATTGAAAAATAGAAATGAACAAAATCCGTTTTCACTTCTTTAATTCTGTCAAGCATATAAAGCGGATAACAATTAAGCATTTCAACACAAGGAAAATCACTGCATATAACAGGAAATTCCATACCTTTTCTGTCAGTAAGCTTTCCGTGCTTATTACATTCAATGCAGCCAATATCATTTTTAATCGGGCAATTTCTTGTAAGCATTAGCGGCAAATAGCCATAAACAATCATACCGGTATCCTCTGCTTTAATACTGTTTATTTGCGCTTGCGTAAGCTCGAATGATAAAATAGGATGTTCAATTTGGTTTGCCGAAACGCAATTAAAAACATTAAGTCCGAAATCACCGTAAACTTCAAATCCCATATTTTTGCAAAGAGTGTATGAGCCTATATTGCCGCAAAGTGCTTTGCTAACCCCTGCTTTTTTCAGCTTTTCAAGTTTAGCCTTGATTTCATTTTCAATTCCGAAAAGCCCCCTCGGCAAAACAACACCGGCGCGATTATCAACAAAATCTTCAAGGCTTGAATTTATAGGGATAAACACTCTTTTAAAAGGATGATTATCAGGTATTTGGCTTGCATTTGCAAATGAAGCTGTGGCATATGGCACATCATTTTTTTCAAATTTTGGATACGCCACATCATAAGCTTTGTATCTAAGCTTTATTTTTTCCTGCTCATCAAGCTTTTGAATTGCCGTTCTTCTCATTTCGTTAATTTTAGAAGCCGGCATAATAAGCCCGTCATCAAGGGTGACATTTATATTTTTCACATAATATTGCGTACCGCCGAATTTTGAAAGCCTTTCGCTTACCGTAGCTGTATTCATTGGCTTGTTAATAGCCTTTTCAGGAATTTCACCTACTGCTTTTACTTCTTTTTTATCGGTTTTTACAGTCAAAACCGCATTTTGATTTTCTTTACATACAAAATCAATATCAACACCGATAAGCGCAGTTTCCTTTTCATAATTTTTAGCAATTTCTTTAAGCACATCATTTGTAGTGGCAACCACATCTTCCTTTTGCCTTGTGCCAAACATATTTTTACCAAGCTTTGAATTCAAATATCCGTCTGTAAATCCGCTTCTTGAAAATACGCTTCTAAGCATAAATTCATCACTTGGCGAATAATTACCGTCAATTGCTTTCTTCACTGCGCTGACTGCCATTGATACATATTCAGGGCGTTTCATTCTGCCCTCTATTTTAAGGCTTGTTATTCCCTCAAGCTTATCAAGCTGTGATATTAAACTCAAATCTTTTAATGAAAGTGCACAGGCAGTATCACCGCCGGCTGTAAAAGGCAAGCGACATGGTTGGGCGCAAAGTCCCCTGTTTCCGCTTCTTGAACCAATCATTGAAGAAAGATAGCACTGCCCGGATACAGACATACAAAGCGCCCCGTGAACAAAAAGTTCAAGTTCCAAATCGGTACTTTCCCTTATTTCTTTAATTTCTTTTAAGCTCATTTCTCTTGGCAATACAACACGGGAAAAGCCCATATCTTTAACCGCCTTTGCGCCGCTCGGCGTCATCACCGTCATTTGAGTTGAACCGTGCAACCTTGCGCTCGGAAAATGCTCCCTAATCATTTTTGCAACGCCTATATCCTGAACGATGAAAGCATCAACACCGCATAAAAGCGCGGCTTTTACAGTATCATAAGCTTCTCTCATCTCATCATCACGAACAAGAATATTTAGAGTCAAATAAACTTTAACATCACGGCAGTGGCAATATTCAACTGCTTTTTTCAGTTCCTCATTATCAAAATTGCCGGCATTGCGTCTGGCGTTAAACGATTTACCGCCAAGATAAACCGCATTTGCACCGCTACGCACACCGGCAATAAGCGACTCCATACTTCCCGCAGGAGCCAAAATTTCAAATTTCATATTATCTCTCATTCAAAATTATTTGTTTGCAAGTTTTTCCCTTAATTCGCTGATTTCACGGTTAAGACGCTCCACTTCACGCCTTGCAACATCAACTTCCATTCTTGCTCTTGCGCTGTCTTCAAGATAATCTTTAATCTGCGCGCGAAGATTATCAGCTGAAGCAGTAGCTTTTTTGCTTGCATCAGCATTATCAAGGGCAACAAGAACAGCTGCCTGAGTCATAGAAAGAGATGGATTTGAATTGATGATAGCCCTCATATTTTCGCTGATTTCATCAGCAAGAGTTTCAACATATTCGGCTTCATCTTCAGTTACGATTGTATAACTTGCACCGCCTATTTTTACATGAACTTTATTTTTATTCATAATTTACACCTTCAAAATAAATCGACATATTTCTACTCAATAAGTATATCAACAAACAGTATAATTGTCAACGCGAATAAAAAAATTTAATAACTTTTCTATATTTTAGCAAAAGTTTATAATTAGCCTATTGATATAAAAATTATTTTGTATTAAAATATCTGCGTTAGGATTCGGGAGGAAAGAAATGGACGAATTTAATGTTAACCAAATCGGCTCAAACTTAACTGCGGTAGCCAATTTTTATAATCATCGCAGAACAGAGCTTCAAAAGAAAATATATTCAAATGCCTTTGGCGCATCTAACGGATACATAATATCATACCTTTGTGAAAACGAAGATAAAAATATCTTTCAAAGAGATATTGAGCGTGAATTCGACTTAAGCCGCTCCACAGTTTCAACTATTCTTAAAGAACTTGAAAAAGATGGACTTATTGAACGAAAGAGCGTTATTATAGACGCAAGGTTAAAAAAAGTCGTACCTACTCAAAAAGCAAAAATGATTAACGAGGCATGCTCAAAAGAAATCGCCCATTTTTTCTATGATTTAGCAAGCAATTTAAGTGATGATGAATTCGGCACATTTGTAAAAGTGCTGAACACGCTTAAGAAAAACAGCGAAAGAATACGAAACGATATATCAAGAGATATTTACTAAACAAAACCGTCATTAAGACGGTTTTATTTTTTATATATGTAATAAAATTACAATATTTATAATATTATCAGTATAGACAAGTTTTGATTATTGTGATATTATATAACTATTAAACTGTAATATTGTGCCTATCGGCAATTACGGTGATTATTTGGGTATTATATGAGGGTATTATATGGGTGACTATAAAGTTAACATAGTCAATTTGAATGTGACGAACAATTATGTTGAACTCACGATAGAGCTTGAGGGAAACCAAAAGCTTTACTATCCGCGAATTTCAGCTTGCTTTTACAGTGAAAGCGATAACAGAATTTTACCGATGGATTTAAAATCCTGCAATGACAACAAGGCTGTTGCTATCGGTATATTCGACACACCGTTTTTATTTTATAATGATAACAGCAGTAAAAATGTTAAAGTTGATTTTCTTTTCAGTGACGGAAACGGGGAAAACATAATAGTTAAGCCGGAAAACGAATTGACTATTCCTATAAAAAAGAAACGTGCTTTGACGCGCTTTTTTTCAAGCAGCAGAAGAGAAAAATCGAAAATGATATTCACGCTTTTGATGTCAGTTCTTTTTTTACCATACAGAAGAATGAAAGTTCAGCCAAATAAGGTGACATTTTTATCTAACAGGGCTGACAGGCTGACAGGCAACATTAAAGCTGTATTTTTTGAAATGACTAAGCTTGATAATGTTGATATAACAGTACTTTGCAAAAAAGGCGGACTTAAAGATAATTTGCCTAACCTATTCAAATTTTTCAAGCTTTATGCTACAAGTTCGGTAGTATTTGTTGATGATTACTATCACTTCCTTTCTTATATAAAAAAGAAAGATGATGTCAAACTCATTCAGCTTTGGCACGCGTGCGGTGCGTTTAAAACTTTTGGCTTTTCAAGGCTTGGGCGTGACAGTTATCTTCGCCAAAGCTCGCCGAACCACAGGCAATATGATTATGTTATTGTAAGTTCAAATGAGGTTATTCCGTATTATGCCGAAGGCTTCGGTGTAGCTATGGAAAAGGTTATACCGCTTGGTTCACCGCGCTGTGATGTGCTTGAAAACGAAAGTTACAAAAAAAGATTTGTTAAAAACTTTTATAAAGATAATCCTGAACTTAAAGGCAAAAAAATACTTCTTTTTGCGCCGACATTTCGCGGTGGCGGTATGGGCAACTGCTCCTACCCTATTGAAAAATTTGAAGCAGATAAAATTTTCGATTCAATCGATGAAGATTGGGTAATTGCGGTTAAAATGCACCCTTATCTTCAGGAACGCCCGAATTGCAGTGATAAATATAAAAGCAGGCTTATTGATTTCACATCAGAGTATGACATCAACGATTTATTATTTGTTACCGATTTGCTTGTAACAGATTATTCGAGTGTTATTTTTGAAGCTTCAATAGTAGATGTACCTATGCTGTTTTATGCATTTGACCTTAATGAATACAGCCGTGACAGAGATTTTTATTGCAACTTTTCAACTTTTGTTCCGGGCAAAATTGTTTTAAACACCGAAGAAATGATTGATTCAATCAATTGCAACGATTATAAAAAAGAGCTTGTTAAGCCATTTAGGCAAAGATATTTTGGGGAAAAGACGGGCCAGGCTACAAAAAATGTTGTTGAATTTACAAAGGAGTTATTAGAAAAGAATGTTTGATTGCAAAATGATAATCAACAAAATGAATATTGAAAAAAACAAACTTAACCTTTCTGTTTCAATCAGTTGTCCGTTTGATATTGATGTTACATCACCAAAAGCAAAAATAATATTTGAATGTAACGGAAAAACAAGGCGCTTGCCGTTTCTCGTAACCAACTATTTTAGGCAAAAGCAAAGTGATTCCTGCATAATTGTTTGTACATATTCATTTTTTCTTGATGAAATATATTATAATTATAACTGCAACGATGATATAAAAGTCAGAATTGATTTTTATTACGGTGACAATGAAGTTATCGGCATACCGTTCACTGTTTCCACCAATGTTTTAACTGAAAACAGCAATATTGAACTTGATGAAAAATATATTGAATATGAATGTTTTGACGGTGTAACCGTATTTTCAGATGAAAGCGAATTTGATAATGACAGAAAGAAGTCGAAAAACTCTTATTCTTTTGATTTTGACTGCGAAAACAATCAATTTATTATTCATCAAATACCGGAAAATAAATATAATGAGAGCTTTATTAAAAAAAGTGTAGTCATTATTCCTCTTATAAGATTTATTTTCTTTATCTTAAGAATTGTTTTAAGCGTTGTTTTGCTCCCTTACTTTATTATTGATGGATTTTTAGCCGCATTAGATATTTTACCGAGAAGAAAAACGCAGTTAATCGACTCGCTTGCAAAAAATATATTTGTTCAAATTAAAGTTAATGTTTCATCTTTTATGAAAACAAGCTTTAAAAGAGATTTATTTTTTGAAAACATACGCAGGCCGATTTACGAACTTGCCAGAATTTATTATAAATTCCTATCAAAAAAACCTATTGTTAAAAATCAAATTGCATTTATGTCCGGCAGAAGAGATGAAATAGGCGGCAACCCCGAATATGTTTACAATTTAATTAAAGACCGCAAAGATATTGAGTTTAAATTTCTTATGTTTTCAGATCCGGCAGGCCACAGAAGAATAAAAAATGTAATTAAATTTCTTAAACTTTATGCAACATCTAAAGTTGTAATAGTTGATGATTATTTCAGGTTGCTGAACTTGGTTACCAAGCGTGAGGATGTAAAACTTTTCCAATTATGGCACGCTTGCGGCGCATTTAAAACTTTTGGCTTTACCCGCCTGGGCAAAAAGGGCGGTCCAAAGCAAACCGACCCTAACCACAGAATGTATGACTATGCAATAGTAAGTTCACAAGAAATTGCAAAGCACTATGCGGAGGGCTTTGGTTTAAGTGATGAAAATGTCGTAGCAACAGGTATTCCGAGAACCGACATATTTATGGATGAAGAATACGCAAATAAAGTTCGCACATCATTTTATGAAAGATACCCACAACTTAAAAATAAAAAAATATTACTTTTTGCCCCTACTTTCAGAGGCAATGGGCAAATGAGTGCGTTTTACCCTATTGATGCATTTGATATTGAAAAAGCATACGAGGGATTAGGCGGCGAATATGCAATTTTAATTAAGCTTCATCCGTTTTGCAAAGAAAGATTTGAAATACCTAATCAATACAGTGATGTAATTATAGATATGAGTGAAGAAGACGAGCTAAACGACCTTTTATTTGTTACCGATTTGCTTGTAACAGATTATTCAAGTGTAATATTTGAAGCTTCGCTTCTCAATATTCCGATGATGTTTTATGCATTTGATTTATATGATTACATTGCAAGCAGGGATTTTTATTACGATTTTGAAGGTTTTGTTCCCGGCAAAATTGTTTTTAGCGAAAATGAACTTATCAATTGCATTAACGCAAAAGATTTTGAAAGTGAAAAAGTCAACGGATTTAAAAACAAGTTTTTTGATGACCTTGACGGTAAATCAAGCAAACGAGTTGCGGACTTGATTTTAAAAAATTTAGATATATAATATAATTATGAAATATAAAAGGAGTTAAAATTTATGGTTTACGCAGTAATATTAGCAGGCGGTATCGGCTCAAGAATGGGCGGTGACAAGCCGAAGCAGTATCTTACAGTTAAAGACAAGCCTATTATTGTATACACAATTGAAAAGTTCTTTGCTGTACCTCAATTTGAAAAAATAATTGTTCTTTGCCCAAAGCAATGGGTTGAGCATACCAAAAATCTTATTGATAAGCATATTGCTCCTGCAAGCAACAAAATAGCTGTAATTGAAGGCGGCGACACTAGAAATGAAACTATTATGAATGCAATTAAATTTATCGAAAGTGAGGGCAACCTCAATGATGACACAATAATTGTAACTCACGACAGTGTACGACCTTTTGTTACAAACAGAATTATTGAAGAAAACATTGAATTTGCAAAGCAGTATGGCGCATGTGACACAGTTGTACCTGCTACCGACACTATTGTTGAATCTGCCGATAATGAAATCATCAGCTCAATTCCTGACAGAAGCAAAATGTATCAGGGCCAAACACCGCAGTCATTCAACGCTCTTAAGCTCAAAAATATTTATAATTCACTTACGGCTGACGAAAAGGACATTTTGACTGACGCCGCAAAGATTTTTGTAATCAAAGGTGAAAAAGTTGCCCTTGTTCAAGGCGAAACTTATAATATGAAAATAACCTATCCTTATGACCTTAAGGTAGCCAAGTCTTTGTTGGAGGACGAAAGCGATGATTAACACAATTTACAGACTTGTTGCACCGAGAAGATTTGAAATTGCATTTGAAGATATTGAGCTTTTTGGTGAAAACGCAATAGTCAGACCAACTTATTTATCTATCTGCAATGCCGATATGAGATATTACCTCGGCACCCGTGATGCAAAGGTACTTGCCGAAAAATTACCTATGGCTTTAATTCACGAAGGTGTCGGCGAAGTATTTTTTGACCCGACAAATACATTCAAGCCGGGAGATAAGGTTGTAATGGTGCCTAACGCACCCGTTGAAACAGATGACTACATTGCAGAAAACTACCTTCGTTCTTCAAAGTTCTGCGGTTCTTCAATGGACGGTTTTTTGCAGGAATTTGTTGAAATATCACCTAAAAGGCTTGTTAAGCTTCCAGATGATATTGATATGACTGTTGCCGCATTTACAGAAATTGTTTCAGTTTCCGTACACGCAATTTCAAGATTTGATAAAATCGCTCATAACAGAAGAGATACTGTTTCTGTATGGGGTGACGGTAATCTCGGTTACATCACATCGTTATTTTTAAAATATCATTTTCCTAAATCAAAAATCGTTGTATTCGGCACAGACGCAAACAAGCTTGCCGATTTCACATTTGCGGATGAAACACATCTTGTTAATGAAGTACCCGACGGTTTTACAACCGACCACGCATTTGAATGTGTAGGCGGAAACGGAAGTCCGATTGCAATTGAGCAAATCATCGGCCTTATTAAACCTGAAGGCACAATTTCAATTTTAGGCGTAAGCGAATATCCTGTTCCTATTAACACAAGAATGATTCTTGAAAAAGGACTTCGCGTATTCGGCTCGTCAAGAAGCGGTGTTAAAGACTTTGCAAAAACAGTCGAAATGTACAAAAAGCACCCTGAAATAATTGATTATCTCGGTAATCTTATCAGCTCTGTTAACACAGTTCGTACTACAACCGATATAAAAAACGCTTTTGAAAAAGATACACAAAAATCTTTTGGCAAAACCATTATGAAATGGGAAGAATAATTTAAAATAAAACATTAAAAACCGGCTATGAACCAAATTCATAGCCGGTTTTTTTACATATTATCGCTGTTAATTATAAAGTTATTTTGCGGATTCATTATTACATTATCGCTCTGTTTAAATTCAAGTGCGGTAAACGCTGTTTTTTCCTGCGGTTTAAAATGACCGTTATCTTGAAAATCATATAATTCGGCAGTTTCTTCTGCGTCAGCGTCATCATTATTATATGCATATATGTATCCGTAAAACTGCTGACCGTAGTGCGAATTTATATTATAATATGTTTTAGTATTAAAATAATTCCCGCCCCAATGCGACTCGGATATTGTCACACTTTCGTCATCATTTATTTTTTCTACAATTGCCACATGGTTTGACCAGCAGGCAACCGCGCCCAATTTTGCTTCATTGCCATAGTCATAATAATTATTTCTCTTATTCATAAACCACCATTGGCCTGCATCACCTCGGTTAAGCTTCGGTGCTTCACCGTTTAGTTCATATAGCCTGCCGTAAGCGTATGCGACACAGTTTGGCATACCGTATCCTGTTTGTGAATATACATTTAATTTGCTTGTGTAATACGGCTCGCCTTGCGGAGCTGTAAGTCTTGGTTCGTATTCTTGTGAAAATGCTGTAAGTGGTGAAAGAGTTAATATAACCATCGTCATAATAACTGAAAGAATACCATTTTTCAGTATTTTTGCCAATATAACGCCTCCTTTTGTAAGCAACGGAGACATTCTATCATAAATTACATTTTGTAATCTATGGCAATATTTTACAACAAATTTGTAACCTTTTTGTAATAATTATACCGATTACACAAAATTCCACCATTTTTCTTGACAAAAACGCACATTATATTAGACACAAGTCTGTTTTGGTACACTTTTACTCATTACGCTATTTAGTGAAAGGGACGAAGCACAAACAAAAAAGCGGACTTGCGTCCGCTTTTTATTCTTTTCTTATGCGAAATATCTCTTAAGAAGTCCCTCAAAAGCTTTACCATGTCTTGCTTCGTCCCTTGCCATTTCATGTACAGCATCGTGGATTGCATCAAGACCCTGTTCTTTAGCAAGCTTTGCAAGCTGTGTTTTACCGAGAGTTGCACCGTTTTCTGCCGCTGCTCTCATTTCAAGATTTTTCTTTGTTGAATCTGTTACAACTTCACCAAGCATTTCTGCAAATCTTGATGCATGGTCAGCTTCTTCATAAGCTGCCTTTTCCCAATAAAGACCGATTTCAGGGTATCCCTCTCTATGTGCAACTCTTGCCATTGCAAGATACATACCTACTTCTGTGCATTCACCCTGGAAGTTTTCACGAAGGCCCTGTACGATTTCTTCGCTTACACCGTCAATAATACCTACCTTATGCTCAGCAGCCCATGAGGTTTCGCCCTCTTCTCTGACTGCCATTTTTGCACCGCAAACCGGGCAAACATCAATAGGTTCATCACTTTCGTATCCGCATACCGGACAATAATACTTCTTTGCCATAATAAATTACTCCTTTAAATTTAAAATTTTTTAATTTTTACTTTTACAATTTTTGCATATTCCGCTGAAATATACATCCCTATGCTCTACATCAAAGCCGTCTAATCCCTCAATATCATTTACTTTGCAGGTAAAATCAAATATTCCGCCGCAACATCTGCATTTAAAATGCGAATGAAAATTCGGGTTTGCGTCATATCTGATTTTCTCGCTTTCAATCATAACCGGAATTATAAGCCCGCAATCAGCAAGTGTCTGCAAACAATTGTAAACAGTAGTTTTTGAAAAAGACGGATTATCCTCAACCAAATTTTTATAAACAGTATCAACATCAGGATGAATTCTGTTTTCATAAAGATATTTATAAACCGCGATTCTTTGTGCAGTGGCTTTAATACCTTTTTGTTTAAAAAGCTCTGTAATTTCTTTAGTTTGCAAATACTCACTTCCTTTCAAGCACATTGTAATCATTGTTAATTTGTATTGATTACAATTCTCATTATACACATAAATTTCTAAATGTCAACACTTTTTTGCAAAAAAAATTCAGCCATAATAAAATTATGGCTGATTTCATTAAAAGAACATATTTTGTTTTTCGTCATATTTAAACCCTGCAAAAGCAAGTTTTTCACACAATTCCTCTTTATCAATATTCATATCAGCGCACAAAGCATCAAGATTTGAATAAAAATCACGAAGTTTAAGATTTATCACGCTCATAAGCATTATTGGGTCATTTGGCAGTTGCATATTTTTCTCCTTTCAATTTTGGGTTCATAATAAAATCAAGCGGCTTTCGCCAAAAATCAAAGCATAATAATGCGGTTAGAAGCATCACAATTGCAATGGCAATCCATTCCCAGCCTGGACCTACTTGCTTAACAAGATAAAAAAGCCCTGCATTTTTCATTATATATAAAAGCGGACGGTGATAAACATAAATTTGAAGCGTCTTTTTACCTGCCGCCGTAAACATAAATTCTTTTCTCGGGCAAAGAGATATAATAGAAAAAATAAGTAATGATACTATCACATAATATGCCAGGCGAAGAAGACAACCATAATCTTCAATATTATCTTCAAGTGCAAAAAATCTTCTTCTGCCGCTTAAAAGCGGGAAAAGCTCTTTTGTTTTATCAATAGTTACTGTCACTATAATAACAAAAGCGATAAAAAAAGCAGCGGAAAATATTTTAGCTTTTTTAGTTGAAGTTATTTTGTTTACATCATCCAAATCAAGCAAATAACCTATATAGAAAAACGGGAAGAAAGTTATTAAACGCATAATACATAAAAAGTCTGTATCCCCGCTCATATACCCTATAAAACAACCCATAACTATGCTTGTAACAAGCACATACTTGGCATCAATTTTTCTGACTGCCCAAGTTATCATATACCATAAAGCCATAGCCATCATATACCACGGTATATCTTTAGATGAAAAAATACTAAAATAAGAATGAACGCCAAAAATAATATTTGATAAATAATTTAATACTCTTACAAATAAATAAACCGCTATAAACGAAAATGAACGCTTAACAGGCGGTGTTTCACCGTTAATAGCTTTTTTTGAAAAAAGGCCGCTTATAAACACAAATGCAGGCATATGAAAAGTATAAATTACCATAGTCACAGTACAAAACATTTGGCTTGAACAAAAATATTGCAAGGTCAAATGGCCAAGCACAACCAAAAAAATTAAAAATAATTTCAGATTATCCCAAAGTGCTATTCTTTTACCCATTTTAAACTCCGAAAATTTATTAAATTATATAGATTATATTTTAATTTAGCACATAATATGTTTATTTTCAATAATAATATTCTATTTAATAAAAAATATATAATTTTATATTGAATATTTTAATAATTTATGTAATAATATTATGTAATTTTATAATGGAATTTTATACATAAGGGTGAAAAACGATGAATTTTGACGAACTTGCAAATTTACTTTTTCCAAACATAGACAAGACACCTGAATATTACGAAGAAAAATACCCCCCGCGACAGCTTAAAGACGGCGCACGCGTTACAAGGTTTGCGCCAAGCCCGACCGGTTATCTGCATTTCGGTAATCTTTACACCTGTTTTGCTTCATATCTCACAGCGAGAAATACAGACGGCGTATTTTTTGTGCGAGTTGAAGATACTGACCAAAAAAGAAAAGTTGATGGTGCAGTTGACGCTATGCTCAAAGGCCTTGAGGTTTACGGCGTAAAAGCAGATGAGGGTGTAATCGGCGAAGAAACCGAAACAGGCAATTACGGCCCTTATTACCAAAGTGCAAGAAAAGATATTTACCAAACATATGCAAAAAATCTTGTTAAGCAGGGGCTTGCATATCCTTGCTTTTGCTCTGCCGATGAAATAGAGGAAATCAGGCAGCAGCAAGAGGGTGAAGATATTAAGGGCTACTACGGCAAGTATGCTAAATGCCGCAACCTTACATTTGAGCAAATCAAAGAAAATATTGAAAAGGGTTTGCCTTGGACTTTAAGGTTAAAATCGCCGGGTGACATTGAAAAGAAATGCTATTTTGACGATATGATTAAAGGCAAAATTGAAATGCCTGAAAATGTAATTGATGTTGTACTTCTTAAAACAGACGGTATACCGACATATCATTTTGCTCACGCAATTGATGACCATTTAATGCGAACAACACATGTAACAAGAGGTGATGAATGGATTGCTTCCGTTCCGCTTCATCTTCAGCTTTTCAAAGTACTTGGATTTAAGCCGGTAAAATATGCGCATGTTGCGCCGATTATGAAAGAAGAAAACGGCGGCAAGCGCAAGCTTTCAAAGAGGAAAGACCCTGAAGCTGCAGTTTCATATTATTCAGAAGTCGGCTACCCTGCCGATTCGGTTAACGAATATATGATGACTATTTTAAACTCTAATTTTGAAGATTGGAGAAGAGCAAATCAAGACACAAGCTTATTTGACTTCCCGTTTAATCTTAAAAAGATGAGTGCTTCCGGCGCACTGTTTGATTTTGTAAAGCTCGCCGATATTTCTAAAAATGTAATCAGCAAAATGCCGGCAGCTAAAGTTTTTGAATTATCAAACGAATGGGCTAAAGAATATAACGAAAAACTCGCAAATCTTTATGCAAAAGACGAGCAGTACGCAACTGCCATTCTTAATATTGACCGTGAAAACAAAAAGCCGAGAAAAGACATTGCAAAATGGTCTGACATTCCTCAATATATCAGCTATATGTATGATGAAACATTTACACCTTGCTTTGAACTTTGCGGCAATGCAACAAACGAACTTGCAGTTGATGTTTTGGAAAAATACATTGATGTTGTAAATTTAGATGATGATAAGGATACTTGGTTTAACAGAATTAAAGATATTTGCGCCCCTTGCGGCTGTACCCCTAATGTTAAGGAGTACAAGAAAAATCCGGATGATTTTAAAGGCCATGTAGGCGATGTATCAACAATAATCCGTGTTGCACTAACAGGAAGAACCAACACACCTGACCTTTTTTCAATCACTGCACTTTTGGGTGAAGAAAGAGTTAAAGAAAGACTTAATAACGCACTTGAATATTACAAGGAGAACAGATAATGGCTGAAATAGAAAACAACGAAGAAATAAAAGCACCGTCAAATTTCATTCATGATTTTATTGACGAAGATTTGGCAGACGGTAAATATTCAAAAATTCAAACCCGTTTTCCGCCTGAACCAAACGGTTATCTCCATATAGGCCACGCAAAAGCTATTTGCATAAACTTCGGTGTAAAAGAAAAATACAAGGGTGTATGTAATCTTCGCCTTGATGATACCAACCCTACAAAAGAAGATACCGAATATGTTGACGCTATTAAAGAAGATATTAAATGGCTCGGCTTTGATTGGGACAACTTGTATTACGCATCAGATTATTTTGACTTTTTATATGAATGTGCAATAAAGCTTATCAAAAAAGGAAAAGCATATGTTTGCGAACTTACACCTGAACAAATGAGGGAATACCGCGGTACACTTACGCAGCCGGGCAAAAATTCCCCTTACCGTGACAGAAGCATTGAAGAAAACCTTGAACTTTTTGAGCGAATGACAAAAGGCGAATTTGAAGAGGGCAAAATGGTACTTCGTGCCAAGATTGATATGGCATCACCTAACCTCAATATGCGTGATCCTATAATTTACAGAATTATGTTTGCACATCATCACAGAACAGGTGATAAATGGTGCGTATATCCTATGTACGATTTTGCACACCCGCTTTCAGATGCTTATGAGGGTGTAACCCATTCGCTTTGCTCACTTGAATTTGAAAACCACAGGCCGCTTTACAACTGGTTTGTTGATGAACTCATTGACGGTGAAAAGCCGAGGCAAATTGAATTTGCAAGAATGAATCTTAATTATACACTCACATCTAAAAGAAAGTGCTTAAAGCTTGTGCAGGATAATATTGTTTCCGGCTGGGACGACCCAAGAATGGCAACAATAAGCGGTATGAGAAGAAGGGGCTACCCTGCTGAAGCTATCCGTGATTTCTGTGAAAGAATAGGCGTATCAAAAGCATACAGCGTTATTGACTTCGCACTTCTTGAAGCTTGTGTCAGGGATAATCTCGGTGCAAACTCTGCAAGGGCTATGGCGGTAATTGACCCTGTTAAGCTTGTGATTGATAACTATCCGGAAGAAAAAATTGAAGAAATTGAATGTGAATACCACCCTGACCATCCTGAATACGGTTCAAGAACCATTCCTTTCAGTAAAGAACTTTGGATCGAAAGAAACGACTTTATGGTTGAACCGATTAAAAAATACAGGCGTCTTTACGTTGGCAACGAAGTAAGACTTTATAAAGCATATTATGTTACCTGCACAGGATATGACCTTGATGAAAACGGTGAAGTATGCTGTGTTCACGCAACATATGACCCGGAAACTTTCGGCGGTGACTCACCTGACGGAAGAAAAGTTAAAGGCACAATTCACTGGGTATCGGCAAAGGAAAATGTGCCTTGCGAAATCAGACTTTATGAAAGACTTTTCAATGTTCCTAACCCAAGTGATGAAGAGGGCGTAAGCTCATTTGAAGATAATCTTAATCCTGACTCGCTTACAATTGCCCAAGGATATGTTGAAAAAGCCCTCGGCAATTGCGAAGTCGGAGCTAAATATCAGTTTATGAGAAACGGATATTTCTGCAAGGATAAGGATTCAACAGACGAAAAGCCTGTATTTAACAGAACCGTTGCACTGCGTGACAGCTTTAAAATTACAAAATAACGCAGAAATAGAAATAAGGTGATTTAATTGAGTACAAGAAAAGATATAAAAAACATTGCAATTATTGCCCATGTTGACCATGGTAAAACCACACTTGTTGATGAAATGTTACACCAAAGCGGTATTTTCCGTGATAACGAGGCAGTACAGGAAAGAGTTATGGACTCTAACGACCTTGAAAAAGAGCGTGGAATTACAATTCTTTCTAAAAACACATCTATTCATTATAAAGATACAAAGATAAACATTGTTGACACCCCGGGGCATGCTGACTTCGGCGGTGAGGTTGAGCGTATACTCACAATGGTTGACGGTGTAATCCTTGTTGTTGACGCATTTGAGGGCTGTATGCCGCAAACCCGCTTTGTTCTTAAAAAAGCGTTAGGCCTTAAAAAAACACCTCTTGTTGTAGTTAATAAAATTGACCGTGACGGTGCAAGGCCTAAAGAAGTTATTGATGAAGTGCTTGACCTCTTTATCGAACTCGGCGCAGATGATGACCAAATCGACTTCCCTGTTGTTTACGCTTCGGCTAAAGACGGATATTCAAGCCTTGACCCTGATGTAAGAGAGGGTGATATGCGCCCGCTTCTTGATGCAATTCTTGAATACATACCGTCCCCTACCGGTGACCCTGACGGCCCGGCACAAATTCTCTTCTCTTCACTTGAATATGATGATTATGTTGGCAGAATCGGTGTAGGCAGAGTTGAAAGAGGTACAATAAAAGTAAATTCGCCATATGTACTTTGCAGGCAAGACGGTTCACAGGAAAATGTAAAGTTTTCTAAAATTTATCAATTTGAAGGACTTAAAAGGGTTGACTGCAACGAAGCAGAATTCGGTGATATAGTATGTATCGCAGGTATTGCAGACCTTAATATCGGTGAAACAGCGTGTGACCCTAACTGCATTGAACCGCTACCGTTTGTAAAAATTGACGAGCCTACCATTTCTATGAACTTTATGGTAAATGACTCACCGTTTGCCGGAAAAGAGGGTAAATATGTAACCTCTCGTAATCTTCGTGACAGACTTTTTAAAGAAGTTGAAACCAATGTATCAATGAGAGTTGAGGAAACCGATTCTATGGACACTTTCAAAGTATCAGGCAGAGGCGAGCTTCACCTTTCAATTCTTATTGAAACTATGAGAAGAGAAAATTACGAATTTCAGGTATCACGCCCACAAGTTATTCTTAAAAAAGATGAAAACGGAAGAACACTTGAACCTATGGAACTTGCAATTATTGAAGTACCTGAAGATTATGTGGGCAATGTAATGCAAAAGCTTTGCTCACGCAAGGGTGAAATTGAAAATATGGATACCCGCTCAACAGGTATGACTCACCTTGAAATCAAAATTCCGTCGAGAGGTCTTATCGGTTACCGCTCAGAATTTTTGACCGATACAAACGGTAATGGTATTATGAACCAACTCTTTGTAGGATATGAGGAATACAAGGGCGAAATTGAAACAAGAGACAGAGGTTCAATAGTAGTTCACGAAACAGGTACTACCACAGGTTACGGACTTTGGAACACACAAGACAGAGGCCGCCTTTTCGTAGGCCCGGGTGTAGAAGTATACGAGGGTATGATTGTAGGCGAATGCGCAAAGGATGAAGACATTGTTTGCAATGTATGTAAGAAAAAGCATGTTACAAACACCCGTGCAAGCGGTTCTGACGAAGCGTTAAAGCTTGTACCGCCTACTACTCTTTCACTTGAGCAGAGTATGGAATTTTTGGCTGATGATGAACTTTTGGAAGTTACACCAAAATCTATTAGATTAAGAAAAACAATTCTTGATAAATCGCTTCGTCTTAAAGCCGAAAGCAGAAAAAAATAATAAATCTTATATTTATTTAGAATTATTTAACAAAATGTATGTTGAATAATACATTTTTATTTGCTATAATTAAGCACAAATATTAAGGGGGAAATTCTTATGAAGAAAACATTATCAATTTTTCTTTCAATTGTGTTGGCTATGACTTCATGCGTATTTGCAATAAGTGCAAGCGCAGATGATTCAAAGTACACTTTTGATAAGAACACAAAAACAATCACAATTACAGGTGTAAGCACCGTAAGTGCAAGCTTGTTTGATGATTTTGAAAAAGTATACGGTAACGCAGTTAATAATTCATCAGATGAATCAGCAAGCACTTCACCGTCAGGTGATGCTTACAGCGCTGTTGAAAACATTTGCCTTGAAAAAGGTGTACAAACAGTTGAAAAAAATGCATTTGCAGATTTTTCAAACCTTAAAAATCTTATCGTTTACAATCCTTATTGTTCTTTAGCACCGGAAGGCATTTTAGCATCTGTTAACAGAGTTGCAATTTACACTTTTGATGTTAACAACTCAACTGTTAAAGATTATGCTGAAAAGAGAGATGATATTGATTCAAAAAGCATTTATTCTATTACATTTACAGTAAACGGCAAATCAACTACTGTTAATGCACTTGAAGGTGAAACCGCAAAGGAACTTGCTGAAAAAGCTCCTGAATTCCCATTTGAAGCATATCACAGCCATAAAAACGATGTTGATACTTACTACAAATGGTCACCAGAACTTACTGATGTCAGCGCAAGTGCATCATACAAAGCAGTATTATCAAGCAAAGTTGCTTGCCAGCATATTGAAAAAGTAGTTAAGGAAGCTACTTGCCAGGAAGAAGGTCGTGTTCAGGTAATTTGTGCTGTTACAGGCAATGTACTTGGTGAAAATGTAATTTCTAAAAAGCCGCACAATTTTGATAACAATGCAGAATATTGTGCTAACGGTTGCGGTACTAAAAACCCTAACTATAAAGCACCTGTAAATCCTTCACAGCCGGTTGTTCCTTCAACTGCACCTGCAACTTCAACCACTACATCAACCACACAAGCTGCTTCTCCTGCAACAAGCACAATCGTGGCAGCCGCACCTACTGCAAATGCCAAAAAAGTTGACGGTGTTTGGGTTGACCGCAAACTTAAAAAAGCATCTATCTCAAAACTTAAAAAGGGCAAGAAATCAATTAAAGCAACTTGGAAAAAGGTAAGTAAAATTAAAGGTTATCAAATTCAAGTAGCTACTGATAAGAAGTTTAAGAAAAACAAGAAAACGGTTACAGTTTCAAAGCAAAAAACTACAAAGACAACAATTAAAAAGCTTAAAGCCAAGAAGAAGTATTATGTAAGAATTCGTACTTACAAAAATGCAAAGTATAACGGCAAAACTGTAAAAGTTTATTCTTCTTGGTCAAAAGTTAAAACTATTAAAACTAAATAAACATATATAACAAATGGCTGTCTCTTTCGTGAGGCAGCCATTTCAGCGTGTAGAAAAAGTTAAATTATAAATTTCTACACGCTGGCAGACTTTGAGAAAGTGAGATAAATTTTGTATTTTGCGAGTGGGAGCTGTGCGATGGTACTGCCCCCGAGCAAAAGACAAAAAGCGCCAAAAGTGGCTTGAACACAATGTTCAAGCCATTTTTCAATCCCTCCGAGTGCAACAAGTTGCACCCACCTCCCTTTACAAGGGAGGCAAAAAGGTTTATTTATTTTATTCGGCGCGCTTTAGCCACTTTATCGACAGTCTGAAGCCACTTCAAAAGAAGTGGCTTTTTTTATGTAAATAAATTATTAACACCTATTGACATTAAAAGAAAATGGATTATAATATAAATTAGCACTCGGGTTATAAGAGTGCTAATTTGATTAAAAAGGTGATAAATATGAGAAAAAAGCAATTTAAAGCAGAGTCTAAAAAACTGCTTGATATGATGATAAATTCCATTTACACTCACAAAGAAATATTTTTGCGTGAGCTTATTTCAAATGCCAGCGATGCGATAGACAAGCTGTATTTTAAATCCCTTACAGATGACAGCGTAAAACTTGCAAGAGAAGATTTTAAAATTCACATTGATTTGGATAAAGAAAGCAGAACAATTAAAATTACCGATAACGGTATCGGTATGACAGCTGAAGAACTTGAAAATAACCTTGGTACTATTGCAAAAAGCGGTTCTTTCAACTTCAAAAAAGAAAATGCCGATAATGAAAAAGCTGACGATATTTCTGTAATCGGTCAATTCGGTGTCGGCTTTTATTCATCATTTATGGTTGCCGATAAGGTCGAAGTGATTTCAAAAGCGTTTGGCGAAGACATTGCACACAAATGGGTTTCAAGCGGCGCAGACGGATACACCATTGAAGAATGCGAAAAGGAAAATGCCGGCACAGAAATTACACTTTATATAAAAGAAGATACCGAAAACGAAGATTACACAAAATATCTTGAACAGTATACAATAAACGAACTTGTTAAGAAATATTCAGATTATATTCGCTACCCTATCGTAATGGAAATGAGCCATCAAGTTCCAAACCCTGACAAAGAGGGTGAATACACCACAGAAGTAAGCGAAGAAACACTTAACTCAATGGTTCCGCTTTGGAGGAAGAACAAGAGCGAAATCAAACCTGAAGAATACAATGAATTTTACAAGCAAAAATTTATGGATTACAGCGACCCACTCCATGTAATTCACACCAAAACCGAGGGTCAAGCTACATTTGACGCACTCCTCTACATTCCTGAAAATCCACCGTATGATTTTTATTCAAAGGAATATGAAAAAGGCTTACAGCTTTATTCAAACGGTGTACTTATTATGGATAAGTGTGCTGACCTTTTGCCTGACTATTTCAGCTTTGTAAAAGGCCTTGTTGACAGCGCAGATTTAAGCCTTAATATCAGCCGTGAAATGCTTCAGCACGACCACCAGCTCAAAATCATTGCAAAAGCTATTGATAAAAAGATTAAAAACGAGCTTACAAAAATGCTCAAAAACGATAGAGAAAAATACGAAAAATTCTTTAAGACTTTCGGTTTACAGTTAAAATACGGTGTATATGCAAATTACGGTATGGAAAAAGACGGACTTAAAGATTTACTTTTATTTGAAACTTCTGCCGATGATAAACCGACTACACTTAAGGAATATGTAGGCAGAATGGCTGATTCACAAAATGACATTTATTATGCCTGCGGCGAAAACGCTCAAAAAATAGCTCTCCTGCCTCAAATTGAAGCTGTTAAAGAAAAAGGCTACGAGGTACTTTACTTCACAGATGAAGTTGATGAATTTGCAATTCAAATGCTTATGGAATATGACGGAAAGCACTTTGTAAACATCTGCAAAGACGATTTAGACTTAAGTACTGACGCCGAAAAAGAAGCCATCACCAAGAAAAATGATGATGCAAAAGAACTTCTTGATAAAATGAAAGACGCGCTTGACGGTAAAGTTACAGCCGTAAAGCTTACAAACAAGCTCGGTTCACACCCTGTTTGCCTTTCAGCAGAGGGTTATGTATCGCTTGAAATGGAAAAAGTTTTGAACTCAATGCCCGGTGCAAACCAAGGTGTAAAGGCACAGCTTGTACTTGAAATCAATGCCGAACATCCGATTGTGGATAAGCTTAAAGGTGCAAGTGATGATGACTTAAAGAAATATACAAATCTGCTTTATTCATCGGCAAGGCTTATTGCAGGGCTTGATTTGGAAAACCCTACAGAATTTTCAGACGCACTTGCAGATATGATGTAATTACAAAAGGCAACTATCGTATTTCAAACGACAGTTGCCTTTTATTTTTCAAAAAATAAACCCCACAGAATCTGTGGGGTTTTGTAAATCTTAAATTACTGCTCAACAGGATAAACAGAAACCATCTTTCTGTCCTTACCCATTCTTTCAAACTTAACGGTGCCATCAACAAGAGCGAAAAGAGTGTCGTCCTTACCGATACCAACATTATTGCCCGGATGAATGTGTGTTCCTCTCTGGCGGTAAAGGATATTGCCTGCAAGAACAAACTGGCCGTCAGCTCTCTTTGCGCCAAGACGCTTTGATTCTGAATCTCTGCCGTTCTTTGTAGAACCCATACCTTTCTTATGAGCGAAAAGCTGTAAATCTAATTTAAGCATTATTACACCTCCGATAAATCACTTTTATGTTTTCAGGATATTGCTTTGAAAGCTCGGTCAAATGCAACCTTAAACCTTTCAGCACATCCTGTGCTTTTGTGGAATTTTCAAGTATCATCAGTTTTAAATACCCATCATCTGACTGAGCGTCACAATCAAGGCCGATGATTTCAGTCACAGTATTGGCGGCCATTAAACACGCACTCGATACGAAAGCACATATAATGTCTTCCCCTGAGTCAGCACTCATTGAATGCCCCGTCGCTTCAAAACCACACAGACCGTTTATTCCACTGTAAAATTCAATACTAATCATTACGCATTGATTTTGGTGATCTCAACCTTTGTGTATGGCTGACGATGACCTTTTTTGCGTTTTTCGTCTTTCTTTGGCTTGTAAGTAAATACAGTAATCTTCTTACCCTTGCCATTCTTAAGAACAGTAGCATCAACAGTAGCTTTAGCACAATCCTTACCTGCTTTGAAGCTATCATCAGCACCAATTGCAAGAACAGAATCGAATGTTACTTTTTCATCAGCCTGAGCATCAAGCTTTTCGATGTAAAGAACATCACCTTCGCTAACCTTGTACTGCTTACCACCTGTAACAATAACAGCGTACATAGTCTATAAATCTCCTTTTCAAGTCTCGCTACAATAGGCGAATACCGAGTATTTCTTGCTTGCCCATAATATGCGGTGTAAAGATTATATAATATGTATAATAAAAAGTCAAGAGTTAAATTATAATAATTAAAATTTGAAACTGTATTGTAATTTCTTTATTTGCAATTAGCATAAGTAAAGTAAAAATCACATAACTATTTTTGTGGTGTGTAATCAAAAAATATCAATTCTATATGCTATCAAACATAATATTTCGCTAAGAATCAACAATATTGTGATTTTTTTATCAATTTTTTGTGTATATTCACAAAAATCGCATACAATCATTGACAATAAGTTAAACAATAGTATAATAGGTGATACAGGTTTTAAACAAAATCAATTTTTTATATAAGAGAGGAAACCAATTATGGCAAGAGTTTATAATTTTAGTGCAGGTCCGTCAACACTTCCTGAAAAAGTGTTAAAGCAAGCAGCAGATGAAATGATGGACTATCAGGGCTGTGGCCAATCAGTAATGGAAATGAGCCATCGTTCAAAAGTATTTGATAAAATCATTAAAGATGCAGAAGCACTTATGCGTGAGCTTTACAATGTTCCTGATAATTACAAAGTATTATTCCTTCAGGGTGGTGCATCAGCACAGTTTTCAGCTATCCCGCTTAATTTTATGAACGGCAGTAAAAAAGCCGATTACATCATTACAGGCCAGTGGGCAAAGAAAGCATTTGCAGAAGCTAAAAAATACGGTGATGTTGTTGAAGCTGCATCTTCGGCAGATAAAACATTTACATACATTCCTAAAACAAAGCCTGAAGATTTTCGTGATGATGCAGACTATGTATATATTTGCATGAACAATACTATTTACGGTACTGTTTACAAGGAACTCCCACCTGTTGGTGATAAGGTTCTTATTGCCGATGTATCATCATGCGCTCTTTCGCAGCCGCTTGACATCAGCAAATTCGGTATGGTTTACTTCGGTGCGCAAAAGAATGTTGCACCGGCAGGTCTTGTAGTAGCAATTATCCGCGAAGACCTTTTGGGCAACGCAAGAGATATTACACCTGTTATGATGAACTACAAGGTTCAGGCAGACGCAGATTCACTTTACAACACCCCACCTTGCTGGACTATTTATATCTGCAAGCTTGTTCTTGAATGGATTAAGAATGACATCGGCGGACTTGAAAAGATGAAAGAAAGAAACGAAAAGAAAGCTTCTATTCTTTACAATTTCCTTGATAATTCTAAATTATTTAAAGGTACAGTTGTGCCTGAAGACCGTTCACTTATGAATGTTCCTTTTGTTATCGGTGATGATGAACTTGAAAAGAAGTTTATTGCCGAAGCTGAAGCTAACGGATTCGTTAACCTTAAAGGTCACAGAACAGTAGGCGGTATGAGAGCTTCTATCTACAACGCAATGCCAATTGAGGGTGTAGAAAAGCTTGTTGAATTTATGGCTAAATTTGAGGAGGAAAACAAATAATGTTCACTGTTAAAACTCTTAATAAAATTTCAAATGTAGGCTTATCAAAATTTGACGAAGCAAAATATACTATTGATGATAACACACAGTCACCTGACGCTATTATGGTAAGAAGTGCCGCAATGCACGATATGGAAATGCCTGAATCTCTCCTTGCTATTGCAAGAGCAGGTGCAGGTGTAAATAATATTCCAATCCCTAAATGCACAGATCTCGGCATTGCAGTATTTAACACACCGGGCGCTAATGCAAATGCAGTTAAAGAACTTGTAATATGCGGTTTGCTTCTTGCAAGCAGAAAAGTTACCAAGGCTATTGATTGGTGCAAAACCATTAAAGACGAGGGTGACAATGTCGGCAAAACAGTTGAAAAAGGTAAAAGTGCTTTTGCAGGCCCTGAAATCAAAGGTAAAACCCTTGCGGTAATCGGCCTTGGTGCTATCGGCAGGCTTGTTTCAGAAGCCGCTGTTGACCTTGGAATGAATGTTATAGGTTACGACCCATTCTTACCGGCAGGTGCTTCACTTAAACCAGGCATTACAGTAAATAATAATCTTGATGAGATTTTCCCTGTTGCCGATTATATTACACTTCATGTACCGCTCACACCGGATACAAAGCAAATGATTTGTGACGAAAGCATTGATAAAATGAAAAATACTGTCAGAATTCTCAACTTTGCACGCGGTGACCTTGCGGATTCACAAGCAGTAGTTAACGCACTTGAAGAGGGTAAGATGGCTGCATATGTAACCGACTTCCCATCTGCCGATATTATCGGTATTGACGGTGTTATTGCAATTCCTCACCTTGGTGCAAGCACACCTGAGAGCGAAGAAAATTGTGCATCAATGGGTGCAGATGAACTTATTGATTACCTTGAAAACGGTAATATTAAGAATTCAGTTAACCTTCCTTCCGTTTCAATGGCTAAAACCGGTGTCGCAAGAATTACCGTAATTCATAAAAACCAGCCTAATATGATTGCTACTATTACAGATACAATCAGCCGTGACGGAATCAACATTGCTTCATTTGAAGATAAAAACAGGGGCGAAATTGCTTACTCAATTATTGATATTGATGAAACCCCGGCGCAAAAAGTGCTTGATGATATTACAGCAATCAACGGTGTAATTAAAGTTAGGTCAATATACTAAAAACATACAATGAAAAACGGTGAGCAGCTTAATAAGCTGTCCACCGTTTTTTTATATAATTATTTAACTGAAAATCTAAATTCGGTTGTTGTTTTAAATTCCTCGTTTGGTTCAACATATTTAAACGGAAAATTTGAATGGTTAACTGAATCAGGGTAAAACTGTGTTTCAAGTGCAACACCGCGCCTGTATGTAACTTTTGAATTTCCTTTACCTGCGTTACCGTCTTTAGCAAGCCAACCGCCGCAATAAACCTGAATTCCTACAAGGTCAGTCCACACTTCCATATTTCTGCCGGTTGCTTCATCATAAAGTATGGCAGCTTCTGTAAGCTCACCTATTTTCTTATCATATAAGCAATAGTTATTATCATATCCTATACCATCTATAATAGCTCTGAAAGGATCATCAATCTTATCACCTATTTTATGAAGTGATGTGAAATCCATCATAGTATCTTTAACCGATCCAAGCTCACCGGTAGGAAGTTGGGAATCATCCGTTTCTGTAAACTTATCGGCATTTATTTGCAAATATTCATCCTCAATAGTTTTTGAACTGTCTGCCGAAAGGTTAAAATATGTATGATTTGTAGGGTTTGCAACTGTCTTTTTATCAGATAAAACAGTGTATTCAATTTTAAGCACATTTTCGTTTGAAAAAGTATACTTTACAGTCATTGTGAAATTGCCCGGAAAACCATCTTGCATATCAGGTGAAAAGAAAGAAAATGTAACAAAGTTATCGCCCACTTCCTTAACATTCCAAATATTAAAGCTAAAGCGGCCGCCGCCGTGCAAAGTCCAAGTACCCTGATTTTTAGGAGTGTTATATTCCACACCGTCAATAGAAAACTTGGCGTCACGAATTCTGTTAGCATATCTGCCGACTGCAAGGCCCTGGTACCCTAAATCAGGATTAACATAATCATTAACATCATCAAATCCCAAAACAACATCGCCGAGATTACCGTTTCTGTCAGGTACATTGATAGAATGAACACCTGCGCCGAGAGTCATAAGTTCAACAAACGCACCGTTATCATTAGTGATTTTATAAATTTCTACATCACCTTTACCGGCAATGAAACCAAAATTTCTTTTTTCTACGCTCATAGTTTACCTCCGATTAGTCCTTATATAAAGACCTTAAAAGTGCAATTTCCTTGGCATATCCGTCAAGTTCATTAGGTGTTTCAAGATAAAACGGCAATTTTTTCAATAAAGGATGATTTATTATTCTTTCCATTGCGTCTTTACCGATGTATCCCTCACCGATTTTTTCGTGCCTGTCTTTATGCGCACCGAGCGGATTTTTAGAATCGTTAATATGAATCGCTTTTAATCTGCCGATACCTATAATTTTATCAAATTCCTCAAGTACACCGTCAAGATTATTTACAATATCATACCCTGCATCGTTAACATGGCAGGTATCAAGGCAAACACCGATTTTATCATTAAGTTCAACCTTATCTATAATAGCCTTGAGTTCTTCAAAACTTCTGCCTATTTCCGTACCTTTTCCCGCCATTGTTTCAAGCAAAACAGTAGTGGTCATTTCAGGGAAAAGAACTTTATTAAGTGCTTCGGCTATCAAATCAATTCCGACATCTGCACCCTGCCCTGTATGTGAACCTGGATGGAAATTATAAAGCTGATTCGGAGTATATTCCATTCTCCTTAAATCATCGGCAAAAGTATTGGTTGCAAATTCCCTGGTTTCAGGCTTAGCCGAACACAAATTAAGAGTATAAGGCGCGTGCGCCAATATAACGGGGAAACTGTTTTCACCCATAAGCTTTAAAAAGTTATTAACATCATTTTCATCAATAGCCTTTGCACTGCCGCCGCGCGGATTGCGAGTGAAAAACTGAAATGTATTTGCACCTATTTCCAAAGCCTGATTAAGCATTGCCGTGTACCCTTTTGAAGCACTCAAATGTGCACCGATTGTAAGCATATTTTTACCCTCTATTCTTTTGCGTTTCTTTTTTTATAGCTTCCTCTGCCTTGCCTGACATAATATATTCAAGCAAATCTGCAACACAGCCTTTATTGCAATGGCAAGCTTCAAATTTGCAAATATTATGTATCGGCTGTGGAGCTTGGCCCGCGCAGGCAGGCAAGCCTACGGTTTTAAGCATATCCCAATCATTGTAATAATCGCCTATTGCTGCAACATGGCTTTTTTCAATACCAAGCATATCGGCAAGTTTCATTATTCCTACACCTTTATGTGTATCTTTTTGCAACATTTCAAGAGAAAATATTGAAGATGACATAAAATTAGCATCGGGATTTTCATTTTCTTTTATGTATTTTTGAAGTTTTTTTATAGTTATTGGATTTGACCAAAAAATGACTTTCATCCAGCCCTCAGTCGGCACATCATCTATTGATTTAACTATTTCGTAATGTGCTTTATCAAAATACATTGTGCCTTTTGCAAAAAGTCCGCTTTTAACTATATAAACATAATCGTCAAAGTAAATGCCAATATCTACACTTTTAAAGATTTTATTAAAATGCTTTGCAACTTGCCTCACAAAATCTTGACCTTTTTGCCCGATTGTACTGCGCCAAAGCATTTTCCTGTTTTTATAATCATATAACCCTGCACCGTTAAGCACGATTGCCGGCTGATTTGGTGTTATTCTGTTATAATTTCTTTCAAGGCTTGATTGAAGCCTGCCTGATGCCAATGTGAAATTGCCGCCAAGTTCGGTGAATTTCTTAATAGCATCATAATTTCTTTTAGGGAGCTTGCGAATTTTATTGTTGAGAGTACCGTCAATATCCGATACTACAAGCCAATTTTCAAATGTTTTTTCCATCTCTTACCTCATAAACGGTGTCAATTTTTTTCTTTCAAGCTCTGCCAAAAAATTTGTAAAATAATCAGGCAAAGGTGAAGTGAAATGCAGATACTCGTTTGTTCTCGGATGAATAAATCCTATTTCACCTGCGTGCAGGCATTGACCCGAAAGCTTGGTAATAACCTTTTTCGGCCCATATACACTGTCGCCTGCAAGTGCATGGCCTAAATAAGCCATATGAACTCTTATTTGATGAGTTCTTCCCGTTTCAAGTATACACTTAATATGTGTAAAACTTCCAAAGCGTTCAATAACCTCATAGTGAGTTATCGCATTTCGCGAATTGTTGTAAACAACAGCCATCTTCTTCCTGTCTTTCGGATTTCTGCCGATAGGCTCGTTTACCGTTCCCTTATCCTCTTTAATATTTCCATATACAACTGCTTGATACGCACGATAAAACGAGTGCTCTTTTATCTGCTTTGCAAGATGCAAATGTGAAAAATCATTTTTTGCTACTATTAAAAGCCCTGATGTATCCTTATCAATTCTATGAACTATACCGGGCCTTATTACACCGTTAATACCGCTCAAACTACTCCCACAGTGGTACAAGAGAGCATTTACAAGCGTACCCTCATAATTACCGGGAGCAGGGTGAACAACCATCCCTTTTGGCTTATTTACTACTAATAAGTCATCGTCCTCATATACAATATCAAGCGGTATATTTTCTGCTTTTGTTTCAAGTGCTTTTGGAGCCGGAATTATAACAGTGATTTCATCATTCACTTTACACTTATAGCTTTTTTGTGCTTTTTTGCCAAATACGCTGACATTTCCGTCATCAATAAGCCCGGCAATCATACTGCGAGTTAAAAAATCAATATTTTCCGCCAAAAACTTATCAATTCTGACACCTGAAAAATCATTTTCAACAATTAAGTCAATTTGCCGGCTCATCCTTGTTCTCCTTTTTAAAAATGTCAAACAACAGATAAGCCATCAGACTTATTGTTCCGAGAGTCACAGCACAATCGGCTATATTGAACACAGCGAAATTAACAAAAGTCGGATTTATAAAATCAATAACATAGCCCAAAAAAATTCTGTCTATCAAATTACCGATTGCTCCCGACACAATTACTCCGAGTGACCAAAAAAGCCATAAATTGCTCTGCCCTTTTCCCTTATACATATATATAATACACAAAACCGTAACAACAAGCGTAAGTGCGATAAAAAACCAGCGTCCGCCATCAAAAAGGGAAAATGCAACTCCTGTATTTTGGGCATAAACAAATTCAACTACGCCCTTAATAAATGGCTTTGCGCCATTACCCAAGAGATAGGTTTTCGCAAAATATTTAGTTATTTGGTCTATGGCAACAATCACAATAATCATAACCGCACACCATATTTTTTTATTCTTTAATTTCACAAAAACCTCTCCGTTTATATATCAAATCAGGCACACAGAAAAACAGTGTGTGCCTATTTGAAAATTTATTATAATGAAAGTTCTTTCATTACCTTTGCACAATGTGCGCAAAGAGTAGGATGATTTTTATCCTGACCTACTGTGTCAGAGAACTTCCAGCAGCGTTCACACTTTTCACCGTCAGCCTTTGAAACTGTAACGCTCAAGCCTTCAACATCACCCTTAACTTCGCCTTCACCGTTTTCAACAGTAACAGATGAAGTGATGAAAATTTCAGGAAGCTGTGCTTCTACGCTCTTTAAGAAGTCATAAAGCTCACCGTCGGCATAAAGGCTAACCTTTGCTTCAAGCGGCTTGCCAATAATCTTTTCATTTCTTGCAAGCTCAAGTGCTTTTTGAACATCATATCTTACAGAATGAATTCTATCCCACTTTGCGATAAATTCGCTGTCAGCTTCAATAAAGTTTGGCTGTGGTATTTCATTAAAGAGCGGTGATTCACCGTTTCTGCTCTTATCATGCGGCATTGCCTGCCAAATTTCATCTGCTGTAAATGCAAGAATAGGTGTAAGAATAAGAGTAAGTGCATCAAGAACTTTATAAAGAACTGTTTGCGCCGCTCTTCTTGTTTTGCTTTCAGGTGCCGATGTATAAAGTCTGTCTTTAAGAACATCAAAGTAGAAGTTACTCATTTCAACTACACAGAAATTATGGAGTGAATGAGCAGCAGTGTGATAATCATATACTTCAAATGCATTTCTTGCAATTTCAAGAACTTCATCAAGCTTCATAAGTGCATACTTATCAAGTTCTTCAAGCTCATCATTTGAAACCATATCGCTGTCAGGATTGAAATCGTAAAGGTTTGAAAGGCAATATCTTGCTGTATTACGAAGCTTACGATAGTTATCTGAAATTTGCTTTAAAATTTCAGGGCTGATACGAATATCTGCGTGGTAATCAGCACTTGCAACCCAAAGGCGAAGAATATCAGCACCGTACTTGCCGACGATTTCTTGCGGGTCAATACCGTTACCGAGAGATTTAGACATCTTTTTGCCCTCACCGTCAACGGTCCAACCGTGAGTAATAATTTGCTTATATGGAGCGCCGTTTCCGCCTGCAACAGATGTAAGAAGTGATGATTGGAACCAGCCTCTGTATTGGTCTGCACCTTCAAGATATACATCGGCAGGAACTTTGAGGTATCCCCTCTTTCTGCAAACAGCAGCGTGTGAAGAACCTGAATCGAACCAAACATCCATAATATCTTTTTCTTTATCAAAACCTTTGTCGCTTCCGCAATGCGGGCATTTAAAGCCTTCTGGAAGGAAGTATTCAGTATCGTGAGCAAACCAAGCGTCAGAACCTTCTTCGCCGAAAATCTTTGATACTTTCATCATAACATCATTATCAATGATTTCCTTGCCACAATCTTGGCAGTATACAACAGGGATAGGAACGCCCCATTTTCTCTGGCGGGAAATACACCAGTCTGCACGCTCTTTAACCATTGATTGAAGGCGGTCTTTACCCCATTCAGGGAACCACTTAACATCCTCTGCCGCTTTAACTGCTTCATCCTTAAAGTCATCAACAGAGCAGAACCATTGGCTTGTAGCTCTGAAAATTACAGGTTTATGACATCTCCAGCAGTGTGGATATTGGTGTTCGATTTTCTTAAGTGCAAAAAGAGCACCGATTTTTTCAAGATGAAGAGCAATAGGCTTATTAGCTTCTTCAGTTGTTAAACCTGCAAACATACCTGCTTCTTCAGTAAGTCTGCCCTTTGCGTCAACAGGAACAATAATAGGAATTTCAGGATAGTTTTTACAAACCACAAAGTCTTCAATACCGTGGCCCGGTGCAGTATGAACGCAGCCTGTACCGCTTTCAAGAGTTACATGGTCGCCCACAATAACAAGTGATGTACGGTCAATAAAAGGATGCTGTGTTTTCATATATTCAAGCTCTGAACCTTTGATTACGCCCAAAGTTTCATAATCTGTTACGCCCTTTGCTTCCATGGCAGAAGCTGCGAGGTCAGTTGCCATTACATAATATTCATCACCTGATTTAATAAGTGAATATTCAAAATCAGGGCCTACGCAAATAGCAACATTTGCAGGAAGAGTCCAAGTTGTAGTAGTCCAAATTACAAAATATGTTTTGCTTAAATCTGCACCCATAGCAGTAAGCTTGCCGAGGTCATCTGTAACATTGAACTTAACATAAATTGAATGGCAAGGATCTTCAGCATATTCAATTTCAGCTTCGGCAAGAGCAGTGTTACAATCAGGGCACCAATAAACAGGCTTTAAGCCTTTATAGATATATCCCTTATTTGCCATAGTAGCAAACACTTTAATCTGCTCTTCTTCAAATTCCTTTTTAAGAGTGATATATGGGTTATCCCATTCGCCTATAACACCGAGGCGCTTAAATGACTCTCTTTGCACATCTACAAAGCCGAGTGCGGTGTCACGGCAGATTTTACGAAGTTCAAGGTCAGAAATATTTGTTTCTGCACTGATACCTGCTTTTTTTCTTGCTGCGAGTTCAGTAGGAAGACCGTGAGTATCCCAGCCTGGAACATAAGGTGACTTGAAGCCGGTCATATTCTTATATCTTACAATAAAATCTTTAAGTGTTTTATTAAGAGCGTGACCGATATGAATATCACCGTTTGCATAAGGAGGTCCATCGTGCAAAACGAAAAGCGGCTTGCCCTCATTATGCTTCATAAGTTCTTCATACTGATTGTTTGCTTCCCAGCGAGCTAAAAATTCGGGCTCTCTTTTTGGTAAACCTGCACGCATAGGAAATTCGGTTTTAGGTAAATTTAATGTTTGGTTGTAATCCATTATGTTAACTCCTTGATAGGTTTATTTTTTCTTTTTGAAAAATCCTTTGAATTTTTTGTTATCCTCTTCGTCCTCGTCTTCATCATCTTCAGGAATAAGAGAAATTGTTTCATCTGTATTATGCGGATCTTCACGATTTACATGAAAATAATTTTCAAAAGGCTGTGGCTTTTCATCAATTTCAGGCTCATCATCAATTTCAGGAATAGCACCCGTATCTTCAATCGGTGTAATTTCATCACTCGAAAAAGCGTCAAGCGCTGCCTTTGCTTCCTCTTCAGATACTGTTTCTTCCTCAACTTCATTAAGAGAACCGATTGACTTTTTTCCGCTGCTTTCAATTTCTTCAATAATTTCGTCTACCGCGTCTTGCTCATTTACCTCTTCTTCGGCATTTTGAACTTCGGCAGTTTCTTCAGCTTCTTCAACATCAGCTTCTTCATTTACAGGAGTTTCAATTGTTTCCTGCACATCTTCCCAAACCGTTTCTTCAGCCTTTTCTTCTGTTTCCTCTTTGATTTCGGTTTCCTTTGCTTCTTCAATAACGCTGTCAACATTATCATCATTTTCAAGTTTGTCAATTGAAGCATAAATATGATTTAATTCATTTTCAATTTCTTCGTCAGCACTGATATTTGAAATATCTGTATCTTCTGCCATATTTTTAACAACTTCAAGTTGTTGCTCATAAAGAGAAATAAGATTTTCTTTAAATGTTTTGGACTGAGCGTTAAGTTTTTCGACAAGTTCTTTTTGTGCTTCTTTTTCAGCCTTTGCTTTGCTTATAAGTTCCTGTGAAAGTGTTTTTGCTTTTTCAAGAACATCCTGTGCAACTATTTTTGCACCGCTTAAAGCTTCGTTTGCTTTCTTTTCTGCTTCGTCTACTATTTCGCCTGCTGCTTTTTCCTTTTCATTTGTAAGGTTAGCAACATAATCTCTTGCACTTGAAATAATTTTATCTGCCTTTTCCTTTGCGTCAACAACGGTTTTCTGTGCTGTTTTTGCACTTTCTTCAAGTGATTCGGCAGCTTTCTGCTTGGTTTCATTCATAAGCTTATCAGCAGTTTTTTGTGCCGTAATAAATGCGTTTTTAATAGTATCTTCGTCAGCTCTGTATTCTTCTATTCGATTAGCAAGAATTTCCATTTTGCGATAGAGTTCTTTATTTTCGGCATACACAGCTTCATAAGACTCTATAACCTCTAGTAAAAGCTCGTTAACCTCATTTCTGTCATATCCACCGCCTTCAACGGTAGAAATTTTCTTTTGACGAATTTGGCTTGGTGTAATCATTATATTCTTCCTCCATAATTATATACATATAAAAATTATAATTTCATCACTTACATAAACATACCGTTATTTTCAAGTTCATCAATCAAATCACCCATAACATCCACATTATACGGTGTAATGATATATGTACTGTTTGCAACACGCTTGATTTGGCCGTTACTTGCATATGCAACGCCGCTTAAAAAGTCAAGCAGCCTTCGTGCTACATCGCGGTTTGTGCTTTCAAGATTAAGCACAACTGTTCTCTTTTCATTTAAGTTATCGGCAATCGCTGCTGCTTCATCAAACTTTTCCGGTTTTACAAGAACAACCTGAAGTTGAGTAGTTGTGTGAATATTAACAACCTTATCGCTGTCATGCCTTTTAATTCGAGGGCGCTCGGAATATCTTTCTTCTCTTTCATTTGAAGAAGATTCTCTTCTTGAAAATCTATCCCTTATAGGAGGAGCAATACCTACTGAACCGCCCTTATTATCCTCATAAAAATCATCATATTCGTCATCGTCACTTTCAGTAACGATTTCTTTAATTTTATCAAAAAAGCCCATATATTCTCTCTCCTTTTAAAAATATTTTCTTGCCCCGAAAATTGCAGAGCCTACTCGGACTATGTTTGAACCGTTTTTAACAGCAGCTTCATAATCGTGGCTCATACCCATTGATAAAATATCCATATCTACATTATCAATCTTTTTATTCTTAATGTCAATGAAAGTTTGATACATTGACTCAAAATACTTTGAAACCTCTGCTTCGCTGTCACATATAGGCGGAATTGTCATAAGACCTTTGATTTTAATGTTATCCATTTCGGCAACTTCGCTTACAAGCTCGTTAAGCCCTTCAAGGTAAATACCGCTTTTCGATTCTTCCTTGCCAACATTAACTTCAAGTAAAATATTGGTGATTATATCCTTTTTAGCAGATACTTTACTGATTTCTTTTGCAAGGTGAACACTGTCAACAGATTCAATCATATCAACCTCGCCTACTATTTGCTTAACTTTATTTGTTTGCAAATGGCCGATAAGATGTTTTTCAACTCCGTTTAAATGAAGCTCATCTTTTTTACCCAAGAATTCCTGAACTCTGTTTTCACCTATTAAGTCAGCACCTAAATCAAGAACCTTGTTAATATAAACACTTTCAACTGTTTTGGTAACAGCCATAAGCCTTACATCGTCCGGTTTTCTGCCGGCTTTTATTGCAGCTTCCTGAACATTTGATAATACTTTTTTGTAATTATCCTGTACTGATTGAATTCTTGCTTCATCAGGTATAAACTTTTCCATCGTGTAAATCCTTTCCTTGCGTAATTATTTGGTCATATAAACGAATAGACTTTTCATCATCCGGTGTGTATTCAAACACTACATAATCCTTTGTTGAATAAATAATGTTTCCTTCTCTGCTTTCAACCTGATTTGCAACAAGGGTATAAACCATCTTTTCACCCTTATCGTTAATATGAATTGCTGAAGAAGGCACCTTAAATCCGGTGTATTCGTTAAATCTGATTTCAATATCTTCAAGTCGCATTGATGCAATTTCGCTGTCCATCTCGCTTGAACGAAGAATAAGCACAGACTCTTTTACTCCCAAATCAAGCGTTGCACCGCTAATTACTTCACATTCGATGACTTTATCACTGTCTTTCAACGCAACATTTAGTATGTCACCGTCATCAATATTTTTCACATCATCGGCGCTTACCTTGCAGGCGAAATACCATTCATAATCTGTTACAAGCTTGCCAAGGCTGTCTGTTTTCTTCGCCTTTTGAGCCTGCGAAATATATTTATCGAGTGTTTTAACATCAAGCTTGTCTATATTTTTGTAATCAAAAGCAGTTTCACATCCGTCACTGTATGATGAAAAAATGCCCGATTCTTTTGTGCTGATATATCCGTTAGGTTTGCAGGAATCAAGATTTATGGAATTAAGTTTTTTTTCAAGATTTTGCTTAACCTTGCTGAAATCAATATCCTGCCCGATAATCATTTGCCGCCTTGTTAATTTATCATTAAGATCAAGCGACGCATTTTGAACAGACGATATATTGTAATTTGACGCATTGCGAACATAATCGTTAACATCGTTAATAACATCACTGTCAATCTGCTCAACATCGGTTGCTGTTCCCGCCGATTTACTTTCCAAATTGATATAATAATCTAACTGCTTTTGCAAATCAGCGGCAGTTGCATAATTTTCTGCATTTTCGCTGCTCGCAAAAACCATAGCAATATTTCCGCCGACCTTTACTTTTTCGCCGTCATCTAAACAAGCCACCGTAACCCCGCTTGAATCACCTTCAACAGTATGTTCATCACGAATTATAAGTGCCTTTTTATCAAGCGTTTGGTACACTGTTGACTGAACTGCCGTAATAGTTTGCACATCAACATGGGTTGCGCTGTAACATTCAGCAGCAATGTAAGCCACAATTGCGATTAAAACTATTGCGATAACAATAATATCTTTAGAAACATATTTTGCGTTTTTATTCACTTTTTTCGCCTTTTTATCAGCCATTTAAAAAGTCCTCGCATTTATCTATAACTGTTTTAACAGCAGCATTTCTGTCATCATCAAATATGATATGTACAGCGTCCTGCCTTCTTTTGAACCATGTAATTTGCCTTTTTGCATAATGGCGGCTTTCCTGCTTCAACTTTTCAATGCAAGTTTCAAGCTCGGCTTCGCCGCTTAAATATTTTGAAAGTTCTTTATGCCCGATAGCCTGTGCCGATGTTGCCTGATATTTGCCATACATAGCCTTTGCTTCATCAAGAAGCCCTGCTTCAAGCATTTTATCAACCCTGTCGTTTATTCTGTCATAAAGAATTTGCCTGTTTTTGTATTCAAGTACAAAATAAAGAAAATCATAAGGGCTTTTTTCTTTGCGCGACGCTTCGTTTTGCTGCGTCTTCCCGCTTCCTAAATAATAAAGCTCAAGAGCGCGAACAACCCTTTTCTTGTTATTTTTATGTATATTTTCACTCGCCTGCCTGTCAACTTTTACAAGTTCATCATAAAGGTCGCAAACATCACGATTCATTAACTCTTGCCTTAATTTTTCATCAACTTCAACTTCGGCAAAACTTATATTATCAATCAGGCTGTCAATAAATAAACCTGTTCCGCCGACTATAATCGGCACTTTTCCCCTTGAAAGAATATCATTGATTTTTTCTTTCGCAAGCTCGCACCACTTTGCAACACTGAAGCTTTCATCATTATCCAAAAACTCCACCAAATAATGCGGTACCTGATTTTTTTCTTCTTCTGTCGGGCAAGCGGTTGCAATCGGCATATTTTTATATACCTGCATTGAATCGGCTGATATTATTTCACCGCCGACTGCTTTTGCAACTTCAATTCCCAGCCCTGTTTTGCCTGACGCGGTAGGCCCTGCAATAACTATAACTTTATTCATAATAAATCAAACTCTGCCAAATTGTTTTTCAATATCATACTTGCTCATTTTTATGAACACAGGTCTTCCGTGCGGGCAAAAGCGAATATTCGGCATTGAAAGAAGCTTTTTAATAAACATCTCCTGCTCCTGCCTTGAAGTATAATCGCCGGCTTTAACCGCGCCCCTGCACGAAGCCGAATGATATATCCAATCAATTTTATCAGGTATAATATCTGTTTTATGGTCAAGTAATTTTTGTGCAATTTCAAGCATTAAATCTTTTACATCATCATTATCAACAAGGCTTGGTATTGCACGCACAATAATTTGGCTTTCACCGAATTCTTCAAGCTCAAAGCCGCAGCTTTTAATAAGCTCCATATTTTCACTGACTGCAATAAATTCATCCTTTGTCAAATTAACCGCAACCGGAGCTAAAAGCATTTGAGTTTCAACCGTGGCCTGAGCCTTGAATTTTTCATAATTCATTCTTTCGTGGCCGGCGTGCTTATCTATAAAGTAAAGTTCATTTTCAATTTCAACTATCAAATAAGTTTTAAATGCTTCACCAATCAGCTTAAAATTAGGAATAATGTTTTCATAATCCTTTTCATCTTTAATTACCACTTCTTCCTGCGGTATTTCCTCCGCTTTAGGTAAAGTCGTTTCTGATTTTTCTATTATATCTTCTTTTTCGGTTATTTCATATTTTGGTTTAGGTGCTTCAACTCGCCAAAAATCCTCGCTCGGCTTGGTTTTAATCACCTGCTGCACCGGCGGTTCGTCTTTCTTTTTAAAAAATTCAAATTTAGACTGATATGTACTTTCCTGCCTTGCGCTGTTAAAAATAATATTAGGCGAAGAACTAAATCCCGTATTTTCTTTAAACTGAATTTCTTTTACCGTTGTGTCATTTTCAATTGCTGTTTTAACCCCATAATACACAAGGTCGAAAACAGGCTTTTCATTTGCAAATCGAACTTCGGTTTTAGCCGGGTGAACATTAACATCAACCTGTGCAGGATTAAGCTCGATATTAAGCACACAAGCAGGAAAACGACCTACCATAATTGTGTTTTTATATGCCTGCTCCAATGCCGCCATAGCTGTTTTTGATTTAACGACACGATTGTTTATATAGAAAAACTGCATTGCCCTGCTTTTTCTTGAAGCGGTAGGCTTTGATACAAAACCTGAAAGACGCATATTATCATAAAAATAATCAACGCTCATTAAACTGTCGCTTATTTCTTTACCCAAAACAGAATAAATGGTCGATTTTAAATCCCCGTTGCCTGATGTGATAAGCATTTGCTTACCGTCACGAATAAATCTAAATGAAATTTCAGGATGTGAAATAGCCATTCTGTCAACTATTGCGGCAACTTGATTGCCCTCCGTCACATCTTTCTTTAAAAATTTCATTCTTGCAGGGGTGTTGAAGAAAATATCCCTTACAACAATAGTTGTTCCGTTAGGGCAGCCGGCATCATCAAATTCAATTTCTTGCCCGCCCTCGATTTCATACCTTGTGCCGATTTCTTCATTTTGTGCTTTTGTTAAAAGTTCAACTTTAGATACAGCGGATATTGAAGCCATAGCTTCACCTCTGAAACCCAAAGTGCCGATTGAATTCAAATCATCCTTTTGCGAAATTTTACTCGTTGCGTGGGAAACAAATACTTTTCTTACATCATCACGCTCAATTCCGCATCCGTCATCAGTAATTCTGATATATGTTGAACCGCCGTTTTTGATTTCAAGAGTAATATTTTTAGCTCCTGCATCAAGCGAATTTTCAATCATTTCTTTTACAACACTTGAAGGGCGCTCAACGACTTCGCCTGCTGCAATAAGCTGATATATTTCTTTCGGTAAAACATTTATTCTTGCCATAGCGCACCCTCCTTTAATCAAAAAATTTATTCAAGCTCCTGTGCTTTTTGCTTCAAATCAAACAGTGTTTGAAGTGCTTCCATAGGAGTGATTGAGTTTATATCGGTAGCTTTGAGTATTTCAAGTATTTCATCAGTACCCTGCGCTGTAAAATTATACTGTATATCGCTTTGTTCATCATCTTCGCTGACATTTTCAGCAGTAAATTCAATCGGTGTTGAATTAGCTTCAAGCTCTTTAAGTATAACTTTTGCACGCTTTACAACACTGTCCGGTACACCGGCAAGCTTCGCTACTTCTATACCAAAGCTTTGGTCTGCGCCGCCCTTTACAATTTTTCTTAAAAATGTAATATCATCGCCGCGCTTTTTGACAGCTATCGAGTAATTTTTAACCCCGTCAAGCAACCCCTCCATAACAGTAAGTTCGTGGTAATGAGTTGCAAAAAGTGATTTTGCTCCAAGTGTCTTTTTCTTGCAAACAAATTCAAGCACAGCCCTTGCAATACTCATTCCGTCAAAGGTTGATGTGCCGCGCCCGATTTCATCAAGAATGATGAGCGAATGGTTTGTTGCATTTTTAAGAATTTCTGCAACCTCATTCATCTCTACCATAAAGGTTGACTGCCCTGTTGCGAGATCATCGCTGGCACCTACTCTTGTATAAATCGCATCAACAATTCCGATTTGCGCACTATTCGCCGGTACAAAAGAACCTATTTGTGCTAACAGGGTGATAAGAGCAATTTGCCTCATATAAGTTGATTTACCCGCCATATTAGGCCCGGTGATTATTTCACATCTGTTTTCATCTAAATCAAGCTTTGCATCATTCGGCACAAAAGGTGTACCGTCAAGCAAGGCTTCAACTACCGGGTGCCTGCCGTCTTTAATATTTATAATTCCGTCATTTGTAATTTGCGGGCAAGTATAATTATTATTAACTGCCACTTCTGCCAAAGATGCCAAAACATCAAGGGTTGCAAGCGCACGCGCTGTTTTTTGAAGCCTTTTAACTTCATTTGCAATACTTTCCCTGATTTTGCAAAGCATTTGATATTCAAGTGCTATGCATCTTTCTTTTGCGCCGATAATTTTACCCTCTAAATCTTTCAACTCCTGGGTAATGTATCTTTCGCAATTTGTAAGCGTTTGCTTTCTTATGTATGTTTCGGGAACTAAATCCTTATATGAATTGGTAACCTCAATATAGTAGCCGAATACTTTGTTATACCCAACCTTAAGTTTCGGAATTCCTGTTAATTCCCTTTGCTCATTTTCAATTGAAGCTATAATTCCCGCACCGTCGTTCATTATAGACTTAAGTTCATCTATATCGGCATTAAAACCTTCTTTAATCATTCCGCCCTCACGAACGGTAAACGGTGGCTCATCAACAATTGCACTGTCAATAAGATTTCTTACATCTTCAAGCAAGTCAATATCGTTATACACAGCTCTTAAAAGATATGCACTTGATGATGAAAGCAAATTTTTAATCAACGGCAATTTTTCCAAAGTTGATTGAAGTGATTTTAGTTCCTTTGCATTTGCGGTTGAATAAACAATTCGTGTAAGCAATCTTTCAATATCGCTTATTCCCGTAAGTGCCTGCCTTACTTCATCACGAAGCATCGGGCTGTCCGCAAGTTCGCCGACTGCATTTTGACGCTTTGTAATTTTAGCGACGGACATCAGCGGCCTTTCAAGCCAGGAACGAATCATTCTTTTACCTGCCGAAGTTTTGGTTTTATCAATAACCCATAAAAGCGAATGCCTTTTATCCCCCGTCATCATTGACCTTGTAAGTTCAAGATTTCGCCTTGCAGACATATCAAGCTTCATATACTTTTCGCAATCATATAATTCAAGCTCGCTCGGTGCTTCGATTTCGTCTTTTTTCTGAGTATCTTTAAGATATAATATTACTGCACCGAGTGCGCACACCGCTATTTCGTTTTCGCTTACATTAAGTTCGCTTATCTGCGCCGAACTCAAATTATCGTTAATAAGCTTTATTGCAGTTTCATAATCAAATTTCTCTGCGCTCACAACTTCAAGGTGAGCATCAACGCGCTTTGTATAATTATCAAGAAGTGACATATCAAATGCGTCATTATTAACAATAATTTCACGCGGCATATATGTATAAAGCTCGTTCATAATCTGCCTTTGCAAAGGTGCTGTATTAAGTGATGTAATGTGAAACTCACCTGTTGAAACATCCGCAAAGCACAAACCTGCTTTTGATCTATCCGCATTTTTATAAATAGCGCAAAGGTAATTATTTGCACCGTCTTCAAGCATATTACTTTCAATTACGGTACCGGGAGTCATGACTCTTATGACATCTCTTTTAACAAGGCCGGTTGCTTTTGCCGGGTCCTCCGTCTGCTCGCAAATAGCAACCTTGTATCCTCTGCTTACAAGCTTTGCAATATAATTATCGGCACTGTGAAACGGAACACCGCACATAGGTGCGCGCTCCTCCTGCCCGCAGTCTTTGCCTGTAAGCACCAAATCAAGCTCGGATGAAGCTGTTTTGGCGTCATCAAAAAACATCTCATAAAAATCACCGACACGGAAGAACAAAATTGTATCGGGATATTTACTTTTCACCTCAAAATACTGTGCCATCATAGGTGACAGTTTACTGTCTTTTTTAGCCATTTTTGTTCCTCCTTTTCAATGATTTATGCCCGGTAAAATGTACCGAGTAAATTTAATTAGTGGCAGCCGCCGCAGGTTGAGCAGTTATGTGTGCAGGCATCCTGTGGTGGAAGTTCGCAGGTTTCGGCATCCTGACCGTCAAAGAAAAGACCGATCATACCGCTGATATACTGTGCCATTTTTTCCATTTCAGAAGCGGCTGAAGAATAGTTTTGCATATTTTCGCCTGCCATAATTTCTGTATAAAGCTTCTGATAATCCTCTTGAAGTTCTTGAATTCTTTCCTGTGATGCTTCTTCGCCTTTTTCAGCTTCCTGCTGATATTTAAGAGATATAAGCTGCATCTCCTGCATTTGCTGTTGAAGACTTTCGTCTGCATCATTTACCTTTGCAGCAGCCTGAAGAGCGATAAAACGCTCGTCCTTCTGAATTTCTTTGCCTAATTCTCTGAGTGCTGATTCAATACTCATATTTGTTTCTCCTTTACTAATTCGCCCCTCATAACAAATGTAAGCGGTTCGATTACTTTAATGTTTTGGAAAGTTCCGATAAGGCTTTCGTCACCTTCAAATTCTATAATCAAATTACCGTCGTTTCTGCCGGCAACATAATTATCTGCCAATTTGCCCTTACCGTATACATAGCATTTATAAGTTTTGCCTTGATGAAGGCTCATTTGCTCGGCACTTATTTTTTCTTGCAAATCGGTAAGTTCTTTAAACCATCTTGATTTTTCTTCGGCAGGAACAGGGTCGTCCATCTTCGCTGCCGGTGTACCCTCACGCTTTGAATAAATGAATGTAAAAAGCTGGGTAGCTTTTATTTCCTTAACAAGTGAAAGTGTTTCCTGAAATTCATCGTAAGTTTCGCCCGGGAAACCGACTATAATATCACTTGTAATTGAAAGTTCATCACCCATAAGCTTGCGGGCGTAGTTTATAAGTTCAAGATACTGTTCTCTTGTATAATGCCTGTTCATAGCTTTTAAAACCCTGTTGCTTCCGCTTTGGAAAGGCAGGTGCAAATGCTGTGCCACCTTGTCACATTCAGCCATAGTTTCAATAAGCTCTTTTGTGCAGTCTTTCGGGTGGCTTGTCATAAATCTTATTCTGAAGTCACCGTCTATATCATTAAGCTGCCTTAAAAGTTCTGCAAAAGTAACTTTAGGCTCTAAATCCTTACCGTAAGAATTTACATTTTGACCTAAAAGAGTAATTTCTTTATACCCCTGCTCCACAAGGCACTTAAACTCGGCAATAATATCCGCTTTTTCCCTGCTTCTTTCTCTTCCCCTTACATACGGCACAATGCAGTAAGAGCAAAAGTTATTGCACCCGTACATAATCGGCAACCAAGCCTTAGCGTCATTATCACGCTTAACGGGAATACCCTCGGCAATAACTTGATCCGTATCATCAATATCAAACACACGCTTTTTACCGGTAAGTGCTTTATAAAGAAGTTCGGGAAGCTTATGCACAACATGAGTACCGAAAACAAGGTCTACAAAAGGATAAGATTTTTTGATTTTATCGGCTATATGTTGCTGCTGCATCATACATCCGCAAAGTGCAATTACAACATCGTGATTTTTCTGCTTATAGCTTTTAAGTGCGCCGACATTGCCGAACACTCTGTCCTCGGCATGCTCCCTTACTGCACAGGTGTTAAAAATTATAAGCTTTGCTTCAAGCCTGTCATCAGTGAAATCATATCCCATAATTTCAAGCATACCCTTGATTTTTTCACTGTCGGCAACATTTTGCTGGCAACCGTATGTGATTACACAAGCCTTTGGCTTTTCATCATAAGACGCCGAAATAACAGAGCTTACCTTTTGTGTAAACTGCTTCTGCCTGCTAAGTTCTTCATTTGAAACAGTATGTGATTTTTTAGTGTTTTCGCTCAATTATTCGCCCTCACAATCAAAAAGTTTGCCACCGTATATGCGTATAAATTATTCGCACATATACCCTTGCATTATACGGAAAATATTATATCAAATATATATACTTTAATCAATATATAATTATAAATAAAATAATAATTTTAAATAATTGATTTTTGTTTATGTTAATGATAAAATATCATATAATTTTTAATTTTCAGAAAGAAGCAAAGTGATTATGCTAAAAAAACGAGGAGCAGGCGTATTACTGCACATAAGCTCTATGCCGAGCGAATACGGCGTAGGTGTTTTTGATGAAAATGTCATTCATTTTATTGACAAAATTGCCGATATGGGATTTACCTATTGGCAGGTATTACCGTTTAACCCACTTGACGGTGCCAATTCACCGTATTGCTCACCGTCCGCCTTTGCAGGCAATTACCTTTTCATAAATCCAAAAGGTCTTTTTGATATGAACCTTGTAAGCGAAGAGGATTACAAATCAAATATTTATACCGGCACACCATACACCGCAGATTATGAATTTGCCGCAAAAAAAAGGCTTGAACTTCTGAAAAAAGCCTTTTTAAATATAAATGACGATATTGCAAAGGAAATAAAAGAATTTGAAATAAATAACTCCTGGCTTACCGATTACAGCGTATTTATGGCTGTAAAAGAGCAGGAAAATATGAAGCCTTGGTGGGAATGGAGCGATAAACACGCACATTATTTTGAATGCATTAAAGATATTTATTCATATGAAGAGAGTGCGGCTTTTTGGAAATTTGTGCAGTATATTTTTTACAGGCAATGGAACGAAATCAAATCTTATGCAAATAAAAAAGGCATTGCAGTAATAGGCGATATGCCGATTTATGTTGCTATGGACAGCGTTGATGTTTGGTCAAATCTTCCTATGTTTTTAATAGACGAAAAAACGCTGAAAGTTGAAAAAGTTGCCGGTGTACCGCCTGATTATTTCAGCAAAGACGGTCAGCTTTGGGGCAACCCGATTTATGATTGGGACGCCATGGAAAAAGATAATTACAGCTGGTGGGTTTCAAGAATAGGGCATTCTTTAAAGCTTTATGATACCGTAAGAATTGACCATTTCCGAGCCTTTGCATCATATTGGGCAGTGCCTGCCGAGTCAAAAACAGCCAAAATCGGCGAATGGCTTGACGGCCCTAAAATGAAACTTTTCAACAAAATATTTGATGCATTTCCAAACGCTCCCATTATAGCTGAAGATTTAGGCGTGTTCGGCGAAGATGTGGTTAAATTGCTGGCGGATACAGGTTTTCCGGGAATGAAGGTTGTACAATTTGGATTCGACCCGAATTCCGATTCATCACATATGCCGCATAACGCAGTACCAAATAGCATAAATTATGTAGGTACGCACGATAACAACACTATTTTAGGCTGGCTTTGGGAAGCAGGCGAAGAAGAAAGAAAATTTGCACTTGAATATTGCGGCTTTTACGGGGATAATTGGGGCGAAGGCGGATATTACAGCGCATCGTGCAGGAAAATCATTGAAACCGTATGGAAAAGTTCATCAAATGTGGCAATCATTGCACTTCAGGATATGTGCGGCTTCGGCTCTGACGCAAGAATGAATATTCCCGGTGTGCCGGATAAAAATTGGAGATTTCGCACCACAAGAGATACAATTGATAATATTGACACATCATATTTCAAGCACATCAATTCACTTTTCAGAAGAATGTACCCGGCATTTGATGATAAAAAAAACAAATAAAAAATTGCGTGCAGGCTTTTGCCTGCACGCTTTTTTTATAGTCTACTACTTGTTATCTTCGCTGTCGCAAATCGGCTTTGTGGGATTACAAGGGGAACAGCCTTCTTTTTCACTTGGGAAAAATTGCTCAACAGGGAAATCAATACCCTGGAAAGTTTCGCACGGGTTGGAAGTATTGCAGTTACATTCTCTGTCAGGAATGCAATAATCATATGCAGGGATAAGAATTTGTGCGTCACGCTCCATTTGAACAATTGAAAACAGACCGAGAGTTACAAGTATTGCTTTAGATGCACCGCAGGACGGAATTGTATCCTCCATAGAATTAAAAATAGACTGCGGGAACGAAGAGCATACAGAAATGTTGCAATCACAGCTATCGCAAATATCGGTTGAAAGTACAACAGGGTCAACTGCCTGAACCTTTGCAACAGGGTTTGTATATTGCGGTGCAACAGGGCAATCTGTAGTTTCGCTTACAGAGTTTGAAACAAATACTTTTACATCGCCGTTTGAACCGAAGAGAATACATTTTTTATTAAATTTTGCAAAGCCGACTGCAACCTGCGGTGTGGTGCAAGGTGCTGAATAAGTATCGAAGCAAAGCTTAAAATAGAATGTAATATCTACGCTGTAAAAGCCTCGATTAAACGGTACTTCTTCAACATCAATACTAACCTCTTCAATGCAGCAATCACGGGTTTTTACCGTAACCGCTTCGTCAATAAGTCGCTGGCTTCTTGAAAAAAATGTAACTCTTAAATCTTCAAGGCAATCTTTGCTTACGCAGCTGTCAAAAATACGCTTTGTATCAATGCAAACCGCCTCATTTATGCGTCTTTCACCTGTGTCTAAATTGAGATTATCAGGCATAAAAAAACTCCTTTATAAAATATTGAAGTAAACTTCAGTAATATTCTATGAAGGAGTTGATTTTTTGTTAACTTTTAAAATGCAACATCTATATAATTTTTGCCGATAATTTCTGATTTTGCAACTTTTGTATACGGTGCAATTCTGTAAAAATTCCTTGAATATGCACCTGCCGACTTATCCTCAAATTTAAGGACTTTGGCAGTTGCAATTTGCTTATATGTACCGTTATAAAGCGCACGATAAACCTTATAACCCGTATTTCCGTTAACAGAACTCAAGGTAATAAGGGGCTTATTTCTGAGCGAAAATGATGTTGATGCAAGCGTTACATTAGCTAAATTTTGGCTGTAATTTTTAGAATAAAGGCAAATAGTGCTTGTACCGGCAGAAATATTATTACTGCTTTTAATAACCGCAAATGAGTCGTTTGCAACCCTTATTCCGTAACTTTTTATATTTGTAATACTGTTATTATCTATATCAATATTCTTACTGCTTAAAGAATTAGCATCATAAAGTGAAATTCCGTTATTAAAATTACCGTCAATCACATTGCCCACAACAGTGTTTTTAGAACTGGCGCATATATTAACAGCGTTAATTCCGTTTTCTGCCGATGCATAATCGGTTAATCTGTTAGAAACAATTTCACTGTTATTAACACCTGTTACAAATATTCCGCGTGATTCGGAAGAACTGCAATTTACAGTATTATTGCTTATTGATAAATCGCTGATAGTATAATCACCGGCACAATTTATAACGCCCTTGCCTGCTGCTGTTTGAGCATCAATTTTACCACCGTATGCATAAATACCGTAGCTTGATTTATCTGCCATTTGCTTAATATTCATAACATTGCCGCTTATAACGGTGGATGAATTTGAATTTATACTGCCTACCTTGCCGTCATTTGGAATATACATTCTTTGCGAATAGCTTTTATCAAAAATATTATTAGGTAAATATTCAAAGCTGATACCTGCACTTACATCACTGAAAGTATTGTTGATAATTTTGCTGTTTTTATAATTAAAACAACTGATTGCTTTTTCGGTAATATTTTTAAATATATTATTTTCAATTACAACATTATCAAAATATTTGCTTACTACTCCCGAGCGAGTACCGATACCCGAATACAAATTTTCAAATGTACATCCGCTTATAGTGACATTTTTATTAGGAGTATCATCAAATTCCTCAAACCCTACAAAATGCACACTGTCGTGCAAAATATCAAGCTGAATAGCTTCACACGAGCCACTTCGTTCAGAAGTCCTTGAAGAAGCTGTAAATAAGCTGTTGGTGATTGATACTGTATCTGCACCTGCAACTTCAATGTGATGCGCATCTTTAACACTGTTAATTTTAACATTATTTATGCTCAAATTAGTACAATGGCCAAAACGCATAGCACAAGAACCGTTAAAGTTCATATTCCAAGTGCCGCCGTCAATTTTAATATTTCTAAATCCGTTATAAAGAATATGCTTTTGCCCGAAATCTCCTGATTTAATTATATTTTGACCTTTAGGTGCTGTTTGAATAAGCGTGGTTTCATTATCAAGATAAAGCTCTGTATTACTAAAAATATTTAATGTTGAATTAAGATTAAAGCTTCCTTTAGGAAGATAAATTCTGTATCTTTTTTCATCAGTCGCACTATTTCTTGCTTCATCTAAAGCTTTTTGTATGGTTTTAACATTTTCGTCCGCTGTGCCTGCTAATTCATCTGCCGAAATAGAAATGTCCTTATAGGTAATTTCATCTGCAAACGCAGTTACGCTTGAAAATGACAATACCATAGCTGCACACAAAATAAACGATATTATTTTCCTCATTTTTATATCCTTCTTATCAAATAAAAATCAATTTTTAATAAAACAGAGTTTAAGTGATTTCGGAAGCACTTTAAAATTAACTTCGCTGTAATCGAAATTTTCACCGTCACAGTTACCCAAAAGCGCACTTCCGTCAGTAGACCAAATTCTGCCGCTTACCACCTTGCCGAATGAAATATGCTTTTGCAGTTTTTCAACTTCGCCGCTACTGTATTTAGGAATTAGCGGAAGCGCCTGAAAAGCATTTACCGGATGGCAAAGTGCAAAATCAAGAATTCCGTCATCAAGCACCGAATTTGGCGCAGGACAAAAGCCACCGCCGTAATAACTTGCATTGCAAATTGCAAAAAGGGTGTAATCACAAGGGGCAATGGTGTACTTATAAGGCTTTCCTTCATCATCAATGCAATCAAGGTCAATATTTATTTTATAGGTCATTGATTTGCACAATACAGGCACTATTGCAATATTATAAGCCTGATGCCCAAGTGACGGAATTTTACCTGCTATTTTTCTGCCTATGGTTTCAACTTTTGTATCAAGCCCATAGCTCATAACATTTATGCATTTTTCACCGTTATAATCAATAAGGTCAATAGGCTTAACATCATAGTTTATTTTACCGTTATAAAAGCCAAATGCCTTAATTACATTTTCAACATTTATATTTTTTGTACCGTAAACTTTTTTGGCAAAATCATTGCCTGTGCCGAGAGGCAAAAGAAGCAGAGGTGTATCTGTACCGGCAAGCCCGTTTGCAATTTCGTGTACCGTTCCGTCACCGCCGCAAGATACAATTACACACTCACTGCCGTATTCTTTAGCATATTTTTTTGCAATGAGCTGTGCGTCACCCCGCTCGTGAGTAGATTCAACTATCATTTCGTCATCACTCATACGAAATGTTGATTTAATTCTTGAAAAAATCTTTGCTTTATCGTCATTGCCGGCAATAGGATTTATAATAAATATGTATTTCATTTTCTATTCCCTCTTCATCGACTTATCATAATCAGCCTATTACTTTTGTTCCGCCAAACGGGCGAATAATAAGTACATGGCACGAGCCCTCACCGAATACTCGGTCAATAGTATTTTTATATTCATCAAGCATATCGTTAGGCACAAAAGCCTGAATTGTTCCTGCAAATCCGCCACCGTGAACTCTCCAAGCACCCTTACCTTTAAGGAGCTTTTCGCTTAAGCATAAAGCTAAAGAAAGCTTTTGCTCGGTAGGTGTTTTAGGGGAGTATACATTTTGGTTATAAAGGAAAGATGAAAATCCTGATTCTGTAATAGCTTGCTTAAAAGATTCAAAATCGTTATTTTCAAGGCTTGTTACAGCTTTATCTACCCTGTCATTTTCACCGAAGAAATGAAATGCACGAAGAATAGCACGGTCATTAACCTTGTCTTGAAGTTCTGCAAGGTGATTTAAGAAATCATCATATTCCACCTCACGCAAAACTTTTTTGCCGAATGCTTTTGCCACATCTTCCATTTCGCTTCTTACAGCAGCATAATCATCTGTAAGGTCACTGTGATTACCATGAGTATCAACAATGCAAAGGGCATATCCGCTTTTTGCAAAATCGTAATTAACTTTTTTAATAATCGGATTTGCAGTATCTTTAAAATCAATAGTTACAAATGTACCTACCGAAGACGCCATTTGGTCAAGCAAGCCTGAAGGCTTGCCGAAATATACATTTTCACTGAATTGTGATGCTTTTGCTACCGTAACAGCGTCAATATTTCCGCCGTTATAAAGATGATTAACTATTGTTGCAATCAGCACTTCAAATGCCGCTGAAGACGATAAGCCTGAGCCGCCCATAACATCACTTGTGGTGCAAGCATCAAATCCGCCGATATTATATCCATATTCCTTAAGACCTGCCACAACACCTTTAATCATCGCAGCCGATTTTCCGTATTCAGATTCATTAGGTGCTAAAACAGAAATATCAACATCATTAAGGTTATGTCCCTCACTCTTTTCCTTAATAACCATATCATCCCTTTTAGCAGCTACTGCAATAGCGTCAAGGTTAATGGAAGCGGCTAAAACTTTACCGTTATTATGGTCTGTATGGTTGCCGCAAACTTCGGTTCTGCCCGGTGCACTTAAAATAAATACATCCCTATCATCACCAAAAAGTTTAATAAATTCGTTAATGGTTCTTATGTAACGAGGTTTCTGCGCATTAACCGCACTGTCTGTGACATATAATTTCTTGAGTTCGCTGTCAAACTCATTATTTTCGATTTTAGTAATTAACTCGCTTGGTTTCATTTATATTCTCCTTATAAAACAATTTTATATTTTTCTTTTTCAGAATAAATCAAAAGTGTTTGATTCATCTGTTTTGATTTAATACCGTAAAATATATTAAATAAAATGATTGACAAGCCTGTAAAGCTTACAATAATTATTAAAAGCACAAGAAATTGCGCAGAAAAAGGATTATAAATTGCCGAACCGATTTTTGTATAAATAAAAAGTCGCGGCATAAATCCCATAAGGCTTAAAAGCGAATAATAAACAAAATCATATCGCATTGAGCCATAATATTTTGATACCATTCCAAGCGGAATTGCGGGAAACAGCCTTGATACAAAAAGAACATACGGATTACCGTTACCTTTAAATTCAATCCAATCCTTAATAAACTTAAACTTTTTTATTCCAAGTATCATTCCTGTCCATCCGCCGCCGATAAATTTACCTTCAAGATATTTTACTATAAAGAAAAACTCGGTAAAAATAATATTTATCGCAACAGCCTCTGCAAGCGGAAATACCATACCGGATATTACACATAAAAATCCCATTGGTATCGGCAATTGGCATTTTGCAATATACAGTGCAAAAATACAAATAATTATTTCAACATCACTGTCAAGCTTGACAATGGAATCGTCTATTTGCTTAAGATAATTTATAAGCGTGTCAAACCTCACTTCAAGCTTTGCGTGATTATAAAGTGCAATACCGAGAAAGATTAAAACAGCACCTGTAATTACAAGCGTTACCGCAGATATTAAATTTGTTTGATGCCTTTTTTGCTGTTTCACAAATTCATCTCCGTAAATATTCTTACACTAATACTTATTAACAAGCTTCGTGGAAATTGCCTAAAAACTCAAATTCAGGCAGTTCATCTGAAAGCGCACAAATAAGGTCAAGCGTTTCCTCATCTTTAACATTTCCCAATACATCAACATAAAAATAGTAGCTGAATTCACTGTTTTCAATAGGTCTTGATTCAAGCTTAGTCAAGTTTAAGCCTGCCATTGAAAAGCGGCCCAAAACCCTGTAAAGCGAACCTGTTTTATGCGGAAGTGCAAATATGAGCGATATTTTTTGCGCATCACTCGGAATTGCAAGTTCCTTTGATATAACTATAAATCTTGTGGTATTTTTATCATTATTTTGAATATTACGCTTAAGAACATTAAGTCCGTATTTTTTAGCCGCCAATTCACTGCATATTACAGCTACATTGTTTTTTGGTGATTCGCTTACATATTTTGCCGCAGCGGCAGTATTTGAATAGTTGATTCCCGTGAAATCAAAGTTTCTCAAAAAATTATTACACTGCGAAAGGGCTTGCGGATGGCTGTAAACATCAGTAATATCTTCATATTTTGTACCGTTCTTTGCACAAAGGCAATGTTCTATTTTCAAATCATATGCGCCTACAACAAAAAATCTGTATTTCATAATAAGGTCATAAGATTCGTGAACAGAGCCGGCTGTTGAATTTTCAACAGGAATAACGCCGAACTTTGAATCTCCCCTATTTACAGCTTCAAAAACATCTTCAAATCTCTTATGAAAATGAATATCTGTATTCGGAAAAATTTTATTTGCTGTTACTCCGCTGTACGCACCCTCAACACCTTGGCAGGCAATCGGTTTGCCGGCAGTATCAAGCTTATCAATTTTGATAGCATTTTCAATATCTTCCCTGAGTTCTTTGCCGCCGCCTACTATTTTATGCTGTAAAGCTCTTGAAGCGTCCATCGTAGCGGCAAATACGGTTTTTATGGTTTCGCCTTGCTTGCCGCATTTTTTTGCAACATCGTCAAGAATTTGCTGTTCACGCTCACTGTTTAAAACAGGCATACCGCGTTCAACCTTATACTTTGCCACTTTTTCAGATACACTCATCCTCTTAAGTAAAAGCGGAATAAGCTCATCATCTATTTCATCAATTTCTTTTCTAAGTTCTAATAAATCCATTTATATTTCCTTTTTCGTTAATTTTATGCCATAAGGTCAAGAAGAGCAAATGCAACCGCACTTTCAATTACCGGCAAAGCCCTAGGCACAATGCAAGGGTCGTGCCTGCCGTGAATAACAAGCTCTTCCTCAGTCATAGTCTGCAAATTAACACTCTTTTGCGGCTTTGATATTGACGGTGTCGGCTTAATCGCAGCCTTAACTATAATCGGTGCACCCGTAGTCATTCCACCGAGAATACCGCCGTTATTATTTTTATTAACAAATATTTTTCCGTTTTTAATCGAATATGTATCATTCGCTTCATAACCCGTCATATTCGCAAGGTCAAAACCTGCGCCGAATTCAACACCCTTTACTGCCGGAACACCGAAAAGTGATGATGAAATATGGCTCTCCACAGTAGAAAAAATATTAGCCCCCACGCCGACAGGCATACCGCAAACGGCACATTCAATTATTCCGCCGACACTGTCACCGTCAAGCCTTGCTTTTTCAACTGCTTGGCGCATTTTTTCCTCAATGTTATCGTTAATAACACCAAAAGGCTTTGATGACACAGCAATAAGCTGCTCGCTTGTTACTTCAGCCTTATCAAAGCTATCATCATAAACACCGTTTATGCTTAATATATGTGCCCCAACGGTAACACCCTTTTGAGCTAAAATTTGCTTTGCTATTGCGCCGGCAAAAACAAGCGGTGCAGTAAGCCTGCCGCTGAAATGGCCGCCGCCTCTGATGTCATTATATCCTTTATATTTAACATAAGCCGGATAATCGCTGTGCGACGGGCGCGGCACTGCCATTAAATTTGAATAATCGCCGCTTTTTGTATTTGTATTTTCTATTATCATTGCAAGCGGTGCGCCTGTTGTAACATTATCAAGCACACCTGAAAGAATATGAGGAATATCCTTTTCAAGCCTTGGAGTTGCTGTTTTATCCTTACCCGGAGCGCGCCTGGCCATATCAAAATAGATTTTATCCATATCAAGCTTAACACCGGCAGGAAGCGAATCAATAACACAGCCGATAGCTTCCCCGTGGCTTTCACCGAATATTGAAAGTTTAATTTTATTGCCGAATTCAGAGGACATCAGCTTTACCCCCAAGTTTATTATAGTCATCAAAAAATGACGGATATGATTTATTTATACTTTGAGCATCATCAATTTCACAATTGCCTATATTCATTGCCGCAACTGAAAATGCCATTACAATTCTATGGTCGTTATAACCCTTAAGCTTCGCCGAATGAAGCGGCCTACCACCGCTAATTTCCATTCCGTCAGGCGTTTCTTTTACATCAACACCAAGTTCTTTAAGATTATAAACCACGCTTTCTATTCTGTCTGATTCTTTATATCTGAGCCTTTGAGCGCCCTTTATAACGGTTTTTCCGCTTGCAAACGAAGCGAGAACCGCAATAGCAGGAACCATATCGGGAATATCGGTTGCATCAAATTCTATACCGTGCAGTTCACTTTTTTGTACCCTGACAGCATTTTCAAGAATTTTTACATTTGCGCCGAATTTTTTGATTACATCCACAATAGCTTTATCACCCTGTGTTGAGCTCATATCAAGCCCCTTAACTGTAACATCACCGTTAATTGCCCCGCCTACAAGGAAAAATGCAGCCTGTGACCAATCGCCTTCAACCGTATAATCCTGAACTTTAAATTTTTGCCCGCCTTTAATGAGATAGCCGAAATCCGTTTCAAACACATTTACTCCGTAATCAGCCAAAACCTTAACCGTCATATCAACATACGGTTTTGATTGCAGTTGTGTTTTAAGAATTACAGCACTGTCACCTTCAAGTGCCGAAAGTGCCAAAAGCAAACCCGTAATATATTGGCTTGAAACATTGCCGTTCACTTCAAAACTGCCGTTTTGGAGTTTACCGCTTATTTCAGCCGGCAAGTAACCGTCAGAGTTGATTTTAACACCGTGAAGCGGTAAAAGTTCAAGATATTCACCGATTGGGCGTGTAAGCAAACTGCCCTGCCCTGTGAAAGTTACTTCTTTTCCGAGTGCCGCCGCAACCGGAATCATAAAACGGAGAGTTGAGCCGCTTTCTATTGAATTAAGTTCAGTTTCATTATTTTTAAGTGCTTCAATAATACCGACCGTTGCCTGCATATCTTTAGACGAAATAATAGGCTTAACAGTTCCGCCACCGGCAAGAAAAGAACATATCAATGCCCTGTGTGCAACAGATTTAGATGCCGGAACAGTAACATCACCGTTAAATATTGACTTTTGAATTTTTGCTATGCTCATATTTTCTCCGTCAGTCTACACCAAATGTTTTATTTATATCTTCATATTTAATCGGATTTATAAAGCTTGAACCTATTTTATCAATCATTACAAATTTAATGCCGGAGCCGGTTCTCTTTTTATCCCCGCTCATAGCCGAAATGATTTCCTTTTTTGAATGTGAATCACTAATTTTCAAATTATTCTTTTCAAGAACTTTTATAATCCTTTCGGTTGTACCTTTTTCGGTTATTCCCAAATCTTCACTTGCATGGGTAATCATCACCATGCCCATTCCCACAGCTTCACCGTGGCTTACGGTTTGAAAATTCCATAATTTTTCAATTGCGTGGCCACAGGTATGCCCGAAATTAAGAAGTGCTCTTTCGCCATGCTCTTTTTCGTCATTTTCAACTACTTGGCGCTTTATACTTACACATTCGGTAATAATCTCGGTAATATTATCTTTTGCATTTCCTTTTTCAAGAAGTTCAAAAAGTGAAGACGATTTAATACATCCGTATTTAATAACTTCGCCCATTCCGTCGCTGAAGAAATGCTCGCTTAAAGTTGAAAGCACATTAGGGTCGATTATTACTATTGACGGTTGATGAAACGCGCCGCAAAGATTTTTACCCTGCGGTAAATCAACAGCGGTCTTACCGCCGACTGATGAATCCACCTGCGCCAAAAGTGAAGTCGGAATTTGAACAAACTTAATTCCTCTTAAAAATACAGCCGCCGCAAAACCAACCATATCCCCGCAAACTCCGCCGCCTAAAGCTACTGCTATATCTTCACGGGTAAGTCCGCTTTGTGCCATAAACTCAACTATTTTTACAAGCTCGGTTGTATTTTTTGAAGCTTCGCCGGCTTTAAATATGTAAGTAAATACCTCATATCCCTCGTTTTCCAGTTGAGATTTAATTATGTCACCGTAAATAGGATACACATTTGTATCGCTAACAAGTGCGATTTTTTTGCAATTAAATTTTTCTTTTATAAGCTTTCCTGCTTTAGAAATAAGTCCGTTTTCAATATAAATATTACTTATACTGTTATCGCTTACATTTACGCATAGTTCTTTCATTAACCGATTTCCTCTTTAATCTTATTACCTTTTTTCATCAATTCGCAAAGTTCGTTTGCATCTTCATTTACTATGCAATACTTAAATTTCATAAGATTTGATACAAGGTCATCAATTTCACGAACAAGCGGTTCTTTATTATCAATAAAAAGTTCAGTCCACATATCTGCATTTATTCGTGCAACTCGGCTTACATCACGGTAACTGCCTGCCGAATATCCGGCATGGTACGGTGCAAGCGGTGAAAGAACATATGAGCATGCCAAAACATGAGCAATCTGCGATGTAAACGCAATCATTTCATCATGATGTTCAGGAGTTGTTACAACTGTGCGTGCAAATCCCATTTCTTGTGCAAGGCCTACAAGTGCGTCAGATATATATCTCGGAATACCGTCACAAGGTGTACAAATAAAAGAAGCGTTATCAAATAAATCATCAAGCGAATTATCATATCCGCTTACTTCTCTACCTGCCATTGGATGAGCGCCTACGAAGTAAAAATCAAAATTTTCCTTTTCAAGTTCGCGGCAAATTTTTGTTTTAATTCCGCAAGAATCGGTAACAATGCTGTTTTTCTTGAATAAATCCTTATGCTCTTTAATAAAAGGAGCAATTGCCTCCGGGTAAAAATTCACTATTGTTACATCAGCTTTCGGCATCATTGCTTCAAGCTCACCTGTTTCATCTATAACACCGTCAGCCAATGCACGCTTTGCAACAGAATCCGTTCTGTTCCAACCCATAATGTGATGATTTGTATTTTTTTTCAAAGTTTTTGCAAGGCTGGCGCCGATAAGGCCGAGTCCGCATACAAGAATATTCATAAGCCCACTTCCAGACATAGTTAATTACTATAATAATAATATATAACTTATAATATGTCAAACAAGAAATTCACTTTTTCAAGATATTTAATAAAATTGTAATAAAAAAGACCGTGATTTTAAATCACGGTCTTTCGTCTATTTTATTTAACCAAAGTAATCGCCGCTACCGTCGCCATCGCCACCGTAGTTATCACCATCGGTAAGTGTAGATGTCATAACTACATCACTAACCGGGAGAACATAATTACGAATTTGAATCTCTGGTTCTTCATATATTTTTTTCATAACTATTAACCCCCTTCTTATTTTCTTAATGCAGCCTGAATATCATCAACGGCAAACTGTGCACCGTATACAGTAATCTTTTGGTCACCCTTTTTGAATATTGTATATGGCCTGTAATAGCAACTGCCTGATTTAGAATTGATAGCTACATTGATAACAAATTGGTTACCGATTGTATGCTTTGTAGATTTAAGTCTTCTAATCGACTTATTATTTACATTTTCTAATTTAAGGTCAGGTGCTTGTGATGGCTTTGTGGTACTGTTAACAGCGTAACCTGAGAACAAGAAACCGCTTTCAACCATTGTATAACCTTCAGGTAATACAAATGTGCCGATGAATGTCATCTGTGTTTTATCGCTTGCATAAACAGGTGTTTCAAGTGATGTAACAGCAGGTTCTGCAGGATTCAATGTTTTGTTATTGCTTGCATCAACATTTGCAAGAATCAAGGTGCTGTCATCAACAGTACCATCATCTCTAATAAAGCAATTTGCATTCGCAATAAGGTCTGTTGTATCGTTGTAGCTTATTGCCGGCTTTCCTGTAATGCCATATTCAGATTGGCCAAATACAAGGTTTTGATATTCATCCTTTGTAAGAGCTACAATACCCTGTCCGTCAGCATTTGAAATTGTGTTACTTACATAGAAAGTGTAACTTGAACCATAGTGAATTACACGATATACTGTTCTGTTAACATTTCCGCTGGAAATATATGTTGCATAAGCCCAGCAATATACATCATCATAAGTATAACTCAATCTTGTGTTATAATCAACTGTATTATGCTCAGTCGGTGTTGCTTCGCCCCAAGGACTCATTGTATGGAAAATATCAACTGTCAACTTTTCTTCACTTGTGTAATTAGCAGTGATTGTGGTATTCTCACTGACTTTTTGTGAGCCGGCTGTGAATCCGCCACTGTAAGAAGCAAATGTGTAGAAAGGAATGCTTGGTGCTGCCGGCAATGTGAATGAACCGTCGCTTTCAGTTTGAATAACATTAAGTACACTGCCGTTAAGACCCGACTTAACAGTTACAATATAACCTTGTGCGGCGCTGTCAACAGCTTTAGTTGTAAGATATGTTTCACCGTTTACTATGAAGCTTAATGCAGGTGCAGTAAGCATATACTTTTCAGGTGTAGCATTGACTTTATTATCGTGTCCGTCCTTGCCGAAATCGTTATCTCTTGACGGAGCAGAGAAGCTGTAAGTCCAAGCGTAATTTGAGCCGGTAGGTGCAGTTGCCTGCTCACCGGTCTTAACTGTACCGTCAGCATAAACTGTTACAGCTGTACCGTATTCATATATACCTGTAAGCTTATTGCCGTTAAGGTAAATATCATATGTTCTTAACTGAAGATCGTTATTTAAGTAATTCTTAATAGCGGTGTCAAGAGCAGCTGCATCGCTGTAAAGAAGTCCCTTAACTTCAAATACTTCGTTTGTGCTTACATCTGTGTAGCTTACGGTTTTTGTAAATACAAATTCCTGTGAAGCATCACGATACATATCCAAGTCTTTCTTGGTGTCGTCTGCTTTTTGTGTTTCTTTTACTTTCTCTACTGCTTTAGCTACTGATAAGTCAGCGTTAACTTCTACCAAGCTGTTAGCAATATTTTTAAGTGTTTGTGTTTCAGCAGTGATTTCTGCCTGGCGGTCAGACATCATTGCATTTTTAGTAGCTTCATCAAGATAATAGAACTTAATTGATGAATCGTTAACTGCTTTTACAGCATTTGCCAATGAATCATAAGTATAAGTTTCATCCTTCAAAAGCTTTGCATTAAGTGCGCTTTGTGCAGCATTATAATCAGTCCAATTTGCACTGTTTGGAGTTTGAGTGTAGCTACAAGTAAATGTAGTATCTTCAGTTACTGCTGCTTCAGGGTTAAACGCAATGCCAAGGGATGATACCCAAGTAGTCACATCAACTGTGCATGTATTTAATCCGTCTTCACTTACATAAGTAGGGAATTCCTTATTAAACTGCTCAAATGCTGTTGCATTTTCCTGGAATACTTCGCCATATTTAAGTGTAATATTACGAGTTTCATCCTTAATTACATTTTTGCCGTTGCTGTCTTTAACAATGTTACCGTCTGTATCAAATTCATTTACTTTATACTTAAATGTATATGTAATATCTCTTACTTCAAGGTTTTTCCTTGCGTTAAATAAGTTTGTATACTTGCCAACTACTGTTGAAAGGATTGCATCTGCCGACATTGTAGCATAACCAGGGAAATTCTGTGCAGCTTTAAGTGCATCGGTAAATACTTTCCATGAAGCATCGGTATACTTATTCTTTTGGTCAAGCATTGCGTTGCATTCATCAGCAAGGTCTTTAAGAGGTGTAACATCAAGTACCTGAACTGTTGTATCAAGTGTTTTGCTGTTTTGCGCTGATGTGTAGTAGTTATACGCTGAATAAGTACCCACATTATTAACAGTCCATACTGAAACTGCGCCGAAGTTTGTGCCGAGCGTATATGATGTTAAAGTAGGAACAGTAGATTCGGTAAGGGTTTGCTTTTGTGTTTCACCAAGGTAATAGTTCAAATCACCCCTGAGAGTGTATTTTGCTTCTGAATCGCTGTTTGATGATCTAAGGAATACACCGCCGGCAATAGGAGTCATGCTCTGACCTTCGGTTGTTGATAAAACATCTGTAAGGTCGGTATTATAAAGTTCTGTGCCTGTTGCAGTCTTATTACCGCTCTTATCGGTAACAAATAAACCTGATGTATTAGTATTGTTATTATAACTTTCAAGTTTAATATTATTTACATTAAAGTTGTTATATGATAAGCAACCTGCATAAGTTTTCTTTTGTTCTTCTGACAATGCTGTCGGTGTTTCACTTCTCTTTTCTTTATTGATATGCAATGCTGAACCGTTATCACCGATTTTAGCTGCAGTAGCATTGATTGAGATAGAATCAAGTGCGTTATTATCTTTACCGTCAACATTAGTACCGAATGTTACATCAAAATGGCCATACTTAGCATTTACTGCATCATGAGTAGTTCTGAGGATGATACCTTTGCTTGAATAATCAGCCTGAACAGATTGGGTTCTGTGGTCATTTGAATTCATAATGCCTGTTGAACCTGTACCGGTAGTATCTGAATTATTTATTGCTGTACCGTTCGGTGTTGCAATAAATCCATGTTCCAAAGCTTTGTATGCATCTACAACTTTATTAACATACTTTCTGTACTCAGTCATTTGAGCTTCATAATCAGTAAACGGAATTAAATCAAGCTTTGCAAGATATGTCTTTGCATCAACAAGAGCATCACTAAACTGTGAATAATTGGTATAATTTGATGCATCGCCGGCTTTAGCTTCAAGTTCAAGCACTTGATTAAGTGTTGTTCTGCCATCTGCTGTGGTAGCCTTTGCATCAGGTGATAAACGAAGATTCTTAATTTCCTCTTTGAACCTTGCCTCATTATCTGCAACAAGCTTATTTCCGGCTTCATCGGCTTTCGGTGCAAATGATGAATCGCCCCAATTTGTCTCTGATTTCCAAACAGCTTCCTTGATTTCTTTTACAACACCTGCGAAAGTGTCATATGAAGTTTTAGTGAAATCAGCACTGTCATATGATTCAAAATCATTTATAAGATTAACAAGCTGTGTTGTATCTGCCCTATCAACACTATCCACAAGTACAGCTTCTGTTAAACTTTGTGCCCATTGCTCTAATTCAGCTTCGCTTGTAGAATAAGGCTTACCTGATTCATAGTTAAAACCGCTGTCATTAACTTTAGCCATAATTTCTTTGCATTTTTCATAAATAGCCTTGAAATTTGCCCATGATTCAGGCGTATACGCAGCACCGTCATTTTCAATAGCATTATCATATTTTTTTCTTACATCGGCACTCATAGCATTACGAATAGCCGCGTAACCTGCTTTATCTGTATCAGTAAACGAAGCATTGTTAGCAGAGCTTACTCTGTTTTCAGCTTCGGTAGCATAACCGCTGTAATCATTTGATGAAGTGAAATAATCATTAGGGTTAAATGAAGTAAGGCTATCCATAGCGGTGAAGTAAGTTTTAAGTCCGCCCTGTGAGTAATCTTTAAACTGAACGGTTTCAATCTTCTTGCCGTCAACCTTAACAGCATTTTTAATTACTGCATAGTTAACTACATGGATAGGAGTTGAGCCTGATACCGTAACATTCGCACCATTGGTGTCACTTACTTCACTCTGATTGCCGGAAACATAAGCTTTAAATGAAGGAGTTAAATCGACTTTATAAACAGGGCTATTTGCAGGGTCACTCGCAAGGGTGCCGCTGTAAACAAGCTGATTTGCAAAGAAGTTTTGCCATGTCGTTGTCCCAAGACCTTGCTTTGTTACTTGGTAATTAGATGTAATGGAAGCGGAAGAATTAGAGAGCTTATCAGTACCTTTTGTCCAAGCATAGTTCCAGTCAAGGTAGTTATTAGAGCCGGTTCTGCCTTTCCATTCGGAATTAAGAGTTAAGTCACTCGCTGTAGAAGAAATAGCGAAAACATATCTGTTTTTACCCCTTTTTTCACCACCTGCATTTGCCATTATTTTGGTTACAAGCGGAGTGCCACTGCCGTCATAAAGCATAGTCACTTCAGGATAATAGAGAGTCAAAGCATTATATTTGTCTTCACAAGTAGCTTTACCGTTGTTTTTTGAAGTATCAGCCACAGTGCCTGCCCAAATAACATTAGAAAGGTATCCTGCGCCACCTGTGCTTTCTGTGGCGAATACTTTATCATAAGTATTGCTTATAGTTACTTTGCCTGTAAATTCAGTCATAGCTTTTATAGCCGAATCAAGTGCATCGCACTTACCGTTAAGTGCGTTTGTTTCGCCGCCGTAGATATAAGCGTCAAGAGCTTCACGGCATGCTACATACGCTGCGTATGCATGCTCAACATTGCAGTAAACAACATCTTTTTCATAAAGTTTACTTTCAAATTCGGACATTTTATTTTCAATTTTTATAACTTCGGCATCCTGTGCTGCGTCAGTCCACGCATCTGCCGCAAAAACATGCAAAACAGAAAGCGGAATTGAAGTTGCCACCATCAATGCAGCAAGGAAAATAGCCAAAACCTTTTTTGAAAGCCTTTTTTTCATTTTCGTTCCTCCTTAAAATTTGCAGGTACTTTTTGTTCACCAAACATCGCTGTTAACCTGACCAAAAATGCACGATACCGGTAAGCAAAAACGCCCTTACAAGCGCAAAAAGGCATAGTAACACCTTTTACACTGATATTTGGCATAATTATAGCATTTATTAAATTATATGTCAATAGATTTAGGTGATTTCAAGCCCGAAAATGTTTACAATTTTTTAACATTTATTTACAAAATATCGCAAAAAAACAGCAGAAGCACAAAAATAGCTTGGACTTAATGTCCAAGCTATTTTTAAATCCCTCCGGGTGCAATAAGTTGCACCCACCTCCCTTTACAAGGGAGGCAAAAAGGTTTATTTATTTCATTCTGCTGTTTTTCTATTTGTAGTCTTTTATACTTTGTTTAATTATTTTGGTAGTGGTTTCATTCTTCTTGCCATTAGATGAAATCACAATTTGCGGATACCATTTTGATGCGCCTAAAAAGTTATTTGCTATTCCCTTTTCGTTACAGATGACCTGCGGATAACGCACCAAATTTTTAGGCATAGCTTTAAGCTTATTATTATCATCCCTTGCCACGCCTACTATTACAAATCTGAAATCTTGGTGATAAGAGGTTGGGCAGGAAATAGTGATAAGGGTATCATCCCTGGTAGGCGAAACATCTGTATTATAAATAAATCTATAATGCAATCTTTCAAAAAATTCAAGTGAACTTGACGGGGTTTGCTGTTCGGTTACATTATACGGGAAAATATAACCGTTATCATCACTCTCTTTGGTATTGATATAAAAAGCGCCGATAATTTTGAAATTATAATCCTGCTTTAAATCGGAATAAGACACAAAGCCTGACGCTGAATGATTATATGCATCAATAGATGAATAATATTTTTCAAGCGAATCATCATTAAGGTAAACCACAAAATTTGTGGTTTTAGCACCTTTTTGTGATGCTTCGGCATACGGATTTTTACCGTCTGGCTTTACCAAAACAGGCGATTTAAGCTTAATATCACTGATAGTTATATACCCCGCCATATTAGGATTTTGCCCGTAAAGGTCACAATATTTTTCCATAATACCCGACGGAAAAGAAACATCTGTATATTTCTTTTCATACTTATGGATATAAGCGGTTTTTGATGATTTAATTGCACCGCCTATACCGAAAACGCATGCAAAAAACAGTGCTATAACTATTACTATTATAATAGTAGGTTTAAGTATTTTTTTAAGCTTTGAATAATCAAACTTTTTAAAATCAAAGCTTGGCTTTTTTGCTTTGGTTTTTTTAGCTTCGGGTTCTTTCTGCAATGATTTTTCATTTGAAAAATCGGTATGTGGCTTAGGCGGAGCAAGAGGTTCATCAATATGCCTTTCGCCGGGCAAATCATTATTATCACGCTTTGCCTGAAATTCCTTTAAAATTTCATCAATGCTGTTTGCTTCAAAATCTTTATTATCTTCACTCATAATTATTTAATAATAACCTTTTTAACATCATTTATTGCTTTTTCAAGCATTTCATCAAGATTAGGTATCTTTTGTTCTGCTTTAATTACATCATCAATATGCGGCCTTGTTTTAGGGTGCTTAGGTGTAAATACCGTACAGCAATCTTCATAAGGCTGAATAGAAATATCAAAAGTATCAATCTTGCGTGAAACTGCGATAATTTCTTCTTTATCCATACCGATACAAGGCCTGAAAACAGGCATATCTGCCGCACAATCGGTACAAGCAAGTGCATACATAGTTTGGCTTGCAACCTGGCCCACGCTCTCACCGGTAATAAGGGCGGTGCAATTTTGCATTTCGGCAATTTTCTGCGAAAGCTTCATCATAAGGCGGCGCATAATAATTGTAAAATACTCCTCCGGGCAGTAATCCCTTATAGCTTCCTGAAGTTCGGTAAAAGGTACAACATAAGTTGTGATAACACCCGAATAGCGTGCTACTTTTTTAAGCAAGTCCATAACTTTCATCTCTGCAAGTTCCGATGTATAAGGCGGAGATGCAAAATGAACAGCGCAAAGTTCAATTCCCCTTTTTGCCATCATATATGCCGCAACAGGAGAATCAATACCGCCGCTGATAAGTATAGCTGCCCTGCCGTTAGTGCCGGTTGGCATACCGCCTGCGCCCCTGATATTATTACCCCTTACAAAAGCGTATTTTTCCCTGACTTCAACTGTAACGATAATATCGGGATTATGCACATCAACTTTTAAATTATTGAATTTTGAAAGGATATAGCCGCCGAGTTCCCTGCTGATTTCAGGCGATTTCATAGGGAATTTTTTATCCGAGCGTTTAGCTTCGACCTTAAAAGTTTTAACGCTTGAAAGTTCATCATAAAGATAATCGCAAGCTTTATTTTTAATATCATCAAAATTCTTTTCACATTCACACGCGCGTGAAAATGCGGCAATACCGAAAACGCGTGAAATTCTGTCTGCCGCTTCGTCAAGGTCAATATCATCATCAAGCGGCTCAACCATAATGGTTGATTGGCTTTTTGTATATTCAAAATCGCCGAGGTCTGATATTCTGTGTTTGATATTTTTAACAAGCTTGTCTTCAAAGCTTGAACGGTTAAGCCCTTTAAGTGCAAGTTCACCGTTTTTTACAAGTATAATTTCTTTCATTACTATTTTCCGTTTCTATTTTAATGGGTGGGTTTTAACAAGTTCATCAAGTGAAGATGCAAGCAAGTCGACATCATCTTTTGTATTATACCTTGAAAAACTAACCCTGATGCTTTTATCTATAATCTCATTCGGCAGGCCCATAGCGGTAAGCACATGGCTTTTTTTACCTTTGGCGCAGGCAGAACCATTGCTCACATAAACACCGTATTTTGCCGAAAGTTCCTGCAAAACAGTTTGGCTTCTCATAAAAGTAGGAATATAAACATTCAAAATATAAGGTGATGTATCCTCATCATTATTAAACTTAATTCCGTCTATTTCAGCAAGCTTTTGCCTTGCGTACAAATTAAGTTCTTTAATTTTTTTCTTCTGTTCATTCACATTAGGAAGTGCCTTTACCGCCGCACCGAAACCGGCAATAAGCGGTGAACTTTCCGTTCCCGGCCTGAGCCTTTTTTCCTGCTCTCCGCCGAAAGTTCTGGCAAAATTTTGGTCGGTCAAATTTGCATTTTTATTAACATACAAAGCACCTATACCCTTTGGCCCGTGAATTTTATGTGCCGTGATTGAAACAAGGTCAGCCCCAAGCTTTTTGGGGTTAATATTAACCTTACCGTAAGCCTGAACACAGTCTATATGCACAAGTGCGGGCGCACCTGCCGCTTTAACTGCTTTTGCAATGGATTTAACAGGCATTACCGTTCCGACTTCGTTATTTATATACATCATTGAAACCAAAATTGTATCTTTATTTACTGCGTCAAAAAGCTGCTTTTCGGTAATATTACCGTGACTGTCAGGCTCTAAATAAATCACTTCAAAGCCCTGTTTTTCAAGTTGCTGTGCGGACTGAAGCACACTTTCATGCTCAATAGCAGTTGTAACAATCCTTTTGCCAAGCCTCCCTTTTGCACGGGTTGAGCCAAACAAAGCCATATTATTAGCCTCCGTTGCACCGGAAGTGAATATGATTTCATCTTTATCAACACCGAGGGAATCTGCCACAGCACCCCTTGCCAAGATAATTTCCTTCATAGCTTTAATGCCCAAATCGTGCAAGCTTGATGCATTGCCGAAATTATCTGTAAGCATATTCACAACAGCACTTACACATTCCTCACAAGGCTTAGTTGTTGCTGAATTATCTAAATACGCACTCATAAATTCATTAGTTCCTTTAACTTAAATACTGCCGCAATAGTTTTTGAATCTTTAATTTCATTAGTCATAATTTTAGATATAACTTCTTTAATCGGCATTTTAATTACATCTAAAAATTCATCATCATCAAGATGCTGCTTTCCGTAAGTAATACCTTTGGCATAAAAAAGCCTGATGATTTCACCGCAGTAACCCGGTGACGGATAAATTTCGCCGAGGGATTCAAAAATCTCCGCTTCGGCTCCGCATTCCTCTGAAAATTCCCTGATACCCGCTTCTTTAGGGTCTTCGCCTTTTTCGAGCTTACCGGCAGGAATTTCATAAATGGTTTCTTTATAAGGATACCTGAATTGCCTTACAAGCAGGATTTCATTATCTTCAGTCAAGCCGATAATTCCCACACCGCCCGGGTGGTCAACAACTTCCCTGTCCGCAATATCCCCGTCAACGAGCATAACGGTATCCTTATGCACATCAATAATTCTGCCGCTGAATATGCCTTGCACATCTTGAGTCTGCTCAAAATAGCCGAGAGCAATGGCAAAAACATCATCAATCTTTTCTGCAATAAATTTTGCACCGGCAGAAGCAAATTCAACGCGGCTTCCGTATCCCCACATTACACCTACGCTGTCAATCATATTAGCCTTTGCACCCTCAATATCATACTTTTTATCGCCTACCATTAAGGTTTCGTTACCCTGGGTGTCAAGTTCCTTAATACAGCGCGAAATAATATTAGCTTTTGACTCGCAATCGGCAGAAAAAGTAACGCCGCAGATAACATCAAAATATGATTTCACACCATAATGGTCAAGCAAAGCTTCCACATAATCCTGTGGTTTTGAAGAAGCAATACCAAGCTTGATATTTTCCTTTTTGAGCTTTGAAAGAAGTTCCTTTATTCCGTCATAAAGTTCACTTTCAAGAAGGCCTTTATTTGTATAACGCTCCCTGTACTTTTTTACAAGCTTATCTGCCATATTAGCGTCAACGCCGAATTTTTCCTGAAAAGTAACAAGAAGCGGAGGGCCGATAAAAAATGTAAGTTCTGTATATTCCGGAGCCTCAATATTATAATAATCAAGTGCATATTTTGCACTTTTAAGTATACCTTCGCCGGTATCGCAAATCGTACCGTCAAAATCAAATATTACTGCCTTATATTTCATTATCCGTTTACCTTTTTCATAAATTTATCAGCCAAAACAACAAATCTTTCAATTGTGCCTTTGCCTATTACATTGCCGTCATTATCCTTAGCACTGACTGAAAAAACAAGTCGCCTGCCGTCAACTTCTTCAAGCTTAGCCACAGCAGATACGGTAGTTCCCATTGAACTTGCTTTATCGTGCGTAATATCAATCTTTGTGCCGACTGTGGTTTCCCCGTCATCAAGAAGCGGTGAAACTGCCTGGCAAGTCGCTTCTTCCATAAGGGAAAGCATCATCGGAGTTGCATAAACAGGGAGTGAACCTGAACCGACAGCCGCAGCCGTATTTGTTGAATTGACCGTTACAAGAGCTTCGCCCTTATATTCGCCGTGAAATTCTTTCATAAAGTACACCTCTTTTAAAATAAAACAGAATTATATCTTTAAAATCTTAAACATTATATCACAAAATTTCGGTGTATACAATACAAATAATTTATGTTATACTTTTGTTAACACAATCTGTACATTTTAGGAGTACACTATGGCAGAAAAATCAAAACGAAAAAGAATATATTTCCTTGATGAATTAAGGGGATTTGCAATTTTATGTATGATAGTTCATCACGCTTTTCTTGATGTAGGCGATGTATTGGGACTTACTTGGGGATATAAAATTTTTAATGCGCTTTGCACCGTTCAACCGCTGTTTTGGGCTGTATTTATTATTATTTCGGGAATATGCTCAAGACTTTCGAGAAATACGATAAAGCGCGGATTTATAGTTTTGGGTGCAGGCTTGATTATAACTCTTTTTACAGCAGTAATTATGCCGCTTTTCGGCTTTGAGGGGAGCAAAATTTATTTCGGCATACTGCATTGCTTGGGAAGTTGTATGATTATCACAGGGCTTTTAATGCCAATCATTAACAAAATAAATTACAAACTCGGCGCCGTGATTTCAGCCTTTTTATTCATTTTCACATACGGCATTAACACAAGAACTATGCTTTTCGGTTTAATCAAATTGCCTGACGCTTTATATCAATACGATTTTTTAGCTCCCATCGGCATTTATTCAAATAATTTTAAAAGCGCTGACTATTTTTCAATTATTCCGTGGCTGTTCGTATTCCTTTTTGGCGCATTTATCGGCAAACTTGCAAAAGATGAAAATTTGCCGAAATTTATGTATAAACAAAGGAGCAAATTTCTCTGCACGGTAGGCAAAAACAGCCTTTGGGTTTACATTTTGCACCAGCCTGCAATATATTTAATAATGTTGATTATAGCATTTATAATCGCATAATGCTTCACAAAAATACGCACCGCTTCATAGTATAAACAGGTGCGGTACTGATATAATTAAATCCCAAACGCACTGCAAAGTACGCTTGGGATTTTTCTTTTTGCTTTTCGGCTGTTAGCTTAGGTGGTGCAAAGCATCTTTAAAACAGCCTTAGCCGTATCAGCCGTTCACATAGAAGCGGTGCTTTGCGGTATCGCTTCATTTGTGCGTTTATTGAAGATTTATCCATTGTTCATTTGTTTTACTTATACTGAAAATACAATAACTGCCGATTTTTTCAATAATAGCTTCGGCACTTTTGATATGCCTGCTCACAGTAGGCTGTGATAAGCGTAAAATACTTGCAATTTCTTTTTGATTTTTCTTATCTATGTAAAACATTTCAAAACAAAGCCTCTGCTTTTGAGTTAACTCATTTTTTACAATTTTAGGAAGAACAGCGTATAAAGAGTTACGCAAAATTCTTTGCTCGTCACATCCCCTGTCTTCAAACGGATTATATGAACCCATATATTCTTCAAAAAACCGAATCATAAATCTTCCTCCTCATAATAATGGGACAACATAAAAAATACACGCCTGCATTCACAAGCCATATCATAATAAATTTTTATCTTTCTTCTAAGCCTAACCAAATCTTCACCGCGATATACGCTAAGCAGCGGTTTAAGTCCGTCAACCTTGGCACAAAGCACTTTGTACTGCTTATCATACTCATAAGCGAGTTCGTCAATATTCATCAAAATCGACCTGCCTTTACAGAAAAATTATTAGGTGTCGCCCTATTAGGTACTGGCGGGTGAAACAGAAACCTGAGTGGCAAAAGGACCATACCTTTGAGTTCGATATTATACAAACATTCGTTCTATGTCAACAAAATATGACTATACAGTACATATTTTTTCTCTTTTTTTAATACATCGCATAATTCGACAATTTTATACATTATATGTAACATATATCAAATAATTTTAACATTTTGCTTGACATATTATGCAACTTGCACTATAATAAGGTTGATTTGAAATGGACCGCACCATTTCAAACTCTTGGTCCTCCATAGTTTGTAATGACAGAGAGGGGAAAGCCGGAACACTTAAAGTGTTTCGGCTTTCTTTCTTTTTCACTACGCATAAAAATATGAATAAAATTTAATATATTTATTTATCTTTGATATTTACTTTTTACCTTTAAAGTATTAGAATAGTATACTATTGACAAACAAGATTAGTTGTATTTTTAATAAAGTATTTGTTACCTGAAAGGCTATGGTGATTATTATGCGTGAAAGAACTTATGTTAAGATAGATTTAAACGCACTTGAATATAATATCGACTCAATATCAAAAAAAGTAAATAAAAAAGCCAAAATTCTCGGTGTAATTAAAGCCGACGCTTACGGCCACGGTGCTGTTGAAACAGCAAAATATATTGAAAATAAATGTGATTTTTTCGGCGTTGCCTGTGTTGAAGAAGCAACAGAGCTTATAGAAGCGGGAATTAAACTGCCAATACTTGTTTTGGGCTATGTTTCGCCTGATGAATTCAGCATTACCGTTAAATATGACATAAGAGTACCTGTTTTTTCTTACGAAAGTGCCAAGGCATTATCAGATGAAGCTGTAAGGCAAAACAAAACAGCTGATTTTCACTTTGCTATTGATACCGGTATGAGCCGAATAGGCTTTCAGGTTGATGAAGAAAGTGCAGACATTTGCAAAGAAATTTGCAAATTACCTAACATAAATGCAGAGGGCCTTTTTTCTCACTTCGCAACTGCTGACGAAACAGATTTATCCAAGACATATGAACAGCAAAATAAATTTAAAACATTTATTGAAATGTTAAGGCAACGAGGAATAGAAATTCCTATAAAACACCTTAATAACTCTGCCGGAATTATGCATTTTGATGATTGCTTTGATATGGTGAGAGCAGGAATTATTTTATATGGGCTTTACCCATCACACGAAATTGACGAAAACCTGCTTGATGTTAAACCTGTAATGGAATGGAAAACTTATGTTTCACATATCAAAACACTTGAAGCAGGGCGCGAAATTTCATACGGCGGAACATTTAAGGTTGAAAAGCCTATTGTTGTGGCTACAATTCCGGTTGGTTATGCAGACGGATACCCGCGTTGCCTTTCAAATATCGGCAAAGTTTTGATTAACGGAAAATATGCAAATATTTTAGGCAGAGTATGTATGGACCAATTTATGATTGATATTACCGATATACCTAATGTTAAACTTGAAACACCGGTAACTCTTATAGGTCGCGACGGGGATGAATATCTTTCTATGGAAGAAGTCAGCGAACAGGCATATTCGTTTAACTATGAACTGCCTTGCCGAATATCACGAAGAGTTACAAGAATGTATGTAAAAGACGGAAAAGAAGTTAAAAGCGTAAATTATCTGCGATAAAATATACATTATTTTGTATTTTTATACACAATTGTTTTTGCTGTAAATATAGCATTTCCGCCGTTTTTACCTTACTTTATTGTAATATTATACAAAACAACGGTGTGTTTTATCTGTTTTTGTGCATATTTATACAAACTTTATGAATTTGCTTGCAATATTGAATACAGATAACTATAATGTAATCAACAAGTAAAAATTCCCAAAGGAGATATATAACGATGAACAAAAAGGATATTAAAAAAGTAGTTCTTGCCTATTCAGGCGGACTTGACACATCAATCATCATTCCTTGGCTTAAGGAAAACTACAACAACTGCGAAGTAGTTGCAGTATCAGGCGATGTCGGCCAGGGTACAGAACTTGACGGACTTGAAGAAAAAGCTATTGCAACCGGTGCTTCAAAGCTTTACATTCTTGACCTTAAGGAAGAATATGTAAAAAATTATATTTTCCCTTGCGTAAAAGCAGGTGCAGAATATGAAGAATATCTTCTCGGCACTTCACACGCTCGCCCTTGCATTGCAAAGGGACTTGCTGAAATTGCAATTAAAGAGGGTGCTGACGCTATCTGCCACGGATGCACAGGTAAGGGTAACGACCAAGTAAGATTTGAGCTTGCACTTAAAGCACTTGCACCTGAAATGGAAATTATCGCACCTTGGCGTGAGTGGGATATTAAATCTCGTGAAGAAGAAATCGAATACGCAGAAGCTCACAATATTCCGCTTAAAATAAACCGTGAAACAAACTATTCAAAAGATAAGAATGTATGGCATTTGAGCCACGAAGGTCTTGACCTTGAAGACCCTGCAAACGAACCGCAATATCTTAAAGACGGTTTCCTTGAACTCGGTGTTGCACCTGAAAAAGCACCTGATGAACCTACATATATCACACTTCATTTCGAAAAGGGTGAACCTGTTGCAATTGACGGTGAAAAACTCAGCCCGCTTGCTCTTGTGGAAAAGCTTAACGAACTCGGCGGAAAGAACGGTATCGGCCTTCTTGATATTGTTGAAAACCGTCTTGTAGGTATGAAGAGCCGTGGCGTATATGAAACTCCGGGCGGAACAATTATTTATAAAGCACATGAACTTCTTGAAATGATTACTCTTGACCGTGACACTGCACATTACAAAAAGCTTGTTGCTGAAAAATACGGCGAACTTGTATATAACGGAATGTGGTTCTCCCCTCTTCGCGAAGCTCTTGATGCATTTGTTAACAAAACACAGGAAACTGTTACGGGTGATGTAAAACTCAAGCTTTACAAGGGCAATGTAATGAATGCCGGCGTAACCTCACCATACACACTTTATGATGAAAATGTTGCATCATTCGGTGATGACGGCGGTGCTTACAACCAGGCTGATTCAGCAGGTTTCATCAACCTCTTCGGTCTTTCAACTAAGGTTAAAGCTCTTCTTGACAAGAAAAGAGAAGCTAACGACTAATCAAAAATCATAATATCGGGCGAACGGACAATACTGTTCGCCCTTGATTTTGTTATAAGGAGAATAATATGGCACAGCTTTGGAAAGGCAGATTTAAAAAAGAACTTGCAAAAGAAACCAATGATTTTAACTCTTCAATCAAGTTCGACAGCAGAATGTTTGAAGAAGATATTAAGGGCAGTATTGCACATGCTACAATGCTCGGCGCAACGGGAATTATCGAAAAAAGTGAAAGTGACAAGATTGTTGACGGATTAAACGGTATTCTTGATGACATCAAGTCAGGCAAACTTGAAATAGATATGAGTGCCGAAGATATTCACACCTTTGTTGAGGGTGAACTTACCGCACGCCTCGGCCAAACAGGCAAAAGGCTTCATACCGCAAGGTCGCGTAACGACCAGGTAGCACTTGACATAAGAATGGTGCTAAAAAAAGAAATTGATGAAATAAGCGAAAAACTTAAATCGCTTATTGAAGTCCTTTGCAACAAGGCAGAGGAAAACAAAACAGTTATTATGCCGGGTTACACCCATCTTCAAAGAGCACAGCCTATAACCTTCGGTCATCACCTTATGGCTTATACATCAATGCTTCTTCGTGATATTGACAGGCTTGCAGACATTAAAAGAAGAATGAATGTTTTACCGCTTGGCTCCGGTGCGCTTGCAGGAACAACTTACCCGCTTGACAGAAATATGGTAGCCGAACTTTTAGGGTTTGACAGTGTATCGTCAAACAGCCTTGACGGTGTATCAGACAGAGATTTTTGCATTGAGCTTGCATCTGCGCTTTCACTTATTATGGTTCATCTTTCACGCTTTAGTGAAGAAATCATTATGTGGTGCAGCTGGGAATTCAAATTTGTGGAACTTGATGATGCATTTTCAACCGGTTCAAGCATTATGCCGCAAAAGAAAAACCCGGATATTGCTGAACTTGTAAGGGGCAAAAGCGGGCGCGTATTTGGTGATTTAACTGCGCTTTTAACCGTGATGAAAGGTATCGCACTTGCATATAATAAAGATATGCAGGAGGATAAAGAAGCAATATTTGACGCTGTTGATACAGTTAAAATGTGCCTTAACGCTTTCACCCCAATGATTGATACAATGACCGTTCTTAAAGATAATATGAGAAATGCCGCAGCAAAGGGATTTATAAATGCTACCGACTGCGCAGATTACCTTGTAGGTAAAGGATTACCTTTCAGAGATGCATACAAGGCAACAGGTGAGCTTGTTGCACTTTGCATTGACAAGGGGTTAACACTTGAAACACTCCCTATTGAAGAATATAAAGCAGTATGCGATATATTTGATGAGGGCGTATACACCGCAATAAACCTTGAAAAATGCGTTAATGACAGGCTTGTTGAAGGCGGACCGAGCGTTTCAAGTATTGAAAACCAAATTAAAAAAGCAAGAAAAATAATCGGAAAATAACCGTTAAAATAAAAAGTGCGTTCTCTTAATACGAGAACGCACATCAGCGTGTAGAAAAAGCCAAATTATAAATTTCTACACGCTGTAAGACTTTGAGAAAGTGAGATAAATTTTGTATTTTGTGAGCGGGAGCTGTTTTATTCTCACTTGCTACGAAACAGTACACCGTACTGTTTCTGCCAAATTCATAAATGAATTTGGAGCCTCGTGTCTCTTGTGCTT